>Ga0307931_1000152_pt1 | contig 39307 bp, 43 predicted proteins | sample OrgLakmetageno47_FD_201816 | JGI IMG/M metagenome (GOLD analysis project Ga0307931, IMG submission 201816) | Saline water microbial communities from Organic Lake, Antarctica - #47 | ecosystem: Environmental > Aquatic > Non-marine Saline and Alkaline > Saline | place: Antarctica: Organic Lake...
ATAGTATGCACAGTAGCACGGTGCTCCAGTTCGCGCCATAATTATATTCCAGTCCTCTGTAAAAAGAGATTTCGTGCCTCTCATACTTTTGGACTTGGTTCATCAGGCGTCTCATATTTCTCTCCAGAATCCATGCTTCGCACTTTTCTCGCGTTCTTGCGTTCTTATTATTACAGTTACAAAATTATTACAGCAGTCGTCTACTGTACTCCGCTTGCTTGTTGCTTTTACCAGGGCCGCCCATCCCAACCAAAGGGTGTCTACTCTAGACCTAACTGCCGAATTCGAAAGCCAAAAGCATACTCTACTATAGGCACAATAGAATCGCCTACTAGCGCGCCAATTTACCACAGTCCACAGTCCACAGTAGATGTCTAGTGGCTCTAGTGAGTGCCAGCCTGAACCGTGTAGCGTGCTCGTTTAGTTTAGCACGCACAGTCAGAATGCACCCAGCGATTTCGAGCGCATTGCAATAAAAGTTGCCGATCTGAACAGTTCTTAAATTGAAATGCCGCACCCACGGTCGCCCGCACGGCTAGCTGGCCGAGCCTCCTACTCGGCTTTTTCGAATCGGTACTCCATTCCGACGATGAACGCAGAAATAAGTCAAAACGCAACGCCTTTCAATGATAGCGATAGTGGCACAGATGCGAAGTCTTCTCAGGATATTCGCGATAAAACCAAAAGCAATGATAAAGAGAAGCTCGATGCAACAGTTGGCACATCAGGCTTCCCAAAAGCCGATGATACCGCGTTCTCCTGCAGTACCAACATCGTGGGATCTGCAGAACGGGATACGAGCGGGAATAGTATTACAAGTGGAGAGATGCGAGAGCTTCTCAAAGCAACTGAGGGAAGGCTTAAGGTATGCGTCACTCGTTGAAGAAATGCTTTCTTTACATTTTGCGAAAATTTTCCTACATAAGAATTACAAGTCTAGACTAAGCTTGTAAGTCTGCTTAGGTCTAGAACACGTTGTAGCCTTTGCTGCGCGCATGCTCTTGAAAAATTCTGGTAAAGTATAATCTTTACGATCTTGCTTATGTGCATGTGTGAATGGTGTCTTGTAGGCATCAGATGATCGTCTAGCAGTTGCACTCATGACAGTGGACAAGCTTGAAGCGCACTGTAAAGCACTCACGTCAACATCTAAGGAACAATCCAGCCGAATTGAACGGCTTGAAGGTACTTATAGTCGTTTTCTTAAGACAAAGTGCTCTTTCGGGAGTTCTTGCCAATATTTTCTGTTGTTTTGTTTTTGATTCGTAGTGAATAGTGTTCCCGAGACTTGAGGCCCTACGTGTGTTGAAATCTGTGCACACGCCTGTATAACAGGGGCCTTGTACGAGCACATAGAGGCCACAGAGGCGCGCTTGGCTGGTGCTCTCATATCATCAGACAGCAAGAGCGTTAACTCAGCCGAGGCTGATGCGGCTCGTGGTCAGCACCCCTTTAGCAGCAGTCCTAGCCATTATGGGCCCCCGCACGAGACATTTAGCAGCAGTCGAGAAGGTGGCGCTGTACCTCAAACTGAGCGCGGTGGCGCAGGAGGCAAAAACAATGAGGGAAAAGGAGATGGAAAAACAGGGCAGCACCCACCCTCGTCATCGCTCGCGGCTTTCGTGGCTTGCCTCGATGACACAATGGACCGAAAGGTGCACAAACGTACGCTTCTTTGCATAATGTCTATGATTATCGCTAGAATTCTGCGTTGATGCTTCGCCAATGAATCTCTTTATCTTTTTGATTAAGAGATGACCAACGCGTTGTGTCGGTGCTCTTACTCGTATTATTCGCAAATTTTTATTTCAGATGGGGTGTGTGGTTGACGCACTTTCGCAACGGGCAGAGCAGGCACACGCGTTGGCCTCTGCGCAGCACGACGCAACGGCTGCTCGGGTGGTGAGTCCACAGTATTTCCTTCTGGGTAGTTCACTGCATTACTAGTCCTGTTTCAAGTAGTACAGTCTTAAGAAGCTCATTTGCTTTTGTCGTATAAAATGGGGAACGTGTCCTGTATCATCGTGTCGGGTATAATTGCTCTACACGTTCCCCATTTCTATAAGGTGAACCTACTTCATCGCATGGATGGTCTTGACCGTCGTTTCGACGCTATGCCCAAACCGCGGGAAGCTTCCACATGTATCGCAGACCTCGACCGTCGCTTAGCTCGAATCGAAACTTGGCAGCAAAGGGCGACAACAACGTCCACGCGAGAGCAAAAGCAGAGCTTAGCACAGAATGTTAATCGACACCACCACGTTTCTTTTGCACCCCCTGAGACTTCATCTAGCTTGTCAGATGACAACCACAACCATGAGAATGATCATAGCAGCAGCAGCAGCAGCAGCAGCGGTATTAGCAGGAGCAGTAGCCATATGAATAGAATTTCTACAAGTAATAGTGGCAACGGGAGAAACAGTACCAGCCAAGAACACCTTGATTCTGGCAGGGAATGCAGTCAAAACAATAGCAGCGATGGCAACGCCTCCACGGCAACACCGGCCTATGTGAGTCCAGATCTCGACATTGCAGCTGAGGAGCTCATGACAGATGCAGCTTCATGCGCCACAGCAGTCGAACTTCAGGCAGCGGCTGCAGCTGCGTCAAATTCTGGCGTTACACCATCGGCAGCGGTGCTGGCTGCTCTAGCGGCTGCTGAGAACGTTACAGGCTCAGCTACCGCTCTTTCTAAGCATTCTAGCGCAAGCTTTGAGGGTAGTAGAGACAAGACCAGTGACCTCAATAAAAGTAGCATTAGCAGCGGTGCCGCCACAACTCAAACTGAGTTGATATCCAATGAAGGCGACAAGGATACAAACTTAGCAATGACAGAAGATGCAAATGAGGAGGTTGGGGAAGAGCAGAAGGTATCGCCTCAATGTAGCCCAGAGCGCGAAGAGCGCGCCGACAAGACTTCCTTTTCTGGAAATACCTTACCTGGAAACGTCTCTGAAGAGCGACCGAGACAGCGCAACGCCCACAACGATCGCCCAGCGACAAATTCTGCTGGTCGTGTGACAGACCCCAAATCGCCTGGTGCGAGACTTTTAATGCGCCGAGTGACCCGCTCTCCGAAGTTTGTCTGAAGAACAAAGAATTAGGCGAATTAAGCAGAAGATACGTAATGAAAAGAAGAACTAGTTGTATCAACAACAGCCTCATGGAGAGCCGCTCTGAAATCTGAACTTACGTACTTCTCTGAGGTATATATTTCTGTCGTAGAAAACGTCGTACAGGTTTCTCAGATATAATACAATTCCAAGCACCTGACTCAAATAGCTTGCTCTAATGTAGCGATCGTGGGAATCTCCGGCTCTTGAGTTCCCACTTCCTTCCTTCGCGGGGTATGTGCCTCACCACTTGCACTTAAAGTGGCAATAGCACACTTGGACGTCCAGAACCACTAGAGCATTGCTAGTTGCTAGGTGCATTGAAAATCATTAAATTTAGGTATGGAAAAATCTCCCTGTTCCCGTACTTGGACCAGTTCCGTCTTTTTCAATTACGGCTACATGATGTTCCTAGGTGAACCTGGTGCTTTTAGCGTTCAGCATTTAGTCTCGCTTTTAGTAATTACGAGTAACTTTTTAATGTACTAAAGCTAAGTGCTTATTGCCCATTTTGAGCAAAGCAATAAAATACAATAAGTATGCGCAGTCGAAACACGAAACATGGAAATAAATTGGTATACATACATCAGCAGTAAAATTTCAGGCGAAGAATATTTGTCAGTGCATACATGAGAGGTCTGAGGGCCCTTTGGTCGAAGGTCTACTCAGTCTTGCCATTTCAAAACTTGCAAAAGCAGGCCCTTGCGATTTACGAACGAAATTACCTGCAAAGCAATGCTTCGCGATTTGGACGGTCCTCTTCGCTCTTCGCGAAGGAGATTTGCTATCCACACTGCCTTGATCAAGCAATGCAGCAGCAGCGGCACCGCTTGCAGGAGGCGGTAAAGGTGCTAACGAGGGTCTGAAGGCCTGAAGGCCCTTTGGTTCAAGGTCTACTAAGCCTTTCAAAGGAAACGCCACTTGCCATTTAAAAATAGGCAAAATCAGGCACTTGGGGTTTATGAAGAGAATAAGCTATAAAGCAATGCTTCGCGACTTTGAGGGTCCTGTTCGCGAAGGAGGATTGCTATCCATACTGGCCTCAGGCAATGCAGCAGCAGCGGCACCGCTTGCAGGAGGCGGTAAAGGTGCTAACGAGGGTGACACTCTAAGAGGTGAAGGCGGCTGCAGCAATGTCTCTGCTGATGTCGTCGGAGCATGAGTGCGCTTTCCGGGAAGTGCATTAGGTTGGGCTTGTGTGATGGCCCATGCTTTCGTAGGTTTACGACGATTAGTGGGAATGACCACTTCATCAGCTTGCTTGGAAGTTCGCACCTGATTTTTGTTGTCGGAAAAGATGATTCGTAGAAAGCCACGCATATTGCATTGAGAAATTCACAATCAAGAACCCTCACCATTGTAAAGGAATAATTTAGGATGAAAACCATATCACTTTCACTCAACAAAACGACAACAAGAGAAATATCATCACAGCAAAAGCCATTAAGTAAGTGTGTACCTGAGAGTCAACTTGTTGTTTGGCTGCACGCCGCTCAATCCGAATGGGACCGTTTTCTTTTGGATCTAGAGTCGCGCTGTAGCTGTTACCACTTCTACGCGCACCCGCATTGTTGCTGCTCCTGCTAACGCCTCCACCTTCACCATCGTTACTACTTCTATTGTTACCACCACTTTCGCCATCATCGTCGCCGAATCGTACAACTTTTGGCGACGAAGATCGAGCCAAGCGACCACCAGCAGGATTTGAAGTTGCTTTCATCGCTGATTTCGGGGAGGTTGCACGACTCTTTCCTTTGTGACGGTGCTCGTTATTGTGATGCTCATCAGAAGCTGTACCCTCCTTGGATTCAGCAACGCCCGAATATGTGAGCGAAGAAGTCTCAAGGGCTGCATCTTCCACTAACACGGCTTCTAGCTCAGCTCCAGCGCTGTTCCTGCTTCCATCAACATCAAGACTACCGTGGATGTCATAAGAGACACTCCAGATTTCATTATCGCTCTCTGAATCCTCAGCGAGTTCTGCTTCAAAAAAATCTTCAACTTTATCATCTACTATCGCGTTTGCTGCGCCGCTGCTACTGACTACGTCACCGCTTCCAGCTGTAGGAGCCATTGCATGACCAGGAGGAGTAGGACTTTTGTCGACGATGTTGCCAATCGTTGTTTCTCCTAGGGTAGCACCTCCACCCTTGCTCTCGCCCTCGGCCACTCTATTTCCGGGTTGGCATACTGGTAAAGCGCGACACCAGTCATCCCATACAGTCCGTAGAGGCCATTGAACGCCATCTACTATGGCCGACAAATCCTTAGTGGCAACAGCAGCCACCGCTGCACACCTGAATTAAGCCATGGATTATTAAGCAAACAGGAAGAGAAAATGAGAAGACTGCGTAATAAAAGATATACTTAATATGCACTTCAAAAGTGTAATCAATAGATAAGCCAGTATGTCCAAAGATATACGGAGGAAGTACTGCCGATCAAACAATGGTATGCGATGTTGACTTGGAGGTTCCAACCAGGATGAGAGAGCAGCTTCTCGCTTGTCGAGGGCCGATGACGTATGCAACAGGAGTTTGCCCGGGAGCGGCGGCAGCCCACTCAGCGCAGCTTCTGCTTTAGATTTCACATCAACAGCTGATCCAGCAGCGGCCAGAGCAAGCGCAGTCTTGAGGGCAGTTACATTCGTGTACCTAGGTACGGGATTACAAGAGAGGCCGAGTTGGTTTGCAGATAATAGAGCCAAGTACGCGCAGAAATTCGTACAAAACATTGGTGCTATTTTATCGAAACCAATCCCAGAACAACTAAGACATTAATAGAAATCACCTAGCCCAGAGCAAACGTGCACCAGGAGGAGCGTCAAGTACGGAAGCCACGCCTGTATCTTGCATGCTGCTGCTAGTAGGCGCGTCGGAGATCTCGAGTAAAAAGAGTGACCCCACAAAGCCTAAAGGAGCACCACATAAAGTCGCATGCTCTGCGTTCGAGCCGAGGATTTTCTTAAAGATACTTTTTGAGCCTTCGGCATTCATTGAAGTTACACTCGTAGTGCGAGTGGTTCGTGTACTGCCACTGCTTGCGCTGCCCTCATCTTCGACCTTCTCGAGTAACGTGTTAGTGTCCCCGCTTATGCTATCGTCGTCTACTGGGGCAGTGGAGCCCGTCATTTGGTACAAGTAACCCGCGACCACGCTCCGTAAAATTACGGTGCCATCACCCCGCGTGCGACCTGTGGCTACAACGCGTGCATGCATTTCCCCCTTGGAAGGCGTCATTGTAGCTACAGCACCTGCAGCAGCAGCACTCGCATCTGGCAGAGACTGGTTTGCGCGGACTGTATTCTTAGCACCAATTTCACCACCTCCGATTGCGCCCTTTGAAGTATCTAACATCGACGATGGTTCCACCCGAGTCTCTGGATTGGAGCAGGAAGCAGAAGGAGCGTGGGAGTCGCTAGCTCTGGGCTCAAACTCGACAGCAGCAAAAGCAGCCCGGTGTGAATATACAATAGCCTCGAATTCATCTTGGGTAATGATGCCTCGATCCAATTTCTTTTGCGCGATTTCCTGTCATTTAAATGAACGAGCACAGGCAAGTGTCAACACGAGCACGGTTGCAACTTGGAAGTACGAAACATCACAGATCAACAACAGCAACAGCAATAAGGCACAAAATATACTTTCATTGAGAAATTACGTGCTGCGCAATTTTTTAACAACGGACGCAAAAGTTACCTCGGCTGATATAGCAATAGACATAAGCGAACTGCGAACGCCAGCGAGGCAGTGCGTGGCACCGATCGTACTATCCAATTCCTCGCACATGCCGACAAGGTTGCTGTCGCCGCCTTCGTTACCGAGATTGTCATCTTTGTGGCAATTCATAAAGTCAATACCTTCGTTTCCTTTGTTCTCGGTCTTGCCAGATTCATTGACTCGTTTATTGAAGGTGTTGCGTTTGAATAGAGCGCTGTAATTCCACCGCTATCGTTACAAACATGCATTTCTTTCTATCGAGAATCGATGACAGCAATTGAATAGGGATAACTTTAACATAATGCGCGCATCCAAATTGTCGCTGACGTACAAGTAGGTTTCAGGTGGCCATTGACGAAGTCTACAGTAGTCATTGCTGAATAGATATGCTCACTTTTTTGTAAAAAAGACCGTTGTGTTGGTTCACACCAATATAGTATCTGTAGAATATTTTTGGCTCCAGTTTTATCTTTGCGACTTGCAAAAGTTGTTTCGTTTTGCTGTTTTGCTATTAATTTCCCGTAAAGGGCACTTCGCTTGTGACGAATAATAATATTGAACCTATCAAACAGAGATACGAATTTAAGACTTTCCAAGTCGATCTCGTTTAAGACTATGCACATATATGTGTTTTTGCCCTTGACTTTCGTTCAAATCGGTTTGTCTGAGCCACTGTTTTGTACGTAAATTACAACCTCCGAATTTCAGCTCATCTTCACTGTGCTCCGCTGCTCGCACGACGCACCGCTGGCTAATGCCAAGCTTGTATGGAACAGGAGGGCATCTCTAAAAGCGCTGAAGCTTACAACCCTCCGTACTTGTTGAGAAACGCGAGATGGAAGTCCCGAATGTCGTTGCAAAACTGACGGATAAGCGCGCGCGCGCAGGAGAGAAAGGGGAATTTTAGAAGAAGATAAGATAATGCGTTGGCGTGAGGGAGAAAAATTGGGATACTTTGCTGTTGTACAGCGCGGTAATCTTGATTTAGATTGGAACTGATGACAGAGAGAAAATAAGAAAAAAGGATTGGGAGAACGACAAGGAAGAGAAGAGACTTTCCTTATTTCGCACTTCAGATAGCGCACCCTTTCACTATTCGAACTTCTTTGCCTGTGTACCTGTTCGATTTTCTGCTCCGGCGGAAGGATAGTCGTCCGAAAATGCCAGGTGCCGTCTTTTTGCCCAAATCCACTGCCGGGCGTAGTGGCAATCCCCGTGGCCTCGAGGAGCTCCAAGCAGTAAAACACGTCGGGGACCAGGCCTTGCTTCTGCGCCGCAGCCACTGCGCGCGGGGGCAACTGCACCCGGGGAAACGCGTACAGAGAGCCGGCGGGGGCGCAGAACACCCCGGGCAGGGCGTTGAGCGCCGAGGTGATGGCGTTGGCCCGTCTCTCGAGCGAGGCGAGCACCGCGGCGCGCTCCCGCTGCCACCGGGGGTAGCTCGCGTCGCCGGGTACAGGGGGCTTCACCATCACGCCCATGGCCACCTGTTTGGAGTGTATGGACGGGTTGATTGATTTCGTAGCGAAATTAAAGCACACGTGAATTTTGGTCCGCATGCTACCATACTACAGCAAACGAGAAAACTCCAAATGCATTACTGGCCCTATTGAAATAAACAAAGACGTTTCGAAGCACCCTCCGTTACCTGGCCGGTGACATTGGGGCTCAGATTTATTGACGCCATTTTGTACGCTTGCGCCACCACATCCTCGGGCACGTTCATCATCTCCACCTATTGAGAACCACAGGGTCACAGGAAGAAAACAGTACAACGGAGTGGGAGAAGGAGAAAGTAATAGCGAGAAACTTTCAAACCTTGGAGTCGAGGGAAGAGTTTCAACCAATGCTTTTTTATTTGGAAAGGCAGTGATGTCTATTTAATCTACACCACATACCATGCCTCCCCGCAGGCCACACTCGCCGAAAGCCCCCTTGGAAGTGGTGTGAAACGACAAGAGCTGCGTCTCCCTTGCTGCTGTACCCCCCACTGTACAAAGTGTTGATGTAAATCAATCGTGGTTACAAAAAACATATAGAAAGGGTTATTGAGAATCATTCAGGAGAACTGGAGTAAAAGACACAAATCATTGAAGTAGAAAGGCACTTCTATTCTTCTGTACGTACCTATTTTGTGAAGCACCGATCGCGCCGAATGGAACGGCGTTGCGTTCCCGTAAACGTTGTCTTGGTACACCTACGGATTATGGCATCAAATAGGGTGACGGAGAGTGAGTTTCTGTTCGTCAGAGTTTGTAAACAAGTTTGTTGCTTGCCTCTAGTCGATGATTTCCTTCGAAAGGGCAAATGTAGTAGCGCTCTCCCTTACCCTCCCTTTTCATTTCATCGTACCTCATCGGCGAGCACGGTGAGGCGTTCTTTGTGGCACAGCGACAAGAGGCTCGCTAGTTGCGAAGCCGCCAGCTGAGTGCCCGTAGGGTTACCGGGGTTAATGACTACCAGGGCGCGGGGATATATCTGTATCGAGAATGGGTGGGCCAAGAGTGGGAAGCAATTCAAGACACGATAAATTCGAGATAAGAGGTGAAGGTAAACCCTGCGAAAACGTCATTACAAGGGAAAAGGCTGAGAGGGTCCTAAAACTAAAGGAAATCAAAGAATAGACACGTGAACTACGAAAACGGCTTACGCAAACTCCGTGCACACACAGTACTTCGACAGATGATCTGTAGTAAATAAGAGCCTTTTTCTTACCGACTCTCGGCGTGCTTTTTCAATGGCTCTTTGCACTGAGGCTTGGCACAGTCCCCAGTCGTCGTCTTCGTTGAGCTCGTAAGGGATCATCACCCCACCCAACAGCGCGATCGAGGCACTAATATACCGTAGTGATGGGACACACACCAAACCACACCGTCGTATGTGGTGCGATGCAATGACCGTTATTTGTCGCCGCCATTTGATACACAGATGAAACGCAATGAAGTCGCTTTGAATTATTGAAAGAAACACAAGAACCACATGCTGATTTTTGTACCTGTACAGAGGGTATTGTGGAATGGGCACTAGAATCCCGTCCTTGTAGCCTGGCCCGCGAATCAGCAATTGCAGACCCAAGCGCACCTACAATTTTACAAGGAGGGGGTACTTAGCCAGTGGGACATGAATAAAGATGACTTGAGCTTAAGACGAGGCGCCTAGAAAAGAGTAAAAAGTAAAAGGTTGAATGCACGTACCGCAGCTGAGGCCCCGTCAGTCAAGAAGATACGATCCACGCTTGACTTGAGGCCGTCCCTCGCCTCCAGCCAGGTCGCCACCTAGACACATGTATACATAAGAGTAAGGAAGAAAAAGAAGAACAAAAAGATGGAATATTTACAAATTGGTGACACTTTGCTCAAAAAGAAAACTAGCGAGGAGGACCACCACTTGCTTTTCGTCTTCACCCCAAAGTGAAGCAATCTCATAAAAAAGGTGAGAAAGCTCCCGCAATTAGGCATCCCTATTACTCACTTGTCTCCGCACAAGCTCTGAGCCACGGCTATCCGTGTAGGCCCCGAGAGATGACACGTCCTGAAGGTACTCTTTAGCGCGCAACACTGCATCCTAGTGTGATACCAATGTAAACAAGCCAACAGGGACAGACAGAAGCGAATGCATAGACACGTCGGTGAATATCCAAAAAATGAAGCCAAGAAGAAATACACAAGATGTGAATAATAATAGCTACGTACACACTGCGTATTGATCAAAGATATGAGTGAAAAAGTAATATTTTATCATTACTTTCGGGAAGTGCTTGACGACTTCAGGGTCCTCCATCATAAAGGGGGCTGCCACCAGAGCAATCACCTGCAACAGACACACGCGCGCACAACGAAAGCCCAAATGTATTTGAGATATGCACCTTATGCAAGTTGTTCAAATATATTCAAGGCTTCATCACATCCAAGCTTAAGATTTTCCAACGAACCTGCCGCAAGAAGGTGAGCGGGACTTGGCCCAGTGCGTGCGGGTTGCCAACCGACGTGAAAATGACTTCCTTGCCCGCGCGCTTGCGCTCCATAGCCGCCAAGTACACCGCGCCGCGCACCTGATGAAAATTAAAGAGTGGTAGAATATATTAATTCTGAATGATACCAAGACTTGAAACCGAATTTTCGCAGAGGGTGCGAACAGTTCTTCTGCTAATACAGTTATATTGCTCAACGGACCTGGTACTTGGTCTCGAGGATGTTCGGGTTCAGCTCTTTGACTGAGAGCGACATGGTAGCTTAGACGTTTAATCTAGAGGAAAGAATACATACCCGTCGATACGTTATAGGGTTCACATTTTTAGGAAGGCTGGGAAGCTTGCAGAGGGTGAAAGGAAGAACAGTTCATCAAACGATTGCAGAATATAGACGTTTTCAAGTGTGTATCATACATGTATGCTGAACTGCTGAACATGCAGTCGTGAGTTAGACTTGGTGCAACATTACCGGCTAGGCTACACAATTATTAGAAGGGTAAGGATCGAGAGTGTTCTGGGTCATGTCATACCTTGCTCACGTGGTAAGATATGTTGACACCAACGAGGTTCAACACTGCCAACAATGAGGCAGGGAAAATAATCGCGGCGCGGCGGCTGTTGTGATTGATTTTCTGAAACGAAGCAGGAAAAGCACGGCGGGATCTTCTCAAATGTAATATTTTGGCGTAGCTATCCCGTAGGGGCGTTAATGCAGAACTCTGTACAGATGTACATCTGTACAGTATGTAGGGAGCAGTGCAGCAGATCGTCTCATGCACGGATGCTCAAGACACGGTGACTCTGCGTGAAGTCATGCTCGAATACCATAGCGGAAACGAGAATAGCTGAATATACAATTAGGCGAACCTATCAGAGATACCCGATTCTATTTTCGTAGACTAGCGGCTTGCACTATCAGTCTAGCCAGTAGTTGCGCCAGCGTGCCAACTAACATGGATGCAGCCATGCAGTTGCGTTCCCGAACAAACGTGTATCAGAGTACGAAATAATTATCTTAATGACGTCTGGATTTTTGTGCTTCTTTTTTCTTTTCTCATGGTAGACGTCCCACACCTCGGAAATTCTGGAAATAACTTGGGTACTCAATCCTTGGTGATTTATGGTGAGAGTGCTTCTGAAGTCGTGAGCTTGACTGCAGCAGCAGCCTTATTGGAATGCCGACTAGCTTTAGTGGTAGGTCCAGCAGCGGCACGTGCCGCCCTTGCAAAACATGAGGCGTCGATCGCTCCTGACCTAGCTGTGGCCCTTAAGGTAGTGGGAAGCTATGAAACAAACGAGGTAACCTTCACAGTAACCCTCCCACACGCACACACACACACACCTCGCACCCTTGGCCTCTTCCAATGCATGCCCTCATGAGACGTATTGTGATTTCGCCACGAACAACACAAAGTCAGGAATTCATTTGAAAAGTTTTTTTCTTTCTCGTGCCAATGTGCAGGATGGGCACTTCTCACTCCACGAAGCCGCGATAAACGGTGACGCGGCGGCAGTGGAAGCAGTTATCGTGGCTGGTCCAGAGCTGACAAAAGTCGAAGATTCGGTAAGGCATTTATGTGCGAAACTCTTAATTTTTGAAAACTTCTAGTGCTCAATGACCTAACTTCGTCGTGTTCCTTCCTTTATGGTTGGCTATCACATGTGCTGACGACGCAAGAATGGCGCCACACCCCTCGACCTCGCCACCGATGATACTTGCCGCGACATTCTCAAGTACCATGCTGCTGCCGATGCCTCTATCACTAAAGATCCAACCACGCTCGTCGCTGCTGCTATGGCTCACTGCGCTACTCTATCGGCATCTGAGGAGCCGTTACCTGCGACGGCGTTGTCCTTGCGTGCATGTCATTTTGACCCTTGCTTCCTGTGGGCCCCATCCGATGCCCGCGCCGCAGTGGTTACTTGGGCGCTACATGTGTTCATCGCCCAGCTCGCTGCCACAATTCAGTCTTTTGAGGAACTACCCGACGACTGTGCTGGTGACGTCTTGGAGTTCTTTGGAACGTCACCCAAAGAGTCAGAGCTCGCTGCATTTCATTGCTCTTCACTTGTGGCACAAAATTGGGTGCGCGCAGTGCTTGCAGCAGCAGTCGTGGTAGGTGCCATAACAAGCTTCCACGAAAAGATTACGTAGTATCTGGAGCCTTTCATGTCTCATACACTCTCATTTTATGCTCCATGCTGGCTTATTCTCTTGTCATTCAGGCGAAGGCAAATGCTGATCTAGTGCCAGCAGCTGAAAAAGGCGACTTGGCAACCGTGCAGGACTGCCTTTCAAAAAAGGCCAACATTGAGACTGATGTGGTGCGTTGCATGTTTACGCGTATTTTTGTGACGATTATTAGGTTCAACATGCGCGTGATTTTTGTTTTCGTTGTGAGAGAGCATATCAAGGGGTACCGATGGGTAGGAGGATATCTACTTCGGTGAGAGTCGAAGGAAGGGCTACGGGTATGTTATTGTTAACGAAGAAAGAGGCATTTCCTTTCTCCTTACTTCCTTACTTTTGTCGTAGCGTCGGTAAAATCTGAAGAATTTTCAGAGATAACAAAAGGTCATGTTTAGGCGAGAACGTGGTGTCAGATTTTTATTTGTGCTCGGGAACACGTTCAACTTGGAAACTGTTTTTGTTTTGCATCTTTGCCCTCACGTGTACCTCTATGCAGTGTATACCCCTCACACTACAATGTCTCTTTCTGTATGGATAGTTTGGCGACACAGCGCTCATGTTGGCCTCGCAAAACGGTCACACCGCAACTGTGCAGCTCTTGTTGGAAGCAGGGGCTGACAAGGAGGCCAAGGGCCAGGTAACAAAGAGAGAAAGAAAGGATCACGCACACGCACACACACACTCATGTGGTTGAAAGCGGTGCTAGAATGGCGAAAGCACCATCTCCACTTCACAACTTTGTGGCTACCTGTGCACAGAGGCAGCAAAAGAACGTGTCCATTTATTTTTTCTGTTTTTTTCCGTTGAAAGAGAGCAAGGGGTGACAGTTGCAAAGAGGGCTTCTGATTTCCTTTCTTGTATGGCACCTGACTCTTTTCTTGAAAGAGTTATGAGTGTCACAAGTTGAGCTGAGAGGTCGCACGAGTATTTGCAACTATAAAAGCAAAAGATGAAATCAGTTCTATTGGTTGTGGACCTTTATTTTTTGGCTGAGGTGTTTTGCCACCTGGTTGCCTACACGCGCGCCTACATTTTTACCCTTGACACACACACACAGCTAGCACACATGTTTCCCACTCATGAATTCCATGAACTTTCCTGCTTTCCATTTCTCGCTCATCTCTTTCCTTTTGTCAATGTTCTTTTCTCTTTCCTTCTGTTCTCTCTTTTTGTGTGCTGTGGCATTCTTTTCTGTGTATGTTTTGTCATGTAAAGGGTTGCGCCACTGCGCTCATTTACGCCTCAGAAAAAGGTCGCACCGCAACTGTGAAGGTCCTGGTAGACGCAAGAGCTGACAAGGACGCCAGGAGCATTGTAAGAGAGTGAAAGTGAAAGAGAGGATCATGCACTCTAACATGTGGTTGAAAAGGGTGCTAGAGTAGGTAGGGCACCTTTATATTCTTCCTGCTTTTTTTCTCACTCATCTTTTTCCCGGTCACCTACCCATCTTATCCTTTTTTCTTACTCACCTGCTTTCTCTTTCACCTAGATGTTCTTTTATTTTCCCTTGCGTTCCCTTTTTTTTGTACTGTGGTGTTTTTCTCTCTTCATGCATGCATAGTTTGGCTCCACAGCGCTCAAATTTGCTTCGCAAAACGGTCACACCGCGACTGTGAAGGTCTTATCTTAAATGCGGGCGCTGACATAAAGGCGAAGAAAGACGGAAGACAGAGATAGAGAAATAGAGGATTTCAGGCACATGCGTTGAAGTGTTACTAGGTTGGGAAAGTACCATAGCCTCTTCTTATTGGTTGAACTACTGCATGTGCATTGGGGTGGGCATGTATGCTTTTTATCAATTTACTTATTTTTGAAGTGAGGGAGTTTATCAAGGGGTGCCAGATGTCAAGGTTGTGTCTGTTTTTTTGTATGGACACAGGGGTGCTGTGCGCGAGGGCTACTTTCTTTTTTTTCAATGCATTATTTTCTCATGTTTCATACAGGATGGCAAAACAGCCCTGGTCTCGCTTTTTGTGAGGTTCTTGGCTTATTGCCCTTTCCCTCCTGAGTTGTTGTGCACATGCCTTGTTTAGGGCATTCAAGCACATTCCTGCGATTACGAAGCATTGGCTTCTGTGCCATTTGGGTTTGTGTGAGTTCGAGTTCGACTTCGCTGCAGGCTCAGAGCCAGCAATCGCGATAGCTGCGGGGGGAAGGATATTAAAGCGGCCGCAGGCATAGACCCAGCAACAGCGGCTGAAAGCTCACAGAAGCAAAGGCAGTGGCCGCTAGCTCAGAGATGACAAGAAATTGGCCGAAGGATCAGACCTGGCAACAGCAGTGGCTGAAGAAGGCACAAAGGAGAGAATTCTTGCGGCCGTAGGCTCAGAGCTAGCAAGTGGCACATCAAAAGTTGCCATGTCTAGATCACAAACTTGAAGGACTTTAAGGACTTTAAGGAGGCCAAGTTCGCCCACACCCCCAGTGCACCTCGAAGCTACTTGACACAGATCCTTAATTCTGGAGGTGGAGGTGGCATCCAGCAACAGGTTTAAGTTTTGAATTTGGAGTTCATAAGATGCCATAAAACTCTTTCTCGACACCCCCCTGAGGTCTGAGGACGGACCTTGTTTTGTAACGCCATCTAGCACCTAGAGAATCGACCAAGCCGGACTGAATGCTGACAGCTAAATTCTGGATTTTGATTTAGTATTCCAAATCCATATTCAGTACTGTATACACAGTACATTTCACTGTAGATGGCTTTCACTCCCCTGGCTTGCGCGCAACGCACGCGCGTACGCTTCTGCCTGCAGAATTGGCCTCTGTGTCAATTGGGTTTGTATTATTTTTTCTGTAGTTCGAGTTCATTCCGCTGTAAGTAAGTTTCTGTACGTACAGTACGTACTGTACACTCCCACGTCCCGCGTCACATGTCATTTCTGCACCTATCACATCTCCGTCGTCGTCGTCATTATAATCATGTTCTGAGCAAACACCAACGATAGCGACTCATTCTCGAATCGTATCGAACCACCTACTTACTGTTGTAATAAACAATGAAGACTATTGGCATTATCGCACTCCTGCTCGCCCATGGTGCACAAGCCACTTGCCCTTCAAGTGCTGCGACGATGCACGGTATTTTTACTGGGATTAGGGAATCTGACAAATGTTCCCTCTCGCGTGCCAAAAACAATCCTAGTTTTAGGTCTCACAGCGATAATCATTGATTAGTTCCCTTCACTGAGCAGCAAACCATTTTGCTTTTGTGTTCATTTTTATGTAGCATCTTGCCAGCAAACGGTGACTACGGTGGTAGGGTGCGAGACCGCTATCTCCGAGGTCTTGGCCCGCATCAACGGGCAGTATGGCACGTGGCACGGTGCGTGAGTCTTTGCTTTAAAGTACTATGAGAACAGACGACCTAGAAGGTTGCTTTTACTGTGACTGTCCGTGTAAAATTTTATTGCTCAAGTGCTTAGTCAGATGTGTGGGTAGGTGGTGAGTGCATGCTATCGCTTATGCCTCATAGTTTTGGCCTTCAACAAAGTCCTCTGGAAAAGAAGCTAATCTTCATACGTGTGATTATCTATCTTCCAGACCCTCACAACAACGGCACCTACTCCGTGCTCGCTGACAACACTGCAACGGGTGGCGACCTTGAAATGCAGCGCGTGACAGGTAGTGGGTGTGTGCGATTCTCAATTCTTCTATCTTTTTGTAGGAATGCAACTGAATCGCTTACTAAGCGTAGTGGGAGTTTGTGATGCGTTTGTGGGGTTGCAAAAACGTACATAAAGTTTTTCCGTGCAACGAATCTCTAAAATTTTCGATGACAATGGCGTGCTTTCACAGGGGACTACAAGTACACGGACAAGATTAACTTTGCGTTTACGAACACGAGCGCGGGCTGCAGCATTTTTGCGTGCAGCGAGAGTCAGGTTCGTTCTCCACTTTTATAAGGTTTTGTCTTATTCTTCGCTTCCTACCATCATGAATAATGCATGTTGCTTGATCTCTGCGTACGGTTTACGTGTCTACTTAGGTGACTAGCATCGGTGACTACAGCACCAACTACTGCAACTCGCGCAACCTTTACTGCGGCACCGCTGACGGGTAGGCGTAGAAATGCTTGTGTCATGGACACAATTATAATGCTGTTTTTTCTTGCTTCTTTGAACACTTTGCCATTCATAGATATCGCCATGCCTGCTATTCTTCTCCGCATCTTCACGGCATACCTTCCCATTTCTTTTCCTCCATCTTCGAATTATTAGGTGCAAGGACGTCGAGACGGATCTTGGCGCAGTTGAGACGAATGTGTCGCCTTCCTTTGGAGCTTCGCAAGACCCGTCCGCATGCCTTACTTAGGGAGGGAACAGAAAACGCAATTGCGCATGTTTAATGCAAGATTTTCTTGGGAAAGTACCGTGCTTGCCCGCTCAACTCGCCACGCGCACATACGTGCTTGTGGCCGCTTGTATCCTCCAAGAGACTCCTTTTGTACAGAGCACAAGATACTTGACTTTTCTTCCAATTAGGTGTTTCTATGTCCCACAAACACAGGGGTGCTCATCGGAACTTTCTGCTATGGATCTCTGCGCAAACCAATTCATGATAAGTGGAAGTATAACACAGAGTCCAGAGTTCATAACCAATTAAGAATTACAGTAGCACGGGTTAAGGTGAGAGAGGTACGCAGATACGTGCGATTTATTCAGGCCCACATGTTCTCGCACCTGCGCTGGAAGCTAGAAGGACATGTACCACGTGCATAGATAAATGCTTTTCATATAAGCAAGCCTGGCTCCTACAGCCTAAAGGATAATCCCCGTATCGTCGTCATTGTCGTCGTCCGCGAAAGGATTCGCCTCTGATGCCACTGGGACTGCGGCTGCAGCCCGGGTGCTACCAGCTGCCGCAACTGGCGGGTTGGCCGCAGGCAGTAATGGATCGGCTGCTGCCTTCAATGCTGCTGCTTCAGATGGTTGTGGCGACGGAATAGCTACCGGTGCACCAGGACCTGCAGTTGCTGCTGCTGGCTCCACGGGTTCAGGAAAGAGCGGCTCTGGCAACGGTGATGATATCGACGACGACGCTGTTGATGACAATGACGCCGAGGCCACTGGAGCAGAGTCATTGTTCTCAGCCTCAAACAACGCGTCCAGAGCAGCTTGCTGAGCAGCCGTCTTGGGGAGAGGCGCTGGCAATTGCTCTGCTGCGGCAGTCCTGGCCTCTGCTGCCTTCGCATCCGCTGCTGCCAGAGCTGCCGCCGAGGCCTGGTTGATAGCCGTGGAGGCTTCTTCTTTGGCGGCAGCAACCGCAAACGGGTTGTCCAAAGACAAATCGTCCACGAAAGCAGCAGCACGGGGTGCAGCAGCTGCTGAAGTGCCAGGTGGCGCGTCGTCGAACTCCGACACTGGTGGCGCGTCAAACATCGAGGACGCACTCGGTACTGCTGCTGCTGCTGCTCCCGCAGCTGCCGTCACGGAAGGTGGCTGTGCTTGTGACGACGGCGCTGCTTTGTGGACGTTCACGGGCCCACTCGCTGCTCTTGGGAAGGAGTTGCTCGCGCCCGACGCTTTGAACTCGTGCTGGGTGGGTGGAGTGGCTCGGCCCACTTCGGCGAGCTGATTGTCCAACAGGCGCATCCGCCGCTCGTACTCCCAGGTGCCCTCGAGCGGGTACCGCGCTCGCCGGGGGTCGCTGTTGGCGGCGGCTACGGCTGCTGTAGGTGGCCGAGAAGGCTGGGCTGGCGGTGCCGCTGTCGTTGATGTGGTTGCAGATTGAGTGCGGTAGCCCGCGGCGGAGCTTATAATCGACGAATCGCCAAACACATTGCCGAAAGTGCTGCTAGTGGTGCTACTATTGTTGCTACCTCCGGCGCTGCCTCGAGCTCCATACCCCGCATAAGGCTCGGTGGCCGGCATTTCGTAAGGTGTGCCTCGGAATGCAGCCGGCGCATAAGCTCGCCAACCAGTGGCAGCGGGTGCTTCCGCAGCTGATCCAGCAGGAGCGGATCCAGCAGCAGCTCGGTTCGCGTTACTGCTGCTCGCCGTCTGACCCTGCGGCCGTGGCTGCTGCTGTTGTTGCACTTGCTGTTGTTGCTGGCGCCGCAAAACGGCAGGATGCACGGGACGGCTGCCTCCACTGTTGCCATAGCTGCCGTAGCGACCACTATGAGCAGCCGCCTGCTGTTGCTGTTGCTGTTGTCGCTGCTGTTGTTGCGCACGCTGGGCCTTGAGAACAGCTGGGTGCACGGGGCGACCGTTCGCAGCGTGCTGGAGGGCGCCGACATCGCCGTACGGGTCATGTGCGCGCATCAAACCAGCTTGAGTAGCCGTGGCCTGTTGAATAGTAGAACACGGAGGCGCAGGAAGTGCAGCACAAATGTATTTTAAAAAGAGAGAGAGAAAAAAGAAGCAAAGGTGTGGTTGTAAAAGCGGGCACTATTCTGCTATCGAAGACAATTACTCCGGAGATCAATCCTATGACAACTTGCCTTCCGCATTCTCTCTTGCACACGCACTTACTTGTTGTTCCCGCACGAATGCTTCTTGCTCTTCCGCCTGTAGCCTTGCTGCAAGCGCGGCGTCGCTTTCCCCTTCGCGCGCTGACACGTCATCGCCTCCGTCGCCACTACTGCCACCACTGCCACCACTGCCACTCAAATCTGTGCCACCTAGCTGAGCAGCCAACGCAGCATCACTGCTTTCACTGCTGCTGCTGCCACTAATGCTGCCACTAATGCTGCCGCCACGTTCGGTAGCGGTAGCGTCTGCATCGTCCTTCACTCCAACCACGGTAGCCTGCTGCGGTTCCGTTCTACTAGTATCAGGGACTGATGAAGCATCTGCGTTCCCTCCAGGAGGAAGTTCGGTAATGACCACTGGAGTAGCGGTGTCGTAGGCTTGTTGTGAACTTCGGCCGTGGCTCGGGCGGCCGTCATAGCGGTCGCCTCCGTAGTAAGCGCCGCCTTCATCCTCGTACCCACCGTATGGTCCCCCAGCACCGTCGTAAGCGTAGTCCCGGCTCCCGTATGGGCCGCGGCCGTAGCCAGGCGGAGGATGGTGTGGGGGGTAGCCCCGGTGGTGAGGTGGCGGTGGGGGTTGGTAGCGCGGGCCGTCTCCGGGATGGCGGGGCAGACGGCGCGGCACGCTCTGAGGGTAGGCGCGCTGGTATGCGAGGGAGGCCACTTCCCAGGGCATGGGCGCCGTCTCGACCTTGTGGAATAGAAGGCGACGAAAAAGGAGGCGGTTAAAAAAGGGAATGAGAAAAAGGGCTAGAGAGCAGAAGAACGGGGTGAGGGCGAATGGGAAGAATTTTCGTTCTTCATTTTATCAAAGGGCTAGGGATAGTACATCTATCATTGATACCACACGAAATAGACGTCAATCCACACAACTGAAACCCTTCATATTTTCTTTTATTCTATTCTAAGTTTTCTACCTCCTTGAGCGCCTTGTACAGCGATTGGGCCCCCTTAGGGGGCGGTACGTGGCCCATCAGCAGGTCCCGCACCGTCAGGTCCGACCGCCCGTAAAACGCCGCGTTAACGTCCGGCCGCCCCACCACTACTCCCGTCTCAATGGACACCCCCACGTAGAGACCTCGGCTGTGCGCGTACGCAAAGGCCGCTGCCACCCCGCCTTTGCCCGCCCGCAAGTCACTGCCTGCGGTGCGCCCGAGCGGCCCGACGGAGATCCCGAGCTCGGTTCCGAGGGTAAATTGGGTGCGGCCCATGAAGGACTCCAGGGCTTCCTGTTAATGGTGGGAAGTTGGCATGGAGAGCAGAGATTGGGAGACAAAGAGGTTGAAATCAAGAAGAAAGATAAATGTGGATGAAGATAGATCTATAATTCAAATGAGGTCACACTAAAACGTTGAAGAGTATCACCTAAAATGATCTAAAATTCACCTGTGAGTTGAGGACAAACATCACGTCGCTCACTTCGCCGCCCACTTGAAAGCCCCACCCCACGTTCGCCAACATGATCGCACTGGGGGCTGACCACACCCCATTGGGCATGCGTGCCACCACTAAGCCGGTGCCCACGGTGCCGGAAAAGAAGAACCCGCCTTTCATCATGGTCAAGAAGGCAATGCCCGTGCAGCCCCAGAGCAGTTCCTTGGGAATGGTGTCGCCGCCTGCTCATCAACAAAAGCATACGCGCGTAACCAGGAGAAGAAGAATGGGAGACTCGGGATGAATTTTATCAGGGCAATACATACAATCGCCATTGATACAGTGCCCCTCAGCGTGCAGATATCAGCCATCTCTCTCGGTCTCTCCCTTACTCTCGCACGCACCTTCAATGGCGTTGTCGGGCATGTAATTGTGCAGCGTGTTGGTGGCTTTGCGGATCTCGTCTTGCATCGTCATTTTGATGGGCAAGTTGAAAAAGCGGCTCACCGAGTGGCGGTCAGTGTCGTCCACCGCCACCGTGCTCCGCGCCATGCTGTGCGCCAATTCGTCCTTTAAAAAAATAAGGGGGGGGGGAGAGAAAGTCAAGAGAAAGATGAGAGAAGAAGAGAAGGAAGGAGCAGTAGCACGTAAGCAGAGTTTCATGCAGGACATGAAGAATACAGGTGCATGTACCAGAATGCCTAATATGCTACTTTTTAGCATCGCAAGGCGCTCCTACGAATGCTCGCTTTCTTACCTGCTGCGGTGCGAGCTCTACATGGCAGGGGCCGCACAAGCGCTGCGGAGCGCGGCAGTCGAGTTCCACTTCCGTGCGCGTCAGCTCATCCGAGGGCGGCAGCAAGCAAGCGCCCAGGGGAATCAGACCCGTATGCTTGGCGCAGGTGCCGCAGAAGAGCCCCCCGCAGAAGCGGCAGTGATGGCGGCGCACCAAGAAATCGTCGAAAAACTTGCAGCACTGAAGGCACACCGCGGACTCGTTGTCGCTCATCCAATGGCCAAGCGAGCCGAGGTCTTCCGCGCACCTATCAGAAATTTGAAGACATGAGAGATTACAGGGAAGTATTAAAGAGAGTGCCAGTAAATTGCGAGGTGCAAAAGACAACGACCCACATGAGCACGAATCTTAGAAAGCTCTCACAGATTCCTCTTTTAAGTGTACGAAGCATGCACGCCAGACACTCGCAATAAAATATAGCCCCACACTAGTGCTCTTGGCACGTTTCGCAATATTGCTTAGGCAAAAGTCTTAGAAGCATCATCATTGAGAACAACATCTGTGGCAAGTGTTCGCGTGTCAACTCACCCGCCACAAACACGCTGGGGCACGCCTGCGTCGCCGCTAGCACTCCCCGGTGGAAGCAGGCAAAGCCCTTTCGGAATCAGCGCGCGCCGGCTCGAGCATGCTTTGCAGAAGAGCCCACCACAGGAGCGGCAGTGGTGCCGACGGTTTAAAAGGTCGTCGAAATGACTCCAGCATTGCAAGCAAGTCGTCGACTCTTCGTCATCCATCCAACGAGCGCCTGGCAGTGGCGTGACCTCGCGTCTATTGTTGATGCATTAGACATGGATATCAAAAAGTTTGTTGCGGTATAGCAACTAGCTTACAGTGAATGGTCATTTGAAAATGAGGCGCACCCCAAACTGTGAGGACTGATGCCAACTAACACGTGGAAAAGGAGGTACCATCATTTAAATACCCTAGTCATTCTTCAATAACATCAAAGAAATGCAAATAAATGAATACTAGATAAGACTTTGCGATCAACTAGTGTAATCATTGCGAAGGCTTGTGAGTGAGAAGGAAGTGGCTCAGCTCTCTTGGCGCCTCACAAGTGAACTCGCCGCTTACCGGTTCGCTGAGGCATTCCTAGCGTCAGCACCCGAGGCTTCTGCCGAATGATATACGCCACCGTAGCTCATATTTTAGCAAGCTCTTACCCAGCTTCAGACAGTAGCTCTTAGCTGACTAGCCCAGCTTGGACGACTTGACCGCTCGGTACACACACTCGACGCTCGACACTCGATGATGACAAGCACAGATATTTTTGTACCACATGTGTGTGTTTTGCCGTGGTTTTATTTACGATCGAAAGAAATTTCATTGAGGTTCGCTCGGATGAACTCAGAACATAAAACCCGACCGCGGTAGACCAACCGGTAAAATCTAAAATATTTCAGTTCATTTTCTCGAGGGGCGCAGGGCTTTGTCTTCCTTCTCTAGGGGGAAACCTTATGGGTGAGGCGACCGAAACGACACTTTTATGCAGAGAATTGCAGCACTAGATGCAAGTTTCAATGGCAGCTGTTGAACCTCGGTGTCCTCCGGGAGTACTGGCTTCGGAACGTAAGGATGTTCCGAAAACTTTGGCGACATGGCAACGCACACTTGATTGGCGTGCTGAATTTGACGTTGATAACATTTTGGCGGAACCACAAAATCATTATGAGGTCATCAAAGGCGCATATCCCCACGCCTTCCATGGCCGAAGTCGCGGTGAGGATTCATTCACCCCTTTGCTTGACTAGCGTGCTCATTTTCGCTTCCTCTTAGCAGTGAGAAGCTTTTAGTTGGGTTTGGGGCTTTCACAAATAGTCCTTTTTACATCACTCGCGTCGCAGTTCAAAATCGAGCTCTGTACGTCTCCAAGCAGATATCGAGTTTGTTACTGTCTAGATATCGGCTCCTGCAGCCTACGTGCATTCTTCATCGGTGTTAATCTCTTTTGTCTATTGCACTATTCCTCTTGCCCTTGTTCACATCCCACTTCTGCAGATGGAGATGTGGTCTTGTATCACTCGCTCGGCAACGTCAATTGGGGATTGCTGGATGCCAATGATGTGTCATTAGACTGTCTAGTACGGCATTCTGTTTTCACCCTACAATTTCTTTGTCAGCGACTACACCAACCGGTACGCGTACTGCTATAAACCTTCCCCAATTTCTTCTTCTCCACCCTCGGTTGTAAACCCTTCATGATATCTTAGATTGGCCATAGGCTACCACTGCCCCTTTCGAGTCATCTTGTTTTTTTCGTAATTTGTGTCCCTCGTCACTCTCGTACGTTTCACTGCCCTGATAAATTAGGGAGATGGTGGCCAGTGCATTATGGTGTTTAGCGTGTGCGCGTCACCATCTCCAGAGAATGACACTTCTTCGAGCGTCCCTCCTCCTGAGGCAGCACCATCAGAAACGAAGGAAACAGTGGCCACTACCAACACCACTACGTCGCCACCTCGTCATGAAGACAATCGAAGCTTGGAGCTCTTGCAGGCGTATCTGGTGTTGCTGGGCGCCTATTATCCGGAGCGGGTGCGCGCCGTGTTTTTGATGCACCTGCCGTGGGGTGCCTCCTCGCCGCTCTGGACTATGACGACGCGCTACCTGGACCCGGTATAGAAGTTTATTTTGACATGATTTATGCATAAGCGTGCTTTAGATAAAGCTTGTTGTAAATCGTGCACCTGTTTGAAAACTTCCCTTACTGTACATTTCCGTACTCAAAAATTGCTTGTGGAACTTAATTATACAGAGGCTCCGCGACAAACTTCGCGTGGTTCGCAGTGAAGAAAATGCTGCTTTAACGGAGTTTGTCGACACAAAAGATATCCCTTTTGATTTTGGAGTCCGTTCAATAGAGGGCACTTCTCCTCCTCCTCCTCCTCCTCCCACTGCCACACCTCCTCGTACTAGTTCGTTGCTTGGTAGTGCTGCAGACGAGCTTGCTTTACATGCCTGTGCTCAAGCCTCGCTAGCTGCTGCGTTATCATCCCAACCGAGCGCTCCTTCTCTCCGCGGCCGCTCGCACCTCAGCGGCTCCACTTTTTCGTCGTCGTCTCTGAGCTCCATGTCTCAGCACACCTGGCCGAGCTCTGGCGTGAGCAGCCGCAGTAGCTCCGAAGGCTGCAGCAGTGCTGCGTCCTCGACCGAAGCCGACAGCAGCCTAAATGGCAGCCTTGGTGGTGGTGGCGGCAGCGTTAGCACCGGCATGAATTCGCCTACTACTAGTAGTTATACTAGTCTAGCGGCATCCTCCCGGAGTAACTTTGACGGCAAGAACAAAGACACAACACTAAATGGACCTCTAAGCAGAGCGAGCAGCTACAGTCCAATTGCAAGGAGACTATCGAAAGCAAAGCGTGGGAGCAAAGTGTCATTCTCCGAAGAGCCACCAAGCATAGGACTGGCAGCAGGCGATGGCGTGGGCAATGAAGTCGAGGCTGGGCTACCGCAGAAGGCTTCGGCTCGTTTACAAAAGCGACACCCTCGAGCAGCTACACCCCCACCAGCTAGAGGAGCTCAGGGAACGACTGGAAGAAAAGAAGAGTCCGTGGACTCTCATGATGCAGACGCTAATGATTCTGTAGCGACAGTCGAACTGAAGGGACTTTTGAAATCAGACTCAGTGGTTATACGGTATGAGAATGAAGATGAACTCGCCGTCGACAGCAACAGTAGCTCCGACAGAAATGGCGCTAAGAACAACAGGAAGGCTACTGACGGCAAAGCTGACAGTTTGAAAGACCAATCATCAGCACGAAGAAGTGGCAGCTTGATGGTTGACCACTTGGCGAAACTAGCGCTTGATAACGAAGCGTCCAACACCAATTTTGCGCAAGACGCCAGCACAGAGGTACCTTTGAAACCTGAATAGACAATCTAAAGGACTAGCGCTTGCAATTGAATCTTCTGCACTCTTGTCTGCGCATCATTTCTTCTGAGATATATGCATTATTTCAACTTCTTATGAGGATGCGCGTCATGTGCTCTTTGCCTGTACTAATCTCTAACAGGAACTGGTGCGGTTGTACTCGCTCCACAAGGCTTTTGTTGCCCCTTCAGCTGCCGCACTCGAGGTTTGTGTCTGACCTTTGTCGATTACTAGGCATGCTAGTGTTGAATTTTCAAGCCATGATTTCATCTGTATTTTGGAAGAATAAGTTGTAAATTGCACTATAGTTTCTCACCAACACGTGCACTTAATCTCTCTCAGGAGGACCAACTCGACATCGCTATCGACACTCTTGATGACGCACACCCTGGAGTAGTGGCAACGGCTGAAGCCGAAGCGCTGGACGTGTCCGTGAATTTGAGCGACCTCAGTCGGAGTTGCCTCGACGTGGAAGGTGGCCTTGATGTTGGCGGCACGTCTGGCAGTGGTAGTGCTGCCCTTCCATCTATGATGGATGCCCCTGGTGAGAGCAACTCCAATGCTCACGGTCGTGACAGTAGCCATTCCATTGGCATCGGCGAAGGAAGTGTGACTGCGCCTTCAGTGCATTCGCTGGCCATCTCTGTCGCCAGCTCCTTTCGTGCTTCCATGAGTTTCATGCTCGAAGCGCCACCACTAGTGCCGTCAGATGGACATGCTAGCCACGAAAACCAGAATAAGTCTAGTCTAAATGGTGAGTTCAAGCCCGCGCCCCGGCCGTCTCTCGTGAAGCAACGCAAAGCAACGCCTGGTCGCGGACGTTCAGTCGACTGTAGCCCTGGCGGTTCAAGGCTTCGGAAGTTATCCCGCGGCACAAGTGAACGAAGCGAAAGCAAAGACTCTGCTAGAGGAAGCAGCAGGAGCCTAGATCGAAGGGGCACTGGTGGCAACAGCAGCAGCAGTAGCGCAGGCCAAAGGAGCAGCAGTTCTAGTGGTAGAGTGGCAGCATCGCCATTACGCGGGCGAGGAGCACCTTCAGAGGATAAGCAAAGCGCAGTATCCATCGTAGCGTCTTCGCCCTCTCGATCAAGGTCCAGTGTCAGTAGCAGTAGCAGTAGCACTGCGAGAGCGAGGAATGTCGGAGGTTCTACTACAAGTAGCAGCAAAAGTAGAAATACTCCACAGGCGCGGCCTCCCTCAGCAGGCCGACCAAAACAGTCACGCTTGAAAGGATCTACTAACACATCAAACGCCACATCTGTCAACGTCGTCACTGTGCGGCCTCCGTCATCTTCGAAAGCAGCAGGAAGCTCTCCGAAAGTGTCTCCATCGTCAGGCCCGCCTAGCCCCACCAAGACAAGATCTCGGGCCAATTCGCCGGTGAAACACCGTGCCGACGGTTCTGCCGACAATTTTTCTTGGCAATCTCTGCCACTCGTGTCTTTAGCCGCAGCGGCGGCTACTGCAGCGGCTGCGGTCCCCGTGAAGGCATCGCCAAGAAACGCTCGTGCGCGGTCAGTTTCCTCCTCTACTTTAGCAACTGCACCTCCAACCGGACGACAGCGGTCTTTGTCTCAAGAAGTGTCGCCTGCTGCGCCTCGCCGCGACGCACTGAGTACCTTTCCACAAAGCTCTGGCCGCGCCCTTCAAGGGGGCATCTCCTCTTCCTCAAGTTCAAGCACTGTTCCACTTGCCAGAGGCACCAACAAGCCTCGTCCATCAAAGCCGCGCGTTGTTCGCTAGGATGCTTGAGAAGGGGGTGTTAGTAGACTCCCGATAAGGGCCTATTGTCCACACTTTGCTCTCTGCTATTTGAGACAGGCTCCGAGGGGCCGGAATGCTGTTTAATTGAGCACTTTCGGTGAAAAGTCCCCGGTCCTAAATTAGTATAATTCGCTGTTAGAGGCTTACCTGCTATCTGTAACCTACAACTTTTAACCTGTGGACTTCCTGTGGAAATCCTGTGGTCCGTTTGATTGGTATTATGTATTTCTAATAATATCAAATCCATCATCCATAAATTATCTATAATCCACAATCACAAGCCACGATAAAAATTATCTTTGATGGGTGCGCGATTGCGATTGTTATTGCTGTGGCTAAGGACATTTGCAGTTCAGAGAGCAGAGAGGTTGATTAGTTCGTTTGGGATAAGCGTTTGTTTTAGAGCACTGGCACTGGCACTACGTATACGTGGTACGTGTCAGCATCATTAGCAGTAGCATTATAGCAGATAGGACTACTTATAAAAATGGCAGTCATGTAGTGCAATCCATGGAGATTCGTATTAGTATCAGTAAACAGAGCAGCCAAGCATTCAATGTCTTGAAATTTTATCTAAAGTTGCTCTGAAGAAACAGGAGGCGTAGGTGCCCCCCGCTTCTTTCGTAATTTGTGTGTTCTGTGCGAGTGTATATGTAATGCATCAGTCTCGTGTTTTCAGTGAAACTGCATCTTCATAGCCTGTGCGGCAGCCTTGCGGCCTTTATCTTTTTTCGACACGCCCCTCTTCTTCGCCAACTTAAAGTCCTCTACTGCGGTCTTGCCTTTGGTTCGCATTCTTTTACGCAGTCCAGCGTCTTCTCTCCCGGCATTTTCGTCCACTTGTGCAATCTTGACCCTGAAGTGGGTTGTAGTTTAAAATTTTGATTGTTTAAAAACAAAATTAACTGCATTCAGCATGATTTATCGAATTTGAACTTACTTGACTTTTTCGAACAAATCGCTTCGCGCTGCAATTTCTTCTTGGTGCGCTGCCACAGCCTCAGCCCATGCTTTACCGTGTTCCACCAAGTCGTCATGAAGGGCGTTCAGTCGTGCCTGGCATTGAAGCAAATGAATTCAGAAGCATGACTACCGAACGAACTAGTCATTGAAAATTGAGTTATGTTTACCTGCTCTTCTTCCATCTCTCGGCGAAGCTGTGCAACCCTTTCTATCTTGTCCGTCTCGACATGTTTGAACCAGCTTTGAATGCCTCCTTTCACCTTACATCAAATATCATTTAAATGTCTATTATTGCTTGGGACGGGGACGAGGAAAATAATGAAATCGAAATCGCTCATAAGATTAAATCGAAGAGTATTACCGTTGCAGAATCGTCGGAACGGGTCTGCGCTATGAGCTTACACTTTTGGCGATTCTCCTTAGATTCGGCCAATTTTGCCTGCCACGCACAGTCGTCAACAAAACAAATTTAGTCGAGTCAATTCACTTGGGCATAACAAACGAGGGCCAACAGCCAAGAGAAGATCAATCTAAATACGACATACCATGCTCTGAATCATAAACATTAGAGTTTGGTCCGGCGCATTATCATCGTCTTCATCATCGCTTAGATTACTTGAGCCGCCTTCACTCAACGATTCCTGCGACGTGTCGCTGTGATGACGGTTGGAGTAGTTGTTTCCCTCAAAATCGTCATCATCGTCACTCCCACCTTGCGTGTCCATATTTGAGCCTGCAGATGCGGCTGAGAGGTAGCTTGGCCACTTGTGGTTCGGGGCCTCTGGGCTGTCCAAAGATTCGTTATCACTGTCACTGTAAGCTGAGTCGTCATGGTCCCGCGCGGGGCTACACTTTTTCCCAACAGCTGCCGTTTTTCCCTTAGTTGGCAAACAATTCCACTCAGCTGCGGAAACGGTTTTACGTTTAGGCTCAGCCACCGTGCGATTCTTGGGCGCAGACTGTTTTGATGACGAAAGTGAGTTTGTCGAAGACGATGCCAATTCAGCAGTTATGGGTGCTGATGCAGGATCAGATTCAGAGAAGGGTGTAGGCATATGGGGGGTTTTATATGAAAAAGTCAACTTCGACTTTGAACCGAGGCCGCATGCAGAAGGCTCAAGGACATGCTTGACCTTTGACTCAACATTACTGACATCCTTTTTGGAGACGGTAACAACTGCAGCTGGACGTGCTGCCTTAGTGGATTTTGCAACCGTGGCGCCCTCAGGGACACTAGCTGCCGTCGTACCTCGTGCTTTCTTGAGGGTCGTCGCTTCACCTAGTGACGACTCATTCTTGCTCGAGTACACGCGCTTCGGGGCTGGTGTCTTGGATGGGGAAAAATCAAGGCGCTTCGTTGGATCGGAGATATAATCGTCATCACTTTCTTGGAATTCATATGCGTCCGCTTCTTCATTGCGGCTCAATTTGGATGAAGTCTTGGCAGTAAATTTAGCTGGAACCTTGTCGGTAAGAACTTTCTTCGCGGCTATCTCAGAAAATTTGTCAGCAGCTTTTGACTTATCATTCTTGTCGTCGTTGCGGTATGTTTTTTTATGCGAATTTGACGCAGCCGCCAGCGAGGAAGTAGCTTTGGACTCACGAGCACTCAAATTTGCCTCGGTTTCAAAATTGGAACTTTGGTCTACCTTATGCACATGAGTTGGAAGAGGCTTTTCGTATTCAACTGAGGAAGGCTCTTCCTTTGCCTTGCCTTGAGGGGCAGAAGGCCAATTCTTCTCATTGTCGGGAAATCGGTCATGAAGTGGGTCATAAAAGCCTGAGCTCAACACAAGTTCGCAAAGGTCAGATTTCTTCTGGCCCGTCTTTTGGATTTTGAAAGACAGCCCATAAAGTGTCAATATATTTTTCAGTACTGCGACAGTTTTCTTCTGTAGGCAACTAAATGCCTTCTTACGGGCGGCGCCCTTTGGGATCGCGACTGGTGGGAATGGTCCTTGAGGCAGCATTGTCGAATCATGCATAAAATTGGACGATGTATTCTCAAGATTGCTTTTTGTCGAAGGTGCCTCGGTTGAAGACTTTGTCAACGTTTTGTTCTGAGCAGTCTTCTTGGTCTCTGGCTTTTTGCACTTTAAGTCACCAGAATCGTCAATGACATAAATATCAGATTTGCCTTTTTCCGGGAGTTGACGGCTCGATGAAACTTGATGGTTTGATTTGATTGACTGCTTGCCGCTTGCTCCTTGAACTTTTTTGTTGCTTCCGTTCTTCAAGATCAATGTCTTCTCATCCTCGCTACTATCGTCGTCGGAGCCTTCACTCAATTCAAATTCATTCTTTGCGTTTTGTGGCACAGAAATAGAGTTTCTGGTTGAGCTTACTGCTCCAGACTTCGCAGTATTTTTGTCGATTTTTCCAACGTCGTCATCGCTATCATCCATATCAAAGACGGAGCGGCTTCCAGCTTTCGCGCTACGGCTCAATTGAGATGTCTTCGATGACGATGGATTGAGGGATGACTTGGCATTGTTCTTCACAACCTGATCGTTAGATTCATACTTTGGTGCCTTGGTCTTCCGGTCAATATCAAAAGGTATTTCGGAGAATGCTGAAGGTGCCACCGTTTCGATAGTCTCACGAGCTCCTTGTGAATTCTGTGCATCCTTTTGCGTAGAAACTTTCTTTTTACCAGCCACACCTAAGTTGTTCTTGGTTGCTTCTTGTTTATGCGGAACAGCTTGTGGTTTTGGATTGCTTTTCTTTTTATCCTTCAGATCGACCTTACCTTTGATTTGTTTGCTGGCACTTTTAGGCACCACTTCAGCTTTCACTTGAGAATTGTCCCGTGAGCTGACTTCAGCTTTTGATTGCGCAGGACCAGCGGGCTCCTTCGCACTTACCTTTGCCGTTTTTGATGTTGAAGAGTCAGTCGTGTTAGATTCCAACATTTCAGCCTTATGTTTAGAGCCTTTTTCAACAGTGTCGTCATCGTCATCATCATCGTCTACATCGCTGTTGCTGTCGCTGCTATTGCCGCTACTCTGACTAGTGCTAGTCGACTTTGTCACTTCAGGTTTCGGATAGTGTGCAGTTTTACTGGCGGCTAGCCGAGCAAGAGCTGCTGCTTTGTTTGCTTCGATCCGTTCGCGCTGCTCGGGTGTTGTAACCGATGCAACGGTAGCAGCCGCAGCTCGAACTTTGTGAAATAACGATGAGGTAATTTTCCTATTATCAGTCGTATTATCATCAAAGTCAGACTCTTCGGAGACGTCAGATGAGTAGTCAGCCTTGACCGAATGCTCATTCACTTCAAGGCGCGCAGCAACGCGATGCAAGGTTGAAATGGAACCGAGGCTAGCCACCTTTATTTCCATTTTGTATATCGCCCGCACATTTGCATAGTGTTGAATTGTCAAGCCAATGATAACACCAAAATTGTCGGGCCGAACGCGATCATTATGTCGCAGAGATAACGAAGGTATTTTCGACGACACATGTGACAAATTATCAATTATGAGTTTGAACCGTGAGGATGATAAATATCAAATATGCAGATTTTCATGTGCATGCACTTACAGAAGTCTTGTTAGAATTAGTAGCTTTCACTGGAGTCTCAGCGACGCGACTCCACTCCTCGAACGAACTGAGAGCTTGTGCGAGCCAAGATTCGATCTCAGCTGGTCGTGCAGTACTATCGAGTCGAATCGAAAATGTGCACTGAGCATTGCTGCCCTTGGCCACTTCTAGCCATGCTTTCGGAAGCTTTATTTCGTTCACATTTTCGATGTGAGCAAAATGCGTTGCGAAGGTCACCACAGTTGTTTTCTTTTCCTGGCACATTATAATGCTTGGTTTGTCTTTGACTGCGAGCACGTTTTTGAATTGCACCAGGAGATCTGTAATTTCCTCACCATCGTCCGCAACCACTGCAAATTGTACACACTTATTGTCCACAATCATAAGACTAGATTGCTCATCTAAATCCAAAGAGACTGGCTCAGGAGCTTTCTCTCCCTGGTCATGATTGATTGTTACCGACGTAATAGGCACGAATCGAACCTTTGCGGACGGAAAGTTGTTGCTCTCGCGAAGTGCAGCAGAAATATCTTCGCCTTGGGGAGCTTTCGTCTTGAATACTGCTGTAAGCGGGGAAGGAAGGGCATCAGCGAGGCAAGTCAACTCATCTGTCAAGTTTCGCCGCTTTTGAAGGGCGTTGTAATGGAGATAGACTATATCTGTTGCGGCCATCTGGCACTGGTAAGACCTGAAGTTCGCGCGAATTAGTTGAAACTAGCATGGGTTGTGCGGAAGAAATTACAATTACAAAATAAAAATATTAAGTATACAAGCTTCTATAGGCTAAAAGTCACATGGAGCTGACGCATGGCTCATGTATATAGAAATCAACTCACCCTTTGTCAGTGATACCACGTGCTAGCTGCTGTATTTCAGACTGCAGTGTTTGGTTACTGAGTACTGCATCCACTATCCAGCTTCGTGTCTCCTTGTTCTCCCACAGGCACAAGAGTACAGTCAAGGCGTTGTATACACTGTTGGTGTCCATGTCGCGGTCATTCGCGATAGCTAATAATGACTCTGTAGGCGACAAACAAATATACATTGAAATCACAAACGTAGCATGCAATCAAATAATCATCTATATACTGTACTACTGTAAATTCTGTAATACATTCCACGAGCGTATAATTTAAAGTTTGAACATAGGGTACAAGGCAGTTGTACTGACGCACCCACGAGAGGTCCATCCTTGCAGCTACTCATATTATTGCCATTTTCAACCTATGATTTGACCGGCAAGAAAATCAACTTGAAATGAATGGCACACATTACATTATGGTCGGCTACCCTGATGATCGAGGAAAAGAGTGCTCTTGTGAACGCGCATCTTTGTACTACAAACACTTCTTTTTGGCAATTAATCATCGTGCTTTCATCGATGTGACAATGGTAGCTTGATAATGATAGTGTCTCTGTGAAAATTCAAAGTCCATTATGAGATCTCTTGCCCATACCTATTCCATCTATCTGAAAATACGCGTAAGTAAGTAAGTACACTTAAGCCCCTCAGAAAGATCAACGGCACTGACCTGCACGTTGAGGCTCTGAAGAGACGACTTCATCTTTTTAGCATCATTAACTTCAAAAGCATCAAGCAATGAGCGCACTGCTTCCATCTTGAGCTTTCGACGATTAGGTCTGGACTGACCGGTAAGACCTGAGCTTTTTAAAATTCAAAAGAATAAATTCAAAATGAAGGCACCATCCACACCATGAGAGAAGAGGTTAAGTTAGGATCATCGACTTCATCTCTTGTGTAGTTGAGAAAAAGATAGCGCTTAGGCAGCCAAATATCAGGCGTCTTAACCGAGATGTTTGTTGACTGGATACTGTTCAGTTCGATAAATTTCACAACCGTGTTCGTGGAGTGAGTGCGAGTTCTAGCGGTACGAATGTAATTCTCTAGCTCTTGACAAAAATAATATAGATATCACATGTTTTTCTTTCGAATGATGCATACTTGGCAGTCTCTTTCACTCTTGCGCGCGGAAACTTGTCTCACCTTGTGGACTTGTGGAGCTGCTGCGGAGGTGCTTCTTTCTGAAGGTCAAATATTTGAAAATGAACGCACGGCAGAAGAGAAGTGTTCCGAATGTTCCGAATATTGTGCATGCCATTTTGGACTCAGATATTTTTTGCTCCTTGAATTATTCTCGCTTCTCGTCACCTTGTTGATTTTGTTTTGTTACTTTACTTGTACTAATCGGAAGTCGGCTCAACGAGCTCATGGGCTCGTTTCAGCTTCCTCTATGCGACTGCCCCAAGCATCTAGTTACTTGACATACTTTCTGCCCGTAATTGGCTGGCTTCTGTAGCTACAAATAGATAATCGACCAAGATTGAAGCTGGCGCAACTCCTCCACAATCCTGCGGCTTCACCCTAATACTGCCGCACACGCACCAAATTTTCGGTGTTAGATTATGAGCAAAACCATGAAGGGATTCATAGCGTGGGCTTTCGGTATTGAGAGGGATGACAACGAAATAATGGCACGGTTGGCCAAAGGTGCCGTGGTGATTGATGCGCGCACTTCCTCCAAGTACACTGCGGGCCATGCCTACAATGCCATCAATTTACCAACCGGCTTGCTGTCCGCATCTTCGGCCTACGAAGCGGTGCGTTCTTCTGAGCTATCACTCAAGTCCCTACTTTAGGACGCTCACTTAAGTAGAATAAAAATGTCCTCTTTGTCATTTCGCTTAGAATAGATGCTGATTGAAATTATGCATGCACACTTACGAATGTTCAATGAACGTGTGCGCACGTTGGCGTTTAAATCGTACTCCATGATTCACGAGTGTTACGATGCGCAATTTCTCGATCCTTCTTTGTGGATAAATCACAAAGGTGGAAGCCAATCTCGGAGACTTGCCAGCTCGGAAAAACAAGCCCATGGTCGTTTACTGCGACTCTGGTGCAGAAGCCAACACACTTTCTACTGCGCTCAAGTCGCATGGATTTGAAGATGTTGTGAACTCGGGAACTTTGGGGCGGCTCTTACCGCTCCAAGAACAGGTAACTTCTCTTAGGGCCGACTGGTCATTGTGGGCTTTGGTGTTCATGAAACTTCAGCAGGGAGCTCTTTTATGGAATGTGCAATATTGGAGGACCCAGGCAAATCCACAACAAAACGCTCCTGTTCTGTAATCCTTTTCAGAGTTGATCGTAAGTATGGGAAGCTTCTGAACCTGCTGTATCCCCCTTTTCTTCCTCTGGGAACTATTTCAAATTCACAGGTGTCACACAAGCGTGCAGCCCAGCAGAAAGCGGAAGCGCGAGAGGAAGCCAGAGCCACCGCCCGCGAAAACTTGAAGAAGAGCGCCAACCGCGATCCAAATAACCCTCGTCGCCCTGCACGCCTGGTAATGAAAGAGCCATTGTTGCCTGTGCGATTTCACAAGAATCGCCCTTACTGGCTGCATTGGTGCCATGACATTGCAAACGAATATTTGCCATATCTTTCGCCTTTTAAAGCAAGTCGTCATTAGCTGCTTCCTTAACAAGTAATTTGCCGTCAAACCCGTGCCATTATTTTTGTAGGTGGGCGTGGACTTATCGGCGGTGCGAGCGCTGGAAAGGACACCCAAGGACGCGGTCGAGCGCTATTTCGCGAGCCACGCGCTCATGGCGCTGCCTACGCTGCGGCTTAGTGACGTGGAGGGCTCGTTCTTGGACGACCTGATTGACTCCATGGAAGAAATTGAGGTGTGCTATTTGAATATCGAAACTGTGCACTATTTAGCATGTGTTACTTGCAACCGTGTTCGTGTCCGCCATTTCTTACTCCTTACGCGTTTGTCTCACTTTAACTTTCCCTTCTCTTCTCATTCTTCTGTTGAATTCTCTTTCGCAATGCCATGCTATTGGGTGCCCTACAGTGCGCGCCAGGGACTATTCTAACGACCGCAGGGGTCGTCTCACCGTTCCTCTTCTTGGTAGTGCGAGGCGAAGTCATCGTGTACCCACCTCAAGAGGGGAAATCGACAACGACGACGGCAGATGCTCCATCTTCACCCCATCCTACTGTCGAGTCGCTGGGCCCATGGAAAGTGTTCGGAGACCAGGGGTTCTTTCACCTGCCGGAAGTGGCCTCTTGCGTGTGCGCCAGCCCGCCGCCACCGAAAGACGGAGACGACGGTAAGGGGAAAAGTAGGAATTGTAGTTGAGGCAGGAAAAGCACCTTCCTTTCATATCGCAAAGAATCGAAGCACAGGCATCGTTGCATGAAATGGTCTTGCCTCGCTTATATTTCTATTTGTACAGAGCACCCGCCCCTTCAAAACACTCGACTCTTCGCGCTGCACTATTCGGCGCTTCGCTCGTTGCGCGCAAGCTCTAGCTACGACTTAAGGATGGCACGCTTGAAGCTACTCACATCGGTGGGCGCAAGCATTTGAGTGAATCTCGTGATGCGAGCTCTTTCGTTGAACATATGTTTCTTTTCCGACAACAACACGAATTCATTTTCATTCCTTGGCAATATCACGCCTATTCAACACCTGGCGTCTTTACAGGTTGATATGTTCAAGAATTTAAGACCGAACGAGCTAGAAAAACTCGCCGACTGCCTGGTTGAACACGGGTGCGTATACATAGCAACAAGTGCTCTTTTTCTGGAGAGCCAAGAAAGCAAAACATCCTCCTCTGTGCATTACTGTAAGGTCACGCTGGTCGTTTGGTTCCATCTGTGATTGATTTTTAGGATGCCTCTTCGGCCTCAATTTCTTTCTGGCTGCTCTCTGACTGTAGGTACTCGCGTAACGAAGTGATCTTTCGCGAAGGTCAAGCGCACTCGAGCGAGGTGGAGGAAGCGGCTCGTCGGCGCTGTTCCGACGCCTCCTGCTTGCGAGGAGTGGACATTCATGAAGTGCACCGAAGCGAAGGAGCAGGCAGCGAAGACCGGGTGAGGGAAGAGAGCGACGACTATTCATCATGATCTCATACTGTTGTTCTTCTGGGCTAGTCGTAATTTATTCATAAGCATGAGCCCCTTACATTCATTCAGCCTTTCAAGTAGCTGTGTGCGTTATTCATTTACTTTTCTTTTGTTACCGATGATCAGGGAGACCTAAACGATCGCTTGTACCTTTTATTGAGTGGCAAAGTAGAAGTGCGTGCGGGCGTGGAGAAGTTTTACCCTATTACGCAGGACGGAGAAACGAGCTATCGTGTGAACGGTGCTACTGGCCGCGACATTGGGAAGCTAGTACCAGGACAAGCCTTTGGTGAAGGAGCGTTACTAGATACGCGGCGCCCTCCTGCTCGGCTGGCGACGGTAATAAGGATATAGCATGATGTGTGGGCGTGCGCAGCTATAGCAAAAGAATGAATCAATCGGAGAAACCCATTATGTAGTATAAGTCATCTTTATTGGTAGTGTTCACTAAGAATTCAACAGATATTGTTACCTCGTCTTCTAATATCTTGCATATTCTTGGCGGCGACTTTTTCTAAAAGGTGAGTGGCGGTGCCAGTGGAGCCCAGTGCCTTGTCCTGAAGCGAAACGATCTCGAACGATGCCTCGGCGGTCCTCTTGAAGTGAGTGCTCCTTCTTTTTGTTCCTAATTCATATTTAGCTTGATAATCAATTGGAGTATGATTGTGGACGACCCCTCATTTTTGATTTTCAATGCCTATCTCCCATAATGATATGAGTGCGTGTATTTTAATTGCACATATTTTTGTATAACTGTGTATTATATATACATACATCATTAGGCCCTCTTGGCGCAGCGGCACTTCACGAGGTTGCTCAAGAGCATTCCAATGCTTCAACCTCTTCACGAACCCCAAATCACTTCGCATGTGATCCCCGCGCTGGTGCCCAAAACACTCAACAACGGCGAAGTGCTCTTTTATCAGGTATCTATGTATTCCCGTGCTCAGGAACAGCAGTTTGTCTGCAAGGAACTCTCCCAGTAATCAATTGAATTTCAGACATGTGACCACCTTTTTATTCTCATCTCCTTCATCTCCATCTTGGGTGTGACAGGGCGAAGCCTCAGAGCATTTGGTGGTGGTGAAATCCGGCCGGCTGCGCTTGATGCATTTGCCGATTCAAGAAGGCAAAGGGCCGATTCAGCCGCCTCCTTTGAACCCCACGAGTGCCTCCTTAGGCTCGATGGTGAGCGAGTTAGCGTCTGAAGAATACTACGGCGAGCGAAGTTTAGTGGTGCCGCACCAGAAGCACAAAGTCAGCGCCGTCTGTGGCGGTTCCTCCGGCAGTTTGTGTGAAGTCTTGCTGCTGAACCGGCAAGAGTTTCATCGTTTAACCGCTTCTTCGCTGGTCGATGATTGGACGTGGTTCTGCCCCATCAGTAAGCAATAGAAAGATATAGTATATCAAGGATGTTTAATCCTTCCTGTATCATTGCGAGTCTTCGAGTAAAAAGAGAAGGAGCTGACAACACTAGTTTGATACCAATTGATGTGAGTCTGACCTTATGTATCGCTCCTTCGGATTTTGTTCCCTAACCTCTTATGATCCTTCTCCTGTTCCCACCTTTCAACAGTTGGTGAATTTGACACGGTCTACGACAACGAACAATCCATTGATCCCGTCTATCGCCGCAAACGGCTGGGCGGAAGTTCAGCAGCAGGAGCAGACAACAACGACGACATTTTGGCCAAAGTGGCCAAGGCAGTAAAGGAAGCAGCTGCCGAAGCGGCGAAGGCCGCTACAGCTAATAGCACTTTAAAATCAAGTGCAACTTCAAGTGCAACGACGTCCAAAGAAGACGCCGCTGCCGTCATCGCGCAGAAGAAAAGCGGCGCGGCCCTCATTGACAACGCCGGAGCCGTGGCGATGGCGAGCCATGCCGCTGCTTTGACTGCGCACCATTTGGATAACAACAGCTCGATGAGCGCGCAAATGGGGCCGGGAGAAGTGACGGAAAAGCAGAAGAAACTCTTGAACGCGAAATCCATAGTGCCGCAAAGCGAGGTAAGTGTAGTGTGAAAGAAGAGAGGTTGCTAATGATGATGTGCGTACTCACTCTCTTTTTCTTTAGTTTCATTGGTATGAGTTTACGCGCATGCATACCCATATTTCCCCCCTTGTAAAGCATTGGATAAAAAATATCAAAAATTCAGGTGAAAGTGCACTTAAACACCGAGCTTGTCGAGCTAGCGGGCGGGTTTGGGGATTCCATGGTGCTGGCCTCGTCTACTCTGAGCCGCCACACCGCTGCCTTCAACCAGGTTGCACTTTCTTGGATAGCGGGCAAAATGAGTAGTAGCCTGCTCTTTGAAGTGTGCATATCTCTACGGTTTTACACATTTTTCCAAGGACGAACACCTCCTTAAATCTTCCTTCAACATTCCCAAAATCTTGCATCTTCGCTTCAACAAATTCGTGCAAATATGCAGGTGCTGCCTCGCTACATGGTGCGGTTTTCTCCGAAGCAAATCGTGTTGCTGGAAGAGGAAAGCAAGGCGAACAGTAACACCAACAGCGGCATTCCACAGCGCCTCCTCACAGAGCGCCGCATCTTGCTGGGCGATCTACAGGGTTGCCCTTTTGTG
>Ga0307931_1000153_pt1 | contig 39226 bp, 6 predicted proteins | sample OrgLakmetageno47_FD_201816 | JGI IMG/M metagenome (GOLD analysis project Ga0307931, IMG submission 201816) | Saline water microbial communities from Organic Lake, Antarctica - #47 | ecosystem: Environmental > Aquatic > Non-marine Saline and Alkaline > Saline | place: Antarctica: Organic Lake...
GAACGCGCTCAAAAGTAAGGGCATTTCGAAGGATTTCGATGAGTGGATCGCCATTGCCAAGGACAGGTCGAAGTGGAGACAGCTGGCTCACTCCATTCCCAAACCTCCTGATGCCTGACGGCTGAAGGACACCTCGAGAGAAAATGATTACAATTGCATTACGCAAAAGGACACTCAGCCCAGTCAGGCTTGTTCTGAAGGTTACATTTTTCTGTTGCTATTTGCCACAGTGGTGTTTCTTTGTATTTTGGGGAGTATTAACTAGACTAGCTAGACTAGACTGAAGTGATTGCCATATATATTCAAATTAATCTTATGAATGGACAACCGACAACGATAAAAGCCATTGGCATTACCTCAGCCATAGCCATTGGCCAGTGTTGAATATGTATATGAATTGGTGGCTTTATCTGTTTGGAGTTCCATCCGTAGCTCATCATGTGCTGCGCAATTTCCTGGTGTTAGATAACTTTGAAATGTAAATCAAGCAAACCCAAATGAATCACACAGGAGCCACAATTCTTTGGGCAGGTTTATACAGGTACGCAAATGATAGCATGGTGCGCATTTGTGCGCGCGAAACACTTGTCCTTCTGGAGCGAATTTGCTAGCGCATGTGCAGCTCAAGTGCATTCTTTATGTGCTTTTGTGGCTGCTGTGTACTTGCCTTTCTTTGTTTTTGAGACAGGCCCCAAAGGGCCGGAATTAGAAGACTAGCAGGTAGAGAAGAAAATCAAAGCAGCGCAAACTAGACCTAAGAAGCTAATCAGGCGCACATGCCCGAGTGGCCATGGAAGTGATGGTAGCGGTCCAAAGTGGCACGCTCCTCCATGCTCTTTGTTTTTGGGAGAGTATTAAGTGGACTAGACTAGAAACACAACCATAAACATTAAGTTTACTAAGGGCAAAAATATGCGATTAGAGAACGCCCAGTACGGCACGGGAGATGCAAGGATTGCCCGCCCTTTGGGGCCTGTAAGTCTGGTTCTGGTTAAAAGACATTTGGCATTCGAGATCTGCTCTAATGTGCTTTTTTAAAGGAAAATGGAACGAGAAACGAAAATTCGCGCCTGATTAGCTTCTTAGGTCTAGTTTGCGCTGCTTTGCTTTTCTTCTCTACCTGTTAGTCTTCTAATTCCGGCCCTTCGGGGCCTGTCTCAAAATCACGGGCCACACTTGAAACCTGACAACTGACGAAGTGACTGACAACTGACAACTGAGACTGACATCTGACAACTGACAACACCTACTAAGGCGCCAGTAACGTTCAGTGATTACGGACGTGGAGAGCCATTTCGGTGCCTTCCATGCCCCGAGAAGTTAAAATATTAACAGCAGGACTCGAGGTGACCTTTTTGCCATAAAATAATGCACGGGCCTGGCTGTGGGGATGCGTTAGTGTACTACTAGTTGAGCTAATTCAGAATGGCACGTTTGCGCGAAAATCGGTGGGTCCGTCAGTGGAACTTTTGGGCGGAAAAAAATCCTTTCCGGGACTCGAACACATGACCTTTCGCACAGCAGTACCTCGGTAAACCTACTCGACCACCGAGTAATGAAGGTAGAGAAAAATATGTTTACTTGAAGACAAATGATTAAAAAAATAGTCCTAGAGCCCTAAAATTGCGCCAAGAACCGCTCAAAAAACGCGCGCTTTTTTTCTTCAAATATCAGCATTTACACAGCGCCATTGTCATCAGCACCACCCAGCACCCCGCCCAGTGCCCATTACCTTCCTCTAGGACCCAAATGGAGTCCATTTGAGCAGCGGGGCTGCCCGGGGGGACGCCAGAAGCACCTACACTCGTAATCACTGAACGTTACTGGCGCCTTACCTTAGTAACCGTTTCTTCGACTACGGATTTTCGAAGAAAGTTCGAAGTGTTAGTGTTAGTACTCACTCTCTCACACATGCTCGCCCATGCTTTGTGTCTCTGGTAGTCACGGGGTCTGATTCAAGGCTGGCGTTCGATCTTCAAGAATGTTGAACAAAACAAACAAGAAGATTTCTTCTTCCGACGACAAGGTCTACAGTAACTGCTCGGCGTCTGCAGGGAGTGATGGTGGTCGCAAGCTTTCAGCTTGTGCCCGGTGTAGCCTCGTATTTTATTGTAGTAAGGACTGTCAGAGGGTGCACTGGAAAGCCAGCCACAAGCAGCACTGTGTCGCCAAAGCCGACCGAGTACCTAGCAGTCAGCACCCCGAAGATTCCGATCGGGACGCTAAACCTTCTGCAGACAATATGGAAGCGAAATGTGCTATCTGCAGGGATCTTCTGACGGGTGCGTCAGCGTGCACTCTGCCGTGCACTCACGTATTTCACAGCGCATGCGTGGCAGAGTTGCGGAAGTTTGGGGTCGAGCAAGCGTGCCCTTTGTGTCGCGCTTTCTTGCCTCCTGGGCCAGAAAAGCTCTTCGAGCAGGCCACCGTGCAATATATGTCCGTTTTCCAAATGGTGGAGCGAGGTCAAGCGTCTTGGTCTGCTCTTCCAGCTTCCGCGCAGCACGACTTGGACGCAGCAATTGAAGGTTGGCGAGCTGCGGCCAAAGAAGGGATTCTATCTGCGCAATTTAACCTGGGGCTGCTTCTTGTGCAAGGTCATGGCGTGGCAAGAAGTGACCAAGAGGCTGTATTATGGTTTCGACAGGCTGCAGACCAAGGGCTGACGCACGCTCAGAATATCTTAGGGGACATGTACGGGAAAGGCATGGGAGTTGCGCAAAGCGATACAGAGGCAGTGCTATGGAGGAGAAAGGCCGCTGACCAAGGTTTTCCGGAAGCACAATACAGTTTGGCTCTTCATTTCTCCAATGGTCGTGGCGTGGCCCAAAGCGACACAGAGGCGGTGCGATGGTTGACGAAGGCGGCCGACCAAGGGAACGACGAGGCACAGGCTTGGTTGGGGTCTCATCTCTCGAGTGGTCGCGGCGTGGCACAAAGCAACGTGGAGGCTGTCCGATGGTGGAAAAGGGCAGCTGACCAAGGGAATGCAGAGGCGCAGAACAATTTGGGGAATTCTTTTGAGATAGGCCGCGGCGTCGCGAAGAACTACGAGTCGGCGGCAAGATGTTACAAAAAGGTAGCCAATCAAGGGAATGCTTTGGCGCAGTGTACTTTAGGATACCTCTATGTAAAAGGCAATGGTGTGGAGCAAGATTATCTCAAGGCAGCACATTGGTGGCAAAAAGCAGCAGATCAAGAGGTCTCGGAGGCGGAAGTACATGGGAGTCCTATTAGCCGATGGCCTTGGTGTGCCACAAAATTATCAGGAGGCAGTGCGCCGCTTTCGAAGGGCAGCTGATCGAGGGAGTGCTGAGGGGCAGTTTAGCCTAGGATTGTTTTACCAAAGTGGATTTGGTGTGGCGCAGAGTTATGTCGAGGCAGCGCGATGGTACAGAAAGGCAGCTGAACAAGGGGTAGCAGCGGCACAGTGCAACTTGGGGATCATGTTCGAGTCTGGTGATGGTGTGGCGCACAATGATGTTGAGGCAGTCCGGTGGTATAAAGCGGCGGCTACGCAAGGGATGGCAGACGCTCAACGCAATCTAGGGACCATGATTGAGAGAGGTCTAGGTGTGGCACAGAGTTACGCGGAAGCAGCGCGATGGTACAAAATGGCGGCTGAGAAAGGAAACCCAAAGGCACAGATGAATTTAGGGAAACTCTTTGAAGATGGCCGCGGTGTAGTGCAAAGCGATAAGGAGGCCGCATGGTGGTACGAAAAGGCCAAGTGCCGAGGATTAAGTTTTTAAACTCGATTTGCCGGAATACAGTTGAGCTCAGCGGGTAATGCATACGCACAGAAAGTGCATGCAAGTCCAACAAGCCAACAGAGATAATTCCTGTCGCCCAGCCAGCAGCCTTGCTGTATGCATTTAGTATAACAGTAGGTTACGCATTACGTAACAGTTTCTAGTTGCTTGTTGGCTGGTGGTAGCTATCAAATCGGCAAGGTTACCTGGTACCCGGTATTGGCATGTCTAATGTCTATTGAGACCGGCATCTGAAGCACTTCGGCCTCATGGACGACGGCGGAAAAGCGATCACCTTTTCGGAATGGGCAACCCTGGCGCAGGACCGCGCTGGCTGGCTGAAGCACGTCACGAAAGTGCCTTTTGATATAGGCAAATCGCAGCTAAGGCCACCCCGGTGCGACACTAGGGTTACGCCTGAGGAGAAGCGGAGGTCTTTGGCTCAGCGCGCCCAAGAGACGGAGCAACGGCGCGCCCTCTTCAACGCAGAAGCAGACGCGGGAGGGACTTAAGGCTGGCCCCACATATATTTCATGAAAAGTTTCCAATTTAGAGGGGGGTGGGAGTAATATGCTTCCTGCCCTCTACACACTTCCTATTTAAGATTTTGACTTGCGCGCAACGCACGCGCGTACACTTCTGCCCGCAACATTGTCTTCTGTGTCATTTTGGTTTGTATTAGTTCGAGTTCGAGTTCGATTGAGACCGATGTCGGCTAGTTGCTAGTTGCGGGTTTTGAGTTCATAATCATTAGCATTCGCATATGCAGTTACTGCGTACGAATATACTCTTTTCACATCACACCCTACATTTGAATTAGAACCTTCTTAGGAATCGTATCAATATCTTTGAATCCTCACTCCTCACCTGAAGGAATTAGGAATTAGATGAGCTTATGGATTATGGTTATGGGCGTGGGAATTGATTCTTTCTTTCTCTTTTTGGGCCCATCAAACAAGAATCACAGTTCTCTTGGGTTTCTCGGGCATCTCTCTTTTCATTTATGAATCGGCTCCTATTCCTTTCGGAAAGATTTGTAGCATTTTTGGGCTTCAAACATCGGCCTCCTCGTCTGACGAAGAATCATCTTCGTCCTCAGGGACTGAAGAAACCGGTACAACCGGTGCAGCTGCCTGTGCTGGGGCTGCATCGCTGCTAGCGGGGCCCAGATCGCGACCCGAATTGGACCGCTTCAGGCCGAAGGATGCAGCCATGCCACTCATGCCGCTCGCCATGCCACTCATCAAGTTGCGGCTGCGGCTGCTCGAACGATCCTCGCGTGCACCCGCAGACGCCTCGGATGAGCTGGGTTCAAGCACCTTGAGTGCTACGATGGTGTCAGCTGCAGCTGGCGCCGACATCGAGCCGAGGATCCGCTGCCGCTGCTCCAGGTTTACCCCCACGAGAGCTCCTGCGCGCCGCTCCGACGTCAGTGGACCTAAGAGGGCCGCTGCGGCTTGTGCAGGCAAGGTGCTCAGCACCAGCGCCTGTTGCGCAGGGCCCATGATCTTGAGGGTCTCTGCCGTCGCAGCCTCTGCCTCCGACATGCCGCTGCTTGAAGCCACCGACGATCCGTGGGTCTGAATGGCTGTGTGCGCGAGGCGCAAGGTGTCAGACGTGAAGGTTGCCATGATGGTCTCCTGTGCAGCTGGAGGCATGTTCAGAAGGGTGGCGGCTTGGTCACGAGGGGCGAGCGATGCCACCAGCCCTGCCGCATGCTTCGGCTCGAGAGCTGCGCACAGCTCCGCCTTTTGAGCAGGCAGCAAGCACGCTACCGCAGCGGCCTGCGCTTGAGGTCGCATCGCCTGAAGCACCGTCCAGGCTGCCTCGAGCTGCAGGGACGCCAGCACGGCTGCTGCCACAATGGGAGGCCTGGCAAGCATGCTGCGGGCGAGAGCAGAAGCCGAGGGTACCTTGGCGCCGGAACTGCTGGCACCCACCGCTCCACGGCTGAGCCGCTCGCAGAGCAAACTGCCGAGTTGCGCCACCATGGTGCGTCGGAACACCACAGGCAGCATCGCCAGCACGCGCGCCTGCACTTCAGAACCTGCTTGCGCGTCGATGGCATCGAGCACGTTGCACACGTCGCGAGCATCCATCAAGCTCAGAGTGGTGCCAACGGCGAGGGGAGGCAAGGAACCACCGCACACTAACTCAGCTACATCGTGAGGCTTCATGGTCTCCCACTGAGACGCTTGTGCCTTAGCAGCCGCGATCGCTCGCAGAGTAGCTTCGCGTTCATTGGCTGCGAGCCGCCGAGCTGTTGCCTCCAACTCAATCACGCGCGTGTCCGACTGTTGGCCAAGCCCCGCTGCCTCTTGCCGCAATTGCTGTGCCAACTGACCTTCCGCTGTGCTGCCTGCCAGAGCTCCCGTGGACAAGTGCGCCAAGATTGCGTCCCTCTCGGAGCGCGCGAGTGGCAACAACATGCAGGCGCGACCCTGCGCAGGCAGTAGCTTGATGCACGATGCCGCCACCTCTGGTGCCAAGAGTCGAAGCACCGCCGCAGCATCATCCGGCGTAGCCTCCTTCATCAAACGCGCCATTACTTTGCCGCGCTGTTCGGCGCCCATCCGGCTGAACACATCCGAGGCCGCTGATTGGTCGAGGCCAGCCAGGGTAGGGGCCAGCGCGCCGCCTGGCAGTTTCACCACCACGTCGAGTCGATCAGGCGGCGGGAGTGCTGCCAATGCAGGAGCGTGACGACTGCCAAGAGCGGCGCAGGTGTCGCGCCTCTCCAGTGGCGGCATGGCGTTGAGAAGCACGGCTCGCTCGGAAGTGGCGCTCAAGCTCATCAGCAAATCTGCGCGGTCTTCGCTGGTTAAGCGTTGCAAGAATGCATGCCGACCGCCGTCATCGTTGAAGACTCCAGAGGCTGCAACCGCGGCGGCGCTGCTGCTGCTCGACATGCCGTGCAGCTGAGCAGCTTGTTCCGGAGGGCTCAACCGCCAGAGTGCATCCACGCCAGCGGCTGCCCGCTTATAAGCAGGGGCTACTACACCTTGCTGATCAGGGGGCATAACGTCAACCACCGCTGCTGCTTCGTGAGGATGCATGGCCGCCAGCACTGCTGCTTGCGTCTCGACCTTGGCCAACTTGTTCAAGCACGCCGCAGCATCTACTGGCTGCATTGTGGCAAGAATGTCTCCCGCAGAGGAGGGCGGCAGCTTCCGGAGCAGAGAAGTGCGAAGCTTCCAGTCATCGAGAGACACGAGCAGCTCCGCCGCCGCTGCCGCACCCGACGGAGCACCCGCGAGTAAAGGATCGCGGCCCGTAGCGGCGGCTGCCGCTGCGGCGGCTGCATTCACATGGTGGTCTTCGCGAGCGAGGGCCGCCAGAGCTGCGGCTCCGTGATCGGGGGTCAGGCTGAAGAGCGCAGCTACACGAGCAGGGGTAGGCTTCCCGCCACCGCTGCCCAGCACCTTGCGTAAATACCTACGGTCGAGCGCGCGCCGCGCCGCGAGAGCTGCGTGCACGTCCATACGGCTCAGAGTGGCATTTCGTTCTTTGTCTGTGGGGAGTTCGTCTAAGCAAGCTGCGCATTCGTCTGAACTCAGGTGGTCGAGTGCCCTGGTGCCGTCGGCAGCGGACATGCGCTTGAGGGCTACAATCGCCAGGGACGGCTTCCCTTCCTTGAGGCGATCTTGAAGCTGAGCCGCCAATGCGCCGTTGAGCTCCGACGCTACGAGGGTCGCCATGTCAGGATCAACGAGCGAGAGGACCGACGCACGGGTGGGCTCACCGCCTGGCAGTTCCACGACAATGGCCGCAATCTCAGCTGCGGTGCGGCGCCGCAACAAGTCCCTCTGATCTTCAGGCTGCACCATGGTCAGCACCTCGGCCACATCCTCGGTGGGCAGCGCAAATGTCACCAAATGACGCTCCGCACGAGACATGTCCGACCGCAGGGCTTTGCGCCGCTTGGCCTTGGAGAGGGCGAGAAACAGCTCAGCTCGGGCTTTTGCGTAGGCCAAAATCCACGACGCTACATCATGCACCGGCAGCACGCCGCCGTTCTCAGAATTGCGAATCGTGTCCTGCAACTTCTCCACCAGCCCCGTCTCATCCTTGACCGTCTTGCTTCCGTACGCCGTGACACCGCAAGCACTCAAGAGCAAGCGGGTATCAGGTGCCGACAGGGTTCCTCCCGCCCCACTCTGGAAGTCGTACAAGGCCTGGCCCAAGGTTGGGGACTCGCCTAAACGAGTGGTCGCAAAAAGGCTGGACGCTAGTAAGCGCTTCGCCGCCTCTTGGTCTACCTGACGACCTGCCCACGCACGGGCCTCGGCGACCGCGATGCTCTTGCCAGCAGCAGGGTTCGAGGTCATCGACATCTGCGCCGCTGCGAGTGCGCCATCTTCGCCGAGGTCGCCTTCGCCGGCGTAGCCCTCGCCGCGCTTGTGCAAACCTTTCTGACGGAACAAGGCACCTCCTGACACGATCGACAGACGAGCTTGCCCCGCGCCTGCTCCAGACACCCTTCCTTCTTGGCCAGGCAGCGCAGGAGGTTGGTAAGGCTCCGGCGGTCCCGCATTCACCAGCGCCAAGAGAGCGTCGTACTCTTCGAAGAACATGCGATCAATGCGGCTTCGCAGCGCGCTCACACGCGATCCCGCCGGCATTTTATCCGCCGAATCCAGCCCCGAAGCCCAGATGGTAGGGGCCACCACCAGCGGTTGCGCTTCACCTCGCTTCAAGCCGCCTCGCCTGCGGTCCTTGTTCGCATCTGCGCGAGCTCGATCGGCGAGGGCCCAGTGTGCGAGTTTCTGGCACCAGGCCTGAGCGTCGGCTTGCGTAGCGCAGCAAATGAGTGCATGCCCCATCATGGCCTGGGACCCAGGGGCCACTGCGACGGGCTCTCGGAGCTTGAGCGCTACCCCCCACTGCTCACCCGGGGGACCATGCTTGTCAAACACCGCCTGCAAAAGCTCGACGGTTGAAATGTCCCAGGCCCCCTCCGGCTTGGCGGCTAAAGCACCGCCTGGTACAGGTTTGTGGTACTGCAGCCAACGCCCGCGCAAGCTCAAGTACCGCCGGCTCGAGCCTTCTGCCTTGCCTCCGACAAAGGAGCTGCTGGTATCCATGGCGCCGTTCAACAGGAGGGCTTCGGGCTGGGTGGGGTTTAGGCTCAAGCGCGCTACCCATCCTTCGTGGTCTGGGGGGTCAACCTTGTCAGAATCGCGCACCAAATGCAGCGTCAGAGGCCAGGCACATTCGCGCACCGCTTTGGCAAAGTCGTTGAAGGTGGTGTTCTCAGGCAAGGGCTCGCCGTTCAGGCCCACAATGGCATCGCCAATGCGGATCCGGCCTGACTCTTCCGCTGGCCCAGCGCGCCCTGCCTCATCCTTGGCAGTGAACCCAGCCACCACGATAAAGTGCCCTTTTACCTTGGGTTGTTGGCCCGTCTTAGCCACACCCTTCACCACCAAGTGCAAAGGTGCTTTCTTTTCAAAGGTCACCGACTGCGTGACCCACATTGGGGCTCCGAAATCACGCGCGGTCTTGCCCTTGGCACTGCCACTCTTGAGCGCTTCCAAGTAGCTCGCCGCGGCCGCTTCGGCAGCATTTGCATCTTCCGGTGCCCTGGTGATCGATGCCAGGCCTGTGAGTTTGGCTGCTAGGCTTGGTGACGCCGCGTAACTGCCTCCTTGCATGCTGCGAGCTGCTTTGTCATCCAGTGAAGCTTCGCCAGCGTCCTCATCGCCATCGGCCAGCTGTGCGCGGCCAGAGTCTACCAGGGAGGAAGAAGGCGACTGGTCTGCAGACCCCGCCAGCTGCCCCGCGTCTTCCACCTCGAAGGTGAAGCCCCCAGACTTAGGCAAGCCCGAGAGATCCAACGGTAAAGAGGTCGCAGACTTGGGCTGCAGTAGGAGCGCAGGCAGATCCATGGTCTCCTCGTCATCATCGCCCTGGCCTTCGGTGACCATCGTCACTCCAGCCAGCAGACCGCCGCCGTGCTTTCCTGCGAGAGACTGAGGCGTCGCACGCTGGAGAGCGGGCAAGCGGGCAGCGGCCTCTAAGGTCTCGCCCCACACGTGCATCTCCGCCGCGCCGGCTAACTGAATCCTCAGGTTCGTTTTCATGGGCCCGCCGTTCACATGTAGGCTCAAGTCGACGCACCATTTGGCGCCCACCCCACTCGGGGGTTTCTCGCACACGCGTCGCACCACTCCGACGTCCCTCAGATGCCAGCACCGCTCGGGCCGCTGCTCCATGCCACCGCCAGAGACGGGCCGCGATAAGAGGAGTTCACCGGTGCCGGGCCGGAGCTCGAGGTAGGCGCGGTAGGTGTCGGGGCCAGGCTTCTGGTTCTGCCATTTGAGGCGCACTTCGTCCTTGGCCGAGCACAGGGGGCGGTTATCCTCACGCACAGCCACGCACCAACCTTCGATCAGGCTGGGCTCCTTCTCAGGGTCCCGCAACAAGTGCAGAGTGAGAGGCCACTCGGCCATCGCAATGGACTTGAGGCATTCGTTGAAGGTTTTATCAAGGAAAGAAGTGCGGTTAACGCCTGCAATCACGTCACACGGTTTAATCGCGCCGCTCTCTTCCGCAAGACTCATGCTGCCATCTTGACCTCGCTCGAAGCCTGTGACCGTGAGCCAATGGTGTGTGATTTCACCCAATTCATTGGCTGCCGCGGTGCCCTTCACTACGAGCCCCAGAGGGAGCTTTCGGGTGAAGGTGTGGCTGTGGCGCATCCAGGTCGAAGGGGCAGCGCCTAGCGCAGCAGCCGCCATCTCGAGACGAAGTTTGCTCCGTCGCCGCTCCAAGAGCTGCATGGTGGCGGGGGATTTCACGACACCTGCTTTCTTCGCGCTGTTGTACATTTGCATCACCAGCAGAGACGGAATCACGGAGTCCACACCGCTGATCGGGCGCGCGGCGAGTGTGGCAGAAGCCGCCTTGGCCGCGGTCTTGTTCTTTTGCTTCAAGCTCGACAAGGCATCTTCCTTCGCTTCCTTGGCCGCAATTTCAGCCAGCAAGTCCTCTTCATCCCGCAGAGTGCCGGCTGCTTGCACCATATCCTTGTCGTCGGGTCCGAAAGGGGGCTCCCACTGCGTCTTGCCCGACCGAGCGTTGTAATAGAAAACCTGCCCTGGTCGGGTACGGCTCGCCATTCTCACCCAATCCTGGCGATCGGCAGAACCACCGAACAAGTTGCCTTGCGCAGCTGCCAGCGCCGCCGCCTTCTTGTCGTCTTCGGTCTTGGCGGCCGCTACGGCCTCTGCATCTACCCCTCCTCCGAAGAACCGGTTGATCGCAGAGCCGAATTCGGCGGCGGCGTTGCCCCCTAATTTGAGGGCTTGGTCGCCGTCGTCACCGCCTAATGTAGTACCACCAGAAGTATCGGAGGCATCGTCGATGGCGCGCTCTGTGTCACCCAGCAACCTCAGGCCGTCGCTGTGCGCAGGCTGCATCTCCAGGAGAGCGTGAAAGGCGGCACGCGCCTCATGTAAGGAGCCCACTTTACGGAGGGCACCAGCGAGCTCGAACCACGCGTCCAAATGCCGAGGGTTCTGAGACACGCACCACCGAAGCGCCTGCGCTGCAAACGGGAACAACCGCTGCTTGGCGAAGGCCACACCCAGAGCATGGTTGACCGAGGCCTCTGTGCCGCCACCCAGCTCCACCGCTGTCTTGAGCGCAATGGCGCCATCTTCAGCATAACCCTCGTCGAGAAGTGCGAGGCCGAGGCCCACGTAAGCGTTAGGGTCATCGGGCGTGATCTCTACTGCTGTGCGGTGAGCCGTGACTGCTTTGCGTGTTTTGCCTCGTGCCTGCATCGCTCGTCCCATCTGGTAGTAGGCCTCACCCAGCTTCGGCTGCAGACGGATCGCCGACCGAAGCGCCTCCACCGAGGCCTTGGAGTCGCCGCGATCCAACAAGGCAGCAGCCAAGTGTGTCAACAGCACGGCCGTGGAGACCGTGCGTTCGCTGACGTCGGCATCCCGCTGTGTGGAAACCGCATGTGGCCTGGTGGACGCTTCATCGACGCCTCCAGCCATCGATCGCCGCATGTCCTCGGCCTCGCGCGCCCTCGCGACTTGCGAGTCCACGTCAGGGCCTTCCAGAGCGAGGGCATCCAAAAAGGCGTCCCGAGCGTCGTCCACACGGTCGCAGCGCAGCAGAGCGAGGCCGAGGCCGTCCAACACTTCCACGCAATCGGGCTTGAGCTTGAGGGCGGCTTGGTACTCCTGCACGGCTTCTTCCATGCGGCTGCGCACCGACCGCCGGTCCCGACGCTCCTTGGCGGCACTGCTGCTCTTGCTGTTTTTCTTGCCTGCGGCTTTACCACCACCACGGGCGTCCTTGGATTGCAGGCCAGCCGAGAAGCGACCAGGGTTAGCGCCCATAGGCTGAGACGCGCCGTCACGCAAGGTATCTGCCAGGTAATGGTGGGCGTCGGCGTGACGAGAATCCACTTTGAGGGCCGCCCTGTAGCATTGCTCGGCTTCCAGGAATCGCCCGCCGCGCCAATGAGTCAAGCCACGGCCTAGCTGGGCCTCCACGCAGGAGTCGCCCCATGGATCGAGCGCAATCGCGGACTCGTAGCACTGCAGTGCTTCATCCAAATAGCCCCGCGCAGCTAGCACATCGCCGAGGTTGCTGAGCACCGAAGGATCGCGGCTCTGAGTGGCAGCCTTGGCCTGCTGGTAGAACTGCGTGGCGCTGCTCAAACTGCCCAGAGTCTCAAACGTGAGGGCAAGCCCCACCAGTGCCTCGGGCGACATTTGATCCGCGGCCAAAGCAGCTTGGAAGGTCGAGACAGCATCGTCGAGATGGCCCTCTTTGCGCAGCACGCTCCCTAGTTCGCACAGTGCCAAGCTGCAGTTCGGGTCGTAGTCGAGAGCCGCCCGCAGCGATTGCTTAGCTTTCGCGAGTCGAGTCTGAGACGCATAGACTCTGCCCAGTTGAGCGTGAATGATTGCGTTCCTAGGCTCAACTTCCAGGGCATTCAGCAAGCTTGACACGCTTTCGCCCTTGGCCCCATCTGCGAATTGAAAAGCAGCGCGCTTCAACACGTATTTAACGTTGCCCGGGGTGAAGGTCACGGCGGACTCAAACGCGGCTGCAGCTTGCGAGTGGCACTCATCTGCGCCTTGCAGTTCAGGCGTGGTTGGAGGAGGCGGCCCTGCGGTCTTGTTGGCTGCGATTGCTTTCCCCCTCAGGGTGGCTTCCCGCAACAGTAAGACTTGCCCCAAGTAGTAAGCAATGGCGGCGTCCGTGTCGGTGGGGCGAGGATCAGTCCCGAAGGCTTGACCGCCCGTGGCGTAGCTCGCACCCTTGGAGGACACCGCGGTGCGCTGAGCGAGCTCCAGCAGGCTCCGAGCTTCGTGAAGGGCCTTGCGCGCTGGCGGCTCACTCAAGAGCAACGCGAGGTCGGGGTGAGGCACCGAGAGCGCCACCTTCTTCAACTTGCACGTGGTCACTGCGTTGCCAGCGGGGTCACCGCCGAGCTTGGCCTCGTACAGAATGCGCGCCCGCTGGAGCATGAACTCCCGCGGCACATGTCCCGACGGGATGCGCTTCACCGCATCTTCGAGCAGTTGCAGAGATTCGGTGCCGGCGGGACCCAGGTCCAAATTCTCCAGCTTCGCGTCGTGCAACACCACAGCCAGGTGCAGCATCGCAGCCGTGGAATCAGGATCTTGGCTCAGGGCTTGGCGGTAAGCCTCAGCCGCCCTTGCGTGGAAGCCCTCCGCAGCCAACACCTGACCGAGCTCCAAGTGACGGCTTGGGTCAGCATCTGCGGCGCGCTGTAGCGCATCGATGGCCTCTTCGCCTCGGCCTTGAATCTGATGCACGCGCCCAATGAACACGTTTGAATCAGGATCGGTAGAGTCAATGCGTAGCACTTCCAAGTGGTATGCGGTGGCTTCCTCGAGCCTCTTGGCCTTGTCCGTGGTGTCGATCAGCAGGCTTGCCTCGATTGCAGCCGCGGATTCCGGCGAATCAAACTTGTCTAGAGCTTGACCGTGGCCCGCATCTGCCTCTGCCACCGCTACCGTAGGCTTGGTTGGCTTGGAAATCGCCGAGGTGGCTAGCTTCGCCAACTGGCGGAACACTTCCAAGCGCTTCTGTTTGGCGTCGGACCGCTCGGCCAATGCAGGCGTAAGGCACTTCTTGAGAGTAGCCAGGGCTTCGTCAGGTCGTCCCGCGCGGCCCTGTACTTCCGCTAGCCGCTCGTTGCACTCCACCGCATGCCCGCCCCACAGTTCAGCGGCGCGCAATAAGGCGGCTTCGCATTCGCGCAGCCTCGCTCGAGCTTTGCCCCGCGCGGTGGCGAAGGCGGCAAGATCATCAGCTCGGGCTTTACGGGCAGACTCACCCGCTTTCCTCTGTGCTTTCAAGCCGGCTGACGCGATCTCATCGTCGCCGTACACCTCTTCACCCAGAACAATGGCCTCTTCTTCGTCCGAGGCTTCGTCGTTGCTACCGTCACTGACAGGCTCGTCCGACTCGATGCCTCCGTCGCTCTCGACGTCCGAACCAGCGTTGGACTGCATCTGATCCTCACCGTCGCGGCCTCGGCTCAACCGGTCAAAAATGCCACTGCCCCGGCCTGCCGCAGCTTCCTTGCTCTTGAGAGCTCGGTGCCGCACCCGCAGTGCAGCCCTTGCCTTGTTGCGGGCCCTCTTGCCTGCGCGCCGCATTGCTTCCCCTTCTTCCGACGCCATCTGAGCGGCGTTGTCGGCCGCCACAGTCGCGGCTTGATCCGCTGCCACATGCGCTGCGAACAACACTTGACCAAGGGAAAAGTACACTTCAGGGCGATCGCGGCACAGATCAGCAGCCTTGCGAGTGCACTCAAGCGCCTCCGTAAGCTCGCCCGAGGCCAAATGCATGTCTCCCATCCCCAGCCAGGCACGCGCGTGGCTAGGCCGGTCGCGCACCACCGACTGGAAGCTCACAAAGGCCGCATCGAAACGCATGGCTCGCTGGTGGTGTGCTCCAATGTGGTATTGCAGCTCCGCACTCGACGGATCGTTGCGCAAAGCAGCTTGCAACATTTTCTCCACTTCCGCGGATCGGCCACTTTCTTCGTACGCGCGCGCGAGGGTCCCTGCGTAGTCTGCATGTGGAGGCAGCGCGTTCTCATCCCGCACGGTGATCGCTGAATTGAGAGCGCCCACCGCCTCCGAAGCTCGTCCTGAGCTCAGCAAGGCTTCACCTACCGCAAAATGGCAAGCTGCATGCTTCGGGAATCGATCCAACAGCCGGCGATACGATGCCAATTCCTCCAATTTGCGGCCGTCACGCTTCCCATGTGAAGCAGCCAATCGCAAAAGCACGTCGGGGTTTTCGGGCCGGAGTTTGGCGGCCATGGAGTGGGCTTCCCGAGCCTGCACCAATAGGCCGAGCCGGTCCAGCAAAACACCGAGCCGCTCGAAGCCGTCGGCATCCCGCGGGTTGAGTTCCACGGCACGGGAATAAGCATCCACCGCTCCGTCGAGGTCGTTGGTGAGCTCGAGCACGAGACCAATGCCCAGCTGCGCGCGGGCTTCGAGGCGAGGGTCGAGCTTGAGCGCAGACCGGAACACTTCGAGGGCCCCCGCGAGCTGCGACGAACTTTCCTTGGCGCCGTCCGCGTAGCTGGTGAGCACTGTGGTGCCAGCCAGTAAGCCTAAACTGCGCACCAAAGACGAGAGACCATCGCCGCTGCCGCCGGCACCACTGGCAGAGCCGCTACGAGACTGCTCCTGAGACGCTGCGTAAGCGGCTGCACCGTCGTCATTAGCAGCGGTGCCGAGGGCTGCAGCGGCCGCCGTGAGCTGCGCGTCTTGGGTCTCATCATTGGCGCCACTGCGCCGCAGGGATACCTTCGTGGAACCTGGTTGCTGGCTCGCTGAATTGGCGCCTGCGTTCACTGACCGCCCTTCACCAGTGGCAAATGCTTCCGCCGTAGTTTCGGGCGCTAGCGCAGCGTTAGGGTCGTGCGAACTGCGAGGATAAACCACCCCAATCCGTTGAATGAGGGTATCGCGCACCATGGCACCACCTAACCGAAGGTAGAAGCGAGGACCGGGTTTGCTCGACCGTAAAATCGTACGATAGGCGACCGTAGCAGCCGAATAGTCTCCACTGCGCTCCGCCATGACCCCCGCATGCAAATGAGCAGCGGTGGAGTCGGGGTCCAGTTTCAGCGCACGGTCAAGGGCATCCTTGGCAGCCTCCAGATCACCGGGGCCGTTGCGGGCATCGAGGGCTAGGGACAGGGAATAGTGCACGGATGGGTCGGATGGATCTACGGTGGCGGCACGGGTGTAAGTGCGCACCGCTTGATCGAACTTCTGGTCGGCCAATAACACCGAGCCGAGGTTCACCAGTGGGTCCGTGTCGAAGGGGGCGAGTTTGGAAGCAAGTTCATAGGCCGCCGTAGCACCCTGGCGGTCGCCCTGTTGCTCTAGGACAACACCCAGGTTGTAAGAGGCTCCGTGCGCCACGTCGGATGCCATCAAAGGCAAAGGAGCACCGTGCTCCGAAGTAGATGATGACGACGTTGAAGAAGAACCTTCGGCTTGTCCCAGGCACTTGCGGAACGCGGCGATCGCTTCTTCCGCTCGCCCGACGTCGAACAACGAATTGCCCATGTGGTACAAGCACTCGGCGTGGCTAGGCTCTTGCGTGAGTGCAGTCGTGAACAAACGAATCGCTTCTCCGTGCTTGCCATCTGCCGCCGCCACGACACCCGCGAAAGCAAGGGCATCGGGATGACGAGGTTGAGACGCCAGCACCGCCTGCACTTTTTCCATGGCCAGACCCTTCATCCCCTGGTGACGCCGCACCCGCGCCAGCCCCACCACTGCGTCCCATAGCTCAGGCTGCAGCTCTACTGCACGACCGAAAGCGGCCGAGGCATCGGCCCACAGGCCCGGCTCGTCTACTTCCCGACGGTTCACACGGCCCGAGGCTGCACGCTTGGCCAAAGCCTCCGCGGCACCTCCCAGTGCACACCAGAAGCGAGCCGTGTCCGGCTCCACACCGCAGGCCGCGCGCAAAGAGGCCACGGCCGCTGGGAGATCGACACCCTTCTTGCGGTGCACCATCCCAAGACCAAAGGACGCGTGCGCAGTCTCCATTGGACCACTAGCGACAGAGGCCACGGCGCTGTAGGCTGCTTCAGCCCTGTCGAGAGCGCCATGCGTAGTCAAGGCATCGGCCAAGCACAACTGCGCGTCAATCCGGCTCGGTGAATTCTGTGGCAGCAGCACCACTGCCCGATCGTAGTTTTCGACGGCTTCGGCAGTCCTCTGCTGTGCTTCTAGGGCCACGCCTAGCGCCAAGTGCGCCTCAGCGTAGCCTCCACCCCCTTGAGGGTTTTTGCCGTGCTGCACTGCCAACCGCTGCGCCTCCACTGCCTCCGCAAACTTGCCCTGGTACTCGAGCACATTGCCCATCAGATGGTAGGCCCTCGCATAAGTGGTGTCCTGGTCCACTGCGGCCCGGAACAAAGCCACTGCTGCTTCACCGTTTTCTTCGTAGGCGCTGGTGCCATCGTCGTCTTCTTCCACGTTGAGCAAGCGTTCAGCTTCGTCGCAAAGTTTGCTGGCGAGAGCGCCATTCGCAGCGAGAAGCACGGCCTGGGCATCCAAGTGAAGAGGATCAATCGACAGGCACTCATTCGCGCAATCCAGCGCACCGTCATGGTCGCCCATAGCTCCCCGGATCGCGCCAATGCGGGCAATAGCATCGATGTGGGTCTTGTCTGCGATGCGGGCGCGTTCGAAGGCAGTGAGAGCGCGAGCGCGGTCGCCGAGCTTCTCACACGCTTCACCCAGATAGAATAGCACATCGGCACTCTCATCCAAACCATACTCGGTGCGAAGCTCAGAGGCCTTGGTGAAGGCTCGGTAGGCTGCTTCCCAGGTGATATCAATGGAGGCGGTTTCAAAGGCGCTGTCTTCGTTTAAGTTGCTGGCACTGCCCAGAGGAGCCGCACGACTGGCGCCGAAGCTAGGGCCGCCCTGATTGGTCGGTTTGGACTGACGCGCTGCCAGGCTAGACGTGGAAGCAGTCGCTAGAGTGCCGGCGTTCGAGCCATTGCCACCTTGGTCGTTGTTGTCACCCTCCATCGCCATACGCTGCTCGTCACGAGCGAGCAGGGCACGGTAATAGGAGACGCCTAGCTTGAGGTACAGGCTTGACAGGTCCACCTTGGCGACGGCACTGCGGCCGGACTCATCAAGCGACTCGGGCGCATGCGTCATGCGTTCACCAGTGCCCGCGCTGCCGTCAAGATCGGCCAGTACAGGGACAGTATCTCCGCCAGACTCCTGCTGAGAGGCCGCTGCCGCCGCTCCCTGCGCCAGCCACCACTCTTCGACATCCCGCAGCCGCACCTGCTGAACCGTGCTCTTATCTCGCTTCTTGCCGAGCAGCATGGAGCCGCGCTTCTCAGCTTTGCCCTTCGACGCGACTTGATCTCGCAGGGCTTTGGCAGCAGAAGAGGAGCTCGGCAAGCCTAGAGCGTCAATCAAGAGCACCACATCGGCGGCGTCCATAATGCCCGAATTGTCCTTCTCGAACCGAGCAAACGCGATTTGGAGCTGCGAAACGGCCCGAGCTCGCGCCGCCGCCGCCTTCCGGGCCTCGACGTTGGTCGCCATGCTTTCCTCAGTATTGCCTTCATTGCCTCCACGAACCACACCCTGTGCCGAGTGCAGAGCCTCGAGGTCAGGTGCCACGATGAATTTGCGGCGAGTGTCGATCACAGTGGCTACCGCTCGTAGGTACGCTTGTGCAGCGGTGGGGTGTGCTTCCAAACCATCCGCAGCGTCACCCGACACCACTAGAGCCTCAAATCGCTTGGGAGCTAGCGCACACGCCGCGCGGCCGCACTCGAGGGCCTCGGTCACACGCCCCACTTTCACCAGAGTCGCGCCATACTGCACCCGTAAATCGTAATCGTCAGGCACCAGCCGGCATGCTTGCTCGAGGGCCGTTACAATGTCCTCCGGTTCGGTGGACAGTCTTCCCAGGGCGCGGTATGCCTCCACTAAGGTTGGGTCGAACTTCACAGCTCTTTCCATACAAGCGATGGCTTCGGGAACAAGGCCATTCCGCTCGAGCGCAAGGCCCATCCGCATGTAGCCCGGGCCGTGACCAGGGCGGTGCTTCAAGCTCGAGGCATACAGGCGCACCGTAGCGTCGGCACCGCTGCCCGTCCTCGCAGCCTCGTCGTCAGTGGCGTTGGCGCGAAGGTAGAGCGCTTCGGCGAGGCCATTCTGGGCCCCTACTGAAGTGGGGTCGTGCGACAACGCAGCTTCGAAGAGTTTCTCCACTTCCGAAGGTGAATACAGAGACGACAGTGCTTGGTCCTTGGAGGCTTCAGCAACCGCTTCACCCTTGGTGACGTAGCACGCCGCGAGAGCTGGCTTGATGGTGGCTTCAAGCTCTTCCTCTTCAGGATTCTTGTCGGAGGCCTTCAATAAGCCCAGCGCCGTCAAGAAGGCCGTGATGGCTTCGTCCGTCTGTCCGCGGGTGGCCAGCACCTTGGCCGTGGAAACATGTGCGTGAGGCTTCGTCGCATCAATCGCCGATGCCCGCTGAACCAAGGCCAGAGCGGCATCGGGCTTTCGCTCGAACTCCAACTTCACGGTGGACAGAGCAATGTACGCCTCGTACGAGCTGTTCGGCTTGAGGGCGATGCACTGCGCTAAGCAGGAAGACGCTTCGATCCAGAGCTCCTGTCGTTCCTCCTGGGTGAGTGGCACCACAGCTGGTTGAGGTTTCGCCTTGTTGGCCCGGTCCTTCTTCGCAGCAGAAGAGGTTTGAATGGGTGTGGGTGCCTTGCGCTGAGCATCTAATTCCAAACGGCGCACGCATGAGATCCCGTAGGCCGCCAAGAAAGCGGCGTCTCCCTGGTGGGCCTTGAGCACATTCGCGCGGCGGAAGGTGGCAATGGCCTTCTCGTAGTCTTGAAGCGAGGCCAGGCACAGGGCAGCGCCATACAAAGCAGGGCCATGGTAAGCGTCTAACTCCAGAGCCTTGGCATAGGCCGCAGCGGCCTTGGTGCGTGCGTGCATTTGCGCGAGGGTGGGCGGCTGGTACTCGATGACCTCTTCCTCCACCACTTCGGATGCCAATGCTGCATCAGCGGCTGCCAGGCCCTTCTTGCTCTTGCGCGAGGTCGCTGCCGACACAGGAGGTGGCGCTTTGGCTGAGCCTCGCTTTCCGGCTGGAGCACCTCCATTTATCGGAGTACCCTTGCCGAGTGCCGCTAGAGTATCGCCCAGTCCAGCGTAAGCATCGGCAGTCTTGGAGCCCAAGTCAATGCCGGCTTCGTAGGAGGCCACCGCTGCCTGGAGGTCGCCAAGTGCTTCGAGGCAGGTAGCAAGGGCTGTGTGAGCAGCCCCGAGTGATGGATCGAGCTTGAGGGCTTGCCTCTGAGCGCCGGCTGCACCACTGGCGTCTTTACTGTGCTCCAACAGCACTAAACCCTGGTAGTGCCACGCCAGAGGTGCGTTGGCGTCGATTTCAAGGGCTTCTTTGAGATGAGTGAGCGCAGCGTCGCCGTCACTGCCACGGTCGAAGCACCGTTTGCCCAGCATAGTGAGGGCTTGAGCCAGCAGAGGAGATGCGTCTTCACTCGTGTTGCCCGCGCTGATGGCTTCCTTAAGGAACTTCACTGAGGCATCGTACTGGGCGTTCTCGAAATGTGCTTTCCCGAGACGCAGCAAAGCCTCTGAGTCGTTGGACTGAGCGCCTGCTTGCTGGAATCGCACCACAAGTTCGAAGATGGCGATCGCTTGCGGCTGCCGCCCCAAGAACTCGTGCGCTTCTCCCAGTGCCAGGCATGCAGGCACGAAGAGGTCAGCTTCGGCGGCACACATAGCAGGGCCCAGGCCGAGCGCACCGCAGACTGCGCGCTCAACCTCTTGCCAGGTGTGTTTCTCGTCGAAGGCCACGGACGTGACCACGCTCGACCCTCCAGCACCGGTGGACGATTCTGTCACCGAGGTAGGCTGCAGCGCGGCCATTGACTGGTCGAGGCGTCGCGCCACTCGGGTCTTGGACGAATCAGCGCCTCCTTCTTGGGCCACGATCGCAGAGGAGATCTCTTCCTCTTCTTGGTTGGCGAACAAGTTCTGGTAGTGATTGGAAATCACCGACCGGAGGCACAGGCCGCGCTGCATACGCGCTCTCACGTCGTTCGGCCGCAGCTTGAGAATCTGGCCGAAGCAGTCTGCGGCATCGGCGAAGCGGCCTTGCAAGATCCGCACCGAGGCAAGACCAGCCCAGGCTGCTAGCATGCCGGCTTCCCCATCGAACTCGTTGACGCCATCCTCCAGCAATGAGCGGTACACTACTGCAGCATCTTGCCATCTTCTCAGCGAAGCCAGCACTTCCGCCAACTCCACTCGAAACATGCTCCCCCTGTAGCCCTCACGGATGGCCTGCTTGAATCCTTGCACTGCGACCTCTGCGGCAGCGGCGTCGGCGCCATTGAGACCTCCGCTGCGAGCAAACTCCACTGAGGCTAGGCCTGCGGTAGCGTCCGCGTAGGCGTCATCCCCAAAGGACGCCTGTGCTGAGACGAAAGCATCTTCTGCGGCGTCAAGATCCACCAGCACTCGCTGCAAGGCACAGCCGCGCAAGAAGTGAGCGCCCGCGGCCGTAGGATCGACTTTGATGGCTTGGTCGAACAAATCGACGCATTCGAAGGCTGCCACCTCATCCACCGTGCCACTCTTAGCCGCAGCCGCTTCGCATTCCGCCATAGCTTGTGCTCCCAGGAGCGTGTAACAAGACGCAAGCACTTCCGAGATTTTCACTTTGGACAACCCACTTGCCATGAGGAGGGGTCCGTTGATCTCAGTTGCTGCACTGGCCTCCGATAGAGCTTGATTCAAGGCCACCGAGGCAGGCTCGAGTTCCTTGGCTCCCATGCGCAGCGAGCCGAGGTGGTACAAGGCTGTGGGGTCGTTCGGTGCGACACGGCACGCGTGCACCACTAGTGCTAGAGCCCCCTTCGCATCTCCCAGGCATGTCTTGGCCTCCGCTAGCGCCACGAAAGCGGCCACATAACCCGGGCTCAGCACACACGCACTGCGAAGCGCTTCTGCGGCTTCTCGCCATGCCAGCTCGCGGTCGAGTGGGGTTTGCCCCCCTTGGTGCACGTACACCGACGACGACGACGAGCTTGCTTGATTGGCACCGGTAGAAGTCGCCAATACGCTCCCCTGGCTCGAGGCCTTAGCTTTCGCGGTGACGAGCGCATCTACACACCGCTGCAGCCGCACGCAAGCACAGCCAGTCGCGCCCTGCACCTCAGCTGACTCCGCCAAGAACACACTCGAGCGGCGGAAGTGTTGCACCGCCTCTGCCAGCAGCACCGGCCGCCCACCGTTGTTGGTGAATGCCAAGCCGAGCTTTTCGGCATCGCCTGAGTACAGGGCGGCCTCTTCGATATCGTGGCGGCGCAGGAGCACGCAGGCGAGGTGGAACAAGGCATCTGCGTGGTCGGGGTAAATCTTGAGGGCGGATTCGTAGGCCTTGGTGGCGTTCTTGTAGTCGCCCTTGGTCTCGAGAGCCTCACCCAAATGAACAAACACTTCTGGGTCCTTCGAGGCGGCTTTGGCCAGCTCTCCTTCGGCCTTGAGCTCCTTGATTTTCGCATCCACGGACGACGAAAGGTTGGCCATCGCGCCGTGCCCCGCGGAGTCCTCACCGTTACGAGACGCGGTTTGGTAGCTCCGAGAAGCAGCTCCAATCAAGCCTTGGTCTTCCTGCACCCTTGCCAAGGCCAGCCATCCTGCCCCGTTCGCCGGTTCAGCCCGGCACGCATCTTCCAGGCAGCGAGTAGCCGCGACCACATCCTTGGCTTTCAAGAGCTTTGCCCCCAAGGAACGGCAGGCGCCTGCCAGGGCTGCCCTCGCATCCTCACGCGCGCCGTCGTGCTCCACCGCCAACTTGTTCTGTTCCAATGCTTTTTCGCCATCTTTCTTCGAGGCCGCATAAGCGCCGCCTAGCTGGAAATGAGCAGCGGCGAGGGACTGGTGGACGCTGACGTCATAGGGCAGCAGCGACGAGGAGGCCGCTGATTGGTCACCCCCTACAAGGGGGCCTTGCTTGGCGGCCGCCGAAGACGACGACTTGTAGGCTGACAGTTGGTCGGAGGCGGCAGCCACACTCAGCACCGAGACCGCAGCTTCTAGCCGCTCCAAGGTAGCCTCGTTGCTCTCCCCTACTGGCGCCACGGTCAGCTTGGCTCCGTGCGCTAAGCGCACCGCCCGCAGCCGATCGGCGAGTCTCGGCATGCTCGGCGACATGGAAGCCGCTCGCTCGGTAGCTTCGACCGCTCGGCTCGTTTCGCCGATGGCCTCGAGGGCCGACCCCAGCATCAAGTGCGCATGCGCGGCCAGGTTAGCGCCCCCAACTTCCGTGACAGTGTTGGCATCAGTGACAGCAATGGCTGCTGTTAGGTGCGTCGCCGCTTCTGCGAACTCCCACAAGCCATGGCACAGCTCAGCCAGCACCAATAGGTCTTCTGGTGGCACCGAAGGGGCTTGAAGCTTCACCGCGCGGGCCAGCTCAACTTTGGCGTGTTTGCGCAGTGATTCCCGCACGAACGGCGACAAGGTTTCGGAAATCACACTCGCATCGCAGTTGCCCAGATCCATCTGAAGGAGGGTGGCAGCCCGAGCCAAGTGCACGGAGGCCTTGTTGATACCCAGCTGACCGACGCCTGAAATGGCCTCGGCTGCGGTGATGCCTTCGCCTCCGCGTGCTTGCGCGAGCTTGAAAGCCGCTTCGATGCATCCCACTTCCGGTGCTCCTGACAGCGCCAGTTCCCAGGCAGATTCGTAGGACGCAATCGCCTGTGACCGGTCGCCACCGCTGCTGCTCGCGTGCAAGGAGTGCATGTCGCCCATGCAAATGTGCACTTGCGCGAGCTCCAGGGCGCCGCCTGCGTGGTCGGGGGCGGCCGATCGGACGATGGCACACACTTCAGCGGCTTGGTCGAACCGCCGGGCCAGCCGGAGGTGCTGCGACACCAGCACCAAACCATCGCACGCCTGCTTGAGGTTGCTCTTGAGGCGAAGCAAGCGACGGTAGGTCTTGACTGCGCCGTCATAGTTGCCGCGCCCCATTTGTTGCTTGGCTTCATCGCACGCCACCTCGAGCTCAGCCGCAGGTGGCAAGGCCGCAAATTCTGCGCATCGCCGGCGGTACAGGGCTTGAGAAGCGTCACCGGCCGAGAAGTTTTCCGCCACGGTCTCTAGACCAATCAGAGCTGCTTTAGCGCCTTTGCCGCGAGGACCATGGGTACCCGCAGCGTTGTCCTTGCCACTGCGGAGGTTCTCGTGGTCTACCACCAGGATGGCCTCAAAGGCGGCTGCAGCATAGAGCAACAACCCACGCTCGATCCAGGACATAGCAAGAGTGTTGATGGAGTAGTGCACGCCTTCCTCTGCGGCATCCTTCCCGCTGCTTTCGATCATAGCGGCGTTGGTGACCGCTGCATTGAGAGCTCGCGAGACACGCTCGAGCGAAGCATTACTGTCCACCAACTCCGCCGACACGCGCACCAGCAGTTGAACTGCTTCCAAACGCTGGCTCATCAGACGATTGTCCTCCAAAGCTTGCTCGCAGAACGCCAACGCCTCTCCCATGTCGCCACCTTTGAAGGCCAGCTTCGCATTCTCGAACTGTGCCTTGGCCGCGATCTCCGTGCTAGGGCGGTGGCGCCCAAGCAGCACACCGCTGGTCGAGCTAGGCTCAGGCAGGGCGGCCATACCTTCTGCATGACGGCCGAGATGGTGCAGCGCAAAGCTCAACCCTGAGCGGGCTTCCACCCACAGAGGCTGCAGTTGCACCGCCTCCCGGAGGCTCGATTCTGCGGCAACGTAATCTCCGTGGCGGTTGGAGGCACTGCCACTCCAAAACAGAGTCATCGCCACGTCGCCATGCAAATCAGCCAGCGCGTTCTTCGCTTCGGTGTGATCGGAGGACAATACCAAGACTTGACCGTAAGCCGCCAGAGCTGCAGCCTTATCCCCGACACTAGACGCGAGCTGGCCGACGCGCAGTTGCACCTCCACCGTGGCTTCGTTGTGCTGGTTGACCGGCAAGGCACCTCGTGAGGTACCACCTTGCACCGAGATCTGCGCCATCGCGGACGCGCAGCGCTGGTAGGCCTTGAGGGCCTCCTCCTTCGCCATCCGCTGCGTGGTCGCGTCCGCCATCGTAGCGGCATAATCTGCCGCAAACTGATCGAGCACCATGGCCGACTGCAGAAGGGCATCCATACCGAGGGGATCCAAGCGGCACGAGACTTGGAAGGCCCGCAAGGCGCCCTCCGGATCCCCTAGCTTGAGGCGGCCCTGGCCTAGGAAATAGTGCGCTGCTGCCCCCATTGACTTCGGATCAAGGCCCAGAGCTTCGTCGTAGCACGCCGTGATTTCATTCCACAGCGCAGTTTCCGCCGCGGCCTCTTCTTGGCTCAAAGTGCCGTCGCGCGCCGCTGCAGCGTTCACCTTGGCCTGTGCTGCGGACACCAGCATGGGGGCCTTGGCGGCTCGGGCTTTCTTGGCCTGGGCCAGCGCCATCGCCGCACCCGAAGAGCCGAGCCGGAGCCGCAAGAAGGTTGTAGTGACGTGGCGCACGCCGAGTCCAGTAGCGAGGGTCGAGGACGCGAGAGGCCAAGCCCCCACATCCAATTGCCGCAGCAAGGCCCCACCCAGATGCACGTACAGTGGAGCACGCCCCGGGTCGTCCTCAACCGCAGCCGCGCATTCCTTGGCCGCAGATGAGAAGTCGCCGAGGGTGGCAGTGGCAGCCGCCAGTGCCACACGATCGTCCGCATCGAGCTTCCCGCCGTCCAGCCAATCAGAGGCATCCATGTCACCGTCGGTCAAGGCAGCCGCTGCCTCCACCGCCAGCACCGCCTCGTCTCGCGCATCGCTGCTTCGCCCACTGCCTGCTGCGCGTGCGGCCGCCAGCGCTGCCGCCACCACTGAGGCTGAGGAGCTAGGATGGGCGGCTAGCACGCCTGACGATGACTCACTGCCACTACTATTATTGTAGTTGTCGAGAGACAGTTGCTTCGCGCGGGTGTATGCAGTCACACAGCCTTGAGGATCTGACGCGGCCTTGTTTCGTGCCAAAGCACGCCACAGACGGCTGCTCTGCGCTGGCGACAGGCGGTGACCGAATTCTTGAACCGTTTCTTCGAGCACCCGCTGCGCCTCATCCCGTAAGCCGAAGCCCACGGGGGCCTGTCCACCACTGGCCGCAGCGCCATCGTGCAGCTTCACCGAAGCATCCACGATGCAACTCAACGCGCGCGCCTCGAGGACCTCCACCGTTTCCACCCAGCCTGCTTGGGCCACGCGCAGTCGCACGCCGGCTTTCGCGGCTTTGCCACTCTTACTGTTGGCCGCCAGCAGACTGGAGGATGCCACCACTGACTCCGCCTTTTCTTCCTCGTCATCTTCGTCGTCATCTCCGCCCTTGGAGGCACCGGCATGCGACGAGGAGGAACCCGAGGGGTCTGCGAGTTGAAGTTTCTGCTTCTTGGGCATCCTGTGCATGGCATATCGCACCACCGCCACTGCGCCATACACGCCGTCTTCGTCTTCGCGGGTGCCCGGAGTGGTGGCGCTCTTGAGCGTGGCACTGGCAAGAGTGATGAGCCGCAGACTTGCTTGTGCCTGGAGGCGAAGCACCAGACCGAAGTGCGCCACGGCCCCAGCGGAGTCGTCTGCTTCTTCGGTGTCCACAGCCCCGAGCCGTCCGAGGAACCGCTGGTAAGCAGACTTATTCGCGCCCGCTGCAGCGGTGGCCGCCCGCCTCGACTCTCGGAGCTTGTCGCCTGCGTGCTGCCAGCGAGACGCCAGACGAGTGAACACACGGCCGTAGCCGTACCCATCCAGCGAAGCCATAGGCGCACGCCATCCGCTGCCGTGGCTGCCGGTGAGAGTGGCAGCGCCTCGAGCGCGGCGCTCCGCGCCCGCCAACACACCCGCCAACGAGCGCGCTTGAAGTTCGGCGAGCGCATCGAAGGCCACTGCTGCCCGAGCGAAGCCCCATGCCGCGCCACCCAAGGTGCCAGCGCCGTCGTCCATGGAGCCCATGGCTGCGCGTAGGTTGAGGGTCTTGGCGAGGGCGTGGGCTTCGGCGGCATCGGTCATGGGGCCAGGCCCCGCGAGGCCACAAGGGGTCCACCACCCTCCTAGCACGGGCCCATCACTGCCACTCAAGTGCTGTAAGGCAACAGGCACCGGGAGCCCTGCATAGGCCGTGCCGGGTACCGCAATGGTCAAACGGTCGAAGAGAGCATCGTGCGCAGCGTCAGCGGCATCCGCCATAGCGGCTGCGGTAGGGTTAGCGGCTAGAGACGCCGCAGCGGTTGCAAGAGCTTCGTCGCTTTGCCCGCTCTCTAGCCCAGCGCCCGCGTGCGAGTCCGAGATCAAGCTCATGGCCCCTGCCAGACGAGCGTCTTCGATGTCCATGAGGCCAGCATAAGCCCGAGCCTCGGCCAAATGCAGAGCAAAAGCGCCGCGCGGAGGCATGGAAGGGTCGCTTTCTGGGGCCTTGAAGTCATTGCCACTCTTGCTCTCCACAGCCACTCCCTTGCTCGACGAAGCACCATTGGCAGAGGCGATGCATCGCGGCACAACAACATCACTCCACCGCAGAGACACGCGTCGCAGGACCTTGGTGTAGCCGCTGCTCGCCAAAGCCAGGAGGTTCGCCCATCTGCCCGACGCTAATTTCACGGCGTGCACACGAGCGAGCCCTTCGGTGGAGTCCGAGCCTTCGCCAGTGGCCAAGTCCACCACGCTGCGAGTCACGTCAAGCATGATGGTGGTGGCGCGCAGGTACGCGAGGTCGAGGCCTGCGTTGGCATTCGAAGCCGAGGAGCTGCCGTCGACATTCATGATGACGTACTCGTCCATCGAGACCAGGAGCCGCTCGTAGAGAGCCAGCACCGTGGTAATGTCGCTGTCGTTGTTGAAAGGCGACTGGTCCTTCGATGAAAAGGCGCCACTGCTTACTGTCAGTGCTCCAGAGCCTGGAGACGCTGCCTCTTTAGACTCTTCAATTTCACCTTCCACCGCCTCTTCTTCTTCGTCGTGTTCTTCGGTCGGAGGCGGTGGCGGCGGTGCTACGCGGAACAAGTTCGCAGCATCGAAGGAGCCCAAAATCTCGAGGCTCAATTCGACTGCACGCAAGTTGATCGAATCCAGGCGTTTCTGGCGCGTAGAGCGCTTCTTCCCGCCGCCTTTGTTCGAGGCTTCTGCGGCTCCGTCAGCTGATGACGCTTGCTGCTGCCGTACAGCGTTGCTCGCGATGCGCTGAAGCACTAAGCCGCACACTTCTAGGGCAGCTTGCTTGCCTGCATCTAGAAGAGTTTCAGGCAGCGCTCGAACCAGGGGATCAGGGGGCACCACCTCGCTTGCAGCGGCATCCTTCTTGGAAGAAGAAGAGGCAGCTGCGGTGCCGTCCTTCTTCTTGTCCTTGCTTGCCTTCACCAGGTCACCATCGTGCGGGCCAGAGTCTTTCTGCCCCGAGAACAGTGCTTCCGCGAGTGCCACCAGACCAAGCAACGAGCCCAGATGATCCGGCTGGACGTTAAGAGCGCGCAAGTAGCGATGCTTGGCATCGACCAGATGAGACTCCATGCGACGCGCATCGGCCACTGTGCACACCTGATCCGCCACGCTCCCGCCAATCAGATCGCCGTGAGCGTTGTTGGTGGTGACGGAAGCGGCGGCAGACGACGATGATGACGATTTCCTTGACGCTTCCTTCGCAGCCTGGGACGCACGGCGCGTTTTCTTGCCGTGCGGAGCCGCCATGCCTGGTCCTGCAGAGGACGAAGACGAGGTCGCTGAGAAAGACACGGTCACCGCCCGCGCGTGGGCTGCTGCATGAGCGGTACCACTTGACGCTGCCAGTGCAAGCATGTCCCCAGAAGAGGACAGGACCCGAGGCCCACGGTTGAGTTGCGCAGTGCAGGCCGCGGCATCTTCCGATCGACCGGTCGAGACGAGGCCTAACACGAGGTCCTGGACTTCCTTGCGGGCAGCAGCAGCGTAATTGGCTGAATCGAACAACTGAGCCTGCACCGCCACCGCCTTGGCCAGGTCAGGCAAGCACACGCTGATTTCAGTGGCTCGAGCAGCGAGGGCGGCCATAGCACTGAGTGCAGCCTTGTGCACCGACGAATTTGAGGAAGTCGCCACTAACACGGCTGAGAACACGCGGGCAGCAGACCCCAGGTCGCAGTGTGGGGCGGCAGCAAACCATTTCGCACCCAATCGCAGCGCGGCAGCGCCAACGCGGTCTTCTTCCTTCACTGACATGGCCTCGTAAATGTCGCCACTGCCCTCGCTAGACGATGAAGATGATGCTTGCGCCGAGGAAGAAGATGGCGCGGCGCCCTTGTTGGCGCCGCCGAGGCCAAAGAAAGCCCCGATGCCACCCGAAGCAGGTGCCGAAGAAGCTTGCGCAGCAGACGAGCCGTTGTTCTGCGCAGTCTCTACAGCACGCGCGCGCCGGGTTTGCACCAGTGCCAGCGCTGCCTCGACCTGGAGCACGGATTCACGCACCATTGCTGCTGCTCCGGATTCGCCTTCCAACACCGACGGCACCATGAAGCTGTCTTCGTCGTCGTCGTCACCCTCGGTGGCCGCTGCCGCTGTTGCAGCTCCAAATTGAGGGACCACATTGAACGGATCGTCGTCTTCGTCTTCGTCGTAGCTCCTCGCCGCAGCTGGCAGTCGAGCCGAAGGTGAAGCCCCCGCAGCCGCAGCAGCCACCAACAGCGCATTCGCGAGACCGATCCGCGCGTCAGGCGTGCTAGACTCTGAGCTGACGGCACGACGCCACGACGCCACCGCAGAGGCCTGTACTTGGCTAGTAGACAGGCCCAGAGGCAGGAGCATCGCCGCAGCGGCCTCGCCATCGTCGTCGTCGTTGTTGGCGTTCTTGCCGCGCTCGATCTCATTCGTGGGGTCCTCGACAAGCTGAGCTAGGACAGAAGGTGGCACACGGGCCAGACGGTCGGTCAGTGCAGCGATGAGCTGCAAGGTCGGGCCATCGGAAGGGCTCGCGTGGCGGGCCGCCGCCACACCCGCCAAAGCCGCGCGCAGACCCGCCCGATCGCCCCACCACGAGGAGGAGTCTTGAGATTCGACCACGGACTCGGCTGCTGCGGCTGCCGCAACCTCTGCCTCTTCCTCGTCATCGGTTGAGGATGACACAGCGGAGGATGAGGATCGAGCCGAAGAAGGGCTCATGAGAAATCGCACGCCTGAAGACACCACTCGTGCCAAGTTCTGTTCTGCTGTTGCGGCTGAGGTCGCGTTCCCTGCGAGGGCATTAGCGCAACCGCGGAAGGCAACACCAGCGTCAAAGAGGCGCCCTTGGCCTTCGAGGGCGAGGCCGAGCTTGTGCCACACTTCAGAGACTGAAGCGTCGAGCTTGGTGCTGGCTTCATAGGCATCGCTGATTCGGCGAGCGTCAATCTCCTCTTGGGAGGCATCGAGAGCATCGCCCAGACCCGCATAGGCAGGTGCAGCGGTTTGTGGCAGAGCGGGGCCGAGTTGTACCGCGCGTTCGAAAGACTCAATCGCTGACTTGAGCAAACTTTCCTTCTCCTCCAAGGTCAGCCCCTTCCCGGAATTGCTCGTCGATTTGCCAGCGCCCGCGCCGCTGCCCACGTCATGCAACAGCCGCAGCAGGGCAGTACCGGTGGCCAAGTGCCGCTGGGGATCGTCAGGTCGCGCCGCTGCCGCCTTGGAAAACGCTTCAGCGGCGGCCTTGAACCGCCCCAAAGTCTCGAGGCATTCTCCATAGCCCTGGAGAGCGCCGGCGTGCTTTGGGTTCTGTTCGAGGCAGCGCTGGAACGCTTGAGCTCCGTCGATCTGACGCCCGGACGCCACCGCAGTGATGCCCAGCTTGTACCAAAGTTCCGAGTCTCGCGGGCGGCCCTTCAGCTCCGATTTGCAGCGTGACGTGGTTTCATCGAGCTTGGAGGTCAAAGACCGCAGCGAGAAGCGAGCTTCGTCTAGACCCGGGTCTTGTGCTAGGGCCTCGGTATAAGCAGCTTTGGCATCTTGAGGCTTGCCCTGAGCTTCGAGGGCGCGGCCCAATTGGTGATGAGCTTCCGCGAGCACCTTAGGAGAGAGAGAGAAGTAAAGAGGTAGGGAAAAGGTGGGAGAGAGACAGAATTGATAAAATGGGAGCAACAGAAAGTAAAAGCAACAGAGGACGGTAAAATACTGGAGATTGCAACTCCGAGAAGTGTTCTCATGTTATCTTTAAAAAAAAAAAAATCTTAATCCTTTATACGTCTTTTAAGTTTCTCACCCCTCCACGGCGGGCGAGAGCTTTCTTGAACTCGCGCGCCGCTTCCGCCGGATGGCCATCAGCCGCACACGCGATCCCGTGCCGCATGTGCGCGTCCGCCAGGCCCCTGAGAGCGGCTGGGCTGTTGGGACGGTGCGTGAGGGCTTCCCGGAAACTTCTCTTGGCTGCCGCTGCGTCCCCGCGCTCGCGCAGATCGTCGGAGCCCAGCCGGCAGAGCGCACCTACGAGGAGGGACACCCGGTCTGCGTCTGCATCACCACCAGCGCTGCCCGGGGAGCCCATAGGACCATGGAAGGAGACAGCGTGGCGAAGCGCAGCCACCGCAGCCGCCGTCTTGTGGCCGTGAGCGCCGAAAGCAGCTCCACGAGCGGCGTGATAGGACGCCAATTTCTGCCGGGCAAAGGTGCCAGCAGGCGACAGGGATACCGTAGGAGCGGCCACGGCCGCCTCGAGCAGAGACAAGCCGCGCTGAAGCTCAAGCTGTTGATTTTGACCGGCAGCGACAGTGCCGCCTTCTTCCGCAGCAGTGGCACCATCTACTAGCTTCGCGCCAAGCACAGCCAAGCCGCCAACAGCAGCAGCATGGTTTGGGTATTGGGCCAGAACCGCTTCAAAGATCGCTTGAGCTGAGGCGAGGTCCGAAGCAATCGCACGAGCTTTGGCATCTTCCTTGGCATCTTGAGACGGGGCGCTGCTGTTGCCTGCAGAGGAAGGTAAAGGTGGCACATCCTCGAGATCAGCTGGGTTGCTTGAGGTGTTTGCCACACGCGTGAGGCCAGGGCGCAAGACGAGCTCCTCAGCGTGTTGGCAGAGGCCTACCAGAGCAGCTGGCTCCCCTGCCGACCACGTCAGCAGCTGGTTGACCAGGTTCTTGGCGGCTTCACTGCCAGCATCGCCCTCGCCCTCTTCTTTAGCAGTGTCAGAGTTGGATCGTCCGCCCCGGGTGCGCTGAAGAGCCCTCGCAACCGCTGCCAGAGCTGCCCACGCGCCACTGTGACCGTGGTTGTACGCTAGCACAGCACGGAGCGCCGTCACTGCGCGGTTTGCGAGTTGAGCCAGAGCCGACGCATCGGCCTCAGCATCGGCGCTTGCAACGTCGCGCTCTCCCCATTGCCGTGCTAGCGCCGCAATGCCGTCAAGAGCTGGAGCATAGGACGAGTCGTATTCAAGGGCCACGGTAAACAGGGTCAAGCTCTTGGCTTCTTCGCCGTTGGCCGCGGCATACGAGGCCATCGAGGCAAAGACCGCCAGTGCCATGCTCCATGCGCCTGCGTGACCCTTGAGCGCACCAGTGCCGTTCATAAGGTCCGAAGAAGACGAACCCAATCCTCCGCTCTCAGCTGCGCCATCCAGAGCACCTGCGTCATCGCCAGACGAGTTGCTCGAGGCAAGGGTGCCTTGTTGGTCCGGAGCCGTTGCCGCTAAATAGCCGAGCACCGTGCGCAGGCAGCCCACAGCATCTTTATCGCGCCCGGCCTTCAAGCTCAGGTCTCGGGCTAGGACGCAGAGGCGGTGCAGGGCAGGGAGCGCAGCAGACACGTTGGGCAGTGCTTTCAGAACCGTGTTGAACACGGCCAGATGCACGGCGATGTCCGCGCCTCCACGAGTGCCGCCACCAGCCCGAGCATCCAATGAACCGTGCTGCTTGGCGGTGTCCGAAGCGAGCGAGCCCACCACCTCACAGAGACGCGACACGGCACTCGCGCGGCTAGTGGTGTCACCCACGGTCGACAACAAGCGCTCCAACGCGAGCAGCGGTGCGGATTGCTCCACAGCCAATACCTGCGCCGCCACTTCCACCGAGAGGCCCTCAGCCAAGACTGTGGAGGCGTCCTCGTCCGATGATGAAGCGGCTGCAGGAGCGCCACTCTCCCCCGAGGGGGTGGCGTTTTGGGCTTGCGTGGCATTTTGGACACTTTGCACCACGCCATCGATGAGGCCCAGCACCGCGGTATCGACTAGCTCGTTGCTCGCCACATCCCGCGCCGGTGCCATGGCCTTTCGGAACGCAACCTCCAAAAAGCCCGCAATCGCTGAGTCAGCGTCACCCGCGCGCAACATGTGCATCGCGCCCTGCAGGGTGGCTTCCGCCGCTGAGGTACCCGAGTATGGATCCAAAGCGAGGGCCTTCTGCACGCACTGCTCTGCGTTGCTTTGCCGTGCCATAAGCTCTGAACTGGCCGCTGCCTCCGCCGCCTCCGAAGATGCAGTGTTGCCACTGCTGTCGCTCATCCCTGCGGCAGCGAGCTTCTTGTTCTTCATGTTATGGGCCTGCAGCAACAGCAGGAGCTTAGCGAGGCGCACAGCGGGGGCCGGCGCGTCAGGGGTGGTGTCACAGCTGCGAGTGTAGTGCTGCTTCGCGCTGGTGAAGTCACCGAGGGCTTCCGCGAAAGTGCCACACCACAGCCAGGCCTCGGCCTCCGCTTGTGGGTCCCCTAATGAGAGGGTGGTCGCGTGGCGGCAGCTCGACAGACCCAGCGCCAAAATCGCCTGCGCGGCAGTAGCTCCCACGGTGACGCGCGGCCCGCTGCGGTGGTTCTTGTTGTTCTGGTAGCTGGCAGCAGCTGCAGGAGAAGAACCTTGCGCCCAACCGTGGACCGTAGTCAATGGGTCAACGAGGTCAGCATAGCGCAACTCCAGGGTCAGCGCACAGTACTTGGCCAAGTTCAGCCACGCAGATGGAGTGGTAGGCTGAGCGCGCGCTGTAGCAAGCTTCACTAGGAGAGCCCCAGTGCGACTAGCCGCGCGACCCGCAGGCGCACCTGCTAGGTAGGCCGCGAGCAGCGAGTGCAGCTGTTCGGAAGCTTCTTCAGTCTTGTCGACCATCGCATAAGTGCTGCTGGTGACTGCCGCCCCGCGCCACATCGGATGGTCAGGGGTCACGAAGAGGGTGCGCATGAGGAGATGAGCTGCCGAAGGAGAGCAACCCACGCCGGCATCGTCACCAGCGGTACGGTTCAGGCACAGCACCAGTGAGGTCACGTCCTTAGGCCCCACAGGTAGCGAGTCATCGGCTTCGCCAGCCCCTCCTAGCGCCGTCAAGACACCCCCCAGCGCCCGTCGACACAGCGACGCAGCCACCATCTTGGCATCACCTCGGGGCACAGTGACCGCGGCGCCCGAATAGCCACCGTAGCTGTGCAGGCCACCTTGAGCGCTCGCTTCGTACACGGGCGCGAGTGCAGCAGCCGCAGCGGGTTGGTGAGCCGCAGCAAAAGCAGCAAAAGCGGCGCCCTTCCGGAAGGCTTCTACGCCATTTTTCTCCTCTTCGGGGGTGACTTCTGTGGCTTCGCCATCTTCGCCCACGCGGGTACCAGTAGCTGGCGTCAGCCACAGCCGACCCAGAATCACGTACAAAGCACCGATTTCGGACATGGTGCGCTCAGCGGCCGTGACACCACCGACAGAAACTTGCTGGTTGTCTTGAGTGTTGTTGCCCGTTTCATCACTGGCATCTGCCTTGGCATCCGCCTTGGATTCCGCAGCATCATCAGCGACCAGTGCATCGAGGTCAAGGGCAGCAGCAGACGAATCATTTCCAGCGGAAGCTTGCGCAAGGCGCTTCTCGAGGCGCTCAATCAAGCTTGAAGTCAGCACCCGAAGCTCTTGCACGCGCGCTCCCTTGTCCATGCTCGAGCCACCTTTGCCGGTGTCTTCTTCGCCAGCGACAATCGCCTTGAGGACCCGAATGAGGAGGCGCACGGCGCGCATCGCCCTGGGGGGGTTGCTTTCACCGTCCACCTCGATGCACTTGCGGAGCGCCGACGCGGAGAGCTTCAAGTCGCCACTCTTGCGCGCCGCCACTCCAAGTCCCAATTGCCAGGCCGCTTGATCTGGGTCGGTCGCCACTGCGCGCTGCCAGGCTTGCACCGCCAGGGTCCACTGTTGCTTGGTTTGCATTGCCTTGGCCAGGCCCACGTAGAGCTCGTTGCGCTCAGGTGCTAGGTCAATCGCTGCTTTGAACACGTGTTCTGCGTCCATCACTAGGCCGGTGGAGTAGTCCAGAGGAGCGTTGAGGTCACTCGAAGAGGAGGCCTCGACTGGAGTTGCGCTTGCATCGCTGGCACCTTCCAGGGCTTGGTCACTCGATGCAACAGCAGCAGCCGAAGACTCCTTGTTCGCGAGAAGAGCGTAGCCCAGTTCAAAGAAAGCATCAACGTTGCGGGCATCCAAGCGAATCGCGCTCCGGAACGCACGAATGGCGTCATTCCAACGCTCAAGCTTCGCAAGGGTGCGGCCTAACACCAGATGAGTGCTGCTGCGGCCAGGCTCGAGCTCAACTGACTTCTCAAGCAAATCCAAAGCGCGGTACGGGAGCACGCCCTGAGAATCGAGGGTAGCCGCGAGGCCGAAGAGAGATGCGGCCAAGCTCAATGGTTCAGCTGCAGACGACGACGATGCTGAGGCAGACTTGCTGCTGCTGCCTTGGTTAGCGGCACCGCCCCCGCTGTCGGCGGCCGCTTGAAAGGAACGCACAGCAGAGAGGTACTCGCCGCCCACCGCATGGCTCGCCAATTTCGCGAGCGCAGCGGCATGCAGAGGATCAAGCTCAACAGCGCGTTCGATGTGCTTCAGGGCAGTGTCCTTCTCCGCGGCAGTGGAGGCACTCACGAGGAGGCAGGAGCCCAGACCGTAGTGCGCATCGGCGCTACGAGGATCGCACTGCAACGCGGTTTCAAACGCTGCCAGGGCCTTCTCCGCTTCCCCCTGCTTCGCCCGAATGCCGCCGAGAGCAACCCAGCCCGGTGCAGCGAGAGGCTTGAGCTTGAGAGCGAGCTCAAAGACCTTGCCGGCTGCTGCGGGCCGGCCTTGATCAGCTCGGACGCTCCCCAGCGCCAGGAGGTAGCCAAACTCGGAGTGGACAAGTTCATCATCTTCCTTGGCCACTGCCACAGGCACCAGTGGGGCGTCCGGACCGTAGTCGCTGCTGCCAGTGCCGCTGAAGGTGGTCGAGGCCGAGACTGCGCCCCCCTCTGGAGTGTCCGAGGAGTCAGCACCGCCCTTGCTAGCCGCAGCAAGACGAGCGGCGTTCGCGAGGGCTTCGGCAGCAGCGTCGGTCCGGCCGGAGGAGGCATGGAGCATGCCGAGAGAATAGTGGGCGCGCGCATAGCGAGGAGCCACTCGTACGGCCTAAAGAGGTACACAGAGAGAGCGAGGCGAATGAGTGTGATGTGAGAACCATTGAGACGAAGAAAGAGAGGAAGTTCATCAAATCCCCTACTCCACCTCGAAAAGTTGCACAAGTCACAGTCAATAGCAACAAAAGCCCTTCATTCTCACCTGTTCGAGGACCAGCCGAGCTTCATCGCCTCGGTCCAGCGCCACCAGAGCTTCGCCGAAGCGCACAAGGGCGTCCCGGTCTGATGGCTTCCGTTCCAGGCACCACCGGTACTCAGCCACTGCGACCTGATGCTCACCCCGGGTCGCACACACGTGGGCGAGGGCCAGATGTGCCCCGAAATGGTTGGAGTCCCGCTGTAGCACTGCCTCATAAGCCTGCACTGCGCGCACCGAGCCACCGGACTGCTGCTCAGCACAAGCGCCGCGGCCTAAGAAGGCTTGCGTGTCTTGAGGGTAGAGTTGGGTCAAGAGTTCGAACACGCGCTCGGCCGCGGGTGCTTTTCCCATGGCCAGGAGCGTAGCCCCTAGACCGTGCAAAGCAGGCGCCGACCGGCCGTCAAACATCAGAGCTTGCTTATACGCGTAGTGCGCGCCCTCCAGGTCGTTCAAGGAGTAATGGCCTTCGGCCAGCGCCACCCGTGCGAGAGTGTGCGTGGGGTCGGAGTCAACCACCAGTCGAAAATGCTCGTTGGCTTCTTCAGCCCGCTGCTGGCGCCGCAGCACCCGCCCCAGGTGGTAGTGCGCTTCTGGGTGCTCTTCGTCCAATTGAATGGCGACTTGAAGCGACTCCGACGCGGGTCCCAAGAGGCCGAGCCCCCCGAGAGATGCGCCCAAGCGGCAGTGCAAGTCAGCACTCGCACCATCGAGCTCGAGGCCGCTGCGCACCACATCGATCGCGCCGTCAAAGTCCCCCGTGTTGTGGAGGGCTTCCGCCAACCGGCAATGGGTGTCGACTACTTGCCCGTCGAGCTCTAGAGAGGTGCGGAAGGCTGCCGCTGCTTCGGCATGGCGACGCAGCACCGCCAGACTAGCGCCGAGGCCTGCGTGGGCGTCCGCATCTTGAGGCAACAGTTTCACGCAACGCTGCAGCACCGCCACTGCAGCCGCGGGGAAGCCCGCGTCGTACAGGGTGATGCCCAAATTGTACAAAATGTCACCGAGCGCAGCGGCGGCATCCGCAGCCTCCTGAGGATCCATGTTGGCTGCTTGTGGAGACGGGCGCACGTCATTCGCTTCAAACTCGTCGTTTGCTGCGTCAATGGTCTCGCTTAGGCCTACCAGTTCCGCCGCGTCAGCCGCCAGCTCAAAGGCCGTGAGGGCGTCCCGCATCTGGCCTTCAGCCTTGAGAAGCACCCCAATCTGGCACAGCGCATCACCGGGTGGCAGGCCCGGGAACCGCAGGCGGCTCAGTTGCTGCACTTTCGAGCGCTCATCCGCCGTCACGTCTGGGCGCCGACCGTGCGCCGTCAAGTAAGCTTCGGAGGACAACTCTTCCATGGCTTGACGTGGCCCTCCTTCCTTGAGCAAGCGCTGTCCTTCTTGTTGGTGGGTTCCACTTTCACTGCCACCAGCAGCCGATCGAGTAGACGAAGGCAACGGTGCATCCGTGTTGTTCTTGTTGCCGGTGTTGTCTTGGTCGTTGCGGAGCTTGTTCATGCCTTCGTTGGCTTTCTCAAGCCCTTCCTTGGCGAATGACTGCAGCTGCTCCCAAACTCCTTCCGCACTCGACGAAGGTGGCTTCTCATCCACTGCCGCTGCTGGCGTTGGAGAAGGAGCCACACCCTCCGTGCTGACAGCTGCTGAGGGTGCACCTTCGTCCGTGTTGGCAGTCGAGGCTGTTGCCTTGTGCTCGTCCTTGGCAGCAGTGTGCTTCAAAAAGTCAGCAAAATCAGCAGGGGCCTTGCCTTGGTCGAGGTTGCTGCCACCCAAGAAGTCCGAGTCATTGTCGTCTTCCTCGAGACCCAAACGAGCATCTTCAAGCTTCTCCACTGCGCGCCGGTCCGCCTCGCTCATAGCCGCCAAAAACTCAGCGCGTCGCTCCGCTGAGAGCCCCGTAAGAGTCGCAGCCAGCGCTTGCGCCCGTTCCGAAGGAGCCAACTTCTCGAAAGCACCACCGAAGGCACCGCGTTTCTCCACCGCGCCGCTGCCCGAGGCCTTGTTCTTGGCGTCGCGTTTCGCTGCCAGCGCTGCGCGGTCGGCCTCTTGCTTGGCTGCTTTTGCTTCTTGAGCTTTTTTGGCCTTGTCGTTGGCACCCCCCGGCACCGCTGCGGCAGCCGCCGACGCAGCGCCGCCTACTGCACCCACGCCGGTTTCCGCCACAGCTGCGGCGGAGGAGGCAGCACCCGAGGCTGCGGTGGCGGCGGCCGCAGCTGCTTCGGCAACCGTGTTGGGGAGTGGCGGCACCGCTGGCGCAGCCTCTTTGGCTGCAGTCGCGCCTTCCTCCACCGCTTGAGTCGCCGCTTTGGCTGCGTGCGAGGCAGCTTCCGAAGAAACCTTGGCAGTGGCCGAAGCCACGCTCGAGGCAGCGCCATAGGCCGAAGTGCTGGCCTCTTGGAACGACTTGGGAATGGGCGGGAGCTGCGACGCGGCGTCGCTGGTCGCCTCGAAGGTCGCTTGCGCGGCGCCGTACATAGAGGTGCTCGCTTCGTCCCAGGACTTCGGCAGCTCCGGCATACTGGTGGGCAAAAACGACGAACGACGCGACGAAGAGTCGTCCTTGTCTGCTCCGTTGTTGCTCTTCTTGTCGTCGACCATGGCAGCGCTCGCCTTGGCCTTGGGAGATTTGGCACTCACTTTGGACTCCACTTCGTCGTCGTTGCCATCATCGTAGGTTAGCCCCTTCGCACTCATGGTGGTAGCGCGCCGAGTAGACGACGAGGATGCCTTGGCAGGGGTGTTGCTGGTCTTGTTGCCGGAGAAGGATCCCCGGCGTGGCTGCGCGCCCTTGTTGTTGTTCTTGTTGTTGGCTTCCGCAGCCACCGAGCGCTCGAGCGCCGCGATGCGCTCTTCTTTCTCAATGCGCAGAT
>Ga0307931_1000155_pt1 | contig 39199 bp, 38 predicted proteins | sample OrgLakmetageno47_FD_201816 | JGI IMG/M metagenome (GOLD analysis project Ga0307931, IMG submission 201816) | Saline water microbial communities from Organic Lake, Antarctica - #47 | ecosystem: Environmental > Aquatic > Non-marine Saline and Alkaline > Saline | place: Antarctica: Organic Lake...
AATTATAGCTAGTAATTATTTAGATGCCCGTCCTTAAGCACGTAGAGAAGTCTGATTTTATCGCAATACCCAAACGGGTTTATTCGAGCGGCAAGGTTCGTTCTTTGATTAGGAATTCAGGATGACTGCGCCACACGCCACAGAGCACAGAAAGCAAAAAAACACCATTTTAGATGCGCTGACAGCCGCCGGACCAAAGTCACATGCAAAGATATAGCTGGTTAAGCCCAATTCACTTCATGCACTGCTATTTCGATAAAAAACCATAGCTCTCGTGACGTGTACTTTCAGAAGCCGCCGCGGCCCGCTGCTGTTGCTCGGCCCAAAGGTCATTCAATTAGCCAGCTTTGTACATCATCACTGCTTTGTCGTCTAAATAGAAATATATGAACATGCGCGTTTCGTGGGTCACAAATGAGCCGAAGTTCCGCCCCACTATTACGTGCCAGAATGGTTGCCATCGCTCGTCGAATTGTTTCTTGATAGATTCGGAGACATCCAACCCATCCGCCTATCATATGGTTGCGCGCAATAAACAAAGGAGGTGCGGTCAAAGCAGCGCATATCAAGCACACATAATTCGCTCATAAATCTGACTGCCGTCCTGAACGGCAAATAGCTAGAGCCTGAGAAAATTGACAGGAAGGTTAGGCACCTCGAAGTTGCCGCAGTCGTCTAAGGCTTTTTTGGCGGTCACAATGGCATCTTTGAGAATATCATCTGGCATGTCCACTGGCATCTTGACCTATTCGACAATTACCGCAAGCAGAGCTTAGTGCAAATTCATGTAAATTCGAACCACACAATTTAAAAACTTGCATATTTATTCACCACAGTCAACCAGTGCAACGGTGCAATACTAAACTGTATAACGCCTCCTCCGGCTATTAACGAATGATAAATTGTATGGCGTGACAGTCAGTTCAACTACACCTTAATTTTACCTTGGCGCCCCACATAGTCTGCCACTCAGGGATTTCATCGCCCATATTAAAGAGCGCTCAGTGGAGAAAGCAGACGATAAACTCCTTGGCACCGCAACGAGCTACGAGTTCCCCGAGCTACTCGAAGGCGAAACGACGGCGCAACGCACACACATCAGGACAGCAGGAAGCAGGGAAGCCCACAAAATTGTACTAATGTAGTATACAAGTGCAGAAATAGGTTCCGGCACCTCCGCATTCTGCACTCTGCACACACCTGGGCCTCCAAGCAAGGCCTCTGAGTCCTATCCAATCTTGAAGTTCGCGAAGCTAAGGTGAATTGGAGATGGGCTCATGCAAGCAAGCTATCTGGCGTCTTCCCTTCGATCAAGTCGGCGGGGTCTGAGTGCCCAATGCGTTTCACGTCCGAGTTACACTCTCCGGGCTATTTTTTTGCCCCAATAGGGCACCGGCTCAATGTTCTTGTCAGGCGGCGGGCGCCAGCCGCTCTCAGAATCGCCTGTCTTCTTTCTTGCTGTATAGGGCTAATTATGGGTCACGTCGCCGTATGGTGCGGCTTAACGCCGTCTACCATCGGTGATTGTTTCTCCAGCCCTGTGCATCAGTACTTCACGAGGTCGTTCAAAGAGTCGATTGTGTTCAGGCTCGGACTCACGTGTATCCGAGTTTGGTGGAAGGTTTTCACGCTCATCCTGAACCGACTTCCTCACTGCTCCAAGTCCACGGTCTTCCCACTCTAACCGATGGGATGCCTTAAGCCAATGAAGAGCTGCGAGCCTAGGCTCATAAGGTAGAACACAAACTTGGAAGCAAGCCACAGAGCAGGGGGAATCGTAAGGGAATTTTCTTCGCAAACCGTGCATGAGTTCAGTGGCTACGCAGGTGTCGGGAAACTCACCGACTACACCCACGAGCCCCACCGGGAAAGTCGAGCGACGGAAGGTATGTACACTGCCATAATGCTTCGATGCTCTCTCGACCAAAAGGGCATTCCGCAATATGTCGTCGTAGACGATCGCAATGCACTGCCTCCTCTCTTCCGCGGTGAAAACTGAACCCCGACCGAGCACGCTGTTGAAGAAGGGGTAGACGGAGATATGGACGTAATGTAGGCGGTAGAGTTTGCAAATTGGCGGCCGTAGGCCAAATGATACAGAAATATGGTGAGTTTTGATGCTCTGTTCACCAGGGAGGACTCGCAGGGTGGCCTCCCTGATGTTGTTTGGTGGTATTGGTATTTCCTTCTTCCTTATTCGTGTTATAGTTTCTACAATTCTACGGGCACTGAAAAGTATGACACGGGCCCCGAGGAGGAAGAGGGGCCAGGACATGAGGGCCAATAGCACCAGTACAAGGCAAATTTCAGAGCGGAAACACTGCATCTTTCATAATTCACAGGAAATTATCAGGCACAAGTACAACGCAAACTCGGGTACTGGTGTTCAACACGAGTTACCCTGTGGAAATGAGGTGATGTCTAACGCGCTGCTATTTCCATCAAAGGACTAGAGCTACCTTTTTAAAGTAGAGATTTCTGTTGAAAAGATACGAACTCTCGAAGCCCGGTAACTATATTTCATGTCACTGAGACACCGCAAGGCTCGAAACCAGGCAGCCAACCACCCCCACTGCTTACCATGAGATCTGGCACAACCACGCCAAGAGCAGCATAGCACGATGGCATGAAGAAATTCAGTGTGCCTACCACAGGGGCAGCATCGTCATTATCATGTCGGTGGCTGCTTGCATCGTCGCTGATATCTGCTGGCAGATTCTCAGTGGAGTGCCACCAGCCAGCAGGCACGTAAAGGCAGTCTCCCACGTGCACGTCAACCGCTTCAAGCACACGCGCTTCGCTACTACTGCTGCTACGACTTTGGCTAGTGCCATCTGAGATTGATTTATGCAGAGTATTCTCTTGCAGCGGCGAAAGCGGCAGCGGCAGCTGCTTTGCTTCGGGTGGTATTGGCGATCGTCTAGAAGGAGGCGGCAAGCAAGGCGCTCCATGCACCGCTTCCTGAAGGTATGGCGTCACGGTCACAGCTCCACCGAAACAAGGTAACGTCGCGTGCGGTGGGGCCACCCACACTCGCTTGCCTCCAAAGAGCCCGACGATGAAGTTGTCCTGCAAGTCGCGGTGCCAGTGCACTCCGGGGGACCCCGCTGGCCCTACCCAAAGCCGAGTGTGCGCTAGGCGGCACGCGTGTGAAGGGTAAGCTCCCTCGAGCCGAACCCCTCGTGGCCGAGGGCTCGCAGGAGCAGCTCCATCAGCGGCATGAGACGAACTCGTCGTGGGAAACGGCAGCGGGAGCGCAAAATTAGCGGCGAGCTCGGGAGCTAAGCAGTTGTTGGCGCCGTACGGCAGCTGAAGCGACGGCGGCGTCCCTAGAGCTGTGGTGTCAGTTGCGGAAAGAGCACTCTCCGGTGCAGTCGTAGCACTAGCTGCAGTAGCTTGTCTGATTCCACATTCATCCTCTGTGAGAGCAGCGGCCGCTTTAGTCGCATTCGCAACAGCTGCTCGGCAAGCCTCGAGGTAGTCCCGCAGCGTCGTGACATTACTCTCCAGGCTTGCATACTTGCCTTCACAACTATGTGGGCCGTTTTCCTCTCGCTGATCATTTATTCCTTCGCCAGCATTGCTGGCCTCTGGCACAGCAGCTGCATTCCGATCCTCGCCTATTTGCGCCTCTGCATCGAGGCTTGGCTTGGCACCTACTAGAGGGCCTCTCACAGACCATGGCGCATCTCCATAAGCTTCCGCCAGGGCATTTGGCGTCCAAGCCTCTCGAACCCACCCAGCTGTGCAGCCAGAGACCAAGCATGGTAACCCACGCCGAGCATAGTGCTCGAACCATGTGGCTCTGGGCGCCTCGAAAGTGGCCTCAACTTCGTCTAATGTGCCGTTGCGAAGCTCTTTCCGGTCTTCAAAGCCAGTGCTATTGATACGCTTGTGGCCACTATCCTTGCTCGTGCAGTTATCATTACTCGTGCTTCTATCAGGGCAACACATGTCAGAATGAAGAGAGGTGGTCGTTGCCTCTGAGATGGTAGTGCCTAGCACATTCACATCCCGGGCAGCGGCTTCTGCGATTGTAATCTCAGCGGCTTGAGAGGTGCGAGGAACAGCTGTGAGTTCGGCCACCCAAGGGCTAGATGCACTTGACGCCTCGAGAGCAGCCGCAATGGCCAAACCGCGCTCCTCAGGAGTCCAGCCATTGGGCTGAGAGCAATGTTCTGCTGCACACGCATTGCCGTCCAACTCGCTCACACGGCTGTCAGGTTGAAGCTTGGCTTTCGAGTTGGGGTTACTGCTTGTACGAGGCAAAAGTTGTGGCCATTCAAACTGCCCTACGCAGCCTGGTGGGATGCCCCGCGTCAAAAAGTCATCGGTGGGGTGGGCCTGCGGCGGCGGTCGGAGTTTTGGTGGGGGCAGGCGGCCAGCGTCGCGGTCGGCCTTCCACTTCTCTCGACACAGGGCTACTCTGCGCCTCCGGGCTAGGACTTCATCTGATTCTACAGCCTCAATACCCATTCTTGCATCCAATGACAGATGGAAGCTCAGGTTGGTGGTTTCAAATTTATAAGAAGCCCGGATAGAATGTACAGATAATCAATTGCTATCTTGTGAACACAGCCGCACATGTCTACTTCTGTAGCTAGTTACTGTAGCTTGTAGCTACTTCTGTACTAGTAGTGTTTGTAGCAAGCTTGTAGCTTGTACCTGTAGCGTTCGTGATGAAATATTTTTGAAAGTTTTGAATCTTGCCATCGGATTTGATTGAATGAATACAACATGAAGACTGACCTTCGAGTACTGAGAGCTGAGAGCTGAGAGCTGAGATTCTGCCCCACTAGCTTGAGGCGGGTAACGGGCAACGTGCCGCTTACAGTACGTTCCGCATCACAGCGTTAGCCTGGACTTAACCCGAAGTTATAGCTGGGTTCAACGCCCAAAGCACAAAATCATGCCTATAACTAGATCTGTATCCTACGCATTAAGCATGCCTCCTGAACCGAGCCAATCTCTCAAGCGCAAGCGCGCGAAAGATCCCAGCACGGACGACTTAGACAACCATGGCATGGATGACGATATAACTCAGGCTAAAAATCCTCACGTTACTAAGGCAGCTCCGACTTCAAACAAGGAAGATGGACCGGTGGAAGTTTCTTCAGTAAACGCTGCAGTAATGGCGACATGCCGATCAGCTTTGCTTGAAACTACACTTCAATGCCGAGCTGCCCTCGCAAGCCACAGATTGTCCATGCACCCAACCCTTGCGAAAATCCTTGAACTTATGGGCAGCTGCGGCGACGAGGTTTGCCTTGCCAGTAACTCATTGTCACTTTGAATACACTTTCATTATATGCTCAGGTCATTTTTTCTTTTTTTACTATACTGCGCAAATGATTACGATAACATTCGTGGCATGAGTTTCAGCTGCAATATTCGGAGTGATCTGTCTCAGAAAGGCATATGATATCATGTCTGCCAACATGCAGGAAGATCCAACCCCACTTCATGGTGCTGTTAAGCAAGGAGACGCGGCAACAGCACAGTTTTTGATAGCAGCTGGAGTAGATACGAGGAAAAGAGACAAAGTGAGTACGAGGTTGTCACTACTACAGTATGTGACACCGTCATTAGCGAACGGGAACTAACCAATTTCCTTCTTTTCTTCATTCGTTTGCCTCCAATAATGCGCTTATAATTCGATAGAATGGTGCTATGGCCCGCAACTTCGCCTCCGACTACGATTGTCATATACTCCTGGAGCAACATGAAGAAGCCCTTGCATTCTTTGATACTCGTCCGACCGCCCTCGTCACTGCTGTCGTTGCACATTGCTCAACCCTTTCGGGTGCCAAAGAATTCGCACCACCAACTGCGCTATCCTTGCAAACGTACCACTTTTACCCGTCTTTCCTGTGGGCTCCGCCGGCTGCCCGCACTGCAGTCTGTCAATGGGCACGCAATGCTGCTATCGTTCAGCTCGCAGCTTATACTAAACCATTCGTGGAATTACCAGACGACTGTGCTGGGGATGTCTTGGAATACCTTGAGATGGAGATGGCACGCGCCAAAACACTGCATGTTTCAACGCACTGCACATCGCCAGCAGCATGTGTATGGGTACACACAGTGACTACAGCGGCAATTGCGGTGAGCCCAAATGTCTTTATAGCAGTGAAGCAGTACACAAACTTGTGTTGACCATTTACCCCTTCCTAAAACGCACTTTGAATTCCTGTTACATTTCACTTTTTGTTGCATTGCGTGCTTGCTCATTCTCGTTGTTGGACTCAGGAAATGGCAACACTTGAATTGGGGTCTGCAGCTAAAAATGGCGACCTGTTGACCGTAGTGGACTGTCTCGCCAAAGGTGCCTTCGTTGATGCGCGGGCTGAGGTGCACAAACCTATCCACATTCAAAGCTTACTTTGGAAGCATGAATTTTGAGATAAGGCCGGAATGTCATATAACTTTGGTGCTTATCGATTAGAGCACATCCTAATTTTACGTGTATCCCGCTATCGCTCCCTTCATTGCTTCCACAATGGCAGGATGGCTTCACCGCCCTTAGTAACGCGTCAGTTAACGGCTACGCTAACATTGTGAAGCTCCTCCTCCAAGCAGGCGCTGACACCGAGGCTAAAAGTGGCGATGTAAGCCACGCGTCTTTGACCTTTTCATGCGCATACACGCTGGCCCCAAGGGGGGCTTTTAGGAATCGTTGGTAGCACCTCCTTTGGAACCGATTCTTCATCGTTTTCATTTTTGTGCAGGCCCACATTCGTATCGCGCACATTCGTGCTTGTCATTTTTCATTACATTTTTTTTGTGTACCTCTTCTTTGCGGTACAGTATTTTTACACCGCGCTTATGTTCGCCTCGGGCGGTCATGGCTACCCCGCCATCGTGAAACTGCTTCTTGGAGCGGGTGCCAACGTGGATGCTAGAAGCGGCAAGGTTGACTTATACTTGTGCTTTTGTCATTCCTATCCTGCATAAAAGAGAAAAAGGGGCAAACATACAAAGGTCCTTAATCGCTTTTAGGACCAGGTTGTTGACCCTAAGTAGCTTCTTTGCCGATATTCTTTTCCTGCGTTTGCATCTTGGCTGTTTGTGCATTTTTTTTTTTGCCTATTTTGTTTTCTTAGAATAATATTTTCACGTGATTTTCTTCGCGGTAGTTCAACTTCACTGCGCTTATGATGGCATGCGAGTTCGGCTGCACCGCCAACTTGAAGCTTCTTCTTGAAGCAGGAGCTGATATGGAGGCGATCGATAGCATGGTACTAGTAGACTGGCAGTCTCAAGTCGTGTATTCCTTGTTGGGATTATATTATGTATCCCTTAAATTCACGTCTTTACTTAACTTCATTCTATTCCTTCTCCGCCTCAACAGCACAAACACACAGCGCTCATGCACGCGGCACAGGACAGCCAAGTCGGCATCGTGAAGCGCCTTATCTCAGCAAGCGCGGATGCGAATCATGAGAATCCTGTGAGTCAATTTGTGTCACTGTATGCCATTCAAAATACAGCAGAAGTTCTCGCTAAAAACAAAAATCGCACTAATAACACGTCTTCTTCCACAGAACGGTTGCAGTGCGCTACTGCTGGCAGAACATGCTGCGGTCGCAAAGCTCCTTTTGGATGCAGGCGCTGACACGGAAGCAAAAGAAGAAAAATGGGTGAGTGTCGCGCATTAGCGCACGTAAACAGAAGAAAGGCTGAGCTGTACTAGTATAACCACAATGGTGTAGTAATAATGCAACGCTGTCTATATTCAACACTTCTCCCATTCTATATTGCTCCCTTTGTTGTGGTAGAATGGCCAGACAGCGCTCATAATCGCCTCTGATTGCGGCCAAATAAAAAAATTGAAGTTTCTCCTTGAAGCAGGCGCCAACAAGGGTGCCGAGGATAACGTAAGTTGCGCTATGAGTTGCGATCCCTCATATTGAATCACAACAGGAAAGTAGATTTCACCCAAACTTTACTTAGGAGTGGCAATCCCAATTTTCACGTATATGCAGTGCAATGTAAAATTGTTGTAACAATGACTCTAATTGATAATTCAGGACCCCTCAATCCCTTCCGAAGTCCTTTCCTTGAACAAGCCATTATTCTTGCCGTCTATCAGGGCCGTTGTTAATGTGGCTGTAGTTAAGATTTCCCAACTAATCAAAATAATGTCGGGCTAAAATCACATCAGTCAACCACCTCAAACTTTCTAAGTTCCTCGAATGTACCTTTCCATCTCTTCTAATTGACATCGAACACTCTTTTGCGCTATTCTTGGTTGACGCTGCTGTTTTATTCTTTTTTATCACAGAACGGAGAAACAGCCCTGGATTTCGCACGAAAATGGCAAGACACGAAAGCAATTGCCCTTCTAAGGTGACGAATTATTCACTGACTTATCCATAGGAATTTTAGATGTCGTGCGGTTTCTCAAGGGCCGAGAAATTACACAGGAATAAAACAAGCGGACTCACCCAAAAGGCCATGCATATCGCCATTGGAGCGATATGCAGATGAAGGGGTGAGGTGATATTGCAGGGTTGCGATTCCTGTTTCCGCGGAATTCCCGCGCGAGGGCTAAAAAAGCATTTCACGTGGTATTTCCGCAGTATTTCCGAAGGTTTTCCGTGCCGTAGTCAAAAAGGCACTGCCAAATCCCCGATGCGGAAATCACGTCTGAGTCTGAGTGGTGAAAATTTCTCTAACCGCGGAATTTCCGTGGAATTTCCCGCGGAAATCCTAACCCACTAACCTAGTGATATTACCATGTGCGATTTACTCTCCACTTTTCCCGTCACGATACTCCATAGAGCTGCTGATGTATTATCTGTGACTTATAATACGTCGAAACGGCAATTAACATGGAAATTTCCAGGGAGTCGTATACGAGGCTGGAAGCTACGAGGCCCCAATTCAATGGAGTTCAAAAACTAAAGTTAAAGGGACCTACCAGGTATATAGGGCAACCAGCAGCCAGTATCCCACTTGCATACGCATGATAAAGAGCAGGCCACTTTGGTCTCGTTTTTCTCTCATGCGCGAGAAAGGGGAACTCGATTGCTGCTTTACTGCGCTGGCATAAAAACACCAAAACTGCTTTTAGCATCTTGGCTCGAGGGAAATGTAGGAGATGCAAACAGTCCAGCTGCACGTCGGGCACAACCTTCTGCCATCATACAACGCACGAAAGGAGCATGGTGCCCGACGGCGAGCGCGAAAGGCCTGCGATGCTAGCTGCCAAGCCTTTGCACGCCGCCACCGTGAGCACAGAGCCATGCACCAGGGGGATTTTCCACTTGGCTGAAAACGCCGACGCTTCAGCAGCTGCGGCTACGCGATCACCACGACCACGAGCAGACGTTTTCACTTCATTACTAGTGTCCTGGTTTCGCTTTCCACTTCTGGCCTTTTTCTGTGCTGGCTGCTGTGTCGCCTCTTCTTCTTCTTCTTCGGAAGCTTTGGCCTTCGCGGTAGGCGAGGACGGCGTGTGCGCCTCATGATCTTCGTGGCAAACGGCTAGGCAACAACGGCCATGCAAGTACTCCGCACCCAGATGCTGAAGGGACTCGCGCACTTCGGCTAGAGATTCAGCAGCGGAATGCGCCCGCACCACGAAGACTACGAAGTCGATTTGAGAGCGGCCTGGGTCGTCGTCTAGCGGAAGCTTGGAGGCCATCCGTATTCTTCGGGCTTCGCCAAATATAGCGAGCGCCAAGTTGGTCATTCCTTTTCCTAGGGCGCCAACTAACAGCACTGTGACCTCGTTAGCGTCGCCATATTTGCCAGTGAAAGGAGACAAGGTGCTGGTGGCCTTGCTCTCCGTCATCGAGGCAGTCCTTCGTGCGCTATCAATCAATCGAAGTAAAATGTGACAACTCTATAAAGCAGTAGGGTCAGCAATTTTTTTTTACGAGTAAGCGTCCCTTGGTGAATCCCCGAGAAAGCACGAAAATGGGTGCTGATCTCTCAGAGGTACTTGATGTGGCGCTTAAAAGGCTAGCTAAGGTCGAATTTAGCTTGTTGGCTAGGATTGTTAGGATAGCTAGGTAGGGTCGGTTTGCTGTTTGTTGGTGTCTTCGCTTCGTCTTCGTTTGTTGACCGACGACGAGATGCAAGACGCGAAGATTTCTTGAAGACGTGAACGACTACTTTAAGACTTCACTGACTGCGTGTTGTGTACACCGAACTGTCTTCATTCTGTAGCTTTAAAGCCTTCAAATGCTTCCTGCGCTGAGCCGTGTGTAGCTTGCAGGACACCACCTGGGCTGAGTGCTTCTTGATTCACTGCTAGATACGTTAGTCTGTTTATGCTACGTTCCATTGCCCGCTACTAGCTAGCCACATAGAGCTAAGCTTCATCGCATCTATTGACAAATAGATACTGTTCGTATCAACAGCCCGGTCATTTAACCTAGCTAGAGGCGTAGAGAACACCTGATCTACTAGCTTGAGACCACGTGGTCGTGCAACAAATCATGGTAATGTATGGAGCGCTGGCCCTAGTGTTGCATGCTGCCGCGCCAGCTAAGGCGCACGGCTGGTCTTCATTTAGACTAGCTCCTACCAGATGGCGAAGCTCTCAGCACAGGGCTCAAGAGTGGATAAGCACGCGCGGAGGAGCCTTGTCTGGAGCTGTCTCTGACGTTCAAATTAAGTTGGCGGAAGAGGAGCATGATGATGAAGGAGAAGACGAAGAAGAGGATGAGGAAGAAATTGGCCTGTATGTGCTTGTCGTTGATCCGATGGACTGCAACGGCCGCGAGTTCTGCAAAAAGATACAAGTAGGCCTTGAGGGCTAGTAATTAATTATATGTGATGCCATCCCTAGCTTTGTTGTACTGTAAAAGAACGTCTTTGTTGCTCTTGAATGTTTGCTAGGAATGGGGCGTTACACCCATCCCAGTGTTGTCGCCGGCTGTGGCGGCGGCTGTGGCAGCAGCAGACACCAGGGAAGACGACGACGGCGGTGATGGAGGCGGCGGCCTCGGGCACCTAGCTGCGCCTCAGCGAGGTCGAGAATTGGCGTGGGCAGCTGCCCGAGGGCTCAATGTCAAGACCAACCCTCCGCTCGCTGTGCTTTCGGAAAGCGACGCTGGCATTGAAACAGCTTTGCAGCTTGAACTAGCCCTAGGGGCGTCCTTTGGGAATGCTCACAGTGGCCCGCCGCTTCAAGGCCGATATAGTGCCTCTGAATCAGCAACTCTGCCAATGCCAACAGAGCTACAATCACCTGAAGGTGCCGCAACCGCAGGTGTAGGGAACGTTGCGCTTCGATGGAAACATGCCACCGTAGCAGCGGTAGCGCGCGCAGGGCTGAGAGCTCCTCGCCAAGCTCTGGTGACGTCTTGGCCTGAAGCGCGCGCATTTTTGAGCTCCATCGACGGGCTGAATTTACCTGACCAAGTACCATCTCCGCTTTCAGCACACGAATCAGCACTCTCGCCATCTGAACCACAAAAGAAGCTTCGCGCAGTGCTGAAGCCTACGAGAGGTGCTGCCTCGATGGACGTGTTTGCCGTCAGCGACTTGGCGTCTGCCAAGGAAGCCTTTCATGCAGTCATGGGCGCTGACTCGCATGGCGACGGTGGGCCGAGAAATGAGGCAGAGAAGCTAGATGAAGGCAGCAGCAGCAATTTAAAAACCGATGACCACCAGCAAAATGAAGCAGTACTGGTGCAGGAGTACTTGAGCGGTGTGGAATTCGCTGTCGATACGGTAATCAACTTTCTACTTCCATGTTTGTTCATCAAATAATGATATTCATCTCGATACGGAAAATATAACTCCATTGAAATCTGATTGATGCTAATACGGCCAATCGTTCATCCTTTCCGTGTTTTTCTTACAATATTTGGACCATCTTAATAGGTATCGTTGAGTGGCGAGCACAAAGTGTGCGCAGTGTGGCGCTATGACAAGCGCGCAGTCAACGGTCAGTCTGCTCCTGTGGTGTACTTTGCCACCATGCTCCAGGCTTTACCGCCGTTACTGATGGGCAGAAGAGATGGAAAAGTGTCAGGAGAAGGAGGAAACGGTGAAGGCGAGGAAGACGCTTCTTCGACAATGGCGACTGCTACGTTAGAAGAGGAAGAAGCACTGCGAGTGGCCAACTACGCTTGCGCATGTTTGAATGCCGTTGGATTTCAAGATGGCCCAGCGCACATTGAGGTCAAATGGCCTCGGCAAGATGTGCGTGCATCTAGTACTGCTAATGATATCGCTGGTATCGCTGGTGATACTGCCTATTCTACAGAGAAGGAAGTTTTGAGCCCACTTGAGGAGACAGGCCCCGCAATCGTTGAAATCAATGCGCGATGGCACGCAGCCAACACTGCACCTTTGGTAGAAGCTTGTTTAGGGGGGCAGGAGGGTAAAGCGACTTCGGCAATTGATGCCACAGTCTTTGCGGTGCTGGCTTCTGCTGCTCCTGGCGGTGACGGTGTTACCACTATCGCAGACGGCACAACAGCAGCAGCAGCGACGGAGAGAACTCCAAGCTTCGACGACCAATCTATGTCCTTGAACCCACGCATTCAGGAAGCTGCTTTGTTGGAAGCGGTTGCAGCGTGCTGGCATGCGATACCGTCACGGTAGATAAAAAAGAAAAGTACTTGCTAATTATGTGTTGCGCGTTACATGCGTATTTGCACGTGCGTATTTTTGCGCGTGTGACGCATGTACGAACGCATTTGAAAGGGTTTGTAAGGTATTTTTTGTTTGTTACGTTTTCGTTTTTTTCTTCATTGCAGGTATGGACCCTTACAGAACCACGGCCGCATCGTACATCTCGTCAGCTTCGTGTCTGGTAACAGAGAAAGAGTCAACTAAGCAGCTCTAGAGGCTAGAGAGGGTTCTTGAATCTAGCGCACGCTCCCTCACGTGTTCACGAGTCATTAGCTCCTCTTTTTTCCTCCTTTCTTCTGTTCTGTTATTTTTCTTCCATGACTAGATTTTCCTTTTCGTTCGCTTTACTTATGTGGACAACAGGCGAGTTGTTGCGCGTAGCCCACTTGGATGTCATTCAGGAATTGCCCTCGGTGGAGGCTATAGAACTTAGTGTGGGCGAAGGCTCCAGTATACGGCCGACAGTAGACATCAGCGCTACGGATTGTGGCCAGGTGAGTTGAAAAGCTGAGAAAAATTTCTGCGTTTGTTTTCTCTTGTACCCTTGTCTCCTTGAAAGAATGCATGTGTCACCTCTCCATGGAATGCGTTGTTTGCGCGATTCATCAGGTTCGTCTCGTGCATGAAGGTCCTGCTGTCGTGGAGCGCGACTTCCAAACAATTGTAGGGCTCATGCCGACCATGTTTGAAGTGCGAGCGCCGGAGTAAAATTCTAGTATTGTTAGCAGTAGGAATGAAGAATTATAAGGTAGCTGCTTTTGTAAGCACACTGCGGGGTGTGTTTTAAAAAGTTTAGTCCACTTTCGTAGTATAGCTCACCATACTTCCGTACATTAGTCACTAGTCGCTAGTCGCAAGTATATGCCCGCTCGTTTCAGTAAGGAAAATGTGCTGTGCATGATTTATACTGCATACCAGCCACCAGCACCGGCAGGTCCAACATATAAAACATTTTCTTTCTACTAACATGCCGCGAAATACAAACGCAGGTAGTGTTTTCTGTGATTTGGGGGGAATATTTTCTATGCCCCCATTAGCAATTACTGTACATACGAAGGGAAGGAAGTAGATTAATCCTCATTCCTCATTCCTCATTGTGCAGCTACTTCTCTGCTTAATATACAATCTAAAAAAATACCCACGCATGATGTCAGTATCTCGGTGGCAAAGATGGGAAGACGCGGAACTCTGGACATTCGGCAAGTTCAGGCAGGAGAGCACCATCCTGACCGTAATGCAACGCTGTGTGGCACGCTTCACAGAAATGGCCTGCACCGCCCTCTGCTTCACCATCACTGCTGCTAAGCAAAGGGTCCTGGAAGGTGTCGTACGCAGCTTTGTGCAATTGGCAACCTTGACATTTCTGCACGACGTTGCCGAGCTGAAGGAAGGTTTGCCGCGGGTAAGACACTCCAGCAGAAGTTGAAGGGGCGATTGTAGGCGGATCTGAAGTGCCGCACGCTGGAAGGCGCACATCCGACACCTGAGTCGCAAAAAAGAAAAAAAAGAAAGCACTTGCCATAAAAATAGTGAGAAACATTGAAGAGGTGAAATCTTTCAAGTGTTTAATCCTTTTAAGCTTTGAAACAAATAAAGCACCAACATGCACTTTTCGTAACAATCAATTTAAATTGGTCTTGATAATATCTCTCTCCATTCCTCCCAACGGGTGTATTCTTGCCTCAAAGAAGTGGTCGCAATCGCCGAGATGGCGCCAAAGGTACCGTGCACCAGGCCTAAGACCTTTCAAATCCCGCATCCGCACGCCCTGTGTTGAGGCAGAGAAAATGAGGTTTGTAGCGCATACCAAGAACAATGTCACCGCGCAATGTAATACAGCACGATGCAAAGGCGTACAGCATCAGTTGCCTCGCCAACGCACACCAAAATTAGCAAAAGCTATGTATTAATACAAGACCGAAAATTTATAGGCAAGGTGCCATAAAAATAAAAGTATCAAGTCAAGACAACTAACCTCCATGTTTTGCCGCCTTATGCGAGGCATTAACGGTGGTGAAGCTCTAACACTACTCGCAGATGAAAATGCACCAGCAATACCACTTCCGCCACCTCTGAAGGAACTACCCTGCGTTGCCAACAGATCAACAGCTCCGTAAATTCCACTGCGCGGCAACTGATGTTCTGCAATGTCCCTGGCGACCGCATTATGCACCGTCGATGAAAGAGAAGAAGAAGAAGGTGCACCGGTAGTGCTGTCAGCCGTTGCCGCAGACTCATCGTTTGATCCGGTTTGAGTACTAATTTGGTTGTCACCACCAACGCTGCTACTGCTAACGCTACTGCTACTACTGCCGCTGCTACTACTGCTGCCAATGGGCGCGTTTAACCAAGCTTCCAAGCTTGCGCTACCGCTGCCTAGCCTAGGAGCATGCACGCGACTCTGCTGTGCTTCTCTTTCATTTTCTCTGTCGCTAGCATCATCGCTGTCCTCACTTAGTTCACCACGCTGACCCCCAATGCCGCCGCTGCCGTTGCCACGGTTGATGTTATGATTGTCCTCCTCATTGTTGCCTCCCAGGCAAAAGAGTTCACCCCCTATCAGCGCCAACCCAGGAGCAGCCTTGACAGCAGCCGAGAGCGACGGCGGCAACGATACGTCGGCGTTGGCGCAATGCACTGCTGTGAAGAGGTCCTCAAGTAAAGTGCTGCCGCGCACCACTAACGTTTGCACGTGCTCTTCCGTGAAGAAATCCTTGTTTGCCTCTGCAGCTGGCGGAGCACTCCTTTTGCTCCGGCTGTACGTCTTCTTACCCTGCCCTCTGCTTTGGTGAATCCTGTCATTCTCATTACTGTCATGGTCATTGACTCCATCGTTACCATCCTCATCATCGTTATAATTATCAGCACCATCACTACTATCAATGCCACTCCTACTTCTTCCAATGTCATGGGCGGTTTTCCGTGCTTTCACTGTGCGATAGCTCGGAGCGCGCGCAAAGAACCGCGCTTCAACCACCAAATCAGCCGTCAAAACGGACCGCGCAAGGTGCCAAGAACCAGCGCCGGTAACAGCTGCCAGCCTTCGTCCTTCCGCGGTTGCCAGCGCTCCACCTTCTGCGGCAGAATCGCCATTGCCACTGCTACCACCACTACCACTGCTGCTGCTGCCGGCAATACGGGCGCCATCCGTACCAGGTGCATTGAGAACTCTTAAGTGGGTTGAGCCAACGCTTCGAGAATCCAATGCTTCCTGCAGTGCTTTAACTGCGAGTTTGCGTGCTCCGCCTGTGCCTTGACTAATACTGCTGCTGCTGCTGCTGCTGCTGCTGCTGCTTGAGCTACTACTACTACTACTACTGGTACCACTTGTAGAAGTGGAGGTGCTATCGCGTGTACTACTGAGAGCGGCTATTTCACGAGAAGTTGCTTGGCATACCAATGCGGCTGCTAGGTTTCCATCTCCGCCCAGTTCCGACAAAATAGGCACACTCGCAAAGATGTCTCCGAGGCGCTTTTCGTAAACTTCCCAATCCATCGCTCGTACCATCATGCCGTCGTCATCTTCTTGTGCTGCAGATACTAAATCCTGGCCATTACTCTCCACACTGCCCTCCTCGAGAGGCAACCCTCGCTGTGCGCGCACGGCCGCTCGAAAGGCAGCTAGATTGGTAGGGCGTTTGTAGTCGAAGCCCGAAGGAAGCTTCGCGAAACGCGCACCAGACAACCATCGGTTCGAAGAACGCTTGGTGCTGGCCTCGCTAGAACTAGACACCAATTCTCTTCCAGTGGCTACTCCAGCCTTGCGGCGATTGAGGCCAAATTCAAGGTCGAGGGCTTCCCATTGGTCTGCGGCCTGGTCAATCGCTAAACTCGCTGCGTCTTCAGCGGTTAACGGAGCCAAGTCCGCCACGGAAAAGAAGGCTGCATCAGGTTGGAATGCTTCCTGCTCAGAGGTAGCCGTTAGAGCAGGCGGCTGCACGAGCCCAGAAACTCGGACACTCGGCGCACGAAGGATAGAAACTCCTGCAGCTCTACCCACACCTGCAGCTGCTGCTGCAGTCCCAGTCGCTCCACCAACATCAGGGCCAAGTGCAAGGAAGCCCCATGCCTGCGCGAGCGTGAGGTGAATTTGACTGACGGATGCCCCAGCAGAGTCTGGCATCGCTTTTAATAGTCGAGCACATGCCCTCGCCTGCTTTTCAGTGACAGTGCTCGATGCGCCCTCAGCGGCATGATTAGTAGGGTTTGAGGCAGCAGGAGCAGGAGCAGCAGCAATGCTTTGGCCTCGTCTCTTGAGGCGCGTTGGCCTCGAAACAACTTGGTGATTTGGCGCCATACTAGTAGCTATTGGTTGTCTGCTAGCTAAGTTTAGTCTTATATCTTATAATGTTACAACTCTAGGCATTTTATTAGGAGCATTACCAAAGAAGTGGCGGCCTACCTACAGATAGTCGTATCTGTACAGTATTATGGATCAATGGTAGACTGATAACTAATGTCTTCTCACCCATGTGAACATACTATAGCAAGTTGTCTGATTAATGTATGATAAATGTAAAACCAAGTCGTATGCTAGGCTCTATGAAAACGACGAGGAGGGTTAGTCATGAGCTCCTAAGCTTGAGTGTTTTGAGCGACTGCGCCACTGTTTGAGCCCTCTCATCTCTCCTCACAGCATCTTGTCAGTCATCTTGTTTATCTTGATATAATACGCAACGTTTCCGGCCCTAATACGCAATTCAAAATTACTGAAGCTCGATGAGAGTTAAATTAGTTAAACTTAAGAAACTTAACTTACTTGCTTTAAGCAAAAGGACACTCAGCCTAGCTAGTCTGACTCGTTCTGAGGGTTACTCTTTCTGCTGCTACATAGATCAGGGGCGCTTCTATTGCACTTGGGATATTCGAAGTGGACTACTGGGCGTTAGACAGACAGCGCCCACGCCCACACTTACACTTATAGTGCATTAGGGAGTAGGGAGTAGGGGTAGGGAGGCCGGTGTGCTTTAAAAACCAGGGCCAGGGCCACCCACTTTCTTCTTTGTTTTTGGTGATTTGGAGGCCCAGGGCAGGCTCATAAATCTTCTAGGGAGTAGGTTCGACTTAAATAGGTCCGACATATACCCATTTCTCATTTGAGTTCCCAGTGAAATTATGACTAAATCATTCGGCTCATTTACAAAAAAAACATGAAGATTTAAGCAGTGCGCTTGGATGTTCTAACAGGTAAATATTAAAAGATAGATGAAGCGACGAATGCACTTTTTTCCTGAAAGGCGGACGAGCCGGACCAGCACCTCCTTCTAATCTTGCGTAATTGGTCACTTTTGGTAAACACATTTCGATACGCGCACCTTATTGGTTCCATGTGCAGCACCGACGTGAAGCATGAAGCCGATGATGAATGACGTGCGGTTCTATCGGACGTAATATCATAAATTTGAATTTTTGCACATCGAGCAATCGTATGAGTGTAACCATCTCAACTTAAAGAACGTGGGGCCGACGATGAAGCACCCACATGAGCTTGAAGTTGCGGAGGCTGTAAGCCAGGCCCATGGTTGCTCTCATTTCCCTCTGCAGATTCTTTTCGGTGCCGTTGTAATTCTTTCTTTGCGAAGTCGTCGAACTCCGTTAGGTGAACAAACGAAGACCAAATGAAGTGAGCTTGAATACCCTCAGGGTACAAATCCACTGGAGGAGCATATGAGGAAGCAACAAATGTGAGTGGTTCGCCCTTTTTAAAAGGGTAGCGCAAACTATCACAGCGCATCTTGTCCGCGACATTGATGACCATTGCCGTGCGTCCAACGGCATCTGTGACATTCTTGAATGTGTATTTGCATACGACTTGCTTTCCCGACCGGGCAATGTTCTGAGATATGTACGATCGCGCGTCTTCAAGTGTAGAAAGGACCTCCCCACTTGGAACACGCATTGGTAAGGGTATTGCATCGGGTGCATACATGTGTGACGCGGGCGAATTGACTGTTTCAGTTGCGTTACCAAGCCCGCAGTCTTCGAGCCTCCCTGCAACTACCCACATGTCGGCCGCAAAAATATGCGTGTGCACTTTCTCAAAAAGGATTTCCCCGTCGCTGGGCCACACAGCCTGGAACCAATTCAGGCTTTCACGTCCAGTTGGAATTTTTTGAGTTTGAAATTGGGAGTAAGTCTCAGACCTATCTTGCCCAAACGTCATTTTATAAGCTGCGCGCCGATGACCAGGATCAACGCGTAGAGCTGCAATCTCAATGTGCCACTGACGTGGAGGAGAGCCGACGGGCCGCTGATCCTGGATAAACGCTGTCAATACTCCTTCTGATGTTTGGTGTTCGGGCAATACGAAATACGCATACCCTTCAGGTAAGGCATTGTAAAAGAAATCTTGGCCGCAGCCGCCGGCTTTGGAAGAGGACATGAAGTTGCACTCGAGGTCAGCAGCATTAATGTACAAGCCCGAGCTTGCATCTCCAGCTCCAGCTTCGCGCCACCATTGATTTCCTTCCCAAATCTTGCCTCCGTCTTTAGGCGGGTGGGTGTACTGACTGAGGTGGTGTACATGAAAGTCAGGCATCTTGAGTCGTTCACCTTCGGGGGTGCTGCGCACTGATACAGCCCACTCAGTAATCGCCCAACCTACCTCCCACGCCGCTGCCAGGGGCCAACCTTCAGCGGTGAAGGTTTCGATGCCTCCGCGTGATTCAAACGGGCCGATATGCATGATATGCCAAGTTCCATTTTCGCCATTGTAACTCACTCCTGGGGCCTTGCAAGTATCTAAAATCATGAGGGCATCTGTGGGCATCTGTTGAATTTTTGAACTGTTAACGAGATATGGACCTTCACTGGTTAGGCAAACGCCATCGCCAGGACAGACTTTAAGGACATCAAGTGAAGGTGGAATCGGTGAAGAATCCCAAGTACATTTACCAACCACCTGTGAAACAGTACCAAAGAGAACAGAGGAGCGTTACATGAGCTTACACGAGTAACTTGAAAAATCGACATTACATTGCTCCAATACCTCGTCCAAGCGACGGCTACCTTCTTTATGAATTCTAGGGTCAGCAATGGACTCTGAGATTGAGCTCATAATGGTGACGACTACCGACAACAAAAGAAGCCACGCGCTTACAAGCATGATCACTGAACACCTTCAATACAGCCTAAATCAATATCAGTAACTTCACAGGATTTATGACGAACGATTTACGCATGATCGGCTTTCTTCCAAGCCTGCTGCCAAATGATAGTCAACATCTGCGCCATATTTTGGTCATGAGCGTCAGGTGTCAGGCGATAATTTGCTCGTAGTGGTCGAGCTTTTTGTGGTTTAGTTCGAAGAGATGCATTCTCTGTTGATTCTCCTCCACCTAGCTACAGCTCATAAGCTAATAAGAGCTTTTTTACTTCGCTAACGCTAACGCATACGTGTGTTGTTCTATTCGTATGTAACACGTCGTTTAGTTAGATGAACAAGTTCAGGTGCCCGCGCGATGCGCGGATTCGGAGCAATGTGTTTGCTGCGGAGGCGTAGGTGCGTGTTCTTAGCACTTCAGTGCACGGCCTTGAGATGCCCGTGGGTGAGTGCCCTTGTATTGCCCGTGGTGCGTGTCCCTTCTTGTGCCCGTGGTCCGCCTGGTGTTTTGTTTACTGCACATCTGCACATGTGTACAACAAATCTGCACTACAGTACTGTACTGTATAGGTACAGAAAAACGACGACCACCACGAACCACGGTCGATTTTCCATTTAATAAATAGGATGTTTAGATCAAGGGTATCTTAAGATACCCTTAGTTTAGATGTTTAGATGTTTAGCAACCAAACCCCGAATTCCTGGTGCCAGGATTTCAGGAAATCGTGGGTTCATCAGGAATCGAGAACAGTTTCAGGAAATTACCAGGAAGCCATAGGGCTTCGACCGGGAAATAGCTCCACTGCCATCGAGAACCGTTAGCCATCGGGCAGGTTAGCGGGGACGAATGACGGGCAGGTTTACGGTTCTAGGAAATTACCAGGAAACTATGGGGCTTCGACCGGGAAATAGCTCCACTATGCGGCATGCCGATTAACCGTAAAACTAAGATTTATTCCCATCTCCCATAAACTTCGGAATATTTTATAATTTTCCACGTGGCTTCATCTTCCGTAAAACGCCGTTTTATTTAAGGAATTTAGCAGGAAATTGCCTCGTTGAATCCAGGAAAAGGAAGCCGAAAGTGGCCTCTTTAAGACAGGCCCCGAAGGGCCGGAATTAGAAGACTAACAGGTAGAGAAGAAAAGCAAAGCAGCGCAAACTAGACCTATGAAGCTAACCTTTTTCGATCAGGAATTCGGGGTTTGATTTATGTTTAGCCTTTTCGCGCCCCCCAGGGAGGAGAATTGAAATAGAAACAGTAGTCTCATCGTAAGTACTCAATACATGTAGATCAACGAAAGTTGATGTTTCGGTGGTGGGTTCAGAAAGAAAATTACACGGATTTTTGTCTGTACCTCTGTCACATCACACATTTATCTGGGTACATAAGTTCCGACACGTTCCCACTGACATCAACTTCGTTGATCGAGATGCGGCGGAACCGCGCCGCTGCAGTGCAGTTGCTGATTGCGGTAAAAGGTTTTATTCTAGCAAGTGGCACTGCAGGGGCAGAAGAGCAGCAGTGGCACGGGGCTTCGTCAGCAGGATGAAATGCATTACGGCGAGGATTTCGCTCACGCGCGGACCAATCAGCAATCTTGGCGAATGCCCAAGAACCGAACAGACGGCAAATGGCTGATGACGCAGCCGATTGGTGTAGGCTTCGAAGGGCCGGAATTATTTGAGGTACAACGGGCTATAAACCAGACAATCCAGCATATATTCGAAGAGAAATTATTGAAGAGCTCAATCCCATGTGGCCATAGGACTGATCGTATCGATCCAAAATGGCTCGCTCTTCCGAAGGTCGTTTCGTCTCTTCATGTTTTCTTATATCTTACAGAAGTTTTACTATTAAAGCGTAATTAAGAACGCTGTATAAATTGTATATAAAGTACTGATATGTAGATCTATTAGCCCTCTAATTTCGGCCCTTCGCCTTGCGCCTTCGGGGCCAGAGGCAAATGGACTCAGATGATTATGACACAGATCCGAAGGCACGAACCCCGAAAACGAAGGGGTTTTCGTTGTTGCAATCAACTTCTCGAGAAATGCTGGCACGTTAGCACTGGAGCCGGATATTTTCGTAGACGTAGATCTCAACCTCTACTAGCCTTCTATATTCCTATCCTCGAAAGAAAAGCATGGTATAGGTCCACGCCCGGGCTCTCCCTCCTCCTCTCACATAAACCGAACTCAAACTCGAACTAAACCAAAATGACGCAGAAGCCGGCGAGTCGAATACTTCATTTGTTTCTTAGTTCATAGCTCGGATCACCATTGCAATTATAATTTGAAGTCGACGAGCGAACAGAGTTCGCAATACCAGCTCCCTGGTCATAAATTTAGCAATAATTGAATTGGGCCTCTCACAAATGTACATAGCTGTAAGAACCAGAAGGGCTGCATCTATGTCAAAGCGTTACGTTTGTGTGTTCCCGATGCGCGTAACATAAACCGCATTCCGCAATCGATACTTTTTTCAATTGCTGAGTCGAGCATTGGCAGAAATGGCAGAGCAACGGTGAGGCTTAGAAGCCCAGAAACCCCTAAACAAACGGGGTTGCACCAAGGAAGAATCAATGCGCAATATTAAGCAATGCAAAGCCAATTCTTTTTTATTTGAGGACAAGGGACAAAAATATATTACATGTGCAAGCTGGCCCATCAAGGAGATAGTAATCGACGAGCAGCCAGCGGACGAAGCTCAAACACATGAACACGGAGACCTTTCGAAGTTTAAAGCGACGAAAGAATTGGAATCACCAAGTAGGTCAAAGAATGCGGAGGAAAAGGATTTGGATCTCGTGTTTTTTTATTATAAATAAGCATGGCAATGGCAAGAGTGCCTTACTCACCGCAGGTAAAATGAGATTGGCTGCTACTTGGAAAAGCATTTCAATCGTAAAGGCCCGAACAACCTATGACAAATTCAGAAACACAAGCAAGCACACGAGAAACGAAGTTGAAAGTGTTACAAAAAATGTCTATATAAATAACTGTCGTTCAAGGAAAAGTGTACGCACCAGTTCAGAGTCACCGCTGGACACACGCGTAGCACGAGCCGTTGACGTTGTCATCACACCAACCATATACCTAAGACAGCAAATACACGCCCATATGAAGAACTGAATCCAGAACCAATAAAGTTTCTTGCACACTTTTGTGCTCACGTTAGTGCAACGAGATAGAGGCCGGTGACTAAGAAGCCAGGGAGCATTGGGCGAAGTACTTCGGCAAGCTGCGGGAAATAAGCTGCATATCGGACATAGAACGCGCAATCGAATTGAGATTCTAGCAGTTTCTTACGGAAGAATTGCTCTTGCTCTGGTAGTTCCGTTTGTATCTCTTGTTCCTGCTCCGGTTCTTCAAACCTTTCAGGCCTTCTTGAGGCCAACTGCCGCCAACCTTTCATTAGTCGTGCTGAGACAAGACCACCATTATAATTTACAACTTCACAGCTCGCAAAGGTTTTGCATAAAAGAAAATACGTTCCTACTAGACGAAAGGCTAAAGCTGGCAATGAACCAGGCATCCTCATCACTGTTTTATACGTGAAAAGCGCTCTTTACTATCATCTTGTTCTCATTTTTGATCCATCTTCTGCTTTTGTTGAAGGAACAACAGCGACAACGACGACACGACGACAGCTTTAGCTTGCTCGTTGCTGCTTTTGGTTAACGCTTTCTCGGTTTCTTATCCTCCCGGCTTAAGCTACTAGCTATTTAGAGCTACATTGCCATTGGCATGCCTTGGAGCGTTTGGAGATAGCAAATCATCTCGATGGATGGTAACGGGGAAGATAACTTATGGCCTTGGACTACCGGGTAAGGAGCATGAAAAGAGACGTCCCACCGGCTAAACTTGTCGTACTTCATCGATATGCCATTCGTGGCGTGGGAAAAAAGAAGATAAAGTGACAGTATCACTAATCGTTTTTTGGCGACAGTCACGCTAAGGATAGTGTTTGTTGCGTGTATAATCTAGCAATCACTATGTCCGGTAACCTTTCTTCATGCGGGCTGTGTGTATATTGCGTGCCATTCTCATTATTAGCGCGGCCGACTGGGCTCGGCGGCGGAAGAAAGACAAAGTCGCCCGCCGCGACCGCTCCAATGGCGGCAGCGCACTGGTTGACCCGCTCACGGGCGCCGTTGCTGCTAAGCCAGGCCATGAGAGTAGCAGCAACGGGCAGGAGAAAAAGCACGTCGATTCGCATGCGGTTTCTGGTGGGAACCGGCAACGGAAGACCAAGGCCGCGGCGTCCAAGTTTGGCAACAAGCTGATTGAAACCCGGCAAGAGCTCCAAAACTCCATGCAGCGCGTGACTACTACAGCGGCGCAATGGGACCGCGTGGCTGCAGAGCTAGATGCGAAAGCGCTTTCGATTGGGCAGGTGGGTGCGCTAATATTAGAGACGACGACTGACGGCCCTTGTCTATCTCCGTCGGTTTTGTTTACTGAATTCGGACACTGCAATCGTAGTTCACACGCACCGACCATGTTCTCAGTTGATATCATTTTTCTCCCATTCATTCCTTTTCATCTCAATCTATTCTTGCTGTCCTGTTCTTCCCAATTTCCAAGTGTTCACTTCATTCGGTATTATTGTTATTGTCCGCGTCCAAAACTCCAAGGAGGACGCTGTTACAGCGGCCATCCGAGCAGCCTTGGGCGAATCGGAAGAGTCCCGCCGCGCGGAGACGGCCATGCTAGTTGATCTTGAAGCGTGGTTGGCGCGTGTGGCGAGTTTGCCGGGGGAACTGATGGAGATGGAAATCGACAACACGCTCGCGGAGCGCATGGATGGCATGGCCAATGCTACGGTAAAGAGACTGCTTCGTCTTCATGATTGGGTTTTAGGATTTTTTTCTGAGAGGATGTCGGGTGGCAAAATTCCACTTTCCATCGTACTTAGTTTTCTTTCTTTCTATGTTTGCTTTTTTCTTTTAATACATATGTAGTAACCTCGTTTCTTTTTCATGCTTGATGTCGTTGCCTAGTTGGGTTTCGAAGAAGACACTGCCAAATACGGCAAGCAACTGTCACTCACCATGGCCAAGTTTAATGCTTTAACCGAATCCGAGCGCAGAGATGCCAAAGCCTTGAGGACAGACGCCAAATCCAACCGGGAGCGTGTTGAGAAGCTCACCTCAGTGGCGAACGAGCTGGGGACTATTGCGCAGCGGCTCGAGAAAGAGTTAGACGCTGCGCAGGACAAGTACAAGGAGCTCCTCAAGGCCCACAAGCAAAGCCACGCGACGGCGCAAGCCGACAAGCTGCGCATTGCCGAAGACCACGCACAGGCTTTGGCGGCACGAGACAAGCTTCTAGGGGCGGCGGAAGAGAAATTGAGAAGCCAAGAACACTTGGGGCGGGCGCTGATCGGTGACAGCGACCTCGCCGAGAAGTTAGACACACTGGAGCGCAACGCAGCCACCAGCCATTTGCAAATGTTGGACTTGAACCGCCTGATAGGAGAGAAAGACGCGCAAATCAAGAAGCAGCAAGAGATCATCAAAAAGTTGCAGGACGATTTGGAGAAGGCTTTAACCAATCCCTCGGAGGTGCCGAAACTGAAGTCCCGCATCTTCGAGTTACAGGGGGAAGTGAAAGAATTGAAGGACACAGTGTCGGAATTAGGTGGCAGCGAAGACCACCTCAAGCTGGAGATACAGGAGCTCACGCAGCAGGTCGTGCAGCTGAAAGAAGGGATGCGGGAATTGGTTGGGGAAAAGGACAAACTCGCTCAGGAAGCCCACAACGCGAAACTGAAGCTCAAAGAACTGGTAGAGGAAGTGAAGAAAGCGAGGTTGGCCGAGAAGGAAGCCACCAAGCTTGCCCAGGAAGCCGAGCCGCGGATCAAGAAAGCCGAAGACGAAGCCTTGAAGTGGCAACAGCGCGCCGAAGCGGCGGAGCTGCGCGCGCGTGACGCCGACCAAGCATTGCAAGTGAAGATCGATGCCGCGACCGCCAGCTTGCGCAAAGAGTTGGCCGATGCCCGCGCGGAGATCGCTGCAGAGACCACAAGAGCCGATGAAGAGGCCGCCAAAGTGCCGCCATTGGAGAGTGAAATTGAGGAGTTGAAAGCACGGCCGATGGGCGATCCGGGCCTCGCCGCTGAGGTTGAGAGAGAGGGTGTACACTGGCAAACATAAACACTGGGCGTCTTCTCAATTGCACTTCATATGCACACACTTGAAAAGAAAATGGCTGAAAGCATCGAGAGAGAGATACGTACTTGAGTAGCCTTAACGTTTTTTCCTCTTTACACTTACGCCCGATTCTTCCTGTCTTAAAACATCTCAGCTGGCCGCCCTGAAGGCCTCAAGTGAAGAGTTGAGCGCTTCTCTCCGGCAGCGCATTTCTGACCTCGAACAGGAACTCGCCGACACACAACGCGCGCTAGACGCAGCGGGTGGGGGCAGTGACCCCGCCTTGGAACTCGCCTTGGCTGAAGAACGAGAGAAAGCCGAGGCTTTGGCGAGCGAAGTGAGCCGGCTAACCAAGCTCAACGAAATGGCCCAAGCCAAGATTGACGCCGCCCATGTGGCCGCCCAAGACCAAGCCACCACCATTGGAGAGTTGACCTCGAAGATTGGCGAGTTGCAAACCTTGTTAGAAGCTTCCATGTCCACAGTGAAAGGTTTGCCCGAGCGAGCGCTGAGGGACAAGCAGGCGCACTCGAGGCTCCTCGCAGTAGTGGGGCAGTACGACCTGTTTGCAGCGAAGGAAAAGCGCAAGGTATGAGTATAAACTTCGGAGATGAGTATGCTCATTTGTTTTTCTCTTTGTGTGTGCCTCTTTGCCTTTTTGTTGAAGTATGCGCGCATCGCGGTGCGTATGGTAGTATGCATTTGTGTAGTCTCATTATCTAACAAAACTCTTTCACTCATATACTTTGTCACTAGGCGGATTTGAAAGCCAAGTTGGCCAATCGCGTGAAAGCAGGCGGGTTAATGGCTGCTCTCAAACGTAAGGGAAGCCCCAAGGTCGATGACAGCCAAGCAGCTCCGCTTGAAAATGAAGCGAAAGATCAAGCGAAAGAAGACGCGAAAGAAGAAGGAAGTCCTCCAGCAGCGGAGCCAGAAGAGCCGCCTTCGCCAAGTGAGCCTCCATCTGCGCTTCCAGACGTTGAGCCTGAAGTTGCAGCTCCAACTGACGACGAAGGCGAAGACGAAGAAAAGGTGGAAAAAGAAGAGGAGAAAGAAGAAGAGGCAGCAGCAGCACCAGAGACTGAGGATGCTGCACTAGTTAGAGGAGAGGCCCCACTAGAAGAAGAACCCGAACCAGAACCAAAACCTGAATCTGAACCAATTGCATCTGAAGAGCCACCTCCAGCCGAGCCTGAAGCTCCAGAAGCACCACCAGAGCCAGAGCTAGAGGCAGAAGCTGAGGCCGCACCACCGCCTGACAACAAGGACAATGGTGATAAGGACGCGCCAATTGAGGAGATTGCCGTGGAAACTGTCGAACCATCCGGTGGGCCTGGCGTTGCTTTACCTCCAAGTTTAGACGAGCCAGCAGCCACAGAAGAAATCGACGAAGAAGCTGAACCGGTGCCTGCAGATGAAGCTTCACCTGAGCCTGACTCAGAACCAGCTCCCGAAGCGGCAAGCGCTGCGAAAGAAGAAGAAGCAGCAGAAGCAGAAGCACCCCCACCAGAGGAGGAAGCAGTTGTGGAAACTGCGCCAGTAGAAGAAGAGGAGGCGCCCGCAGAAAGTTTTCCCCCGCCAGAGGAGGAAAAGGAGGAAAAAACTACTGCCTCAGTGGAAGAATCTGCACCCCCACCAGGGGAGGAAAGAGCACCGGCGGGGCCGCCCGTTGCAGAGAGCGAACACGAGGAAGGCAGCACTCATCACGAAGAAGAAAGCACGCAGGCAGACGAGAGTGTCGAACACGAAGAAGAAAGCACCCATGCTGGCGAAAGCACGCATCACGAGGAAGAAAGTACTCAAAAAGAAGACAGTGTGGAACACGAAGATGAAAGCTCTCATAAAGAAGAGAGCGTTGAACTCGAGGAGAGCACGCATGCGGACGGAAGTACGCATCACGAGGAAAGTACGCATCACGAAGAAGAAAGCACGCAGGCCGAGGAAAGCGTAGAAGGCGAAGACGATGACGACGAAGAAAGCACTTCGCAGTCCAACTCCTCACTCAGCGCAGCGCCAGCTGAAGAAGCACCCAAAAGCAAGAAAGTGCCGGTGAAAATGAACGAGCAGTTCGAAGACCTTCCCTCGGGCCTGAGCGTGCACAAAGAAATTCACGGCGTCAACAACCCCAAGCCGCCGACAAAACCCGCACCTTCGAAGGCGAAGGCTTTTTCTTCAGCGCGCTCGATGCCGGTCGCTGCCAACGCCAAGACAGCAGGCTCGCTAGGTGACCCGCTAGGCGGCGTGCTGAGCTCCGAAAGCGACAGCCTTGACGTGGATGACGATGACGGCGATGATGACAACACTCGCGACCGTGACGTCACCCAATCCTCTGCACCTGACGACAGCATCAGTCTGAACGACGACGACAACAACGAAGGAGAAGGAACCTTGCGAAGTGGCGACCAGCCATCAATGTCCCAAGAAAGCAACGCATCCGCAACAGACGACAGCGACTTTACCGATGACGACGGCAACGGTGGCCACCACCACCACCACCATCATCATGGCGAAGCGCGGGAAATGCCGGCCCCAAAATCGTCCTTGGATTCCTCCCAGAGCGTGCTGAAATTTGCGCAGTTGCCGAGCCCCCGGGTGCCCATCTTAACCCTGGCTGAAGCCGCCCACGAGTACACCCTCGAGAAACAACAAGACGTGGATGCGGCTCTGGAGTCCCTAAAAACGCGCTACCACGCCCTCATTGACAAGTGGGTGGATTTGGACGAGGATGCGGTGCACTTGGACCGTGGAGCGCTGTGGTTGGCCTCTGAGGTGAACTGGCGGCAGCGCGGGCGGCCGGTGAGCGACCTCGTGGAGAAATTCCAAGACATCGACTTGGCCGTCGACGAGTCGAGCTTGCGGTCGGTCTCGTATGGCATTGCTGCGCTGCGGCACTACGACTTTGAGGTGTCCGAGCGGCTAGCGTGGGCGCGGGCCCACCCACCCTGCAAATCCCCGCACTGCCCTCACAAGGCCGTTTACCCCGAAGCAGCCAACGAGGGGCGCGGCTACAGCACGGGCCCCGGTGGAGTGAACCCTACCAGGGGGCGGGGGTTGGCGGTGGAGTACGGCGAAGACGGCGAGTTCGACTTGGTGTCGGCCTTCTGCGAAGTGTGCACGCAAGCCGGCGCAGTTCTGCCGGCAAGTGGGCTGGAAAACGGCGACGACCGAGACGACCGCAGCGACAGCAGCGACGTCATCGATGACCCCGATTGGATGCGCCTGGACGAGTTGCGGTCGGAAGCCCTGGAACGAGCGGGTTTGTTGACGGAAGCCATGCACCAATTCAGTGTGGAAGCAGCTGCAGCGCTGAGGCACACGGTAAGAAGAGAATACTTAAAGCTGGAAAATGATAAAAGAGAAAAATGCCGCCCAATTGGTATTTCTTCTTGATTTTTCCTTCTTCTTGAAATAAGAGCACGTACATCGTTCATAGCTTCCCGTGATTGAACGTGCCTTCCTGTTTCATTTGCTCAGGTCACCAAAGAGTACGAACAGCTGCGAGTGCTATTGAGCTGGAAAGCAGCAGCCTCCAAACCCAAAAAGGACACCAATCGCAATGCAACCCTGGAACAGCTGGTGGTTGAAGCCGAGAAGAGTGGCGGATCTTCCTCGTCGTCAGGCAGTCAAGGCGCTGCGCTTGCCGCTGCCGACAAAGCTCAAGGCGTGTCTAAGCTCCAGGAAAGGTTGGACCTGCTGGAAACTCAGCTGGAAGTGCTCTCCGAGTTCATCGACGTGGCCGGCGGGTGGCGCGCTGCCGTTGTATTAGGGCACGGCTTCGTGAACGTCGACGCGGACGTGGCCTACTGGAAGCCCGACGAGCGGCAGGCGATGCTCGCCGAAATCGTCAAGTACTTGAAGACCCAGGCCGCCACCGAGGCGCACCGGGCGCGCAACGCCGCAGAGAAAGCCGAGCGCGAGCGCGCCAAACTGGAAGCGAGGCTGAAGCAGCTGCAGGCGGAACTGGCGGCGGCCAAGAAAAACCGCAAAGGCCCAGTGGTGTCAGGCGGAGGTGCCGACCCAGCGGAAGTCTTGTTGCTGAAAGCGCAGCTGAAGCTGGAGAAGAAACTGAGCATCGATCTCCACGAAAAGGTGACGGGGCAATGTACAAAATGCATCGTCTTGCTTTCATGCATTGTTCTTTCAACATTTTGCATGCTTGCCTCGATGCCCCCTTTCCCAAAATGTTTGCTGCGACCTGAATCTCGTTTTAATTTTTAATTCTATTCTATTATATTTTATTCAACAGTTGGAAGACTTGCTCGAAGAGTTGGATGAAGTCACCGGTGGGCCACCACGCATTCGAAGACCTGCACCATCATTGAATGACAAGGACGCACTCAACGGTGCCTTGTCTCGGCCTTCGAGCAGAGGCAACGGAGACGACATCGAAGGCAGCGAGTTCAAAGACTATCCCCAGTACCAACAACCTTTTCAGGGCCGAAAATTTGGCGTGGGGGGTGGTGAAGACGACTTTCTGATGGGGGCAACCGCGGGCGCTGCTGCTGCGGTGGGCACCATAGATTCCGACCGGTTGCGCCCGGGCAGTACGAGTAGCTTGATGCGTGGGCATAGTAGCAGCGGTGGTGGTGGCGTTGGCGGTGACTTGTCTCGAGAGCAACTCGCCTCCTCGGGGGGTGGCGGAAGCCGCAAAGCGAAAGCGCCCCCCTCGGGGGAGAACGCGACCACGGCCTTGTTGCGCGACGACGGCGAAGCCGTGGGGCAAGACGGGCCAGTGTTTGTGGACCGGATTCGCGTGGAGCGGGCGGAGGTGAGAGACAATGATAGGCTTGTGAAGCAGAGAGGGCGGAGCGTCTGATTCACGTCGGGAGCGCATGCTTGTGAAGCAGGACAAAGTAGTTGCGCTATGGCTAGGCCAGTTGTTCCATATTCGAGCTTGCAAACTTACCTTACCTTTTATTTTTTCCTATCTCTGGCAGGCCAAAGCGCGGGAAGCACAGCGCGAGCTCGAAATGGCGATCTTAGCCGAAGCCTTAGTGTCAAGCCGGCAACAATGGCGCAACTTGCAGCCGCACTATCTCAACCAAGCCCAAAAGAAAGACCCAGCCAGCGGTCTGGAGATCGTGGAGGGTTTGCGCAACGAAATCGCGGACCGGGACCACCGTCTGCGTTGCTACCGCCGGCAACTCCAGCTGTTTGGGGTGGAAGACCCTGAAAACCCGCACGCGCCGATCCTGGCGGAAGATCCTCGCAATCCTGGCGGCGGTGGTGGTGGCGTGAAGGCCAATTCCGGTGGTGCTGGTGGCACTGGCGCAGCTGAGAATACTACTAGTGTTGGTGCCAGCATTAACGATGGAGCTGCTGTGTCGCCCACCACCACATCCGTCAACATCATGAAGGTAGACCACGACAATTCCAATGCAAACGACATCAACGACGATAACGCTAGCGCGGGCGACGACCAGTACTTGCCAGAGCCTCTCATGGTTGCCTCGCTGGCTTCGCTGCCCCCAAAGCCCAGACCGCTGTCGCCGGGTGCTGCATGGGAAGAGCAAGCAGCAGCGCCACCGCCGAAAGCGTTTCCTGGCGCGCCCACTGCGCCTTTGACGCCTTTCCCTGTCGGTGGTGCTGGAAACAGCAGCAATAGCAGCGGTGGTGGCAGCAACGGTGGCAGCGGCGGTTGTTTAGAGCAGCTAGAAGCTTTGGTGAAGCACGACAAGGCTATTCTGGGCATTCACAACTCGGTGCTCTTCAAGCGCGTGGAACTTGGCATGAAGCGCCTGTTGGTGGAGCAGCGGCTCACGAAGCTACAGGCGTCGAAGCGGAAAGGGCCAGGCCAAGCGGGGTCCGTGTGGCAGATGGGGGACGGGTCGTTTGTGGCCGGGAAAAAAACGACCAAGGGCGGCCCTGGGGATAGCGATGATGATGACGACGATGACAGTGTTGGTCGAGGAGACGGAGGGCCAGGGAAAGGCAAATTAGAAATAGCCCTGAAGCATTACTTGGCTCAGCTGCAACGACAGGTGCGTACTCAAAATTGGAAGAAGAAAAAAGAGGGAAATTTGATTAGAAATCAATGCGCGCTGATTCGGCAACGTTGCCTTTGCTTTAACTCTTTGAAGCAGTGTAATGTAATTTTCTGTGCCGTTTTCTCTCTTCCCTGTGGTCTCAGGAGGAGCGTTTGCTGACTCGCTTGAACGAAATGCGGGACGAGCACGACCGTATCGGCGAAGAATGCCGAAAGCGCTTCAACCGAGTGGAAGTCGTCACGCAATGGATTTTCAGCGGGATGAGCCACCGCCTGTTCTTGGAGTGGGCCCGGCGGTGGAAAGAAGACTTGGCGCTCGCCGACCGGCAACGCAAAGAAAACGGCACTTCACCCTACGGCAGCCATGGAGGAGGTGACGGCAGCAGTGGCAACGGTGCTGTGATCAGCGGAGACAGCTGGCGTGGCGCTGGACCGAATTTAGGAGCTGCTTTAGGTCTCGTAGCGGCCAATCATCCTACTCGCACTAGTGGGCGCAGTGGTGTCCCAGTACAGGTGCTTATTTTGTTGCAACTCTTACCGCTTTTGACTTGGTCAATCCCATCTCTAGGCTCGTTCCATCGAAGCTTCATTCAAAGATTGTTGTATTACCATTGATGGCCTCTTTCTAGTCTTACTTTTATATATTCAACTTTATATCTTCGGCATCCTCACCGACTGTTTTGCGCCTCTTTTCTGGGTATCTCCTTCAGGCCTCTTCTTCAAGAGACCCTCTGCCCGACGTGGTGTCCCTCGGAGCTGGCAAGGGGAGCGTGGTGCGTGGACCCGACGGCAAGCGCCGCTTCCTGCCGCCTCCCCCGCTCGAGCCCCTGGCCCCGAGTGCCCAGGACGCCAAAGCTGCGCTAGTTGAAGACGTTCAAGCCGTCCTTCGCTTGGGCCCGCAGAGCTACCACCATCACGCGTCAGGCCTGGCCCATAACGGTGAAAGCGACACCAGTGACAGTCGCGGCCGCATCCCCTATGGGCATAATGATTCCATCATGAGCAGCAATCAGGGGGGGCTTCTTGAGAATTCTGCTGAGTTAGCAGCTGGCAGTGTTGGTAGAGCACCAGGAGAACCAAGCGGGCTAGGATGGGGCCCCCAAGGTGACGCGCCGACGCCACGCGGCCAAGGGCATGTAGCCGCTGCCCCGATGCCAACCCAAGTGGAAGCAACAGGCACTGGTGCGGTGGTACTCCCTGCTATACCGGCGGCAGCTGCTACTCACTCGGCGTCGTCTAGTGCTGCGGCGGCTGCTGCCGCTGCCGTGAACGGCAGTGCTTCTGGCCACTCGCAATTTCCGTGGCGGCAGAGTCGGCAGCAAACCGCTGCGCTAGCAGCCGCCGCCGCGCACGCAGTCGCAGTCGCAGTCGCTCGTGCGAATGGGCCGGGCGCACATCCCCTCGTGCGTCTCCACGGCAACAACAACAACTTGAACAGCAACACCTTCAATTACAGCGGCGATCCCCGCGCCACACCGCCACGGGCACAGCAGCAGCAGCATTTGCGCACCATCATGCCTGGCCAGTTGTTGCAGCCGTCCCTGGGTTCTTCGTCCCTGAATGCTTCTTCGGTAGGGGCCGCAGCGCTTGGCGCGTCTTTACCGAGGGGCCCGAGCGCGCACGTGGCTTTACCGCACCAGCTCGCAGCTACAGGAGGAGGCAGCAGCAGCGTCGGCGGCACCCTGCGCTTGCCCAGCAGCGGTGGCAGCGGCGGGCGAGCTGGAATGCCGCTGGCTGCGCAGCTTTCAGCGGCACCAGGCCTATCGGCTGCGTCAAGCGCATATTCGAGCAGGCAGCGCTAACGAATTGGCCGTACTTAGACCGATGAATAAACCTTCTTATCTGCCATGGCATATCCAAGCGCGCCGTTATAATACCTAAGGGATGTGCTCCTTTTTTAAAAAAGAATTTTTTTGTGTGTATTTTTGTTGATTGCCTGTCCATGCATTCATGGTTACACTAGCACAATGGGAATCCATTTTATTAGCCACCCCGTATATTGCCCATATAATTCGTTTCACAGATGCAGGGGAATCAAATGTTCATTACAAGCCATACAAGACTCCCTTCTGAGCGTTATAAGTAACTGTTATTCGGAAAGCGGGAATGGCACTGGGGTTTCTTCGAATAAAAACTCGCTGTTGGGAAAGCGAGAACCACTTCATATCTTGGCGGTACATGTGAATATGTGTTCACCTCATAATAGCGCGATCGAAACTTCCGGACGCGAAAGAAATACAATTGGCAATTGTGGGAGTGCCTTACGCCAAAGGGCATACTTAATGCAAGAACAAACAGCTCCTTCATCTTTATTAATAATGTTTAGTTCACGTGAACGGTGACAAGGGATGCATGCATTGATGCAGCCAACATCAGCTTGGAAAGCAACTCATTATTTATAATTCTTTCATCAATTGAATGTCTCTCGTTTTGCTCTTCATCTCCTCAATGACATTGCCAGATGACGTATCATCGTAATGCGCTGTTCCTCCTTTATTCTCAAGAAGTAATCTCGTAAGACTCAGTAAAGCAGCAAACACGTGCTGGTCTTCGATGGCCTTAATGTGATTCTTCCTCATCAATTTAGCAATGAACCTGTAGTCATATTTATCAAACATTTGTTCCCGCTCCATGAGCGAAATGAACGTCGATGGACGAATCCGAACCTCGTCTCTTTTGAGGTCATTGAAAAATGCGCCTGTAAAAGCCTTGAGATGTCGGGCGTCTTCAATGCTTTGTAAATTATCTTCTTTTCGGAGGTAGTTTTCAATACAGTGCCTCGGTTGTAGCTCCTTATTCAAACGGTTATGCGACCTTTGGTGCTTATGATGTTTACTATATCTAGCGGGGAAGCCTTCACATCCAAGCGAGAAGAAAAGCGTAAGAGCATGGATGAACTTCATAATTATGGTAAGCTTAGTAGTAATTGATGTTCTTTCACTGTCTGTCACATCTATGTCAACATGTCAACAGGGAAGTCAACGTAGACAAGGGTCCAAAAATATCACGTATGAGAACACGATTGGTCGCAAATTTGAACAGGCGCTCGATTAAGTGTGCTGCTTGCACTTGACTGGCCTGTTTTCGTAACATTATAAGTATTTGGTCTTCTTTGAATAATCAGTTTGTATCAAAATTAGTGTTATTGAGAATAATTTGCGGTGCAAAATTTAACGCCCGCAATGAATTCCATCTCGTTAAATGAAACCGACCGCTTGGTGTTAGTTGATGAAGCTAAAACTCTGGCGAAAACCATCGAACAGGAAAAGCAAAATATGCTCGATTGCCAGCTTCAGCGCGAGAAACTTAATTTTTTTTGGGTGGTTGACAAGAACTCCCTTGAACAAAAGAAATCAGAATTACGTAACAAGGAACGGCTTAAAGAAGATCGAAAGGAGCGCCAAGATGCCGAGCTTTATGCACTCAAAGACCGTATCAAACAAGTATTACTCGAGCAAAATTCAGATGTTGTTGCAAAGCTAGCGAATACAACAGCTGAGCTTGGATTTTTGCATGACGAGCACCAAGTATTCGAAGACGAGCTGCAGCAGGATCACCGCGAGTTATGCGTGTATATGAAAAATGTCGAACATGAGCATCGTGCATTGATGTTGAATATGTCTTTCGAGCATAGTCGTTCTATCGAGGCTGTAAGAGCAGACTTCCATCGGCGCACCCAAGAGGTAGGAACAATCGCTGTCTTTTTTCAAAGTGTAAAATACAGGTGAGCCAGAGGCAGTAATCATCAGCGTCAACGCTGTGCTTTCACTTCTACTTTTTTTGAGCAGGTCGAGACTATTTTTGAAACTAAAATGGAAGATGTGCGAGCTTTACATGATAAAATGCTGGCAGCAAAATCTCTTGAAATTGGAAATGCGATGGCTGCGCATGTGGACAATTTATTGTCACAGCACCGGAAAGAAATAGAAGGAGTCCAATTGTACTTTGAGAATATCACATTGAGTAACCTTAATCGCATCAGGACTCTGGAGAAAAATATCGAAGAATTGCAGGCAAGCAACACTTCAGTTCGTTTGTGTCGCCTCAGACAGCATAATCAACGTGTCCTTACCCCAATCCGAGCACTTACTGCGGACAAGGAACGTCTGACTAGAGAATTGGATGAATATTTGAAAGAAACCCAGGAGTACGTAGAAGTGAAACGTCAGCTAAGAAAGGTCGGCGAAGCTTATGATCGGAGCTCATTTCATTTCGAAGTTTTGACACAGAAGCTTGATTTGCTTCGACAAGAAGCCACAATTAAACAACAACGCGACCAGGAAGTCCATTCTAAACGAAGTCGGCGGTCGGAATTCCGCGCGCTGCTTTCCGAAAAGCGAAATGAAACTTGAATGTCCAGTTCAATTAAGTTTGGCCAGTAATATGTGGATCCTGCTTCGTAGTTAGAAGGTACTTGGAACTCTTTATAAATGTCCAGCAGCAGTAGTTGATATCTTTACTTAGTTTGCTTACCTCAATTAGAAAAGTCCACAAGGGCTAATCGGCCTCTCTGGCTTTAGATAAGTATTTGAGTAAGTTAGGCAGTGTAAGCGAATTCTGGTCTCGATTCTTGGTCACTCCTTCCTGGTTCCTTCCTCATCCTAAAAAACAAAGACGAACTACAGCCACTAGTAACGGGAATTCACTTGCTGGCATGCATTACAGTTCGCGGCAGGGCGCTATTTGGTATGTAGGGCCTTACTCGGAGTCGCTTAGATTGTACTTTGTTTATGGTCATTGTAGATTGTAGTGGACGATGTCATGTAGTACACATAAAGTATCCAATATTTTTGATTATTCGAATAGCTCAATGCGGCTATTGAAAAAGTCGATCCTTAAAACAGCTCGCTGCATGAAGACGTCGGTACCAAGCACTCCGCCTACCCCCTCAGAACTCAAAGTTTTGAAAATAGGTAAATCACCGATATCAATGTCAACCTTGTCGTTGATGAGATTTACAACTGAATCTTCCTGAAAACTTGCTCGTTTTAGGTTTAGGCGATGAGTGAGTTCTAAGGCACTTCCATCAGCCCCCATAGCACCTGTAGATTGTAATAGAATGAGCGTGTCACTTCCTTGGCCTAACGGGGGTCGACGAAGACCGAGAGTTTCGATTCCGCCCTTGTTCCAACCAAATATTGTCGACGAAGCGCCAGTGTCGACAATCAATTTAGCGGGACCTCGACCATTGACCCAAAGGTTTACGGTAGGAATTCCATCTCGTGTGTAAGTCATGTCAGCCAAACCAAGCGAAACGCGTCCTGGTGGCCCCACTGCAGGAAGCTGCTTGTAAAAACGGGCTTCTGAAGCAACAAAATCAAAATCAACAGCAACACCAAGTAATTTGATCAACGATAGACCAGCAATACCATCGAATTCGTCTGGTAGTGCATTCATCTCTTGCACCGGGAACAGTTGAGCGCCGGTTCGAACAGGACGTTCCCCTTCGAACTCGAGCCAAGGGACCGTAGCTACGTCTGGTCGCAGATTTCCACCAGCTCCACTCATTATGAGGGGACTTGATTGTATAGCAAGGCCGATGCGCCGAGCGGCCCGCGGTCGAAGTACTACGCCTGAACATGCAGTATCAAGAAGCATAAGCAATTTGTGACCCCCTGGAGCCTTGATCCGGCAGGCGATGAATCGACCAAGCGACGAAGGGCGCAGCACGGCATCGCTATTCTTTGAAACTATATCCACACCACCATTCTGTTGTAATATTACCAAGGGAATTGTGGTTATATCTTTACTACTCACGCTTCCCATAGTTTCAGATTTATGATAAGAAGATGACGTTGAAATTCGAGAAGTCTGCTGGCTTTTGTTGGGGACTGCTGCAGCACCCGCATCAGGAGCACTGCCGTATGTAGGATTTGTTGAGCTTGCACCGACGTTGCTTTGAAGACGAGTATCCAAGAGAAGCTTTTCTAAATCCTCGCGAGATGGGAATGATGTTATATCCGTACTTTCATCCGTTACAGGTCCACATGTCAATCCAAGTAACGCAATTTCACTTGCGATTTCTCCAAGCGAAAGCATTCTTATATCTCTCAGAATCTTTTCTTCCTGGGTAAAAATGGGCGGTGTAATTTTTCCAAGGTGTATAATTTTGTTTACGAAGTCGATCGCAAAGGACCGCGACGAGTTTCCAGCAAGCATGTCCAAGCCAAGTAAAGCAAAAGGCTGGCCGGTTAAGCCAGTCGCTGCGGCCATTGGAATAGCACCTGAGTACAGCAATGCATCACGAACCTCAAAGGGGCCTGCATGAAGCTTTTTGCACCGTACTGCTTCTAAAGTGTTGCTAGTTCCATCGACCCCAGTCGAAGTTATACCGTTTTCACTTGTATCAGCACTTGTCATGCCAGCTTTATTGCTAGTTTCTGGAGTCACAATTGTAACGGGTGATCCTGAATCTATGAGACTTAAAGTCGTGCAGTCACCGAAATTCACGTTGATAAAGAGAAGACTGCCCAAGCCAACTGATCTAGTCACAAAAGGCAGCGATATATACTTAGAAGATAACAATGTCGAAGTGTCCTCGTAAAATCGGCATGTACTAGCTTGATAATCAAATTCAACCACAGAGTACGTCTGGAAAAAATCTAGGCCAAGCACTCCACCCACACCTGGCGGAAACTGAATCGTATTACTGGCGCTTTTCGCTTGAGCAACAATTGAAGGATTGGCCAAACTTCGAATTTTAAGGTTCTCCAAGCCCCGGCTTTCTTCGCTTGGTCGTACAATTGTATTAGCCGCCCCTGTGTCTACAAGCAGACGAATCGCACTGTTCGAAGGAGAATCGTCGTACTTAAAGTCAATGTATGCTCCTCCTTGAATCATTTGGAAAGGCAAATCCTGAAATTTTGTAGCACATCTTTTCGTGTTGAGAGTCGGCTGCAGATGTGTGTGGTGCCAAGGTCTTAGACCTCGAGAAAAAGCATGACATCTCCAGGCTGCGAGCCCAAGAATAAGTAATAGTTTCATATTTGTCGCGAAGTTGTAACTTTTCAAAGTATTTCCAGAATTAAATGGCAGATACAGGTTAGAATTAAAGTGGAATGGCCAATTGGGTTTAATAACACGATGTTCAAGCCTGAGTAATTATTGTCGCTTCTAACGTATTCTTGTCGTATTCTCGTTTTTGTAGGATCTTTGAGTTGCTCTTGTCTATGACGCTTGCATCAAGTCGAATGAGCTGCTAAAAGTGATGAACGTGGTGAAAGTACTACAGCTTATTGATTGCAGCAGAAACGTAGCGCATGGAGTGCTCTATGCATTGGCTCATTTGCTTTTATCTATAATAAAAAGTAGACCATCCGAACACCAGCATTTTTGGTATGCTCGGCTGCTCGCTCG
>Ga0307931_1000161_pt1 | contig 38388 bp, 35 predicted proteins | sample OrgLakmetageno47_FD_201816 | JGI IMG/M metagenome (GOLD analysis project Ga0307931, IMG submission 201816) | Saline water microbial communities from Organic Lake, Antarctica - #47 | ecosystem: Environmental > Aquatic > Non-marine Saline and Alkaline > Saline | place: Antarctica: Organic Lake...
TGGAGAGAGCGTGAGCGAAATCGTCGGAAAGAATTTTCAAAAAGTTTCTGTACTGTAGTACTGTAGGTACATAAAAAACGACGACCACGAACGAACGAACCACCAAATTCCATTTAAGATAAAGGATAAAGGATTAAAGATATGGATAGTAGTAGATCAACGTAGTTTGATGTTTAGTACCGGCATCTCAAAAGTGCTCTCACTGAAAAATGTCTGTCCGTCTGTCCGTCACATCACATTCTTATCTGGGTACATATGTTCTGACACCTTATACGTATGTTCTGGCACGTTGCCACGTCACTGACATCAACCATGTCCTGACACCTTGTCACGTCACTGAAATCAACCACGTTGATCGTGGCGTGGCGGCGCGCACGCCGCTGCAGTCATCGTCTCAAAGTGCATGTAACCATGTCATCACGCCATCACGTCATCACAAGTCAAATATCTGATCCGTGAATTAAAATTTTCGATATGAATGAATACAGAAAACAACAAAGCACGACAGTACTGTACACTGTACGTGCAGCCTGCCTATTCAAGCTCATCAGAGGTCAAAGCTATCTTGAATCAAAGACGATTGCGCAAATTTATCACGTGAATTAAGATAGAAGGGCCATGGTCGCGAGGTCAGAAGCTTTATGTGGCGACGTTTCTCTTCATCTTCATCAATTTGAGAGCGGCCCCGAGGGACCGAAATTAGAGGGCTAACAGGAAGAAATGACCAAGACAGAAGCACAGCCCGGCGTATACGAATAGGAACCTGAGCAACTAAGGCTTAAGCAGCCATTTAAAAGTGAATGGCGATGCAGATACACGGATTCAGCAGAACCGCCGTAGACCGTTCTTCGTATTTATTTTAACTTTTCGACTTGATTTGCGGATTTGCGGATATAAGGGAAGCCAAGACGCCAAGACCCAAAGGGCAAACGACCGACAAACCAATAAAGTGAAGCCCGGCCAAATCGGGCAATTGGCCTTAGTAATCATTTTTTGGCTCAAGATTCTAGAGACCGAAACGCACGGGTGCCTTTTTCTTTTGTTTGATGTGCTATGCGATTTGTACTTTGCGAGTATAAATATTGGCTCCATACTTTACAATTTCATGGTTCAATTCTCCAATTTCTGTCCTAAACTGTCATGGTTTTGATCATACCTAATATTTCTAAAAAATAAAGCTGGACCTGGAGGCTAGAGGGATTCAGCTGTTTCATGGAAGATACATGAGGATGAGCGTGTATCTGGTACCGGAAGTGAGTGGTAAAACACCATGAAGGCGCTTTCCGAGGTGCATGCAACATTGGCCTTGCTTGTACGGTACGGCATAATTTCGCCGCAGCATCGTTTCAGGAAGCTTCTTCTTGAATTCTTTTGTAGACCAAGAGTCTGCGCCCTGAGGTTCATTCAAGGTCAACAAGGATATTGCGCACACTGTTAGGGACTATGCACAAGATAATGAAGCTTTCAAAGGAGTTCGAAGCAATGCTGGCTAAGGGAATGCAAAACATTATCTTCATAGTGTGCACAGTGCAGTGGAGTGCGACCAAGTACTACGCGTGTCAGCAGTAATACCTTGTGCTCGTTGGGCAAAAGATAAAGCTCCGCGCCAGTGAAGTCTTTGGGGTCGCTGAGCAAAATATTTACAGTGGCTGCAGAGGAGTCGCGATGGACCTGAGAAGAACATAAACATAATTCATAAGGTACCTTTCATTGAAGCGGAAAAAGATTCTGGACAAGCGCACGCTAAAAAATTAGAAGAGTGTGGGAATGAATTTAAGGTTTACCGGAAACTCAATCCGGCCGTCCATGGTGAACTTTCTCAAGAATGCCCAGTGCAGCTTCAGCTCCGACAGCCCGAAGTGCTTCTCGAGCGCAGGTGCCAACACATTTTCACTAATGTGGGCGCAAAACGGATACAATACACCGTCGTTCGTGCCCTGTAAGAAGATGCATTTAAAGACGCCGCCAACGCCAACGCCACAACACATGTGCATAAATACATAAAATGAAAAGTTGAAATTATTGTTGAAGAGGCAAATGTTCATCGTGGTAACCTCATTTCTGTCGTGCCTCGTGTTCCTCGTCAACACTCAACATCCCCCGAGTCACCTTAGCAAAGTCATAGATGTTGTGTTGCTGTTCAGGCTGACGGTCTACGCTGTCCGTCAGAGTTGCCCAATCGTCAAAGGTGGCAGCCAAGTTAATCAGTTGCTTGCAAACCGCAGGTGCGAAAAGCTGCAGCGTTAAGAGCCGTTCACCTCGGCTTACATCCACCTTTGCGATAAGGATTTGAAAACACTGCAGTGAGATTTTCCTCGAGAGTCTTCCCGCAAAGTTACCTTGTTCTCTACCTAGCTCTCACAAGCATGAAGTCTTCATTCACCCTCTTCATTCCATCGAATCACCTCGCCAGGCGCAATTGAGAAATAGTGCACAGTATCGCCGTTGCCCAGCTGATAAGCAGTCCCTTGGTAACTTGTCTTATTTGACTGGCAAAATGTCCCATAGGTATGGTCGTTAGAATAGGTGAGGTCCTCAATACTACTTCCGCCGCTATTGCAATTTTCTAGCTGAAATTCTGTATTATGATCGTGGAGTCCAGCGGCTGTTTCCGACGCTGCTGAGGCTGCTTCTGCCTTGGAGCGATCAACCAGTTTAGAGATGCTTTCTGCGACGGAGGCAGCAGGCGATGCATTAGCCTTCCCCGCAAATGATTCACCTCCTAGGGCAACGACCACCAAATCGCCGTCGCTCACAGATGACCGAACATCGAGCGACGCAACATCTACGGCTACACCGGTCTTCCATACAAACAGTCGCGCTGTGCTCACATCTTTTTTCTTCAGGCGAAGCTTGTTAGCTGCCGCAGTTAAGAGTGCCTGGCCGGTCGCCTCAACCACCGCCACACATTGACTCTGCCCGCCTTTCGGTCCAGTGTTGAGCCCCAGCGAGACGCGGAGCTTAGCCATTAAGGAGTATCAGAGAAGTACTCCTTCACTACAGATCTGTAGCTATTAGGATGATCCTAGCATGCAATCGTCGGAAGGGCCGCTACGGGGTGGTCAAAGAAAGTCTTAATCTAGACAAAGTGTCAAAATAAATCAATTTATTAAATCAATCTTCGAAATCCCAAAAAGTTTAAACAGTGCTGGAGGAGTTGTCAACGATTAGCGTGAGCAGTGGCGAGCATAGAGCGTGCGATGTGCGGGGTTTATGGCAAAAACTCCTGTGAACATCTGCAACATCTGCACTCCTCAATAATATATTAGGAGAGTGGCCAATCTGTATTTTTCTTTCTGTGTTCTTCGTCCTCTTCCGTTCCGTTCCTTTTCGTCGACGATGAGACTTGCTCCGTGTTTTGAGACAGGCCCCGAAGGGCCGGAATTAGAAGGCTAACAGTGTTTTCGCTACAATTAATTTCGTCGCTCCGCATACTGTTCTCGGAGCCTGCGTAGGTCTAATTGTTTTGAAAGAGCTCTACAAATTTCATTGCTACAATTTCTGACGAAGCTAAGCAGTTTTAGCCATGTCGAGTCGCTCTTACAAAAGCTAGCCAGAGTCATCATTGTGACCATACCGACGATTGCATGCTAGGATCATCCTAATAGCTACAGATCTGTAGTGAGGAGTACTTCTCTGATACTCCTTAATGGCTAAGCTCCGCGTCTCGCTGGGGCTCAACACTGGACCGAAAGGCGGGCAGAGTCAATGTGTGGCGGTGGTTGAGGCGACCGGCCAGGCACTCTTAACTGCGGCAGCTAACAAGCTTCGCCTGAAGAAAAAAGATGTGAGCACAGCGCGACTGTTTGTATGGAAGACCGGTGTAGCCGTAGATGTTGCGTCGCTCGATGTTCGGTCATCTGTGAGCGACGGCGATTTGGTGGTCGTTGCCCTAGGAGGTGAATCATTTGCGGGGAAGGCTAATGCATCGCCTGCTGAGAGTGTCTCGAACATCAGGGGTAGTGACTCTAGTTTGTCACAGAATTGGAACCAAGGCGAAGAATGCCTATGGGAGGCGCGGTCACCTGAATTAGCAGTAGTGGAATGGTCATCGATAGTCACAATGAATCAAGCCTTGGGCCGTTTCTCGACCTTGCTCGAGCATCCTACACATTGTGGTGGCGCGTTGGTGAGATTAATTACTTTCCGTAGGTTTTATAATTAAACGTCCAAACCACACGTTCTAAGCGATATCATGTCAGCGCGCGCGTGTCCTGTGACGCCAATCACGCCCCCCATCCGCAATCTATGCTCTGACAGGTGAGCCACACGATCCAGGCGCAGCTGCCTTCCGCTAAGTACCTCGGCCACAACTTGTACGCGTCAACTTTTGAGCTGTTTGAGCAGCGGCTGGAAGAACAACGGCTGAAAGAGCTGGCGCCCTCAGAACCAAGCAGTGGTTATGTGAAAGCAACAACCGACGATAGCATCATGAACAATGGTGCCGCAGCAGCGCCATCGGATACGCCCGCTACTCCTGCTGGTGCTGGTGCTGGTGCTCCTGGTACCGCTGTCTCGAGTAGTGCATTGCATGCAACTAATGCGAGTGACGCTGAACTAAGTTTCTTGGCAGCATGGCGGCTACACGGCGCTCCAGCGGTCGTAATCTCGTACGTGAGCCCCAAAGCTACCTCTGGTGGTGCGGGCGCTGCCACCAGGGTGGGTGACGATGCTCTTGCCACGCTGCGGCACGAGCTCTGCCACGCGCGGTTCGCGCTGCTGCCGGCCTACAAGCAGGCGGTTGAGGACGCATGGGCAGGTCCCCTCGGCAAAGCAAAGCTCGAAAAGTGGCTCGGTGCTCTGGTACGTGGGCCGTGTAGCTTACTGAAGGGTTTTAAGTGAATTGTTTACGGGCTTGTTATAATGTACTTTTCTTAGCCCATTGCTCCTCATTCATATTTAAGTCGATAAAATTATCCATAAAAATCACGTCTTATTGCAGCTTACAATTATTGCGCCTTCTCTTTCCTTGTTTCAGGGCTACCACCACGACAGGCACGCCGACGAGTTTGGAGCTTACCTTTTAACGGAGCCGTTGTCCTTTTGGCGGCAGCGGTTGACCTCCAGCCAGGCCACGTCGCTCCGCGCACCCTTGCTCGCGGCTGTGGGGGCCGAAAACAGCGACGACTGCCTTGGTGGGCTCTTTTGCTGCAAAACGGTAGATCGCTCCAAGGCAATAGTTGTCGTAAGGCAGTAAGCGTGACATGGCAAAAGCAAAGCGGGTGCTCAGCTCAATACAAAGGGCAGCAAGGAGATTAGTCGCGCATGGAGCATGGGCCTCATACGACTTCAAGAACTTGAGGATTTCTTAAGAACATGATGAAAGAAGTAGGTGCCCAATGCCAATATCAATGTCATTTAAGTCATAAGTCATATATCATTCTTATCTTTTAAATTATAAACGGGAATTTCTAATAGCGCTGGCCCTAGCATGCTAGCATCATGAATGCTAGACCGACCTGCCCCTTTCCAACTCAGATTACTGGCTTGGTCTTATTCTCGAAATGTGCCTCTAGTGCAATTCATGCACTGCTGGTGTTGGTTTTGCACTACGACACTACGAGCTAGGAGACTGGTAGTGGCAGGGACCTTCAGGGAACAACTGAGCCAAAAAGACTGAAATATCTTGGTAATACAGTTGACTACAAATCGAAAATGGATATATTTGTAAGAAATTTGATGAAAGTCCCCAAGAATGTAGGGTTGAAAACCCACATAACAAGTCAGAGTTCAGCGACAAGTGTCTATAAACATGCACCGATATATCACGCCGTTTTCTCTATCGGCTTCGAGGTTTGGAACGAAAGGATAATGTTCCACCCAAGTCCAACAACATTCGAAAATAGCACCTGAAGGGAACATCAATACATATGATTGAGGTCAAGTACTTCTAAGTTGACTTAACAAGTTTTTAGTTCTTTGGGCATATGCATCCACTAGTCCGGTAGCCCCGTACGCACTGACCGACCTGGTATGTGACTGGAATGAGCCGAAAGTTGAGGATTTGGGCCGGAACCCAAATCACCCAGTTGGACGCTACTGTCTCAAACCACGCTGCCTTTAGCCGGCCAGGGATTTCGCGCGCGTTGCCTTCGAGCACCATCAAAAAGGACATGAATGTAGGTATGAACGCGGGAGCGAAGACGAGTTGATCGAGGACTAAGCGCTTTCCGACGCACACCATAGAATTTCCGGGAATCCACGAGGCCAATTTGCTGTACCTGAATAGATTGAGTTGAATTATTCTATGGCCAGGTCTTCAACTTATCGCTCGAGGAATTAGACCACAGTAGAATTTCCAGCAAACATACCAGACGTGGAGCGAAGGTGCCAGCAAGAAGGTGCCCGCAAACGTGAACCGCAAGTTCCGGAGCGGATCAAACGCCAGCCGGTCATTTGCATCCACGGCAACAGCTTGCAGCCCCTGACAGGAAACGTCACTAACGCAGCATATGAGGCCCGATGTGATGGCTTTGGTGAGTAGTGGGTTTTCCGCGAGCGAATTGTTGTAGGTCGCCCAAAGAGACGAAGCAAATCCTCGCCGCGGACGAGCCGGAACCGACGCAGCTACTGTTTTCAAAAGAGGCACTCGCCGGGCTATGTGAAAAGACATGAAGTGGTGTTAGAGGGCCTTCAATAAGTCGTTCGGCCCACGGAATTAGGGGTGACACAATGACAACTAAAAGTTTTAGACGACACTAAATTTCTTTAGCAACGTTTTTATGTTTTATCGCAGCACAACACACGAACGGGCGAACGGGAAAGAAGAAAAAGTGCTTTTTCGGCGATACGTACTTCCAGTTTCCAGTTCTTGTTTTACAGTGTAAGTGTAAGTACAGTGGTTATTACCTTACCTACGTATTACGTTACTGCTCGGAAGTCTGCGCTTGTAACACGTGCTGCGGGGTATGGAATATAGTAAAAAAGTAATGTATACCAGGTATACGAACTAGGAACTCAGTCCCGCCGACTTGTTCGGAGAAAAGGCGCCAGTTGGAGCCCTAATGTGCCTATTGCAGCGAATTTGCTAGCGCATATGCAGCTCAAGTGTATTCCTTTTGTGCCTCTGTGACCGCTGTGGCTGTGTACTTACCTATCTTTGTTTTTGAGGAGTATTAAGTAAAATAGACTAGGCAATACAAACAAGAAAGCAGAAGGAAGAAATACCAAATAGAACACCCCTTAAAATGGCCTAAGCGGCGGCAGCAGGGAAAGGGAAAGGGGCCGTCCTAGAATCGCTAAAAATACCCGGAAATAACAGGGAAAGCCGCTGGTATCACGCATCACATAAAACTTCAGCCTTGAGTTTGCCTGATTGCTGTATGCGTAATGTTCAGAGCGAAAATTAAGGGAATGATTTCCTTAAGTCTATTTCGAATTCAAAATGAAGTAAAGAAAGTTGTTTTCGGTATAGCTATGTGAGTTATTTCTTTTATTTGAACGAGGCCTGCTCCAGTTGGCTCATTCGGTCTGTCAGCTATCCAATTCCGGCTCCTCGGGGCCTAGCTGAATCGGGACGTCGGGGCTCATATTCATTGTGCATCCTGGCCCTTTATTCTAGCTACCTACGGTAGCGAGCCCGCCAGGGATGCTGTGCCTTAAAATACCATAAATAAGAACGAGTTCAAGTCACTGTTAGGCATGTGAGGCCGCAAGGTTGTGTTGGCCGCCAAACAGACTTCCAAAAAGCTCCGCGACATTGTGGGGCGGCTCCGGCGGAGGCACTGGAAACATAAAGTTCTCGAGCTTTGGCATTACATCGTACCTAGGCAAGAGGAGTTACACTTACGATGAGGCGCATGGAGGACGAAAAGTGAGTGATTTTATTTAAATAGGAAGTATGATGCAGGATGCAACACTTTGTAGTGGACAAAGAAATGAGAATACACCAACAAAAGTATTAAAGAAAAATGGACTTGGGGGCCATATCAAGGGACTAGCAATTCAAAGTGCATTACCGCAGCTTTCGGCCCTTGGAGGCTTTGGTGTCTACGCCGTGCCGCCGGGTGCGGCGCCGACGAGCCGCGGCCGCCACGGCAGCGGCAGCGCGCTCGGCCCCGTCGAGTACAGGGGTGTAACCGTCGCTGCCGCCGCCACCGCCCAGAGACGGGCCACGCGCCGCAAGGAATTCCCGCAGCTGTCATGAGCAAAAAAAGAAGCAGGATTAGGTGTGGCAATCCGGCTAATGAGCATTTGAGCGCAAGTCTGTAAGTCTGCAAAAGGACAGGGCATGTGCAGAGTGGTCTTGACTAGCTTCGAACACCATGAAATTTGATTGACAAAGCTTTTGAAAGAACGCACTCCTTCATCTCCCTGAAAATAAAGGGACCTGCAATTAAATTCACAAATGCTGCGAACTTGCCTGAGAGTGGTAAAACTCCTTGTCATCGAGCACTGCCATGTTGAGGGAAGCAGTACCAGCCGTGGTGGCATCAACTCCAGTACTATCCGTGGCGTCGTCCGCTCGAGGTGGGTGCACTTTGCGCAATGCACGCTCCGGCAAGCTGCTAGTACCAGCTCCTGCTGCTGCTTCCTCTGTTGTGTGGCTGGCAGCTAGCGGAGCTGAAGAAGAAGTAGAGGAATCGCGGGTGGCCAACGCTGCTGCCGCTTGCTCAAACAACGGGCGATTTACCACTTTGAAGCTCTTCTTGGATGAAGCCGTGAGGCCGCCCACCTGCCACCATCACCAATCCCAAGCAGCAACATGTAGAACACAGCGAATTCAAAACAAAAGAGCCAAGACAATCCCCCAAAAAAAAGACACACACAAAACAATGGGGCCACAAGAAGACGATACTCGAGTGTGACTATTCTCCAACAAGTTCGAACCTGTGCTCGCCGCTGCCACTGCTCCAAGGTCGCTTCCCAGAATGGTTTGCTCCGCTCGAAGCCTGCAGCTACACCATCCCACGTAGACTCTAGCGCTATTGCCCGAGCCCTTGTTCTCGTCTCCGTATTTCCATCATTAATTTCGTCGCTGTAACCGCTTAAAAGACAGTCCTTTGTGGCAGCTCCGTTGCCTTTCTCGTCGTCTTCATCCTCTTCTTCGCTTTCACTGCCCTTCTGTTCGTCGCCATTCTCGTCGAAACGCCGCCGTTTGCTGTTTTTAGGAGCGCAATCGACAGGGGCCTCCGACCGCAGACCACCGCCAAGGCTCCCATTATTCCTCTTTTGGCGACCAGCGCGCAGGTCTTCCCGCAACGCACAGAGGTGCTGCAGAGTGCTTTGCAGCTGCTGCGACGCTTTGCGCATGGCTACTTGCTGGCCCTGTCCTGCAGCTCCCGCGTCTGCGTATGAACCCGATGCCTTGGAAGTAGTAGCAATCACTCCACTAACCTCACTGCCAGCCGTCTTTGAACCGTTGCGCTTCTTACTGCCCGGAGTCCCTGCCGCCGTTGCCTTAGCTGAGTCACCCCCTTGTTCTACTTTTGGCGGCGCGAGCATCGAAGCAAGTTCAGTGGGCGCGGGGAGTTGGTTCGTAGCGTGCACCGCAGCCTGCTGCGCGATGCGAAACTCAAAAACGCTGTCGTAGAGCGCCAATAGAGCCTTGGCATTCTTGGCTCGCTGCCGCTGGTCCGTTGAGGCGATGCCCTCACTCTGGCCACTCGTCTTGCTGCTTCCTACTCCACCCTGTGCTGTGCTCTTGCTGCCAGTGGTCGACCCAGCGCGATCTTCGGCGGCGAGGGCTGCTAACTGTGCGTCAACGTTGTCTGCGCCCACGCCAGCGAAGACGCTTGCCTGTTCAGGACCTATGGAGGCATCCTCGCCACTCTCGTTGCTTCCCTCACTCTCCGGATCACTAAGATCTTCCTCGCTTTCGTCGTCGTCTTCGCCGTCTTCATCCTCGTCAATTCCATCTTCCTCCTCTGCATCCTCACTGCTGATATCTTCGTCATCATCATCATCGTCGTCTTCGTCATCATCTGCGGCGTTTCCAGCTTTGAGTTGCTTGCGGCTGACTTTTGTGCTTGCATACCGCTCACCCCACTCACTAGCAGCCATTGCTGCATCGTCGCGTAGCTTAGATCGATGCACTACACCGCCACTTTTGTCCTCGTCGCTGCCGCTATCGTTGCTGCTATTCTCGTCGCCCAAGCCCCACTTTTTACCGCCTGCACTCATACGCTTTTTGTTGGTAGCCGAAGTGCCATCGAAGTCAGCCATGTCCTCGGGGTCCACACTCGCTGGTGATGGCTGTTACAAACAACAATAAAGTATAACAATCAACTCCAGTAATAAAATGGGTATAGTTCTGAAAGATAAGATGGCTGAACGTTGCTATCAATGACAAGCCCTTTGAGACTCGACACGCCCCCTATGGTTGTCCGAGAGAGCTCTTGGTTGAGCAAAGCCTCGTCGAGTTAAAATATACTCACAAACGACCAGAACTAACCTCCATCAGCGTATTTAGGCGCCCTAACAGTTTACTTCGCGACATGATGTCTCAAGCTAGACCACCACTCTCGAGCTCTTCTACTTCTCAGCCTTACTGCGCCCTGCAGCGAAACAGCGAGACAGCGAGACAGCGAGACAGACAGCGAGATGTCGAGACAGCAACGAGACGACGAAAAATACAGCTCAGAAAAAGGTGCCCAAAAATATCAGCAAACCCCGTGTGGGGCGAGTATGAGTGAAACTCGCTCTGCTCCTGCTCCACGTACCGAAGGACCCTGCGACGTAGGTTTACGAATGATTAGGAGTGGCACTGCTCGCCTGCTGTCTCATCTGCACGCTAATGTAAAGGAGGCGATAAATCAAAGTCAAAGAATACATGTAGTCCACTGGCTTAAAATTTGCCCAATAGCAGCGCCGAAGCCCGTAGAGCGTAGAGGCGGCTCCGAAGAAGCTGCGGTTTCGAGTACCCGCTGAAATCTGCGATATATCGTGGACATAGACAAAAGGAAGCACATAGAATAAGAGGTATGATTAAGCTCCTCCTGTCCAAAATTACTCAACTATTTTCAGATAAGGCCATAAGGCCTCAATTCTCAAAAGCACGTAAAAGTAGTTCCCTTCGTATTGGCCAAAGAAAGGGCCAAATGAGGCACGCAAGATTCTGTTTGTGGCAATGGAGTTGAGAGTTAGGGAGGGCAGAGTACCACAGGAGAAACTTTGAAACGAATAGCCATTCGAATACTAAAGTACCCATTTGGTTTCGTAATGCTGAAATAGGCGAAGTGCGGTAATAGCATAGGGATCTCTTACACAAGAACACCCCCCAATAAGCCATGTGCAGCTTCGTAGCGCTTGAGCGCTGCTGCGTGTGGGCCCTCCGCGAGCTCCGCGCGATCACACCAAAAGTCTTCGGGCTCTTCGCCCGCGCTCTCAAACCGCACCTCAAACTGCACTGCACCATCGCTGATGCTTTTGGAGTGGCCAAGAATGCGCAAGCTCGGAGGAGGTGGGTCTAGTTCTGACTGGAGCGGAGCCTCAGCTACAGAAGAAGAAGCCTCCGCTGTGCCGTCGACATCCATTGTTGCTAAATTTTCAACCGTATCCGCGTCGATGCCCTCGCAGCTGCCGCCATTGGCATCGTTGCTGGCTCCAGTACCACTGCTGCTGCCGTCGCTACCGCTGTCACGATGGTCCAATTGTGCTCCTACTGCTTTGAGCTCCGAAGGACCCGAAGGAGGTCGAGCCGCCTCTGCCTCCCTTCGCCGGCGCTGATCGGCTGCTTGGGTCTGTAAACGGGTGGTCAGTCGCCTGGTTGGGCCTCCCTTTGATGCGTGCTCTTCAGCGAAGCTGTCTGCCAAAGCCTGCAAGCCGCTTGCAGCTACTGCTACGCGCGCGTTTGCCGGGCGAGAGTCTAAGAGCACCGGAGCTTCTTCACTGCCCCTGCTGCTAGAATCAGGATCGCTAACACCTCCAGCGGCAGGAACAGACGAGTGCAGGGCAGGAGTATCAGCTATATTAGCAGCAGCTGTTCCAGGCATGCGCGGTGGCGGAGGCGGCATGTCACGTCCAGGTGCAGTTGACGCCATGTTAGGAGAGGATTGACTGCGCAGGATCGGGGCAGCCGTCGAAGAGCCACCTTCATTCAGCGGCGCGTCTGTGCTGCCTCTACTGCCTCTGCGGCCAACGCTGTCTGCACTGTTATTCCTACTGGCATTGTTGCTGCCTGCACTGCTAGCGTCACTGGTGGTGCTCCCACCTACGATGGCAGCCATCCAAGCAGCGACACCGCGTTGGCTGCCAGCATTACCACCTGCGGCTGGCCCGCCACCATTCATCAGCGGTGACGCCACGGTCGGAGACCCTTGCAGCATGGGTGACGAGGCACGCGCTCGCTCTGCAGTCGCGAGCAAGCGGCCGTTGGCAGGTTTAAGGGGTTTGGTAGAGACCCACCCTGTAGCTGGCGACTGAGGCGTAAACGGGGGTGTGGGCCGGTGGTGGAGCTGTTGTGATTGCAGCTGCTGCATCCCTTGTTGCTGTTGCTGCTGCTGCTGCTGCAACAAGCGGCCGGCAAGAAGGCTTCGTGGAGTAGTAGCAGCTCCTTCTTCTCCTTCTTTGCTATGGGCATGTGCGGTGGTCTCTGCTGAGGCATGTACCGCTTTGGGAGTAGTAGCCGCATTGGGCGTTTTAGTGGCAGTGGGACTAGGCGAATCCGACCGGCTGTTCAACGACGCCTTTCGATGAAAAACAAAAGGATTTGAGGCAGGTGATAAAAGAATAAGCCCTTAGATGCGAATCATATGTAGCCATAGTGAGACGAATAATAACTTCAAAGGCTCAAAAGTGCATGCGCGAAGTTGTATCAAACGGTTGGGTTGATTATAATACCTCGTCCCCCGCTTCCGAGGCCGAGTCGCTCACCGAGTCCCCGCTTTCCCACAGCACAGGGCGGTCATCGCCGCCCTCGCCGTCCAGCGTGCCACGGCTTTGGCTGCGGCTTCGGCTGCTACTCTGGCTTCGAACACTGCTCGATCGGTGCACGGCGCGAAGGTTCGTGCTGCTGCCTTCTGTTGGTGCTGCAACAGGCATCCTTCGCGCATCCGCTTCCTCGCGTTCAGTCGAGCCTCGACGCTTTGGTTGCAGAGCAGACGTCTCTGCTGGTGCTACAGCTGCAACTGGAGTGTGCATAGGCAGGTTCATAGGCAGGGCCTTCTTCCCAGCCTCTGAGCTGACATCTGCAACATGTCTGTTATGGATGCTGCTGGCCTTGCTTTGTGCATTCGTGCGCTCTGTCGCGGGCAATAATGCAGTGCCAGGTAAAACAATGGTGGTGCTCAGTCCTGCGGAGGAGTTACGCTTTACTGACACCTCGCTAGCGCCACGGCTACCGCGAGAAGTTGAAGAAATGCTACTAGATGACGCCCCTTGCCGTGCTACCTTTGCCGTGCGCGCTTCTTCGGGCGCCGCCGCTGAAGTGCCAGCAACCAGAGTCGTGTTGCCCGTCTGAGGTTGAGCTCGCTGCCGTTTTTTATCGGCCTGAAAGCCGGTGCCTCGGCGATCTGCTCGCTCCACGCGGCACTCGAGCTGCCGGCCGCCTAAAAGTCCACCGTGGATGGAGCTCGCAGCGAGGATAGGGTCGATATCATGCCTCAAGCGTACGACAGCGCAACCCACGGACCGCTCCTTTCGCTTTCCCGATTTCTTCGACCGGTTGGTCAGCAACTCAACGCCCAACACCGCTGCTGCTGTCCCAGTCCTAGCAGCAGGGTATGTGTTTACTGATTTCCGAAGCCGAAGAGCGCAAAAAGCCTCGAGTTCAGCTGCAGTCGACTCCCATGACAAGCCTGCTACAAAAACGGCTGGCCCTTCGGGTGGTGGCGGCGGCGGTGGAGTCGTGGAAGCTGACAGAGCATGCATTCGATCGTAGCCCAATGTGTGCGTTCCAGCATCAGAAGATCCTAGCGCAAGCGCTTCAGCCCAGGACCGTGACTGGCGGCCTTCCTGCGATACATTCGCTACTGCACAGGCAGCGTCCCAGCCCCAATTCGGTCGAGCAAGAGCTATGCCTGATGCATGCCCAAGGGTGATTGTGGTGGAAGCACTTGCGTGTGCATCTGTTTCGGATCTTCCCATTTTGCGCTGGCGCTTGGTTGCAAGTGTGTGCCCGCCTTCTGCGGTTCGGGCAGCGTTTAATGCGCCATCCAACATGCCGCGCAGCCCTTCAAGCTCGGATGGACCCGCCGGTAGTACGACTGAGGGAGCTCCATAGGCGCTTCGCTCCTTGATTTTCAAGTACACACCACCGCCATTGCGACCGATATCCACAAATACCTTCTTGCGCCCCGTGTCGAGAGCACCCGAGTATATCATATTTGACTAGGGTGTAGGTGGAACGAGTATATAGGATATTTGTCCGAAAGCCCTATGAAAATTGAAAGGACGTAGAAAAGGTCTAGATGCGTAGTAGTAATCACAAATTGTGCTCAAAACTGTCTTGGGCCTTTCCTTATCCGTTGCTGGACATGGACATGTACAGCATGCTCAGGTGCTTAGTGCTCACTGCAGTGGTGAGACTACTAGTATGGAGTATGGAGGCGAGCATCGAGCATAGCATGGCATCGAGCATCGACTGTTCGAGTCATCGAGTGAGTGTGTCGAGTCATCGAGTCAAGGCTTTTTCTCAAGAATAACTTCACTAATATGATGCACTAAAGATAACTCAGTTTCGATTTTTGAACCGAGCGAGAGAACGTTTGAGATTGAGATGTGTTTGCTTTTTCGAATTTATTCACAGCAGATTGCAAAGGATTGCAAGCATTCCTATTCCGAGACGTCCACAGGAACGCACATTTTAGACCTATGAGCGTTAAGAAGTCGTACGGTTCGCCTGCGAGTGGTTATTCAAGATCCATTGAAAGGAAACTGTCACCTTTCGGAAGATCGCATTGCAAATCCCCATCATCACGGAAACAACCTTCTCCTGGGAGTACCTTCACATCTGATTACCTTCGCAAACGGAATGATGAATTAGAAGTTACAGGAAAGGTTTTAGCATCGAAGAACCATGCAATTGCCAAGAAATTGAGTGCTGTGGAGAGTACCCTCGTTGAAGCCAAGCGGGTCATCAAAGATTTGCGCCGAGAGCTCAGTCATCAAGCTCACAAAACCGCTGGATGCACCCGGGTCCAGACGAAGGGAGTCTCTCCGGGGAAAAGTTCACCTTATGCCAAGAAAAATGTTGCTGCGCAGACAACTCCTGGCGTATTTACAAAGGCGAACCCCCCTCAAGAGCCAAACTTAACACCGCGCCCAAAATTTAGCGGTCGATCAAGTTTTAGATCACCTCTCGATGTATCCTCACCGCCAGAAACGGTCGAGATTCCGAGGGCAGATGTATCCGATCCAGTGATAAATCGAGCATTATTCGCGAATTTCTCTTTGCCTGTAGACGAATGTGGTGCTGACTCGATGCATGCAGCTTACGAAAAAAAACTGTCCATAGGAAATCAAATTGTTGAAGGTGCCCAGAAGGACGATGATGAAGATGAGCTTGAACTTTCCCTCGCATCGACATCTGTATTATCTCCTTTGATTTCAGAGCAGAAAGGTTCCGATACTTTTGGTATGAAATTTGGAGCACAATTTCCTCCGCCGCGAATACCGGCTCCAGAGTTTGGCAATGCTGCTTTTTTTGCACAATTCTCCACCACCAGCCCTCGCAACAAAACCGCACCGTCCTCTGAGGCGGACTCCAACAAATTTGACTTATCACCCCCCAAAATATTTGCTGATGTTGATTTGGCTAAAGATAATATACCCACAACTGCTGTAGTACCGGTAGTACAAGTGCCAACGCGACCTGTGCTGACATCCTTACTAGACTGTCCTCCTATTCAAGGGCAGCAGCGTGTATCTTCCGAAGATACCCCAATAAAACTCTTGAAGTCACCAAAATCTGCACACTCAGCGGAAAAGGTTGTATTTTATCTAACGTGTTCATATAAATCTACCGTGACATCGCGGTTGAGTACCTTGCTTATTGTCTGACTTTATAAATTCGCGTGTTCGTGCGCAGAGCGTTAGAAATATGATGGCCTCCTTTTGTGATGACAAAGAGAACAAATCGACTGAGGATTCAGAAAATTTCGAGGTCCTGGGCATCAAAACAACCTCTGATTTTACTCGTCGCAAATCCTCAAGCAGTATTTCAGAGGAGGTGCCGCTCTCCTCTTCGCGTGATGGTCTTAACTCGCGACCTCGACGGCGCTCATCGATAGGAGTGACCAGTTATAAGGTAATTGTTACAATACTCACTGTGTTATATACAAATAATACAAATGGTGGACTTTAGCTGACAAAGAAATTGTCTGCATATCAACGTTTTGTGGTTACCGATTGCCATAGGAGCCATCTCTTTCAACAAAAGTGCGCAAGGGACACGAATTCTTTCCTAAAGCCCACGATCCTTCGTAGATGGATCGGAAGATCAACACCTAAAATTAAAGGCTTTCGTCAAAGCAGCAGTATGCGCATGATTAAAGGTCATGCTGAAAAAATGATCTCGCATGGCGTTGATGGAATTTCGTAATTGATTTAGCTTCATGATAGGTAGTGAACTTTTCTACGCATAGGATAATGTTTTAGGCACGGCTCACTGCTCACAGCCTTTCCAGGCCCTGTTTAGACCCGAGGTCAAAAAAAGGAGACCTCTTCCAGTAAGGAATGGGAGCTCATATTTTAAAACTATTATAAGTTTAAGGCTTCTCAGGTATTAGGCATATTAGGTAGTAATTCCTATCTTGCCCCCTCGTCTCAGTCTAGAATACATTAGAGGCATAGTAGTAATAGTTGTAGCAAGCTCCCTATCCCTATCCGCAATGCCCTTTAAGTATCGGCCCTGCGTCTATGTAGAAATGTTGTAGCTCATCTGGAGCGCCACGTTCGGAGAGTATGAGCGCGCTCAACAGAACAACACCGACAGATATTCAACAATATTTTAATAGTATTTTTGCTTTTTGGTTGAGAACTGCATCTGTCCTTGTGCTTATGCTCATTTTTGCGCGACTTTTCCCGCTATTATAAAAAATAATCAATTGTGAATTATGAAAGCGAACTATCGCTTCTGCACAAATCATTGGCTCCACATCCAGCGGCACTGGGGTTCAGGTTTAATACTACTCGTTGCTTATTGCCGATTGTGAACTGTTCTCTGCTATCTTCTGTCATTAAAATTGTATTATCTATTATCAAGCGAAGGCAAATAGGGCAATTCAACCAATTCCAATTGCCATGGATATTCATGTTTATTGCTAAACACTAATTCTATTTCCTCGAACTTTAAAGAAGGCAGAGGCCGCTTGAGGTTTAAGGCCCCGAAGGCTTCTGGAAGCCAGGAGCCAGTGCCAGGAGTTAAAGGGCTAGCAGGCAGCCTGGGTTCGCTATGGAAGCGCAGCCGTGTATTGAATTCAATACATGCGATATGCGATATTAGGGTGGAGTTTAAGGTACAAGTACAAGTCCGAGTTCGCATACACATACACATACACATAGACGCATACACACAGTAACCAAGAAAACCCAAGAGGTAGCTGGGTTTTCCTTCAGCGAATTCAGAATTTACCGGGCCTTCTGCCGGGCCGAAGTGGGCAAAACCCGGGAAAACGCAAAACCCGCGGTTTTCTTGGTTACTGCACACACAGTTAAATCTTTCTTTAACCTATAATAAGAACCGTTTATTTCGTTGTTTGGCCATGTGGAATTGATTCTCTATACACACAGAAGATAATTCAACAGACCTGCCTTTTCTATATTATTCCCGTTTTTTTTCCCCCACCAATTCTGTATTCCATCGCCGAAGGTGCAAACGAGTTCTTAGCTCGAAGCCTCGCCTGGAAGCTCGCCCAACTGAACGCTGACCATTTTGATGAAATCGTCAAGATCAATTTCTCCTGTGCCTTTGCTGTCAACTTCCCCAATCATTTCAAAAACCTCCTCCTCGGCATCCTAGAAATCAATGGGTTTGTAATGTAGCACAGAGAGAGAATCAAAACAAAAAAGACGCTTCAGACCAAACAAATTCAATAAAACTCAGATGATTCAATGAAATAGTACACGTGGAAGGTAGGTAGCACGAGACTATCTTCCACAGTTGCGTCAAACAACCAACCCGTTCTCACATCTTTATCGTCGGGAAGCTTGAAGCCAAGGTTAGTCATTGCCACAGTGAGTTCGTCAACCGTGACAGCGCCCACACCGTCGTCGCCCGCAAGCTTGCAGACCTTAGCAAAGGCGCGCTCCATATCTTGCGCCTTGCTAAAGTACTGCGTCATGAAGCGCTCCATTTCCTGAGACAACAGTACAGCAGAGGCGCAGGTGTTTACTGTAGCTTCGAAAAGCCTAGCTGTCACACAAAAGAACCGTCGGTGAGTACGGGAGGTCACGCGTTCACACATACCTTTAAGAAGTCGCTCCACTTAATCACACCATTCTCTCTCTTGTCCATGTCTTTCGCCAATTTCTCAAACTCAAGTGGAGTTGGCGCGAGACCAAGAGCTCTCATCACACTCCAGAGCTTTTTTGTTTTTAGCTTGTCAGCATCCTTGGCACTCGCGAACATGCTAAACGCTGCACGCAAGCTTGCAGTTTCATCCGCATTCAACCGGCTGCGCACAAGTTTCGCAGCATCTTGAGCTTCGAACCGTGGCATACTACTGGCGTCTTTTTCGTTTCTGCTTATCTTAGAGCGCATCCGGAACAGCCGGTTCGCACGATCGGCCTCGGTCAGATTTGTCGTCGCTGCGTTCTTCGAACCATTTGAAGCTAACGCTGACATGGGAAGATTTATTCAAATACGCCCTTCAATGTCTAAGGCGTGTGCACTTGATTGATGTACGCTTGGATGAGAATGGATACAGCAATGGGTAGCGGAATCGAGGAGCTGCGGCGTCGCGTAGGCTCAACGTTATCGAATGAAAGAATTTGATTGGTTGATTTTATTCTACAGACGTACAGTACCGTAAGTACAGAACTACCCTGTACGTAATAACAACTTCAGTAAGTAGTACAGAACTGCCCTGTAGTACAGTACAAAAACACAGATATCCTGAATCCTGATCCCTGATTTACCTCTCTGATTGACTGGTTGATAATCTCTTCGGACATGGGCAGCAGCGATCTCGTTATGCATTCAAGCCGCCCCCATCGCAGAATCCCCCTAGCCACGTCCAGTACCACATATACGCGCACAGAATTAGCCTGTTAGCCTCCTACTTCCGTGTCATCCCGGCCCTCGGGGCCTGAGTCGAATCTACCAGACATACACGCAAATTGGGTCATCACACCGCTCGTGGGGTGATAAAGTCATTGAAATCGCCTTGGGGACTCCGTGGTGGCACCAGATCGGTTTGGTACTCTTCACTCCTCATTTGTACGGCGCTCAATATGCGTTGAAGAGCAGGCCGCGTTGGACCATTAACGCCACTTCCGTGGCCGCTCGGGCGCACATGCTGTGCGCATAACATGTTTTTGGCCATCTAATTCCAGCCACTCGAAGCACGCGTTTTCGATTAATCAAAGGCCCTTCCCTAGGCATATTTCTTTTCTTCATATCTCGGGGCCTGCGTCAAAATGCCCAGTGGCCAGGTTGCATGTGTAGTGCCCCCTTTCTTATAGTCCCAAGATTTACAAATCAAAATCGATGCCAATTCCAGTGTTCTAGTGCTCTAGTGCTTACTTGCTGCTCGCGGCCCGTGCTTCGGTAGTTCAAATACGCCGGGCATGGTACCGTCGGTTTGAATACCAAAGTGGTAGCCCTCATCGTCACAGTGGCTCCACTCAAAGTTGTCGTATACATAAGGCAGATATAAATTTTCAGGGTCTAGAAATGAGAACAGTTCCGAGTTGGTAATGAATGACTCCCGCGAAGTGAAGTCGCGAAAGGGGAGCACATCGTCGGCGCGATGGCCAGGGCAAATGCCATGCTGAAGTACACCCGAGTCACGGTACATAGATTAGTAAGCAAGAAGTAATTTCTTTTCCTTTCATATTTTTATTAAAATTCGAGTGCCCTTACCTCGCACGTCGGAAGAGCAGCGTGACCTTGATCAACACTCGTCCAGTCGCAGATGAGCTGTGTATCGGAAGCGGCCACTGTGCTGTGAACGTATCCCCAAGTCAAATTGAAGGAGAGCACTACAGGGGATTGCCCTGCTGCCACAAGTCGACGCCAATGTAATAATCTTTCAGCTGTTCCATGGATAATCCAAAATGTAGGATCCCAAGGGGAGGCTGACGAGTACATTTCTCCTACCTTACCAAGTTGTGACAAAGTTTCATAGAGCAACTCGTCCCATGCTTCGACTTCTCCATCTGCACTGAGACCAATAATTTTGTATTGTTGAACAGTATCGTCGAAGACGACGGATTCTGATATCATGTCAATCCATTCAATTACCCCAGTGCTGACGAGAACTTCATAACTGCTTGCAGATTCGGCGGCATCAAAGTTAAAGGCGCACCTACACTTGTCTGGGTCCGCATCCGCACAGAAATCAGGGCAGAGTATGAAGCCTTGTCTCCATAGATTCTTCGAAATTAGTAAGAGCTCGTACCGACTTTCGACATCAATAATGCTTGAATTTGTAGGCCAATTCCAAATCCCCCCAATCTCAACGTGCACGCTCCCATGTGTTGCCCCATTAAGGCACTCATTCATAACAGAAATTGATGGCGATAAGAAGCAATTCATGTAGGCCTTGCAGCTCGGCAACGATGGCTTACCATTGATTACCAATGGAGCACCCAGTGCATTAACTGCACTTCGCGTAACATATCGAGACGGGTTTGTATTCCATGGACTACGAAGGAGTCTGTGAGGATTATGAATGGGATATATTTCCGAATCGTGGACTTCTAACATTGGAGTGAGAGCCCACCTCGATGACTCTATGCCATGGTCTGGCCGTGAAGATGATGCAGGCCCAAACCAGTCATTGCTGAAGACGATTGAATCATACCAGGGTATTCCATCATACTGCTGGACGTGAGCGTCAATTGTTAAGTCCCAGTAGGGCAGTGCAACCTTAGGATTAATTGCTTGCAACGCTTGCTCAAACTCAAGAGTAAGTCCTGAGTGATGGTTCATCATTCCAGCACCGTCATGCCAATGATCACAAGTTTTTGAGGCAGAACCTGCCAAGTGCTTTGCAACAAAGTAAGCGATGTTTTTGAACCGAGGGCCAAATTTATCTATTCCCTCGGACGTGGGTAATTTGTATACGTTCAACATTGAATCGAGAACAGCATCCCTTTCGTCAGAAGGCAGCTTTCGAATTTCTCTTCTCACATACTTTACGACAGCGTAATCGTCTTTTTGCCCGATCAGATTGCCATCATTTGAATATACCAAGAGAGATATCTCGATCGTAGGATAGGTAGTCTGGTTAGCAGTGAAAGTGACAGAACGCCCGCTAGCCGTCGCATGCGAACCAAAGCGCCACTCTGCGGACCACAAGTCGTCATCACAACCTTGACAATGGGCTTGAAAGTACGTTTCGCGATATGGCTCAATTATTTTATTATCGAAGGAATATCCAATAGATGCAGGAACAGGTGCGACTGTTGGAATAAATGAAGAATGCTGGTTGAATGAAACAACGGCCACAGTAGGTGATGGGGTAGGGTATGATAAGAATCCATCCGCCAGTCCCTCTTTGTAGTATTCCCAATGCCTGATATCAATGAAGACCAGAATGCTCAAGAGAAGTGCACATACGCACATCCACGCCCTGGCAACTCTTGTGCTAAAAGAAGGAATATCAGCGTCATAAGTTGAAGGACTTGACCATTCTGAATATTCATCACTTCCTATAATCAATGGAGTGGACTCTTCATCGTGATGCAGCCGATTGTCCATCTTATTTTGAGGTACAAAGTTTCGTGGATATTTTTTTTATAAATCTCAAGATGTACGAACAAGAAATAAGTTGACATGTTGGCTCATATTGCACCACATGTAGTTTCTCATGAAGCAACACTGGAACAAAATGAATTTACATATGCTACTATACTTAGCAAGTACAATAGTATAAATTGAGGTCTACTCTATTGAAGGGCACTTTCCACGCCCACTTTTTAAAAGTCATTTGCAGACGACCTTAAAATGCGCATAGCCGGAGATAAATACATCGGAATGTCTAAAGTTGGCGCACTTTTCTTGATTTATTCGAATAACTATTTGATAACATATTTTAGCTGTTCGAGAGATCAAGTATCATATCTCTTGGTGCTTCTTTGTATCTGTACTTAGTTATTCTCTTTCAGCTCAGTTTGTGCAAGTTTCTTTGACTTTAATTCGCGCCAAATAGTAAAGGTGGCAACGAAAAGACAAGTTTGATTTGATCGAAAACATCTATTCGAATCTTCAAAGAAGAGACCGTGACAAGTACCAGCTCGCCTAGTTGGACTCTGTGTTTATGCGCTGATACTGATATACAGTATGGCTCTTCTTGGAGTGAGCTTCGTAACTGTTGTGGATGGGGTTACAACTGACACATGTATACGTATAGGCACCTCGACTGCAGCGCGTTCAAATCTAGCTAGGTTTCTCCCAAGAACAAAGAAACATTGTCAGTGCATTCGAATCAAGCTGCATACTAGCAACCGAGCGGCAGATAGCGAGTAGCTTGCTCATATATAACTACTACTATATAACCCGGAATTGTCTCGTAAGTCGTATTTCTGGTGAATATTCATATTCCTATAGCTCTGTATCATCAGTGCACATCTGGTTAAGAGAATTAATTCCTCATGTAAGATTCCCACTGGTCCTAACAGACATCAGCGCGCAAGTCAGGTGATTCTAATTTTATGTCGCGCACCATAAGCACGTGATTGATTTTAGCGAGGTCGCCGCTCAAGAGACCAAGCCGCTTTGCAAAGCGAAGACATTCTGCTCGCTGCGTAGCTGACGCCAACTCGGATGAAGATTCTTCAGATCTCATCACACTAACAACCTGATTGCTGCCAGAATCGTCGTTAGCGATACTGTCAAACATGATTCTAAAACCGGCACGTTGGTAGAGCGCCAATGCCCCGTCGTTTGATCCATCAACATGAAGGTACAGCGCTGGACTGGGAGTACTCCTGGGTTTCATATCGATACCAGGAGTATCAGCAACGGAAGAATTTGTTTCTCTTCTTGCTCTTGGCTTCATCCGTTTCTTCACCCACTTCGCTACCTTGTCCCTACGTCGTATTTTACCACCTCGAACATTTGAGTCTGAGGCAGCTTCTGAGGTAGCAGGCAGGCTTGTAGATTCTAGCTTGGAGTTGCTTCGACAAACAAGGTCCTCAGAAGCTCTTAAAAGTGCAAGGGCCACACCACGTCGACGCGCAAAGGGTGCCACGCACATTTCTGTGATGTAAAGCCGCGCGCCGTGCGGCCGAAAGGATGGCACCCCGAGATCGTTTGAGTTCAGCTTACTTCGTTGTACATCAGCCGAATCTTCAGGTGATATGGGTGCATCAACGTCACAATTGAGGAACTCGTGCCAAGAGAGCTCAAGGCTACCGATAAGTGCGCCCCGCGGTCCACCGAATCGAGCGACCACACAGGTCGTACCTTTTTGCCTGCGGTCTTCCATCTTAGTCAGCGCGCGCTTTTCCATTTGCCGCCGGACAAGAGAGTTCGGGTAAGCGGTAAAGACGTCGAGACGTAGGGCTGCCACTTCACTGAAGTCTTCGGGCAGCGCCACCGACGTATGTATGTCTGACGCATCGTGGTCAGGAGGTAAAACGCCCGATGGATCCCTGAGTCGTCTTTCGGGAGGAGCAAGAAAGCCAGACGGTGGCGGCGCGAAGGGAATTGCTTCGGAATCCACACCAAGAAATACCTGTGAAGAAGGCACGGAAGTGAGCGAGATCTCGCATAGAATTTGTAGCTCATTATTCCCGCCTAAATTCAAATAAACTTGGCAGTATCGAAGGAAGCAAACCTTGCCCATGGAACCCCTTCCGTCGGGTAGCATCCTCGAATTTCTTTGAAGCACGCTGAACAGAGCAAATATTTCGGAAAAAGATAAATTGACAGTTACTACTGCAACGTACGTGATGATGCATTGCAAATAGACTCACAAGCTGTTGCTTATTGCCAATATTCCAAGAATAGCTGATAGCCGTAAATAGGTATTCATTGGGCCGAACTGGCCCAAGGCTGAGCGGTAGGCTCGCATCGCGGATATTTAGTTTATGCTCCCAAATTCCGAGAAGATTTCCACGAAATTGTCAGATAAGAATATTGCTTTCAGCAAGCTCGAGCGTCTTGGTAACCTAATTGTTCCGTAAAGGACTACTTAATATAGCCTAGACTGAGTTATATAAGTTATCTTCTGCGAAGCAAGATGCGAAGCCGTACTTTTACAGACGACTTGTTACTATGCTCTTCGCAATGTAAAAGGCAGGCTCGCTCGGCTTAAGAAATAGGTTTCACGTGTATTTCTAAAGCTTACTGCAAGGCACACTTCAGACTCCTGTCGCTACTGTACTTCCCTCCAACGTGCTATCATCCTCATAAAAGCTACTGTAGCTTCCAGCTTTTCTGTAGCTTTGATTTTGGCGCATTATTTTTGTAAATTCTGAGAATTCTCAGAATGTATTACCCAGGATGCTGCAGATTTTGGGACTAAATTAACAAAATTAAAACGGTCATCAAGACGAGCCTACGAATTATTGTGTGTTGTTGTAGATTGCACACATGTATTGAAACGATGCAGTAAAGGATGCTATCAGATATCGTTCTCGAACTAGTACAAACCCAAATGACACAGAAGCCAATGCTGCGGGCAGAAGTGTACGCGCGTGCGTTGCGCGCAAGTCAAAATCGTATAGAGGATAGTGTGTAGAGGGCAGGAAGCATAATACTTCCACCCCCTTCTAAAGTGGAAACTGTTCATGAAATAATTTTGAAACCGGACTTAACTATCAGATATAGTAACGCGTTTCAAGTCATATTGATTCGATCTGGCGGTTGCACCGTTGAACGTGATGAACAATTTGACGAGGGCTTTGAAACGAACAAGCTGGATTACGGAGACAGTGACGACAAGAAAAAGACTACATGGCAGGCCTTACTTGAAGAAAAACATGAATGGATCATGCTTAACAGTCGCGTTATATGTGATTTGATCGCATACGTTTTGCTTGTGAACTGTGCACCACCACGTATTGCGTATGCATTGACAAATGTTGATAATCCACAGAATTGCGTACGTCCAGACTTAAAGCTATTCACGAAAAGTTGCGGTGTAAGTGGTCCATTATTGGTTCACATGGATTCTATTGGTATTCTCCAAAGCTCTGTGTACCGGCTGGATCTATACCTCAATGTAGAGAGTACGTACCATCGGTACAATGTTGCGTTTCGTTACATTCAGTGCAGGCACACTGCTGGGAGGGCGCACGATTAGACTCCGGAGTTGCAGAGCGCCTCAAGATGAGGCTGACACAAATTGGTGCCTGCTCAAAAAGGCACATTTTTTTAGATTGCATGGTAACACCCAGATTGGTTCGTTGTATTTCTTAAATCACAATCGAGGTTGTGCATGCGCCACACGGTCGCACTTTTGCGGGTCATCTCACGGGGGTCGTTAATTGTCGAAACAGCAACCAAAGTCTTCCGTGATGCATGGCATGCGAATCAGACGTATATGTGCTCTTCTGGTATTGAAAATGTTCCAGACGTATAGATGCTTGGATGCTCGAAAAAAATTCGTGGTGGTGGTGGTTGAGATTGCTTTGATACTCACGGCGTTGAGCATCGGGACTTTAAGAGTGATTCAACGTTCAAAGAATTTGTCGCATTTGAGTTGAAAACATTGATCTCATAGCTTGGAGCTTGGAAATCAAGAAAAAGGTATGCATTATAACAGATTCCGACCTTGTTGTTATGGTGTCCTCAGGAACATCTCAGCCGAAGTGTATACAGTTGTCTGAGTTCTCTCCGAATGCTGATGATATTGTCATGTATTACTTTGATGGAGTTCATTATGAGACGTTGCTTCACTTCAATGAGGACTTCGTTCAAATTGAAGACTTAATTGATGTTTTTTTATGCAGAGAATTATCGTGGCTTAACATCTGAGGAACACACGAGGTTTCTTAGTCGTGTCAACGCTATGTGGGACCTACAAAATGAACCTTTGATAGATCTTGTGACTCTGCGTGGTGCACTGTTAATATGGACTCCATACAATACAGAGATCACGCAATCAAAAACAATACATGGATTCATTGAGGGCTTTTATACGGAAAAGCATCGCCAACCGACGGCTGAGGAGTGGCTTCCTCTTGTTAATGATGTGCAGATTAAAAGTGGTCACAATCTGATTGCTCTGAAGTCGATTCGCGTAGCAATTTCGACATGGAAACGAGTTCATCCGGAAATTGAAATGGAGAAGTCTGTGCATGATTGCATCGATGACACATATGCTGAAAGAGGTCGCCTTCCAACGACTGATGAGCTACATTCACGAATGATTGAAGTGAGAGGCGAAAGAAATGAGAAGTCGTGCAAGTCGTGCAGTCGATCGTCGCTATTAGATCAATTTCAAGATAGAGAAACAAACCACGTCGATGGCCGCGACAGCTACGATTTGTTGATATACTATATGATTTCATGGAGTACAAAGACCCCTGAAGTATGCGATTGAGGACGTGGCGGGCAGTCCTTTGCACAGTCCTATCACATGCGCTTATAATGTACCACAATTTTTGAATCTTCAGGCACCATTTAGCGGTTAGCAAGCAGTAAATACAGTACTTTGGTTGTACGGACCATAGACCTCACGAGAGAGAGAGAGATCCTCTAATTGAATGTCACCTATCTTCGTAGCTTGGCGTATGCGTGTATACATATATCTACCGTTATGGAACTTCGAACATACTTCGGTCACTAAAAGAATGCCATGCTACACTGTCAACATTTTTTAAGGAAAGAGGCGATTCAAGGTCTCTCTTTGGATCTTATTTCCTTCTGATGCCATATATCGCCGATTCTCTACTTGGAAATTACCAAGATAGTCTTTTTGAACTGCGCCAACTCCTATCTTGACACTTCTTGAGGCAACCACGAAATATGACACCAGTGCGTTCAATGAGCAAGAATGCGTTTGTCAAACACGTCTTCAACTTATTCCCGTAGCATGAGTTCGGTTTGTCGCGACAGCCGCAGTGTGAATGAGCTTTCTGCGTATGAATTCAGTACGTACGGAACAAGGTGCGGGGGCTCGGTACTTGCTAGCTCTCATTTGGACGCACTTCCACTCCTTGTGTTTTTCATAGGTTTACACTCACTTCAGTGGCAGTCGTTCATTCAGACAGACTATATGCAGACCAATGCAATACCCTTGATAGATCAGATCGTACTATGCACGCATTTGATCCGGAAAGGAATTCTCAGAATTTGGCGTAGCCATCCCGTTAGGGGCCTAGTATTATTTCCTCTTTCCTCCCCTGTATTTGGAGATCTAAAAAGCGTTCTGACAATTCTTGAGCGCTTCTTGCGCCTTATTTTTTAGGCGTCAGGCGTCAAGCACGCTACCACTCAACTCGAGGACTTATAAAATGAGCTCCCGCAATATCATTGAGAAGCATCTGGCATCGCTTGAGGATTGGTACCTGATCGTTTGCCTTAAACTTGATGTATCTGAATGTTCGACAGATAGGCACATTTTTGGCATTACGAAAGGCGGGAATCGACACGCCCACTATGAGAATTGAAATGCTCATCCTAAGTGCACGATTCTACATTAGCCATACACAGAAAAACTTAGATGCTAGCGTACGAATTCGTGGAGTCTGGATTACTGCGCTTAAGCTCGTGATGGCTAATCACGCCTTTTAAATTTTGACAGGGACAAAGATGAGCGCTACATGGGAACATCCGATTTGTGCAATGAGCTCCAGAAGGACATCAAAATGGACCCCATGATGGAGCTACGTGTCTGTACGGCCATCCTCAAGGTTCGAACGCCTCTAATCAATTATTATTGATTACCCGACTCACGCCTCATGAGTATTCACGATCTTTTGCCCTCTTTCCCTCCCCCCCGCGCAAACACACCCTCTCAATGGTCTACACCCTAGCATTTTTCTCACTGTTGCTATTCATGGTGCACTTCATTTGCATGTCCCAATGACCTATCTCCTCAATTTGGGTGGCATTTCAATTGACAGCGCCTCGACGACACCTCCAACGACGTGCAAAGCAAGGCCATTCAGTGCCTGGCTATTTTGCTCAAGAAGGTGCAGCCAGCTCAGGTGTTCGAGATTTGTGACAAGCTGTGCTCGCTCTTGCTCACGGGCAGCGACGAATTGCGCGACATCTACAGCATTGGCCTAAAGGTAGCAAGCTCACTGCTCCCTTTTATTTTATATTTTTGAACCTACAGGCGGCCTTGTCTTGTTTTGCCCGAGGGTAGCCTTCTTGACGTGTTGCCAGGGTCTGGCACGCCTAGTTTCTCTAGCTCATTCAACTTTCCGTGCCTTGTATTCGATGACGACTAGTTTCGTGAACTCATTGTTCAAATTCTTTTCGTCATGTATTTTTGTATATGTCGTAGACGCTGGTGACGGACGTGCCGGAAGAGTCGGGGCGCGGCGTGGCCCAGCGGCTCATCGCTCGGCTGCTGTCGGGGGTACATGGGGACAAGCTGGAAGTGAAGCTGGAGTGCCTCGACTGCTTGGCGGACCTCATGAAGCGCTTCGGGCACGAGGTAGGGGGCATAACGATGTCCTATTTCGCGCTTTCGTTTACGCGTTGCTCGTCTGCCGTAATAGCCTGGCCTATCCATGCCGTCCCCTTTTTCTTGAAAAGCTGAGGTGCTTTTCTACCATTCCACTAACCTCTTTCGCATGTTCTTCCTCCTCTATCCCCCCCCCCTTCCCCCCTTTTTTATTTTCTCTCTTTCTCAGGTGGGCAGCGAGCATTCTGCGGTGGTGGCTGCGCTCCTGGAGCAGCTGGCGTCTTCTGCGTCCAAAAAAGCGGTGCAAAAGAAGGCCATTACCTGCTTGGGCGCCACCGCGGTGGTGCTCTCGGAACCCTTGCTCAACCAGCTGGTGGAGTCCCTGCTGACGTCAGCGCAAAGCAGTGAGACCGACTCCCGCGTCATCATCACCGCCATCGGACAGGTTTCAGTCGATGTGCTTGTTAATCCCTTGCATGTTCGTAAATGTCGTTTGGTGCTATATCCTCTTTGTTTCTTCTTCTGTCCTGCCGTACTTAATGCTGCATTTCGACGGATGAGCGTCGATGTAAAATGATACGCTGACCCGTGCATCCCATGTGTATGCACCTATTGATGTGTTTTGTGCGTCCTCCAGGTAAGCCGCTCAGTGGGCTACCGCATGGGCAGGCACCTCGACGCGATCGTGCCGCTGTTCCTCAAGTTCCTCGGCGAGCCGGCGGACGAGGCCCTCCAAAACGAAGCCACCAGCGAGCTCCGGGAAACCTGCCTTCAGGTTTTTTTTTTTTTTTAACGTTCGGATCTTTGATACCCTATTTCTTGTTCGCATTTTCATGCATTTTTTCTTCTGGTCTTGACGAACATGGTGCTGGCTGAGCCTAAAGAGTTCCTGAGAAGTCTCGTGTTGATCTTTTATCTTTGCTCTCCCTTCTTCTGTACATACCAGGGCTTCGAGTCTTGCGTGCTGCGATCTCCACGCGAGGTGGCTCCTCACTTGGGCCAAGTGAGCGGTGCTGCTGTAGCGTTCATGAAGTATGACCCCAACTACTGCGACGACGACGAAGATGAAGACCAAGATGGCAGCGATGAGGTGTGTTTGGGATTTGATAGTGAAGGCGAAGGGGATATTTGAAGTTTTCTTTGTTGTCTTGAAGAACGATTTTCGTCGAACTCACACTTCCCCGCGCCCACAATTCCACTTGTTTCCTTGTACATGGAATCATGCAACTATTTTATCTCATGATCCCCATCGCATCCTCTCCTCCCGCTTCTACTTTCTGTAACAGGACTTCGACGAAGACTACGACGACGACGGCGACGACGACGAAGACGACGACACTTCCTGGAAGGTGCGCCGCGCGGCCGTGAAAGTGTTGGCGGCGGCTGCCTCCCAGGCCCGGCCCGACTCCCTCGCGTCGTTTTACGCGACGGCGGCCCTGGAAGTGGCGAACCGCTTCAAGGAGCGCGAAGAAAACGTGCGGGTGGACGTGATCGAGTGCGCGGCCACCCTGGTCCGGTCCACCAGCCTGGCCGCAGCGGCAGCCCCGGAAGCCGTGGCGGCCCTCGGGGGGGAAGGCTTGCTGTTGCCGCAGCTCATGGCCCAGTCTCTGAAGCTGCTGGGCGGGAAAGCCAACGAAAAGTCCAAGTCCGCGGTGCTGAACCTGTTGAAGCAACTGGTCACGGTGCTGCCGGGCACCAGCTTGCAACCCTACCTGGAAAAGCTGGTGGTGGTGCTGGGGGCCACCCTCAAGGAAACGGGGAAGGGCACGTCGGCGGCCCTCAAGCTCGATGCTTTAAGCTTCCTGCGGCAGCTGCTCCTGTGCGACAGCCCCGAGCTTCGGGCCAGCCTCCAGCCCCACTTGCCGACCCTGTTGCCCCAGGCCCTGGCCACTACCTCGGAAGACTGGTACAAGCTGGTGGCCGAAGCCCTGCGCGTGGTGAGCGCCCTGGTGCAGGCGCTTCGCCCGCTGCCGTACCGGGACGCTTCCACCGACGGCCTGGACCACGAGAGCAGCGACCACAGCAGTGACGAGGCCATGGGCGAAGCGGGTGCTGCTGCTGCTGCTGCGTCGGAAGTGAGCCCACAAGTGGTGGCCCTGGTGGCCCCACTGCTCGCGGCCCTGACGCCGCGGCTCGAAGCCCACGACATCGACCAAGAAATCAAGGAAGGCGCCATTGGCTTGGCGGGGCAGGTGCTGGCCAGCCTGGGGGACGTGCTGCCGCCCGCCGACAAACAGGCGGTGTTGGCGCTGCTCGCCGAGAAACTCAAGAACGAAATCACCCGCATGCCTGCGCTCAAGGCCCTGGGCGCCGCCGCGCGGTCTCCCCTGAAGCTCGACTTGGGCACTGTGCTGGCCCCCGCGGTTGGGGACTTGGCCCTGTTCTTGCGGCAGCAGTCCCGCCCCCTCAAGCAAACCACGCTGGAAACCCTCATGGCGCTGGTGCCTGCGAGCCGGCATTCGAGCGAGAGCGCCTTGCCTCCAGCCCTCCTTGCGCAAGTGCTCACGGAGTGTGCGCCCTTGGTGAACTCGGGCGACTTGTTCTTGTCGCACCTCGCGCTCCAGCTCACCTGCCTGGTGGTGCCCCTGCTTCCCCCCGGAGGAGGGGTGGCCGAAGCCCTGCAAGCCTCGGTGCTGCCCCCCGCCTTGCAGCTGTGCGGGTCGAGCCTGGTACAGGGGCGGGCGCTGGCTTCGCTGCTGCGGCTCCTCCGGGACCTGGTGCGCCTCAACGCTGCCGGGGCAGGCTTCGAAGACTTGTACCAGTCCCTGCGGCGCCAAGCCGAGAGCTTTGGGAGCAGCGGGAGCAGCGCCCCCCCTAAGCAGGCAGTGGCCAACTTGGGCCGGGGCCTGGCGTGCTTGTGCATTTACGCGCCCGACATGGAGCGGCAGGCCACCGTGAACGCGCTGCTCCAAGACTTGCAACCTTCTACCTCCTCCGCAAGCAACAACAGTGAGATCAACCGCACCTTGGCCTTACTCACTCTGGGTGAACTCGGGCAGCACAAGGACCTGAGCGCGGTGGCGGGGCTGCAGGCGCTCGTGCACGGGGGGTTCGAAGCCACGGCCGAAGACACCAAGTCTGCGGCGGCGTTCTGCCTGGGAGGCCTGGCCGTTGGCGCCATGGCCACTTCGCTGCCCCCCATCCTCGAGGCGTTGCGGACCTCCCCCAAGCACCACTACTTGCTGCTGGCGGCGCTGAAGGAAGTGATTGGCGCCCACGCCCAGCCAAGTTCGGCTGCCACCAACCCGCGCGACTTTGCTCCGTACCTGGACCCAGTGCTGGAGCCGCTCCTGCAGCACTGCCGCTCCCCCGAAGAAGGCGTCCGGACCATGGTAAGAACACGTGTGCTTGAGGAAGGAATGCATCGCGAATTCGTTTTTCAAGGCAGCATTATAGGTTTAGGTGTATGCATGAGTTGGCACACACTCACCCCTTTCTTCTTAAAGTAAACCACCACTACTTTCACTCTGCTAACAGGTGGCCGAATGCTTGGGCGCGCTCTTGAGCTTGCGCCCCGACGTGCTGGTGCCCCGCCTGGTGGCGCTCTGCGACGAAGGCCGCGCCGCAGCGGCCGCCACGGACGAGGCCACCCAAGAAGAGGGGGTGCTGGTGCGGTGGACGGTGGCAGCCAGCCTCAAGCACGCCATGCGCGCCGTGCAGGTGGTTTGCCTTCGTTAATTGGACATGGAAGCATTCGTGCCTTGTTTGTCTACCTGTGTCTTCGTTATTCCTCCTTTCATCTAGCTTGTTTCGCTTTCCTATGGTTGCATAGTCCTTCAAACTTGAGCGCTACATATATTCATTGAATCGTGTGCTCTACTATGTCAAACCCGCAACTTTCTCTTGCGCCACCAGGACCCGGACCAGTGTTCGGCTTGCTTGAAGCCGCATTTGGCGCACTTCTTGGTGGGGGGGTTGGCGAGCACCGAAGACTTGTCGGTGATTCACGCCACGCTGCAGCTCTGCAACGCGGCGGTCCACCACCAGCCCAAACTCGCCATGCCCTTCCTCAGCGACCCCATCTTGCCGGCGCTCCTCAACGTGGTTACCCTCAAGGTATGGTCATCATGGGTGGGAGCCAGATGGATTGTAGGAATTACCAGAGTCGGAAGTGAATGGAAATCATCGCAGATATGATCACTCTGGCAAATCACTCTCTATCATGTGGGATCGTTGCGAACTTCTCTGATAATCATCATTTGCATCCCTTATTCCCTCCTTCACGTACAGGTGGAGCGCATGGTGGATTTGGGCCCGTTCAAGCAGAAGGTCGACGACGGTTTGCCGTTGCGCAAGACCGCCCTGGCCGCCTTGGGCACCATTTTGGACGTGGCGCCCGAACATGTGGACATGGCGACTTTGGCACCCCCTCTGGGGGCGGCCCTGGACGACGTGGCCGACGTGCAGCAGATTTGCCACCAGGTGGTGGTGAAGGTGGCGGCGTCGCCCCTGCACCAGAGCGGGGTGCGCGCCAGTTTGGACTTGCTCGCCGACCCGCTGCGCACCCTTCTGGACAAGACCTTGAAGTCGATTGCCAAGAAGCTCAAGGAGGGCACGGGCGGGCCGGAGCTGGAGCGCCAAAACGACCTGGTAAATTCTATCACACCACCCCTACCTCACGATGTGAGCGTGCCAGATTTCTTGACAACTGGTCTAAAGCATGCTCGATGGACTAAATTGTCTAGAATTAGCGCGCTATTCGACCGCAAGACGTGTAAATTTCCCACCTTGATTTCCACTTTCACCCTCTTACCTTCTATTGCACCTTTTTCGCGTTCCCTTGTTCACCAGGTGCGATCCGCTCTGCGCGCGTACCTCGCGCTCGACGCTGCTGCTGACGAGGACGCCGCTGCTGCAGCGCCCAAGTTCCGGGGCCTCAAGGAAGTCGTGGCTGCCAACGAACGCCTCCGTGCGACGGTGGAACAAATCCAAACCGAAGGCTGAGAAATCAGCGCACGCCTGCGCGCACCATCCATTCGAGATTTACAAAGGATAAGCCCCCTTGCGGTGTTAAGGGGGTAAAGAGTTACAATGCGCAACAGAACAGCATTTTAGGCGGGGGGTGATGTACCTAAAATTCAGCTGGCATCTACTATAGTATACAATGGTTTTTACTTTGGCGTCAAGACATCAGACTTCACTCTTCCCTCCGTCGTGGCTATGGCGCTTTTATGCAATATTCAATTCATATAGTCACTAATATAGAGATAAAAATAAGTAGACAAAGAGCAGGAGCAAAGGGCTAGTCTACTTGTTATAACTGGTGGAATTCGTTGTGTGTTATTGTGGATGTGGATGTGCAAAGGCATTTAGCTACTATCAACAGGAGTTTGGTGAATCACCAGGGACCTCACAAGAACTTTAGTATAGCGAATTGCACATTGGCGCTGCATTGAATTGAAGTCGGCTCTCAGCTCTCAGGCTTTCTGCTTCCTTGGCGTCCTCAGTCCTCAATAAAAAACTGTGGGCATCAAAAAGGCCACTAAAAGCCAAAACGCTTTCGGGGGCGTCTTTGAAGATTTCTGACGCGACGTACTTTGACTTCTCTTGCACTGTCTTCTACACTGATCTTTTGAAATGCCGTTATCGGTCCATTTCAATGGCCACGGCTGGTGCGCCGAGGCCCTTTCGGTCGATGATAACTGCTTCCACTATGCTCTCTTCTTTCCTTTCCCGGTAATCAGCTTCCGCAGTCGCAATCATTTTGCTTTTATCAATGCACATAACGGAGCAAAAGCCAAGCTCGCAAGGGGTGTACGAGTCGCACGGGAACGAGCACCGGTACCGGAAGCACAGGCATTGGCCCAGTGAGCCGCAGCACACCAGCGGAGTGGGGCAGCATGATATTTTCAACGCGTCGCCAAACTCGCAACAGCAACAGCACATGCCAAACTCCGACAGCTCTCCAAGCTTGATTTCGTTGCTGTTGCGCTCTTCACACGCACACAAGTTTTGCATGCATGTGCAATTGCAACACGCGCGCTTTTTCACTCTGGTGGACAAACATTGAGTGCCGCATTGCTGTTGGTAGCAGCACACAGTGCGCTCGTTCGTGCACCCGAGTGGTTTGTCTCGGGGCTTGCACGAACAGCCGCAGTACCCGCAGCAGCACGCTGAGCGGAGCAAAATGTTTTCAATGGGCGGCACTACAACGTCGTAAGAACCATCGTCGTCGGAGGTTAAGTCTCTGTTGTGCGTGCACGTCAAATTGGCACACAAGCCAAAGAAGATCCCACATGCGTTGGTGCCATCTTCTTGTTCTTGGCTGAAGCAGCAGTCCTGATAACAGTGATAGCAACGAATTGGAATCTTAGCAAAAGAATGGTTATAATAGATTGAATTGGTCTAGAGGGATCGTCGAAGAGTACTGTGAGAAAGTGAAATGCGTTTGGCCTGGTCTAAATGCAGCAGCGTGGCTGATACTCACGAAGTCGCAAAAGATGCGGTGGGTAGAGCACATCTAGCCCGAAGAATGGTACAAACTGTGTCAATATGTCCCCAATAGCCTTGAAGTGCCCCCTTTATATTTAGTGAATTTCCAGCTCTTCTGTGAAATCGCAAATCAAACCATCAAAAGGGAATGTTACATCGGGATTATTAGAACAAGGGTAAGATATAGTCCGTGGACGCGAATTGAGCCCCACATCAACCCATTCACGACGTCTTTATAGACAATCCATGATAGGGTGGTCGTGCTCTCAATTCTCGGCACCTGAACAAAACGCCCAATTGAGGAACGGCGCAAATTTTATTTCATTTTGGGGAATCAGGTGTCTCACATATTTCACCGTTCGTCTACCTATACTAATATAGTATTCTCCTAGAGGAACATTTGCCTCTTTGCCTCCCACTTTTACCTTTTACCTCTTTGCCCTTCGCCCTTCGCCTCTTCGCCTCTCATCACCTCTCACCTTTAAAGCTACGTAGCCCTTTCAAGCCTTCTGGCATCGTGCTCGTGCCATGCCTCTGTAACTACTAGGACGCCACGCTAAGGCTCTAGGAAGCTGCCCAACTACAGTTTGGCAACTGTCGCATAGCTCGGTGCGCCTTATTTCCTTCGGGAGCCTAGCTCCTTAGGTAGAAATTGTTTAACCCTGGCTAGGTATTCTACGGTTATTAACTTGAAAATGATATGAGCGACGACGAAATTGCTCGGATTATCGCAGAGGAAGCTGCTCGCCGCCGCATCCAGGCCCAAAAAGTGGGTGTGGGTGCATACCTAGAGCGTGAGCCGCTTCCGCCAAGCACACGACCTGGTGACGTAAATATGCATTTTTTGGGTCGTACAGTCGATGCCGTGCTAGGGCATAACCGTAGAAACCAAGAATCACAGTGCTGGCAGCAGCGCAACTTAGAATCGGCAGTGCATTCTCTAGGCAACGCTAGCCGCGAACCATGCGTTCGCAAACGACCTCGTTCTGTTGATGAAAAGGCAGAAGGTGACAGGGTACAAGCTAAATCGTCGCCTAGTGATGCTGCACAGCTTGAACAACAGGCATCGCGCGAGGCCTGGGCACTAAAGAAAGCTGCTCAGGTTGCTGCCGCACAAGGGACTGCGACTTCTTCAGTTGAGACATCCAGAGGCAGCAGATTAAAGGAGGACAAGAGCGAAAAGGGTAGGTCGAAAAAACGCGAAAAGAAAGAGGCAAAAAAGAAAAAGAGAAAACAGCACAAAGAGGAAAGAAAACGATCAAAAAAGGAAAAACATAAAGGCGATTCTTTGAGCTCAGCCTCATAATTCAAAATCGGATATACGGCCAATTCGAAACCAGATAAAGTGATAAACAGAAGCACAGCTCCGTTATCTGAGAAACAAATAACTTCGATTCTCGATTCTCGGTTTTCGCTTATTCAGCTTAAAGGGTCGAAGCGAATTAACGAGCGAACCACGGCCCAGTATTTAGTATTTGCGTGCGAGGCTGCGACGAGACAAGACAAGCAATTTAGAATTTAGATATTTGCCTCTGGAACTCGCCATCGCCTTCTCTCCTCAATCTTAATCCCGTACATCCCACGTGCAGGAACACCAGGGGGCCCTGTGCTCCTATAATTAAGAACAAGCTTAGAAAAACATACAGGAGGTATCTATGACCTAGTTCCTAGGTTCCTAGGCCCACGTCCCCGCTGTCATTGGTAAATCTGAAGGAACTAACATTGCATTATCCGCGAAGAAAGCGCCAAAGGTGTGTTCGCGTTTTCAAGGAACTCTCACTTGGTCTTCGGTTCCGAAGAGTAGGCAGACAGGCCGAGGGCGCCGACGGCACTCGCGCCGAAAATTGCATACGACGCCTTCTCTACGCCTTCATTGGTGACCGTCTCCGGGAGCTGGGTGGAAAGGACGCAAGAAACAGGAGGCACGGAGTATATGGTGCACATGATTAACAAAATATTGTGTCATAAAGCAGGGCCAAATTTCTCACATAATTATCTCCTCTTGCACAGGAAGAGCAATGGTATAGACACTAGCAATCCCCCTTCGCACTAAAGGAGGCGTTCGCACCCCAGGCGTACTTAGCACAGCAGACGAAAGTCAGTAACTGCTATGCACTCCGGGGTTGACAAACCTTGTCCCAAACCGTGTGGCGCAGGCCGCCCAGCCAATGGTAGAGCAACGGGAACGACACCGCAAACTTGGCCAGGGGCGCGGCGGAGCTGTTGCCAATGCTGCACATGAGGCCAGCAACGTCGGGATGCACGAAGGCCAAAGCTGTATGGATGCGGGCAACGCATACAGTGGATATAAAGCGGGTTGATAACGCAGAATGAGCAAGCGTTTGAGCCAATGGGTACACCAAGACAAAGAGTAGACACATGCGTAGAAGTAGAAAGAAAACAGGAGAAGCTCTACATAAAAGTTCTCCGAAGAGTTCTGCGACGGTGGAAAAAAATGCACTGCGCATCACTTCGAGCGACTCGCCGCTAAAATCAAAACATAAACTAGGCACTGGATCAATTGTTGGAGGAATTCATCCCGTCCTTTAAACGGTGCCTTGATGTCTGTCAAGTGGGCCGCTCACTCGACAGGCTTGCATATATTCATATCTTACATGCCCGTGACAACGTTACGTACCAGCAACACCGGTGGTGCCGATGGTAAGAAGCACTCCCGTTACGCGCACGGTGATGGACGATAACGAGACCACAGGAAATGCATAGATGGTCACGTGCGGCGAGATCGGCCTTCCCAACTTCGCCTGGCGTGCAGTGTATGACAACTTCGTCGCCTCAGCGAAGCTTCGCCGCATTGTTTGTCTGTGATAATTTCAAAACGCATAAGGCTCGAGGACACAATATTACGCGTATGAAGCGTTATTTGAATCCTAAGTTCGTGCATAACATCAACTTGATCCAGCGCTTCTACAAGAGAAAATAAACGGACCGGAGTGCCATTGTCAGATAATCTTTTGAGCAGATGCCAGATGTCAGCCGAGGATACAGGGAGGGATAGGGATGTTTTTTGAGTTTTTGTGATCCAACGGCTTCACTGATCACGTACAGTACTGTACTGATGATCTGATGATCTGATGATGATGATGGCTTTCTCTCGTTAGGGAAACAGTCGAAACCAAAAAAATTCTTCTCTACCTGTTAGTCTTCTAATTCCGGCCCTTCGGGGCCTGTCTCAAAAAAGATGAGTACGGCCACAGGGGTCGTGTTCTTGCCCCAGTCATTGGCCGATACGGGGGTGCTTCCTCTGATCTCAGCCTCATTTTGGACCTCGTCGCTCGGGAAATGGCTCGCAAACACACGGCTTTTT
>Ga0307931_1000163_pt1 | contig 38182 bp, 52 predicted proteins | sample OrgLakmetageno47_FD_201816 | JGI IMG/M metagenome (GOLD analysis project Ga0307931, IMG submission 201816) | Saline water microbial communities from Organic Lake, Antarctica - #47 | ecosystem: Environmental > Aquatic > Non-marine Saline and Alkaline > Saline | place: Antarctica: Organic Lake...
GCTTGAAACATTTTCGTGGACTGGCGACACGCTATGACAAATTGAAGCGCAACTATGAGAGCGTCGTCGCCATGGCTTGTGGTTTTTTATGGCTGCCGATGTAATGAAACGTCAACAGCCCCTAGCATGAAAGCACTTATATCAGCCGGTGCTCCTTTATCAACTCACGCAAAGGAGGCAACTAGCGCGCTCTTTGGCGGGGAAGTTCTCCATGAATTCTATGGTTCTACAGAAGCTGGATGGAATGCCAACCTTAGACCCCGTGATCAGTTAGAGAAACCTCGTTCCTGCGGCAAGGCGGTTATGGGCTGGGAGATCAGACTTCTGGATGTTGATGGCAACGAGGTTAAAAAATCAGATGAGGTCGGCGAGATCTTTGTTCGCGGCGACTATATGTTTGATGGCTATCTGGACAATCCCGAGACAACCGCTGCCGCCTTCCGCGGCGAATGGTTTTCAGCAGGGGACCTGGGACTTTTTGATGACGACGGTTATCTATATATTGTCGGACGTAAGAAAGACATGATCATTAGCGGCGGCGCTAATGTTTATCCCGAAGAAATCGAGGATTGTCTTCACGCCTGTCCAGGAGTAGCGGACGTCGCTGTTATTGGAATAGCGGACGAAACTTGGGGGGAGATAGTGACCGCTGTTGTTCAGACCACACCCGAGGTCAGAGTGAGCGAGGATGATATCAAGCAATTTTGCGAGGGTCGCATAGCCGGCTACAAGAAGCCAAGACAGGTTCGCTTCCTTGATCAGATTCCCCGAAACCCCTCGGGAAAGATACTGAAAATCGAGTTGCGTGAGCTGTTTTCCAAACAAATTTAGAACCGGAGCAATCTATGAGCGCGGGCCTGTACAATTACATTTCACAGGACAGGGTTATATGGGGCACACCGGCGGGTGAAGCCGTACTAGAAGAGGCAAAACGCCGGAATGCCAAAAGAATATTTATCATTGCCAGCAAGACTCTGAACCGTAAAACCTCGGTGATCGCAAAAATTAAAGATGTGCTCGGGCCCAGCCTTGTAGGAACTTTTGATGAGTGCCAGGAACATGCACCAAGGGCGACAATTATAGCGGCGGCCACAGCTGTAAGAGCGGCCAACCCGGATCTAATTGTCTCTATTGGCGGCGGAACAGTTATTGACACCACCAAGATTGTTCTGGTCGCGCTGGCAGAAAATGTGACGACCACCGCCGGTCTCGATGATTTGCATTTAAGCATTAATCCAGACGGATCCCGCAGAACTCCTACGATCTCAGCCCCACCGGTTCGTCAAATAGCTATTCCGACAACACTTTCCGGAGCAGAATATTCATGTCTTGGAGGCTCTTCAGATCCGAAACGGAAAATCAAGGATGGGTTCTATGGATCAGAAATCTGCCCTGCCGCAGTTATTATCGATCCCGCTGTAACTCTCGCCACTCCTGAATGGTTGTGGCTCTCAACCGGCATCCGGGCAATTGACCACGCGATTGAATCGATCTGTTCCCGAGGGGCCGTGCCCTTGGTCGATGCTTGTGCCCTGCACGCATTGTCCTTACTCAATGAAGCTCTTCGTGCCTATCGAGAGAACTCAGAAGATCTCAAGGCAAGACAACAGGCTCTACAGGGATCCTGGCTAGCGAGCCAAGGCATTCTGAGGGTTGATTATGGGGCCAGCCACGGCATTGGACACAGCCTCGGAGCCGTAACCCAGTTGAGTCACGGCTACACCTCTTGCGTACTCTTGCCCGCCGTGCTTCGTTGGAACCGTATAGATCCGGAAAATAAAGCCCGCCAAAAACTGATCGCCGAACGGATGGGACGCAATGATGGGGATGCAGCCCAGGCAGTGGAAGATCTCATTTCGTTTCTTGGATTACCCACTAGACTCAGAGAGGTGAATGTAAGTAAAAATGACTTTGCCCAAGTGGCCGAAGGCGCTATGGGAAACATTTGGGTTAACACCAACCCGCGCCCAATAACGTCAGTGGATGACGTTATTGGAATATTAGAACGAGCGTACTGATAGAACAACTCGAAATAGTTCGCGACGCATGGGGAAAGCACATCCTTTGGCGTCACTGTTACCTAAAACAATAAAGGTGAATTATCATGATGATGAACAAGAACAAGCTTCACGCATTACTTTTTTCATCCCTGCTTTCCGCTGGTATCACAGGCAGCGCCGCGTTAGCAGCCGAAGAGCTTGCACAAGGTGTAACGGACGATGAGATACGTGTCGGCCACCTTGGCCCCCAGACCGGACCTGTAGCAACTTACGACAAGATCCGTATGGGGATCTTGTCTTATTTTAAATACGTTAACGAGAACGGTGGAGTACATGATCGTCAGCTGAAGCTTATCGCTTATGACGATCAGTATCAGCCTGGCCGCACCGTTCAGTTAACCAAACGCCTGGTTGAGGAGGATGAGGTTTTCGCAATGCTGGCCAACGTCTGCACTCCCTGTAATGTTGCTACCCGTTCACGTAACGAGAGGGCTGGGATTCCGATGGTCATGATCAGTTCAGGTTCCCGGCAATTTGTCGATCCGCCTGCACCTAACTACATGGGCTCCAGTATCGCTAATTATGAGTTCGAGGCCAGAGTACTGACCGACTATGCGGTTAACCAACTAGGCGCCAAGCGAATTGCCATCGCTTATCAGAACGACGACTATGGTAGCCCCCTTGCCGATGCTGCAGCCAAAGCTTTGGAGCAGTATAGTGATGTGGAAGTCGTGGAGAAGGTCAATTTTCAGTCCTCAGACTCCGACCTGAGTACCCAAGCCCAGCGAATCCGGCAGTCCAATCCTGATGCGATCATAACTTTTTCTGTACCCGCACCGGCCGCCCAATTTAAAAAAGCTCTACACAATATTGCCGTAACCGATGCTCACTTCCTTGTATCATCTGTGGGTGGTGATTCAGAAACCTTGTTCGACTTAGCCGGAGACCGGGTATGGAACGGCACCATTTCCAGTGCCGTTATCCCAAAGCCAGATCAAGCAAGCGATGAGAGCATCGATCGGTATGTGGAGCACTTTAGTGCAGACTTCCCAGATGAGCCAGTCTCTGACTGGGGCCAGACCGGATGGGCAACCGCTGAGGTGTTTGTTGAAGCCCTCAAACGTACCGAAACCCTGACTTGGGAATCGTTTCTAGATGCTTTCTATACCTTCGATAACTGGCAGGGATCCATGTACGCCGGGGTGACCTTTTCTGAGGATAACCACTATGGCCTGACCTCCATGTTTATCACCGAGGCGAAGGATGGGAAGATCATCCCTACGTCGGAGCCTATAACCTTTAATCCAGCTTCTGGTGAGATAACCTACGGATCAGACAACTAATACGCACTCATACTGACCAACCCCCCCCCGATTCAGACCTGGGCTGTCATTTTAGCTCGGGCCCGGATCGGAGCAGGTTCGTCAAGAAAGGGCAGCGCAATAATAACCTTGGGTAATGGGAGCCTAATTGTGGAGCAAATAATTGTCAGCGGCCTGATATTCGGCTGCGTTTACGGACTGGCAGCACTGGGATTGGTGCTGATTTTTCGGACCACAGGCTTGGTTAATTTCGCTCATGGCGAGATGGCAATGGTGACCACATTCGTCGCTTTTACTTTTCTAAGCTACTTTCAACTATCGTTCTTTATCTCGTTTTTTCTTGCCATCGTCTTCGCGGCACTGTTCGGTATCGCAATCTACTTTCTGTTGATCCGGCGTGTCGGAGACGCGTCGCACCTCAACCAGTTGGTGTTGACACTGGGAATTTTTCTGGCAATCCACGGCATTGCCGGACTTATATGGGGTCACACCCCAGCCAGTTTTCCACGCGCACTGAAGGGTGGACCCATACAACTTGGCCCGATTTTTATTTCTCCCAATGAACTGTTCGTGCTGTTTGTCACGTTCATCTTGGCGTCTACACTTTTCGTTCTGTTCAGATTTACACGGGTCGGTCTTGCCATGCGAGCCTCCTCTCAGGATCTGACAGCCGCCCGCCTTATGGGAATCAATGTCAACTTCGTGTTTATGGTGACCTGGGCGTCTGGCAGCATTTTGGGCGGCATCGCGGGGCTGCTGACAGCGCCCTTCACCTTCCTCGGCGTATCAATGATGTACGATGTGCTGATTATGGCGTTTGCGGCCGCGGTTCTCGCTGGATTTTTAAGTCTCCCGGGCGCTGTGTTCGGAGGCTTGATCATTGGCGTTTTCGGGAATCTGGTCAGTTACTACTGGGCTCCAGAAATGGCGCTGGTATGCACCTTTGTGTTGATCATTGTCGTGCTCTACATCCGTCCTCAGGGTATTTTCAGTGCACCTGAAGCCATTAAGAAGGTATAGCCATGAAAGGTAGGATTTTTAATCGGCGGACAGCCGTTGTCGTATTCGCTATCTTCCTGGTGGCCTACCCGTTCCTCGTCGGCCAGTCCTCCTACTTTATGGGCCTTGCTGCGATGACAGCAATTTTTGCAATCGCGGCCATGTCCTTGAATCTCTTGACCGGTTACGGGGGGCAGATCTCCGTAGGCCAAGGTGGCTTTCTCATGCTGGGCACCTACACAGTCGCGGTGCTGTCGGCCAAACTAGATATGCCAATATGGGTGACTATCCCCGCCGCGGGGATGGTGGCCAGCGTGGTCAGCCTGATCGTCGGTCTGCCCGCAGTTAGGTTGAAAGGACATTTCCTGGCAGTGGCAACTCTGGGGTTTGGGCTGTCGATCCCGGAAATAGCTCTTAACTGGAAGTCCGTAACTGAAGGTTATTCAGGGCTGCCAATGACGCGACCTGATGCGGTATCCAGTGACCTAGCCTTCTTCTATGTCATTCTTGCCGTCACCATGATCGTCACATGGATTCTGCTGAACATTTCGAACAGCCGCCTAGGGCGTGCCTTTCTTGCGATTCGCGACAGTGAAATCGCGGCAGCCGCTACGGGTATCAACGTGGCCGGTTACAAGACTATTATGTTCATGATAGCTGCTTTCTTCACCGGAATTGGTGGTGGACTCTATGCCTACTGGATCGAATACGTCAGTCCGAACGACTTCACAATTATGACCTCTTTCTTTTTGTTGGCGATGATCGTCGTCGGTGGTCTGGCCTCAATTTGGGGCGCCATTGTGGGGGCCATACTGTTCACCGTGATCCCCCATTTTGCGGATGTCTATGTTGGGATGACGAACCTACTCATCGGGGTCGCTGTCATCCTGATCATCCTGTTCCGCCCGGCCGGTCTGATTTCGATCGGCGAAATTTTCCGTAAGAACAGAAAAGGCCAAAATACGAAAGCTGAGCCAGAAAGATTTGAACAGAGCAGCGCCAAGGAGGTGCCAGATGTTAAAATTTGATGATCTAACTGTTAAGTTTGCTGGTCTGACGGCTGTTTCAGGTCTAACATTGGATATACCCGAAGGCAGAATCTACTCTATCATTGGCCCAAACGGAGCGGGAAAAACAACGGTATTCAACTGCATCAGCCGATTCTATTCACCAACCAGCGGAACCATTGAATTTGAGGGACGGGACTTAGCTCAGATCAAGCCTCATCAGGTGATCGGGCTTGGTATTTCACGGAGCTTTCAGAACGTCGAACTGTTCTCGAAAATGTCGGTAATGGATAATTTGCTGACGGGCCTGCACTCTACCCTAAGTCATAACATCATCAGCATCTCCCTGAAGCTACCTTCCATTAGGAAGACCGAGGTTGAGGCGCGAAAGAAAGCCAACAATATTTTGGATATGTTCGGTCTCACCCGATTCGCTAATGAAAAAGTGGAAAACCTGCCTTACGGCTACCAAAAGATGGTGGATATCGGCAGAGCTATAATGGTCAACCCAAAATTGATTCTTCTGGACGAGCCCGTTGCAGGAATGAACGCAGCAGAGACCGACAAGTTGTGCGGATTGATTCTACATCTCAGGAACCAGATGGGTATAACGGTGCTTTTGATCGAGCATGACATGTCACTGGTTATGAAGGTGTCTGACCATATCACCGTTATGAACTTCGGAGAGAAAATTGCAGAAGGTACACCCGCTGAGGTACAGCAAAATTCCGCGGTGATCGAAGCCTATCTGGGAGAGGTTGAAGTCGATGCTGAAGCTTGATGACGTCTATCTGAATTACGGTCATATCCACGCTCTGAGAGGGATTTCTCTTGTGGTTCCTGATGGCAAAGTGGTGTCTCTTCTAGGCTCAAATGGCGCAGGCAAATCAAGTACACTGAAAGTTATCTCCGGCCTGCTGCCACCGTTGCAGGGGACAATGGAGTTAGACGGCCACCAAATGCAGGGAAAACCCTGCAGCAATATGGTTCAGGCGGGCATCATCCACTGTCCCGAGGGGCGCAGGGTCTTCCCCGACTTTACTGTGGAGGAGAACCTCAGGATCGGTGCCTACCGTCGCCCCCATGGTCAGGAGGTCGAAGATGATATGGAGCGGGTATTCACCTACTTTCCACGGCTAAGGGAGCGTGTGCAACAGAAAGCCAATACCTTAAGTGGCGGTGAGCAACAAATGCTGGCCATCGGTCGTTCTTTAATGGGTAAACCCAAGCTCCTACTGCTGGACGAGCCATCTCTGGGGATCGCCCCAAAGTTGGTGATGGAGATTTTCGATATCCTAAAGACGATAAATGAAGCAGGCACTTCAATTCTCTTGGTAGAGCAAAATGCTCACATGGCGATCAAGATTTCCGATTACTCCTACGTCCTTGAGAACGGCAAAATCGGACTAGAGGGCAGCGCCAAGGAGATCAAGGGTAGTCCTCAGCTAAAGGAATTGTATTTGGGTGGATGAACTGGTCGATAGGCCTTAATATCTGACTGTCTTCGAGGTTTGCTTTGCTGCACAGGGGCAGGCTTTCGATAGCAGCGACTCGGACACTCAAGCCCCAAACAGACCGGGCCACAGAGATGAGCATCGTATGACTCAGCCCATATTGACACAGCTCCGCGTGCTCGTTCGCGATGTCCAGCCACTTCCTGAAACGTGGAGTCCTCCGTACCTTCATCCCGAACCTGTACACTTCAGAAAAGCAGCGTCCTGTCCCGGGGGTTCCCAGCGAACACCGGTGGCACAACCGGCCGGGCTGTGATCCGTCAACCAGCAACGGTGCCTTCATGAGCAAAGTGAGCATTGCCAACTAGCCCCACCGCATGGAGTGGACCGGTCTGGGCTGGGACGGACCTCCGGATGAGGCGCTGGTGTTCGGAATGGGCGGCGGGTCAAAAGCCAACTCGACGCCAGCCGGTAATGGTCTGATCGGATATCGCTGAACTGCCCTATCTGCGGGTGCGTCTTTCAAATTCCCGTTACTCCACCGTCGTGGTGGGCTATGACGACGACAGGGAGACGGTTCTTGTAGCCGACAAGGCTGCGAGGACCTGCAGGAAATTCCCACGGCGGCGTTTCACCGCGCCCACGGTTTTGCCGGCCCCAACCGCTTTGCCACCTACCCTATGGAATGCCCCGCCCAGCTTCCCGACCTGCTGTCCTGCGCCCGCGATGCCGCGGCCTCAACGGTGCGCGTCATGCAGGGCGAGGACGCGTGTTGTTCAACGTCGATCATCTGCCCAGGGGCAGTCTCGTGGCCAGCGGCATCGGCGGTGTGCGAATTTTCGCGGATGATATCATGATCTGGCCCTACGGTTCGGCCCCGAGGAGCTGACGGTCGCGGTCAGGTCGCTGCCGGTGTTCATTGAAAAAGCGGGCACGGATGGGGGACACTGTTCCGGTTACTAGAGGCAGACTTCAGTAAGGAGGTCGCCCGGTTGACCAGGGATCGTGCCTTCTCCGACGCAGGAATAGCAAAGCAGGAGTGTGCTGATGCCTGGAGTGAGCTGGCCCATGCTGCAGCCTCGGAGAGCCTGGACATCAATCGCATGACTGCGACCGCGGCTCTGTTGCCTGCTCTTGAACTGGAGGCTCTGGACCAGCTCGCTCACGCCGCCATCAGCCGCTGAGCGTGGTGGTTGCGCCGGGCCGGGCCTTACTCCTGATTTTGCGTCTTTTTAGCTGCGACTCTGACTGCATCCGCAGTGCCCTGAATGAACACCACGATCTGCTCCACTTCCCTCTCGGTGACCTTGCCCTTGAAGTTGGGCATACCCAGCTCCATCAGGGCGTCTGTCAGAACCAGTGACTTCGCGTTTCTGATGGTATCGGGATTCGAGTAGCCAAGATTGGGGACGCCCCGCCATTGTTGATCGCCGGTACGCCGTGGCAGGCCATGCAATAGGTGACGTAGAGCCCGCCGCCCGCATCGCATCAATCGGGTCCGTGGCGGAGCGCACGCCTTCTGCCTCAATCGGGCAGCCGTCCTCATCGTGTCCTGTTGCCAAGGTCACCTCAACGAAAGGCTCGGCGGATATTAATCCGCCGTTGGTACGGTCGATCACATAAAAGAAGCCGTTTTTCGGGGCCTGCAACAAGATCTTGCGCATCTCAGCTTCTATCTCGAGGTCTGCGAGGATGATGTGCTGAGTCGAGGTGAAGTCCCAGTTATCCCCGGGAGTATGCTGGTAATGCCACTGGTACTCGCCGGTATTGGGATCCAGTGCGACCACCGATGCGAGATAAAGGTTGTCACCGCCCGCAGGACTCCGGTGCAGTCGGTTCCAGGGCGTGCCGTTACCGGTGCCAACGTACAGCAGATCGAGTTCGGGATCGTAGGCCATAGCGTCCCAGATGGTGCCACCACCGCCCTCGACCCACCACTTGCCTGCCGGGTCCCAGGTCTCTGCCGCTCTCTTCATGCTATCGTCTTCGAAGGGCAGTTCCGGGTTGCCGGGCACTACAAACCAGCGCCAGGCCTGCTCGCCGGTTTCCGCGTCGTAGTCGTAGGCGGAGACGTAACGGCGCACGCCCAGCTCGGCGCCGCCGTTACCGATAATTACCTTGCCATTGATCGCCCGGGGCGCTCCGGTGATGGTGTAGGGCTTCGGTCAATCAGGGTGTTTACCTTCCAGACACGCTCACCGGTCTTTGCATCGATGGCATTAAGGTAGCCGTCGAAAGCGCCGGCATAGACTTTGCCCTCGTACAGGGCCAAGCCCCGGTTAACCACATCACAGCAGCCTTTCTTTCCCCACGCCTTGGGCACTTCCGGGTCATACACCCAAAGCTCTTCCCCGGTCACCGCGTCCAGTGCGTGAACCACCGACCAGGGCGCGGTCATATACATGACCCCATCGACAACCAGCGGAGTGGCCTCCACGCCTCTGCGACTGTTCAGGCCGTAGGACCAGGCAAGACCCAACTTTTCGGCGTTGTCACTGGTGATTTTCGTGAGCCGGGAAAATCGGCTTTCGTCGTAGTTCAAGCCGTAACTCGGCCAGTCTTTAGTGGCCTTGTCATTGGCAATAATGAAAGCGGTATCGAGCTTCCCGACGCGGCTGAGGCATCGGTGTCTCCGCCGGCGCTATCCGCCTGCGACGCAGTCGCAGACAGGCAAAGGATACCGGCACTTACCAGGCTGGGCAGAAAACGCAAAGACCGGCGTTTTAATGGCCTCCATCAGTGCGAGATCATCGATTCGCGGGTCATGGGTCAGAGCCACCACCGCCGTCGCGGCATGACAGCCTTCACAGACGAGATACAGGGAGGGCAGTACCTGCCGGACCTCGACACCGGGAACGCGGAACTTCGCGAGTTCTTCGTCCCGGGGGTCACAGACGATGACCTCGTAGCCAAGGGTATGGGCAAACGAGGCGCAGGCCTCCGACATGCTCGCCGTCTACGGAGGCAACCAGCGTATCCGTTTTCCGGTGGCCGCATAAATGGCGTTACAGAGTGCGGGCGCAACCGGCGGCAGCCCTGGCTCACCCACGCCACCCATGGGCAGATCCGGATTGTTATTGATCAGATGGGTCCGCCCAAACCCCTGCCTTCGGGTAACTCCCAGCCCCATCCAGCCCCTTTGGTCGCCTTCTCAATGACAACGCGCATGCGACCAATATCGATGGTATAAACCTCGGGATTTTCCCCATAATTCCAGCTATTCCCAAACTCCGTCGGGTTGACCTGCCGGGCAGGACCCAACAGTTCCAGCAGGTAGTCGCGGTGGTCCCTGCCCGCGGCTTGCGCCAGTTCAGCGGCAAAACTCTGGATCGCAAACGCGTGGAGCAAATTATAGGCTGCCCGGAACCAGCCGATGCGCACGTGGGCGGGCGCTTCCGGATTCTCCAGTTTGATCGCGGACACCTTGAGGGGCATGGTATTAAAGCCCATACCCAATTCTAAATCCCCTTTCAGATTGGCACCTTCCACAAACAGGGACTGGATGCTGGGTGACAGGGTCCGATGCAGCGAGCCGGTGGTATTGCCGTCGGCGTCCTGGGAAGCCTCCAGGCGATCAACCGACACCGCATGGAAATACGCATGGTGAATGTCGTCTTCCCGGGACCACTGTACCTTTACCGGACGTCCGTCCATCTGCGCGGCAAGAATGGCGGTTTCGAGCACGAAGTCCGGCTTCGATTTACGGCCAAATCCACAGCCAAGCAGTGTCACACCCACGGACACATTGGCGCTGTCCAGACCCAGCACCTGGGCGAGACCGTCGCGGGTCGCCTGCGGATTCTGCACCGGCGCCCAGGCTTCGGCCTTGCCATCACGCACCCTCACCACCGCGACCGGGGGCTCCATTGGCGCCGACGGGTTCCATATCCCAGTCGATTTCCAGCGCCCGACGACCTTCCATCGCAGCCCAGGTGTTGGTGGCGATCACGGCTACCCCCGCCCAGCGGCTTGAAAATCGGCGGCAGGTTTATAGTATCAATGGTTACGACCTTGAGGACTCCTGGCACCTTCAGCGCGGCCTTGTCGTTAACACTGCCCAGACCCACACCGAGCACGGGCGGACGGGCGATAACCGCGTAAACTATGTCGTCAAAGTGGATATCGGCACCGTAAATCGCCTGACCGCTGACGATGTCAGCACGATGGTTAACGATGGTAACGGTGCCATCTTCGTCTATCTGGATGAAGACATCGGACATATCCACCCAGCCGTTGGGCATGCCGGCTGCACCATATTTGGCCTCATCCGCGCTCGCCGGGGAGATTCCCCAGCGCGCCACCAGCACCATGGCGCACCCGCTGCCAAACCCTGTAAAAATCTGCGACGACTTACGTTAGCGATATTAAAAGAGCCAGAATGAGTGCTCATCAGCTGGTCTCCTTATTGCCTGCAACTTGGTTAATAGCCTGGCGGATGCGGTTGTAGGTACCGCAGCGGCACAGATTGCCCTCCGTCGCCTGCTGGATTCTCGCATCATCCGGGGCGTCATTGGATTTAAGCAATGCCGTGGCGCTCATAATCTGCCCACCGTGACAGTATCCGCACTGGGCTACCCCTAGATCGAGCCAGGCCTCTTGAACGCGTTTGCCGACGGCATCGGTCACCATGGCTTCAATGGTCAGACCGGCTTGCCATAGGCACTGCTGACCGGCGTGGAACAGGAACGTACGGCCTCACCATCCAAATGCGCGGTGCAGGCACTACAAAACCCCATACCATAGCCAAACTTGGTTCCGGTAAGTCCCACCGTGTTCCGGATTACCCACAGCAAAGGCATGTTGTCCGGGACGTCGACGTCGTACTCTTTTTTTATTATTAATATTCAGGATGGGCATAAAGAACTCGCTCAGGCATCGTGTAGGTGGCGTGAGCCAACGCCTGATCCGGGTGCATTATCACAGACGCCTGAGCTCTTTCTTCAGGATCTTGACCACCGGGTTCCGCGGCATCTCCTCTATAATTTTCAGCTTTTCAGGCGGCTTGTACACGCTGACGCCCTCCTCCTTCAGATAGGCATTGATCTCTTCCAGGGTGGGAGGGTCCATTTCGTCCCGGGGCACTACACAAACGCATACCCGTTCCCCGAGAGTCTCGTCAGGCTCAGGAATAACAGCGACATCCAGCACTTTGGGAAACCCCAGCACCGCGTTTTCCACTTCCACACTGGAGATATTGAAACCGCTGCGGATGACCATGTCTTTTTTACGATCGTAGAAGCCCACAAAGTCGGGCTCGCGCACGATGAAGAGGTCGCCGGTACGGAAGAAGCCATCGTCGGTGAGTGCCGCTTCGGTAATATCCAGCCGCCGGAAATAGCCCGCAAACAGTCCCGGGCTGCGATAGCAGAGCTCGCCAACACCGCCGGGCTCCGTGACTTCGTTGTCGTCGTCATTCAGTATTTTCACCGCCACGCTGCGCATGCCGGAAGCCCACTCGTTGCCGTCCCTGCCCCACCAGGGCAGGTGATCAACCCGCCGCTCCAGTTCCGGCACGTCCGCAGGCCCCGCCACCATGCTGGTGCCTTCGTTCTGGCCCCAGATGTTGACAATGTCGATGTTCCAGCGGCGCTTGAATTCCTGCATCGAGAAGGCCGAGGGCGGCGACGAACCGGTGGTGATGGTACGGGATGCTGGAGAGGTCGAGCTGGTCCACATCAGGCAATTTGACGATCATATTGAGCATCGCCGGCACCAGTATGGTGTACTGGATACGCTCTTCCGTCAGTTGCAGGATCAGTATGTCCGGGGTAATCGGATGATGCAGGACGAGAGTGCCGGCCGCTGCCAGCCAGGGCACGTAGTTGACCCCGACCGCTGTCATGTTCACCAGCGGCGCGACACAAAGAATGCGGTCACCGGGCTGCAGGCCGCAGGTGGTGAACACCAGACTGATCAGGTACTCCCAGTTGTTGTGACTCATGGGGCAGCTCTTGGGCTCTGCCTCGGTTCCCGAGGTCCAGCACAGGGTAAAAATATCGTCAGCACTTACGTCAGCATTGGCAATGGTGCCCGGCTCACCGCTGGCAATGGCGGTCAACTCGTAACTATTCAGCTCAAATTTTCTAAAACAGTTTTTGACAGGGTTTTGGTACCAATTCCATGAATTTAGGCCACACTCAACGCAACACCACAAAGCGGTGCGCAAAGCTTCTAGGATCCCTTCACGGCCCTTTCGTTTTGTTGTCCATCCCCGGGGCGACGTCGTTTTGAAAAACCCTGTCAAATCCGCGCTCAGGACGAAAAATTCGACCTAAAAAAGTCGTGCGATAATAATGCATCACTCGACGGTACTCAGGCTCATAAAGATTAGCAACATTGATGTCGACGCTGCGCTGGCGAACGTCCGATACCGACTCCAAGCAGGCACAACCGTCGCGCCTTCCATGCGGACGGCGCATCGAATGACCGACTAGCCTGGCTTGCGCCCCATGCACAACGAGGTCAGCAGGCGATGAATGCGATCGGCATCCTGCCGCGCTTCAACGGTGTGCTCTGTCACGATCACTGGAAGCCGTATTACCGTTATTCATGCGTGCACTCTCTGTGCAATGCCCACCACCTGCGAGAACTTCAGCGCGCCTGGGAGCAGGATAAACAGGTGTGGGCTCAACGGATGAAAGTCTGCGCCCGGGCAAACGCGGGCGGCTCAAACGCACGCGGGCCCGCAACCTGCTGGAGCGGTTGATCGCCTACGAATCGAATGTGCTACGCTTACTCGACAGTCAAGAGGTACCGTTTACCAACAACCAAGGTGAGCGGGACATCCGCGTGTTCAAAGTGCATCAAAAAACATCGGGTTGCTTCCGCTCCGTTGAAGGGGCAGAGACCTTCTGTCGCGTGCGCAGTTATCTGTCGACGGCGCGTAAGCAGAACGTGTCTGCCTCGAAAGCCATGATGCATTTGTTCGAGGGGAGTGTGCCGCCGTTCATGGCAGTGGGTGCGGGTAATGATACGACCGTTTTAAATCAAACCAGCTGAATAGTTACGGCTACTTCAAGGATGAGGAGCGGACCCAGGATGCCTTTAAAGGCGGCTGGTTCCACAGCGGGGATCTGGGCTACTTTGACAGTGACGGCTATCTCGCGGTAGTTGGCCGCAAGAAGGACATGATCAAGACTAGGAGCGAGAATTTTTCAAGCCGCGAAGTTGAAGAAACCGTTTGCCAGCTGGATGCAGTTTCAGAGGTCGCCGTGATTGCCTTGGGCGATCCGCTCTGGGTCGAGACCGTCACCGCAATTGTTGTTCTCCGCAATGACCAGATCATTGACGAACAGACCGTGATTTCCCATTGCAAGTCACAGCTGGCCAGCTTCGAGGTGCCGAAGAAGGTCATTTTCGTGAATTCCCTGCCCCGCAACCCCAGCGGAAAGATTTTGAAGCGCAATCTTCGGGAGCTTTATGAGCAGGCCTCGTCCGGCGATGTCATTTCAGGATTGTAGACCCCCAGCGACCCCAAATCGTCAGATCCGACGAGGGGGTCATGCCACTTAAGGCACTAGAATAGCCAGTCGGTCGTACCGCTATTAAAACATCAACAGGGTTACAGGGTCAGACTGTTTTGACCCGGTCATCAGGAGACTATCGCTATGCCATTACCCGATGGGTTTAAGAACAGGCTGGCAATCCCGGCCATAGCAGCACCCATGTTTCTGACTTCGGGGCCGGACCTGGTGGTCGAAACCTGTCTGAACGGCGTCGTCGGGACCTTTCCCGCGCTCAACCAGCGCACCACCGAAGGCTTTGTCGAGTGGCTTGAGGAAATTGAATCCCGTCTTGAGGGTAAGGACGCCGCACCTTATGGCGTCAACCTCATCGTTCACCGCTCGAACCCGCGCCTTGAGGCCGACCTGGAGCAAATCGTGAAACACAGGGTGCCGCTGGTGATCACCTCGCTGGGCACCAACCCGGACGTAATCAAGGCGGTGCACTCTTACGGCGGCCTGGTATTCCACGACGTCATCAGTCGTCGTCATGCAGAGAAAGCCGCTGAAGCCGGGGTAGACGGTATCATCGCGGTTTCCGCCGGCGCTGGGGGCCATGCCGGTACGATCAGTCCTTTTGCCCTGGTGGAAGAAATCCGCCAGGTATTTGATGGCACGGTCATCCTAGCCGGTGCCATTAACAATGGCTGGCAGGTTGCCGCAGCGCGGCTTATGGGCGCCGACCTGGCGTACCTCGGTACCCGCTTCATCGCAACCAAAGAAGCTCTGGTGCCGGAAGACTACAAAACCATGCTCACCGAGACCCGCGCCGCCGATATCGTCTACACGCCGAAAGTCTCCGGGGTCAACGCCAACTTCCTCAAACCCAGCCTGGCCGCCGCCGGTCTCGACCCGGACAACATGCCCGCGCATACGGAATTGGACATGAGCAATGAGGCGAAAGCCTGGAAAACGGTCTGGTCCGCCGGCCACGGTGTCGGTTCGATCAACGACCAGCCTTCGGCGACCGAGCTGTGCAAACGTCTGATTGCGGAGTATCGCCAGGCGACGAAACAGGCCTGTGAAGACGAGTTCGCGCAGTAGCCTGAACCGGCCCAATGCTCAAAGAATCCAGCTCAAGGCCCTCTCGAAAAGATTCACCGTGCTCTTGTGGAACAGGTCACCGTTTTCCTTTGAGGCTTTGCCGGCGGAGGGCCGGGTGGACAGCAACCACCCCATATCCAGCAACGGATCTTCGATGGTGGTGAGTTCCCAGTCGACAATAGCCGCCAGCTCCGGGCCGTCATGACGGCAAATCACGTTGCCGAAATGATAGTCGTCAGGAATGCGTTTGGCCCAGGCCAGCCGAGAATCAGCTTCAGGTGTGGAACACGGGTAGCGAAGAGCGCTTCCAGCATCTGTGTTTCCCGTCGCATGGTCGCGTTCGAGTTAGTGCGGGGATAGGGCGTAAGTCGCCGCAGAACAAAGGCCCTGCCGTTGCGCTCGAATCGCAGCAGGATTAGCCCGGCCCGGTGGGCCAGGCCCTCCCGGGTGTTTAAAGCCCGTGGCTGCTCACATCCACCTTGGAAAACACTTCTTCCCTGTAAATATCTGCCAGCGCCTCACCGTTGTCGATACCGTCAACCAGGCCCACCCATTTCTCGAGAATCGGGCGGAAGGTCTCAATCATTTCGGAGGCGTTATCGAGGCCATATTTTTCAGCATAGGTACCCGCCATATTGTCGAGGTCCTGCTGAATGAACGCCCGGGTCTGGCTCTTCATGTCGTCGCCGGCGTCGTGGACCTCGATCCGGTCGAGATCACGGGCGGCCTCCATGTTGTCCAGCGCCGCTTTAGCGTAGCCCCAGCTCAGCTCAGCTGAGAGCACCGCCGAGACGTGCAGCATGGCGGTCCGCTCCTCATCGCTCAGGTCGGCCCAGGTATCCTTGTTGACGGTGTTGGCGACACCCGCGAAGACGCCCCCGGGCGCTCCGGTAGTAATGTCGCTGACGACCTCCATCAGCTTCACAATGGTCAGTTCGGGTGCCGAGTGTATGCTGCAGTCCACCACCCCCTGACTGAGGGCTTCGTAGGTTTCATGCTGCGGCACGGAGACGGAGGACGCGCCCAACTCCTCGGCCCAGCGTGACCACTGGGCGCCACCAATGCGCAGGCGTTTGCCCTGCAGATCGTCCATGTTGCGCACCGGTTTGTTGCACAGAAGCATGTAGGGCGACGTGCCGCCACTGCCGATAAACACCTGGTTCTGGCTGTCAAACTCTTCAGTGCATTGTGGACAATCGTTGAACAGGTACTCGGACATGGCTCCGGCGTAGGCGAGACCTGCGGTTTCCGGAGCAGCGCCGGTCATTTCCAGCAGCATGGACAGCTCGGCTGCCAAATTGGTGCTGGGGAATTCTGCCGGAAAATACGGTGTGAGCACCAACCCGCTGGCTGCCAGGCCGTCACGTATACCGGACGGTGTTTCCGAAAAGCTCAGCAGGGACTGGGGGTAAACCTTGGCGGTGAGCTCGCCGTCAGAATATTTCGCAAGCGCCTCGGCGGACCGCAGTGGTCGCGCTGGGTCACTGAAATGGGCGTGTCACCCGTGTCCATAGCGGTCAACGAAACCTATGAGGGACTCGGCCAGGACGTGATCGACTGCACGGATCACAACCTCTTCGACCTGACTAGCTTCAACTTTATTGAAGTGGTCTCCGACATTACTCTTGGCGTACCTGGGCGTTTATCGAGAAGGATCTCAATACCATCACCGACCGTTATCAGGAGCGGTATGACCTCAGGTGCTCCGCAACAATGATTTCCGGGTTCCGGGAGCTTCTCGGAAAATGGGTCAAAAAAGTGAAGGACGTCCACACCCGTGAGGAGCTAATGGGGCTCTACTGGAATGATGTCTTCTCAACCGTTGATGTCAGCGCGTACGGCATCTGGATCCCCAACCGGATCCCGACTCCGGAGTCTGGCGCCAAGGGCGTGACAGCCACTACAACTCCCGAAATCGTCGAATCAGACGACGGCATTCGCCGTGCATTTGCGAGACACTGACGATCCAGTTTTCACAACAAACATAAAAATCCAGAAGGAGATGCCCCATGCACGGACTGATGCAGGACAAGCCTCTGCTCATCAAGTCACTGATCGAGCACGCGGCTACGTTTCACCCTCGCACCGAAATCGTCACCAAAACCGTGGAAGGCCCCGTCCACCGGTCCAACTACAGCGAAATTCTGACCCGATCGAAAAAAATCGCCAATGCCCTGAAAACCATCGGTGTGGATTTTCAGGACCGGGTCGGCACCCTGGCTTGGAACACCTATCGCCATTTCGAGCTGTATTACGGCGTCTCCGGCAGCGGGGCGATTCTGCATACCGTCAATCCGCGGCTCTACCCGGAACAGCTCACCTATATCATCAACCACGCCGAAGACAAGGTGCTGTTCTTTGATATCACCTTCACGGACCTGGTGAAAGAACTGGCGCCGTCCCTGACCACGGTAAAAGCCTTTATCGCCATGACGGACCAGGACCACATGCCGGAAGTCGAGCTGCCGAACCTGTACTGCTACGAGGAACTGGTGGAGGCCGCGAGCGCCGATTACGAGTGGCCGGAGTTTGACGAGCGTACGGCATCATCACTGTGCTACACCTCCGGCACCACCGGCAATCCCAAAGGCGTCCTCTACTCCCACCGTTCCACGGTGCTGCATTCGCTGATGCAGGTGGCTCCGGACGCCTTCGAAATCAGCAGCAATACGACCATGCTGCTAATCGTGCCCATGTTCCATGCCAATGCCTGGGGCGTGCCCTACTCGGCGCCCATGGTGGGCGCCAAGATGATACTGCCGGGCCAACACCTGGATGGCGAGAGCAGCTATAACCTGATGAAGGAAGAAGACGTCACCTTCTCCATGGCGGTCCCTACCGTCTGGCTGATGCTGTTCCAGTATCTGGACGCCACCCCGGGCGCCAGCCTAGACAACCTCAAACTGGCCGGGGTGGGGGTTGGCGGCTCAGCACCGCCCATCGCCATGATCGAGCGCTTCCGCAAGTCCGGCATCGACATGGTGCAGGGCTGGGGCATGACCGAGACCAGCCCGCTGGGGGTTATCAACCAGCCGCTGCCCAAACATGCCAGTTTGAGTAATGACGAACTGGCCAAGCTCAAAACCAAGGCCGGGCGCGGCATCTGGGGTGTGGAGATCAAGATCGTGAATGACGCCGGCGAGCGTCAGCCGTGGGATGGCAAGACCTCCGGCCATTTCTACGTCAAGGGCCCCTGGATAGCCAGCGGCTACTACCGCCAGGAAGGTGGCAGCAAACTCGACGACGAAGGTTTCTTTCCCACCGGCGATATCGGCACCATTGATCCCGACGGTTACCTGCAACTTGTGGACCGCTCCAAGGATGTGATCAAGTCCGGGGGCGAGTGGATTTCTTCCATCGAACTGGAGAGCGCCGCGGCCTCCCATCCACAAGTGGCGGAAGCGGCCGTCATCGGCATAGCCCACCCCACCTGGCAGGAACGCCCGCTGCTGATCGCGGTACTCAAGGACAGTGCCACCATCGGCAAGGAAGAACTCCTGGAGTTCCTGGGCCAGCACGTCGCCAAGTGGTGGCTTCCGGACCGGATCATGTTCGTGGATGAACTCCCCCACACCGCCACCGGCAAGCTGCTCAAAACCAAGTTGCGGGAACAGTACGGCGACTTCAAACCCTCCACCCAGTGAGCCACGATGGTCCCTGAGCCTGCCGCCGGCCTCACCGGTCAAGCACAGGGGCACTGGCCGACGAGATGAGCCCATGATTGATCCACAATTTGTTGGCTTCGAATTGCCGGTGCATACCCAGGAAGTTGAGAAAGGCCGTTTGCGCTTTTTCTCCCGCGCTATCGGCGAAACAGATCCGGTTTACCTCGACGAGGACGATGCGAAGGCGGCGGGGTGGCGTTCCCTGCCAGTGCCTCCGACTTTCCTGTTCTGCCTCGATATGGAACGTTGCAATCCCTACGACTACCTGGAAACCCTGGGCATAGAACTGGGCGAAGTGCTCCATGGCGAGCAAAGCTTCCAGTATCACGAGGTGCCCTGCGCCGGCGACCGGCTAACGTTCCGGTCCCGCATTACCGATATCTGGGCTCGCAAAGCGGGCACCATGGAGTTTGTCGTCCGCGATACGGACGTCTTCCGGGGCGAAACCCCCATCGCTGAGCTACGCTCTACCATCATCATCAGACACCGGGACAACCATGAATCTTGATCCCCATAGTCCCGAGGTCGGGGACGACATACCCGAGCTTTCGACAGCGCCCATCTCACGGCTGACCCTGGCCCTCTATGCCGGCGCCTCCGGCGATCACAACCCGATCCATGTGGACCTGGATTTCGCCCGTTACCACGGCATGACCGACGTCTTCGCTCACGGCATGCTGGTCACCGCCTATCTCGGCAGGATGCTCAGCAACTGGGTACCACAACAGGCGATCCGCAGTTTTGCCGTGCGCTTCGTGGCGATCTGCGAAGTCCATGACCAGATCAGCTGCAAAGGCCGTATACTGGAAAAAATCACGGCAAACGACGAGACCCTGATCAAGGTCGAACTGACCGCCAGCAACCAGCATGGCGTGGCCCGGGTCGTCGGTGACGCACTAGTCGCATTACGCTGAATACCAACCGTCTGCCGCAACAACAAACACAGTCTGGAGTTCGATATGTCCGCCGCATCCACGTTTTCCACCCGCTATGAGCATCACTTTGGCGACCGCGTCCTGCGTTGCTACAGCCATCGCCTCCAGAGTGTCCTGGCATCTTTCCAGGACGCGGTGGCCCGAGCTCCGGACGCCGACTGTATTGTGTGTGAAGGCGAACGCCTGAGTTACCGGCAAAGCGCCCGCCACGCCGACGCCATTGGCCGCCAGTTGCGGGCCCGGGGAGTGGAACAGGGCGACCGAGTCGCGTTGCTGATGGGCAACCGGACCGAATTTGTGCTCGCCCTGCTGGGCATCCTCCGGGTCGGCGCTATAGCGGTGCCCCTCAACGTCCGTGAACAGGGCCCGGGACTGGCCTATATGCTTGATCACTGCGAAGCCCGCGCAATCATTTTTACCGCGGACCAGGCGGGCAAACTGCCACCGTCTGGGACCCCGGCTTCCCTAACTCGCCGCTTTGCCGTAGCCGGCGAGGCCGACGGCGCCGAGCCTTTCGCCAATCTGCTCCAGGACGACCACACGGAACTGCCGCAGCCCGAGGAAAATGAGGAAGACACCGCGGTAATTCTGTACACCTCCGGCACCACGGGGACCCCAAAGGGGGTCATGCTCACCCACTTCAATATCATTCACACCCTGATGCATTATCATCAGGTCATGGGCCTGGGAGACGGCGAACGTACTCTGCTGGTCACCCCCACCAGCCATGTCACCGGGCTGGTGGCCAATATTCTGACCATGACCCATGTTGCCGGCTGTGTGGTGATCATTCCCCAGTTCGACGCGATCGGGGCGGTGGAGCTGATCGCACGAGAAAAGGTCACCCACGCCATTATGGTGCCCGCTATGTACAACCTGTGCCTGCTGCGGGCGGACTTCCGCAAGCACGACCTCAGTGCCTGGCGCATTGGTGGCTTCGGCGGCGCGCCCATGCCGGAAGTGACCATTGCCAGGCTTCGCGAGCAACTGCCGGATATGGAGCTGATGAACGCTTACGGCGCTACCGAGACCACCTCCCCGGTCACCGCGTTGCCCCTGGGGGACAATGGCGCACATGCGGACAGCGTGGGGCAGGTGGTGCCCTGTGGTGACGTCCTGATCATGGACGACAACGGCCGCGAAGTGGAAACCGGGGGGTCCGGCGAACTCTGGATCAACGGTCCCATGGTGGTCCCGGGCTACTGGAACAATCCCGAAGCCAACGCCCGTGAATTCAGCGCCGGCCACTGGCGTTCCGGAGACATCGGGTCCATAGACGCGGGAGGTTTCGTGCGGGTGTTCGACCGCAAGAAAGACATGATCAACCGCGGCGGCTACAACATCTACAGCGTGGAACTGGAAAACCTCATCAGCAGCCATCCGGCGGTGGTGGAATGCGCCATCATCCCCCATCCTGACGAGGTCCTGGGCGAGAAAATCCACGTCTTTGTCACCCACAACGAAGAACAGGGCCCTCTGTCGGCAGACGACATCCGCATGTTCTGCCGCCAGCACCTGGCGGACTACAAGACGCCGGACTACGTCACCATCCAGCTCGACCTTCTGCCGCGGAATGCCAACGGCAAACTGGTGAAGGCCGGGCTCAAGGCCCGTATTGGTTAGCCGCGGAACCCGCGGCTAACCCGTCTCAAGCGTAAAGCGACTCGATAACCTCGTCGCACTTCTCGTAGATCTTGCTATGGCGGACTTTCATGGTGGCGGTGACTTCGTCGTCGTGGCCCAGTTCCTTGGTGAGCAGGTGGAAGCGTTTGACCTGGGGCAGACGGGCGTTGCCTGCACTCACTTCTTTGCGGATCAATGCGTTGACCTGCTCATGCTCCGCCAGACTGCGGCAGGTGGTGTAGGCAATCCGCTCCTGCTCGGCCCACTTGGTAACGGTTTCGAAGTCCACCTGAATCAGCGCGGACACGTATTTGCGCGACTCGCCTTGATGGTGTTTTCGATCTCCGTGGGTGACAGGTTCTTGCCGCCGGCGAACGCCAGGAACAGATAGGCGGCGAACATCATAATTTCGCCGATGGCAAAGTTGATCACCCGGATGGCCTTGTAGATGATCACAAACCCCAGGGCGATGAAGGCGTAAAGGCCGCCCATGGCCAGATCCGCCAAACTGATCTCGCCGAAAAACAGCCAGTCCATTACGCCACCTCCCGGCTTGGGTTCAGCTTCTCGCGCAGGCGGTCGATGTCGCTGTAACCCAGGTAGGCCTTGATCACCTCGGGATTGCTCTGGACCTGAGCAGGCTCCTCCTCGGCGGCGACCTCGCCGAAATTGGGAGGCGGTCAATCTCCAGAAAATCGATGATGCGGCGATCCACTTCCTCGCGGATCACCAGCTCTTCCCGTCGTGCCGGCCCGAATTAGGCCAGTGAGCTCAATAGGCCACTTTTCATGTGCACGCGGGCGCCAAGCTTGATGTTGCCCAGCACCGTCATGCACCGGAACAGGGCGATATTCTGAAAGGTACGGGCCAACCCCAGGGCGGCCCGGGCCGGTGGCCGGATGCCCTTGAGCACCTCGCCGCGATAGCGGATGGTGCCCTGCTGGGGTTTATAGAAGCCGGAAATGCAGTTGAACATGGAGGTCTTGCCCGCCGATCATCGTGGTAATGGTGTCTTTATGCACCACAAAACTGACATCTCTGAGGGCGGCAACGCCACCAAAGGACAGGAACAGGTTTTCGATTTCCAGAATGTTCACGGTCACCCCTGGCACCCTGCAGATACACGTGTGACGGGTGGCCGGTTTGACCTGAAAGCCTGGCCCGTCGATTCTACAGAGTGTCGCAAATTGTTGTTTTTCGAAATTATAGCTAGGTTAATGGGTTTGTCGCCGCTCAAGATCGTCCATTCCGACGATGTTCCCATACCAGAAGGTTGCCGTAATGTCCGGCAAATGAACCCGAAGTCCTGAGCTCGCCCGGTAGCCGCTACAGCCCTGGCCTGAACCGCTGACCGCGAGCCCCCAGACAACAACAAACAAGGTTTTGGCAATGCGTCCTGATACACCAACGTCCTCCAACAACGACGATACCCAAGCCGACTTTGATGTGCCCCGTTTTCTGGAGTATGTGGCCGCAAAGCTGCCACACCTTGCCAGTGCTGTCGCCGCTGGTAGGGTGTCCCTGAAGCGTATTGCTGGCGGCCAGTCCAATCCCACCTTCTTCATCACCATCGGCGGCAACGAATATGTCCTGCGCAAGGCACCCAACGGAACCGCCCTGCCGGGCGCCCATGCCGTCAACCGGGAATACCGAATCATGGATGCACTTTACGGTCGCGGCGTGCCAGTGCCGAAAATGATTCTGCTGGAGAATGATCCCGACGTTCTGGGAGCGCGCTTTTACCTGATGGAGCGGCTCGACGGCGAGGTGGTGCACACCAGCCTGTTGCCGGACCACTCCCCGGAGCAGCGCGAGGCCATCTATGCCGACAAGGCAAAGGTGCTGGCTAACCTCCACCAGGTGGATCTGGAAGCGGCGGGCCTGGCCGACTATGGCCGCCAGGGCCCCTTCTTCACCCGCCAGATCCATCGCTGGACCAAACAGTGGGAGCTGTCGAAAACCCGGGAACTGCCGGAAATCGACCAGGTCGCCCAATGGCTAAAGGAAAACGATAAAGGTGACGAAACCAGTGCCATCGTTCACGGCGACTATCGTATCGGCAATCTGATGCTGCACCGTGATGAGCCGCAGATTATCGGGGTTCTGGACTGGGAACTGTCAACCCTCGGAAATCCTCTGGCGGATCTGGCCCACACGGTCTGCATGTGGCACATCACCCCGGAGGAATATGGCGGCCTGCTGGGCGCCGATCTGGGCCGGCTCGGCATCCCCGGCCGTGCACAATTTGAAGAAACCTACATGGCGGCGGCGGGCCTGAGCAACGGCCTGACGACCTTCCATCATGCCTTTACTCTGTTCCGGATGGCGGTAATTTTCGAGGGCATTGCCGCCCGTGCCTTGGCCGGCACGGCGTCATCCGACAATGCCCATACCGTCGGGGCGCTGTCCGCTGTTCTGGCGCGCCGCGCTGCCGAGATAATTGCCAGTGACAGGGCTTTGGCCTGAACCCATTACCGGAAAGAAACAGATGCACCGACCGGGGATGCAGGGATGCAGAGTACAACAACTACAACACTCAACCACAGGTGACCGGAACTCTGGTCACGGGAGGAACACAATGAACAAGAAACTTTCCAGACTCGCCCTCGCAGGCCTGGTCGCCGGCTCGCTGGGCTTCACCGGCGCCGCCGCGGCGGAAACCCTGCGCATTTCCTCGGGTATCGGCCAGCAGCATTTCTGAGTCGGCGAACACATGGACCCCTTTGCCGATGCCATCGAAGAGGCGGACATCGGCATTGACTTCAATCGCTTCTACTCGGGTGCCCTGATCACCCCAGGACAAGAGCTTGGGGGCCTGCGGGGCGGTATCGCCAGTGTGGCTGCACCCCTGCTGGCGCCATACCACGAAGGCCGCTTTCCCCTCTCCGACATCACCCAGCTGCCGACTCTGGAAACCAGCTCCGAGCTGGTCACCGAAGCTCTGCTGGAACTGATGGACTCGGATGCAGAGCTCTCGAACGGTAAGACCTTCTATGACTATGAGCTCGGTGACAAGGACATCCGCGGCTGGCCGGTGGGGGCAACGTCCGCCTATTCCCTGGCCACTACCGGCATTGAACTGAGGGACCCCTCCGACCTGGACGGTCTGCCCATTCGCGCGGGCTCGCCGCTGCATACCATCCTGTTGGAAGAACTGGGGGCCACACCAGTGACCATGACCAGCGCCGATTCCTACGAAGCCCTGTCACGGAACACCGTCGAAGGCACCATTCTGTCCATTGCGGACTGGCCCTCCTACTCCTTTGAAGAATTGCTGGAGTACGTCATCACCGGCATTTCCATGGGCCATTGGGAAAGCTACCTGGCAGTAACGGAAGACACCTGGCAGGGCTTTAATGACGAACAGCGTAAGGTCTGGGACAGAATTGCCCGGGAAGTGGCACTCGAGAATGCTCGCCACATTGACCGCAGGGAGATCGAGGTGAGGGAAAAATCCGCGGCCGCTGGCACCACCTTCGTGGAGATTGGTGAGCTGTCCGCCTCCATGCAGGAACATATGTCCGAAGCTGCCAGCCGGACCTGGATCCGCTGGATCGAGCAGCTTGAGGATAACGGCCATCCCGCCAGATCCGCGGCAATACTCTGGGCGGAACTGATCGAGAAACGCGGCAGCAAGATCCCCGAGGGCGCCGCCGAGTACCTGAACCTCAATTAATCCGACACGGCGGTGATGGTATCTGCCATCACCGCCGTGTCCCTGTCTGGGTGATTCGCTGTGTCTTCTACTGTCGCTATCTGGATCGTTGCCGGCTGGTTCGTGGTATTCCTGGCTCTGGGGCAGAACGTTGCCACCATTCTTTTTGGTGCCGGCATTGTCGGCATTGGCCTCTACATCGGCATGGGGCCACTGGGTGGCATCATCGGCCCCGACACTTTCTATACCGCATCAATCTATTCCCTTTCCATTGTGCCCCTGTACCTGCTGATGGCACAGATGCTGTTGCGCGGTGGCATCATCATGGATCTGTTCCAGGTCGGGCACCGGCTCTCCGGTTACCGGCGCTATCCCCTGGGGGTGGCAACCATTGTAACTGGCTCCCTGCTGGGCGCGGTCTCCGGTTCCGGCGCCGCCAGTTCAGCGTCGCTGGCCGCCGTTGCCTCCCCGGAGCTGGAAAAACTGGGCTACACCCGACGCTTTTCCCTGAGCCTGGCCGCGGTGGCCGGTTCTCTTTCGGCTATCGTGCCCCCCAGTCTGATCATGATTATTTACGGCTCCCTGGCATCGGTGCCCATCGGGCACCTGTTTATTGGCGCCATCGGCCCGGGGCTGCTGTGCGTTACTGTCTACGTAGTCTGTCTCAGGGTGTTCGGCGAAATACGTGCCGATGCCGGCGCCGATGGTGTGGTTCCCGATGAACCCGAGGATCCGGCCGGCCGCCGTAAAAGCAGGAACGCCTTCATTTTCGTGATTGCCCTGATGGTGATTGTCTTCGGGGGCATATACGGCGGCGTCATCACGGTCGCCGAAGCCGGCGCCATTGGGGCCCTCACCGCCATGGCCGGTATGATCATCATGCGCCGTGTCAACCGCCAAGATATTTTTCTGGCGCTGGCGGAATCGGTCAAAATCACCGCGGCCCTCATGATGCTGGTGCTGGGCGCCAAGATCTTCGCCCGGTTTCTTTCTTTCTCCCGCTTACCCAACGAACTGCTGGGCCTGATGGACCCCCTGCTGGGCAGTGCCAACCTGGTGGCCGCCATTCTGCTGGCGGTATTTTTCCTGGGGGGAATGTTTCTGGAGTCCGCCGCTGTCATTGTGCTGCTGGTGCCCATTTTCCTGCCACTGCTGCAGGCGGCGGGCATTGACTTGCTCTGGTTCGGCGTGTCCGCCTCCATGATGATTGCCCTGGGACTGCTGACGCCACCGGTAAGGCTGGCCACATTTGCCGCCGCCAGTGCCGCCAACTATCCCGCAGGGCAGGTATTCCGGGGTGCCACCATCTTTGCAGTCGCGGCAGGGGTGATCGTCACCAGCCTCATCATGCTGTATCCGGCGCTGGTCACCTGACTCCCGTCCCAGATTCGATAAGGAGAATAGCGTGAAATTCTGGCACAGAATCGGACAGATCGAAGGCGGGCTTGCCTCCATTGGCGGCGGCTTCTGCCTGTTCCTGATCATGATGATCACGGTGTTGAGCGTGCTCGGCCGTTATGTGTTTGGTATTGACCTGATTCCCGGGGCCTACAACATCATCGAGCGCATTGCGTTTCCGCTGCTGGTGTTCTGGGTCGTGCCTCTGGCCCACCGGGACGGCATGTTTCCGAAGTTCGACATCCTCCTCAACAATCTGCCTCCGCTGCTTGCGAGGGTACTCGCGGCGTTTGTGCTGGTGGTGGAAATCGTCGTGTTCCTGATCATTTTCTGATTTGTGGTGCGCTTCGCCTGGGGCGCCGTGGAAAGCAACCGGCAGATGCAGATCAGCTCCACCCACTGGCCGGTGTGGCCGGTGATTCTGATGGTACCGCTGGCGTTTGGCCTCATGCTGCTAGAAATGTTTCGGTTTTTATGGGTTACCATTACCGCCAAGAGCACCAGCGATGACATCGTGTCTCACTTATAAACCGTCATTGCTTATCTGAGCCCCGGTAAGGAAAAAAATATTACAGTATCCAGCTATAATCGTCAGAATGACCCGGACCCCGATGGGGGGCTTTCGGTGCGTGCTACAGAAGAACACCGCGGCACGGCTGTGGATGGAGCGTCATCTCAAGGACTGGCGCCAGGGCTTCGTCACTGCCGGCCGTGATCTGGAAAATCCGGTGGAGCGCACCTTCATCACCGGCAGTTCTGACCTGCGGACTTGTCAAGCTGACGGATCCCGGAACACGGGGGAGCGCTTCACAAGATTGGCGTGCACCGCTTCGATCTGGTTGGCCCCGCCAATGATCTTGTCCTGCTCCCGGGACTCCTCCAGTAACACGCGGGCCGCCTGGTCTTTGGGGTTTACGGCGTTGCTCAAAAGCCGTTTCATGCCCCGGATAGCGTCGGGGCTCTTGCCGGCAATGGTTTTCGCCAACTCCAGGGCGTCTTCCCGAGGCTGCTCCGAAAGGTAGGTGGCCAGGCCCAGGTCGACGGCTTCGCGGCCATCCAGGATGCGGCCGGTGTAACACAGCTCCCGGGCCCGATCCGCACGCACCAGCTCGTTGAGCAACACCATGCCCCCCATGTCTGGAACCAGGCCCCACTTGATCTCCATTACCGACCACTGGGAATCCGCCCGGGCATAGCGGATATCGGCACCCAAGGCGATCTGCAGTCCGCCGCCGAACACCACTCCCTGAACCGCCGCAATCACCGGCACCGGCAATTCCCGCCACACCATGGCCACATACTGGGCCAGGTTGCTGACACCGTGGGTGCGGGGTTCGAGGCTGGAGCCACCAACGTCGACACCATCGCCACCGGCGAGCTTGGCGAAGTTGTCCTTGTCCAGGCCGGCGCAGAAGCTGCGGCCCTCGCCGCTGATCACCACGGCCCGCAGGCCCGGGTGATTCTTGAGCTGATCGCCCACCTCGGCAAGACGGGCAAACAGTTCGCTATCCAGGGCGTTGTGTTTGTCGGGCCGGTTCAGCCTCACTTCCAAGACACCGTCGATGTCGGTCGTGATTATTTGTACCTTGTCACTGGACATAGAATCTCCTCGGAATTCGCGAATATAACCAATCAGGTAGAACGGTTGGCCTTGTCGCTGTCATTGACTTTGGTGATCGCCTCACGGGCCCGGAGCCATTCATCGTCGTCCCAGGCGGAGAAAGCGGCAAAGTCGGCGCCATCGGCATGGGACTAGCCGCCATCAATGGCTATGGTCTGGCCGTTGACAAACCAGGATCCCGGAGCCAACAGATAGAACGCCAGATTGGCCAGTTCCAGGTACTTGCCGGGACGGCCCATGGGGCTCTCCCCCAGATCCATCTTGCCCGGGGGGCACAGACGCTTGTTCATGCCCTCCGTGGGAAACAGCACCGGCGCGATGGTATTGAAGCGGACAGCGCGATTACCCCACTCTACCGCAAGGGACTGGGTCATGGTATTGAGACCGGCCTTGGACATGGCCGAAGGCACTACGAACGGGGAGCCGTTCCACACCCAGGTGGTGACGATGGACACCACCGACGCGGGTTTTTTCTCCGCCAGCCAGCGCTTGCCGCAAATCAGTGTCACCAGAAAACTGCCCCGGAACACGATATTGGCTACCGCATCGAAGGCGCGGCTGGCAAGATCCTCGATACGGCTGACGAAGTTGCCGGCGGCGTTGTTGATCAGGCCGGTGAGGGCACCGCCATCGTTCCAGATCTGATCCACTATCTCGTCAATGGCGTCGGCACTGCGAATGTCACAGGGGATGGCTTTAACCTCGCCACCATGGGCCGCCATAAACTCCCGGGCGGTATTCTCCATGACACTACCGCGACGGCCACAGATATAGACCGTGGCCCCATGATCAGGCAGACTTCGGCCACTTCCCTGCCCAGACCAGCCCCACCACCGGTCACCAGAATGCGGTGACCATTGAGCAGCCCCTCCCGGTACATCAGATCACTGACTTTCACTGGTTCTCTTCCGTTGAAGATGAATACCTGGGTTCGCGTTTTTCCAGAAAGGCCGCCACCCCCTCGCTGAAGTCAGCATCCCGTACACACAGGATCTGGTTGCGATCCTCCAGGGCGATAACGGCATCGAGACTAGGCAGGTCGATGGCCAGGCCCAGAGCCTCCTTGGTCAGGCGCAGGCCCAGAGGCGTCGCCCGCAACATGTCGGTCACCAGGGACCGGGCCTCGGCATGAAGCTCCTTTAGCTCACCCACCCAGCTCGCCAGCCCCAGGGCAAAGGCCCGCTCTGCGCTCATGAACCGGCCGGTGAGCAGGTACTCTGCGGCCACGGAACTGCCCACCATGCGTGGCAGGAAGTAACTCACCCCCACATCGCAGCCGCTCAGGCCCAGGCGGATGAAGGCGGCGTTGAGGCGGGCGTCGGGGGTGAGCAGGCGGATATCACTGGCCAGTGCGAGGGCGAAGCCACCACCACTGGCGGCGCCCTGAACAATGCTGATGATAGGCTGGGGGCAACGGCGCATGGCCACCATGATGTCCCGCACCGCCCGCTGTTCGTCGAGGGCGCCGCCGACGCTGGCACTGATGGGGGTCTGGGACTGCTCTTTCAGGTCGAGGCCGGCGCAGAAGGCCCGCCCTTCTCCCGCCAGCACCACCACGCGGATATCACGGCGGTCGTAGAGTTCGGTGAAGTAGTTTTTCAGACCCTGAATCAGCGGCCGGCTCATGGCATTGAGGCGGTCAGGGCGGGCCAGGGTGACCCACGCAACGCCGGCCTGCTCATGAATTTTCAGCACTTCGCCGTCTGTTTCCGGACCCTGCTTGGGCATGTTCCTGTCTCCTGACAGATGGTGGTTGAGGGACGACCTTCATCATCGGAGTGCGGGCATGCTGAATCATCGTCGGAATCGACGAACGTAGGAAAAAATCCGGCGCAAGCGCCGGCCAGAAAGGGGTTTGAGAATGGGTTAAATCAGAGCAGGTTGCCCAACTCCCGGGCTATCAGCAGGCGCAGGACCTCGCTAGTGCACTCGTAGATCTGGGTGATGCGGGCATCCCGGTACAGGCGTTCGACGAGATAGTCTTCCAGATAGCAGTAGCCGCCATGTATCTGGATAGCCCGGGTGCAGACTTCCTCAGCGATTTCACTGGCGTAGAGCCTGGCCTGGGACGCCTCCGACAGGCACGGCAGGCCGGCGGTTTTCAGGTGCGCGGCGTGGACGATCAGCAGCCTCGCCGCGTTAAGTCAGGTATGCATGTCCGTGGGCATATTGGCGATGCTCGGTGAGGGGCACCCCGAACTGGGTCCGTTCACGGGCATAGGCCAGCGTCGCTTCAAAGGCGGAGCGGGCAATCCCCACGGCTTTGAGCAGCGATACCGATACGTTCGCCTTCCAGGTTCGACAGGGCGATGGGCAGACCCTTGCCCCCCGACACCCAGCAGATTGGCCTCCGGAACTGCGCAGTTGTCCAGGGTAATGGCGCAGGTGTCCGAGCCCCGAATACCCGGCTTGTGCTCCATCCACTCCACCCTGAAACCATCGGTTTCCGTGGGCCTCAGAGCCGGCCTGGGGTTCGGAAAGGCAGAAGCAGCCAATGATCTGGCCCGAGGCGAGGGCAAACTGACGCGCCATGTCGCGGATCATTCTCTGGTCTTCACTGAACTCAATGTCGTGCACCCGGGGTTTCCCTGTTATCCGGATAATATCGGGGAAGTAACCGATGCCGGTTTCTGGCATCGCCAGTCGTGCGCGGTCGCTGGTGCAGCCCTATACCGCCGCCCATGACGATGCCATTCATCAGCGCCAGCACCGGTTTGAGATAGTCGTGGATGGTCTGGTCCAGGGCGTACTCCCGTTCAAAGAAAGGCTGATAGGCGGTGTCACCCGCCTTGTAGCTGTCGTATAGGGCGGGTGACACCCACGCTGGCGCAGAACGCATTCTCACCGCTACCCTGCAGCACCACCGCCTGGATCCCACCATCGGCGGCCCACTGGTCCAGCTGCTGCTACAGAATGTCCACCATTTCCAGGATCAGAGCATCCTGCCCCTTGGAGCGGTTTCAATCACGCCGGGTCAGGCTGGCCTCAAACACCCGGCTGATGCTCTCCTTGGTCATCATGGTGCTAGGCACGGACTTCTCGGCAATGGTCGTGGCCGCTTTTAGGGTTTCTTCCAGAAGCTGGTCGGCAGGCAGGACCCGGGCCAACAGCCCCACCCGCTCCGCCTCGGCGGCATCCATCTGCCGACCGGTGAGGCACATTTCCATGGCCTTGGCGTTGCCCGTCGGATGCCCCGCAGCGGTGTTGGCAAGATCCTCAAAAATTCTCTGCGGGAGCGGGTTTCAGAACAAGTAAATCTTGAGTGAACATATCCATACACCCCCCTGTTGATCACTGATAGGTGAACTTTATCAAAAACAATAAACGAAATCTCTCATGAGTGCTGACGCCCCAACCATCATTGCTTTCGAACATGGCATCTACGCCATTGATACCAAATTCGCCGGCAGTCGCCGGCTTTTTTCATTATGGGGGGGAGGAGGAGCAATGAATAATCGGCACGAGAGAAGCAGGTTTGCATCAGAGGCCAAAAACCACGAACCCCGTTCAATATTTGATGTGTTCCGCAGAACAAGAGAAGATACCGCTTTCAGCGTTCATGGATGAAACTCGCTGCCACTCTTTCCAAACCAACAAACACAAGAAAGGACATGCCATGAAACTCAAAGATTCCGTTGCCATTGTGACCGGCTCGTCCTCTGGCATCGGTGCCGCCATCGCCCGTCTGTTTGCGGAACACGGTTGCCATGTGGTGATCAACTTCAGCAACAACGAAGACGGTGCCCGCACAGTGGCCTCTGACTGCGAAAAGCACGGGGTGAAGACCCTTGTATACCGGGCCAATGTGGCCGAGGACGCCGAGTGCCGCGCCATGGTAGATGCCGCGCAGGAACAGTTTGGCCGCATCGATATTCTGATAAATAACGCCGGTACCACCAGGTTCTGTAACCACAACAATCTCGACGGCCTAGACAAGCAGGACTTCCTTGACCTGTATGTCGTCAATACTATCGGCCCCTACCAGATGACCCGGGCTGCGGAGAAGGCTCTGCGAGCCAACGGCTCCGGTCACATCATCAACATGGCTTCCATTGCCGGTCTGTCGGGTATCGGCAGCTCCATCGCCTATGCCGCTTCCAAGGGCGCGCTGGTCACCATGACCCGTTCCCTTGCTCGCGTGATGGGCCCCGAGGTGCGAGTCAATGCCGTTTGCCCGGGCTTTGTCCAGGGCGAATGGTTGAAGAAAGGCCTTGGTGAAGGCAACTACGACACATTGCTGGAAAAAACCAAGGCCGCTGCACCCCTGCATGATACCGCGTCGCCAGAAACTGTGGCGGATGTCTGCATGGGCCTGATCATCGGTGGTGATCTGACCACCGGCGAAACCATCCTCATCGACGGCGGCGCGCATCTGGGGGCGGCCCCGGTACGTCGCTGAACACAAGGAGCAACAAACGATATGAGTGACCAACCCAGCATCCTGATCGTCGGCGCAGGCGCCATCGGCAGTTTTTACGGTGCCATCCTAAAAAAATCCGGTTGCAAGGTCAGTACAGTACTGCGCTCCAAATGCGACGTTGTTAAGGCCAACGGGATTCGCATCACCAGCCCACCGGGTAACCTTTCCTTTCACCCAGATCACTTCTACCGTGACGACGATACCCCGGAAGAAATGCCGGATTACCTGCTTCCCTGCGTCAAGTTATTGCCAAGCGTAGATCGCGCCAAGCTGGTGCGCCCCTGGCTGGGTGCCAACACCCGCTTGGTGCTGATTGAGAACGGCCTGGACATCGAGCGGGAACTGGCCGATGCCTACCCGGACAACCCCGTTATTTGCTGCTTGCCTTTATCGCCGCCAGCCGCATAGGGCCGGGAGTTGTCGAGCACAAGGCTTACTGCAAGCTGGTCACACTGAAGATGCGAGCGAGGCTGGGGGGCAGGGAGTAGTTTCGGGAGTCTCTGTTACTGCCGCTGTAACAGGTATCGACATGCCGGCCAGGGAACGATCCACCAAGAAATAGAACTGTCGGAATATTTCACAGGCAAGAAAACTGGAAGGCGCGAAGCCCTCCGGTTCCTTAAGAACCCTTTTAACCCGATTTCTCATTGAACATTGAAATCCTGCCACCATCCACCACCAGGTCGTGACTGTTGATGAACGAGCCCTCGTCACTGGCAAGAAACACCGCAGCATTGGCAATATCCAGTGCCAGCCCCGCCCGGGGCAAGGGGGTTGCTTTAGCCAGGTTTTTCTCGAGCCTTTCCATCTTTGACTGATTTTCCTCATTACTCAGGGTATTGGCCCTTTCCGAGCCGCCCCAGAAGATGGGCGTCGCCACCGCTCCCGGGGAAATCGCGTTCACCCGGATACCCTCAGACCCCAGCTCTACGCCAGCTAGCCGCGTCAGGTGGCTGACGGCGGCCTTGGCGCCGGAATACAGGTAGCCTCCCTGCCCCAAACGAAGGCCCGCAATACTCGAATTGTTAATAATACAGCCGGAACCCTGACCCCGCATGACCCGAGCTCCGTGCTTGATGCCGAAGACCACACTGCCGGTCAGCAATCGCATTATGTGGCTGAACTCCTCCTCGGTCACAGAGTGCAGAGTCGTGCGGTCACCCGCGCCGGCATTGTTGAACAGGCAGTCCAGCCGCCCGAACTGTTCAACGGCGCCATCAACCAAAGCGGCAATATCAGATTCATTCATCACATCAGCTTTATGAAAGGTCGCGTTCTGCCCCAAGGCTTCAGCCAGCTTCTCGCCTTTGTCGACGCTGCGCCCCGCGATGATGACCCGAGCCCCCTCTTCCACGAACCGGCGAGCCGTTGCCTCACCGATACCACTGGTACCACCGGTGATAATGGCGACTTTACCCACTAAGCGATCATTCATGAAGGTTCTCCTCATTATTATAGTACTGGCACATTCTGAAACGCGACGGTACGCGAACAAAATTTATAATGTGCGTACTTATTCCAAAGCATATCGGACATTGTCACTGATGCGCTAGGCAACTGGCCGTAAATTGGATCATAAAACCAGCGAAGCCCTTCGCATTCGCACTGTTCAGCGGGTTATAGAAGGGGGACGTCCGGAAGTGTTTATCAAAGCAATTGGGATAAGCTTGGTTCGGGTTTGGAAATGAATTGCGCCTTACCAAGAAGGTGGCATTGATGTCCTTAAAATGAGGCCAATGGGCAACACGCCCGAAATCCGAAGTACGGTAGCCGTTTCGGCATCAATCTGATCTCGGCTATCCCGCCCCGCGGCGAACTTCGCTTCAAAACCATGCAAGGCTCTGTGTGGTCAGCTATGAAGCGATGACGAATTAATATTGCAGTAAGGAATAGCGAACAAGGCCTGAAGCAGTGCCCTGCCCTTTTCCCAACTTTTGATGTCTCGGAGAACTAAACCTTCAACACCAGCTTGCCAAAGTTCTCACCTTTGAACAGCATCATCAGGTGCTCAGGAAACTTCTCCAGGCCTTCGACAATGTGCTCCCGGTGCTTGAGGCTGCCGTCTTTCATCCAACCGGCCATGTCACTTGCCGCCTGGTCGTAGCGGTCAGCGTAGTCGAATACCACCATGCCTTCCATGCGTGCGCGATTAACCAGCAATGACATGTAATTGCTTGGGCCCTTGGGGGCTTCGGTGTTGTTGTACTGGGAGATGGCTCCGCAGATCACCACCCGTGCGTGCATCCGCAAACGCGCCAGTGCGGCATTGAGAATGTCGCCGCCGACGTTGTCGAAGTAGACATCAACGCCCTTGGGACAGGCGCGTTTGAGACCCGCGTGGATGCTCTCGGACTTATAGTCGATGGCATCATCGAACCCGAGCTCGTTGATCAGGTAATCGCATTTTTCCTTTCCGCCGGCGATGCCGATCGCCGTGGCGCCTTTGATTCGGGCAATCTGGCCAACCGTGGCACCCACGGCACCCGCAGCGCCGGACACCAGCACCACATCGCCCTCTTTGACCGCACCTACTTCAAGAATGCCAAAGTAGGCGGTCATGCCGGTCATACCCAGGGTATTGAGGTAGGTCGGCAGCGGCGCAAGATTCGGATCCACCTTCTGGAACCCCTTGCCATCCGACTTGATGTACGTCTGAATGCCCAGCATGCCGGACACGGTATCGCCCACCTGAAAGTCCGGATGGTTGGACTCGATAACCTCACCCACGCCCAGCGCACGCATGACATCACCAGGGTTCACCGGATCAATGTAGGACTTGCCTTCCCGCATCCAGCCACGCATGGCCGGGTCCAGAGACAGGTAGCGGGACGCCACCACCATCTCATTGCTGCCCGCTTTGGGTGTAGGCTCCTGGGTCATCTCGAAATCGTCGTGCGTGGGTTCACCGACCGGACGCTTCGCCAGGCGGACCTGGGTGTTGGTGTCGTTGCTCATTTGATGTGCTCCTTTTCCGTTGGCTGCCTGTGAATAAAGAGTGAGTCATGGTGTGTGGAGGCAGGCTGAAGAGATAGCGTATCCTATTGGTTGATTACCACGGCGATCACAACCAACAGAGAATGGTACGCCATGTCCAAGTCTACCTTGCGCCCTCTATTAACAGCCAGAGACAGTGGACGGTCGGGGTCCGGAATCCGGGACAGATTTATTTTCCACTGCTGGCCAAATGCCTCACATGGGCTGCAATGTTACCACCTAGGAGTCCGCGCGGTAGGAGCGTTTTGAACATTGATCTGCATGGCCGTGCCACTGCCAGCCCAGAATAAGGTTTGGCACGGTCAAACGGATTGAAAGCACGGCTTTCCCTGCGACCACCTGAAATAACCCAGGGAGTCGGCAACAGGGACAACGTCCGCGCCGCCCACCCGGCAAAGGTGGCTTCAGGGCCTCTATGTCAGTCTCATCAATAAACTCATACGCCTGAGGTTGAGAGATAGACAAACCAGATCCCATTCGCCTTTTACCGCCTCCAGGTCCCGCAAACTGAACTGACGAAAGCCCAGAATGTTCTTGATCCAACCGTTCACAGCCTCGATCAGATGCTTGCGCTGAGCGTAGACCGCCCGACCCTCTGGGGTAGCAAGCTTCCGGGCCATTCGTGCCGTGGCCGGATACCGGGTCTCGTCGGGTTTCGCACCCCCTTTACCTTCTCTGCGTAACGAGACATAACCGTCAATGCCTTTCTCTTCCAGGGCCTGGAAATCCGCTTCTTTACGGTAGCCCGCATCGGCCAGACACTGCTCCGGCTGGCCTCCCAAGGTTGCTTCTACCTCGTCCAGCAGTGGCACCAAATAGCCGTTATCACTGGCATTGTTACCTTGATGGTTAGCGACGATAATCTGGAACTCGCCATCGACAGCCAACTGGCCGTCTTAGCACTGTTCAAATCCGGTACTGGTTTTCGTGATGCGGCTTTCGGGATCGGTAAGATTGCTCTAATCCTTATCGTCCGGATGCCTGCCTTTCGCGTCATCGGCTTGCGCCTGCTCCGCTTCCAGCCTGGCTTTTGCTTAATCGCGACTCGCGATGTTGCAGTTCTTCCGGCAATTCATCGCCCCGCTGGGCAGAACCAAATTGCTCGTCTTCTGCTTCATCCACAGCCCGAGCTTGGCCACAAAGCTCATCCACCTCTTTCGACAAGCGGACTTCTTCCTCTTGCATACGCTTGTAGCTCATGGCCTTGTGCTTGCTGGCATTCGCATTTACCTTGGCGCTATCAATCACCAGCGTTCCCAGACTAATCAGCTCAGCCTCCCGGGCAATCTGGATGACCTGAACAAACACCTCTCTGAAGGCACTCAAGTGCTGTTTGCGGAAATCGCACAGGGTTCGATGTCTGGGGAAATTGTCGGCAGCCAGCACGCGAAAGGCCACGTCCTCTTCGAGTTTGCGGGCAATCTTGCGGGACGAGAAAGTGCCGGTCGCGTAGGCATAAATCAACACCTTCAGCATCATCCGGGAGTCAAAGGGCGACTTGCGGCGGCCATTCCCTTCGTACCGGGCGTAAAAGGAACCCAGACCCAGTTCGTCGACAACGTCACTAATGAAGTAGGCCAGATGGCCTTCGGCCAGCCATTCGTTAAGACTGGGAGGCAGCAGCAATTCTTGAACTGGAGAATAAAGTCGAAAACTCGTTCCCATGACGTCTATTCCGTGGCTAGAAAAAATGGGTCTGTTATGTCATAACGACGTTTCTACCGCGCAGATTCCTAGATCAGTGAATGGCGATAGGGTTGATCATCATCTGCACCGCGCCCTTGATCTTGGGCTGCCCCAGCACGAACATGAACTCATGGACTTCGTCTTTGGCAAGTTCGGCGGTGTTCATGTTTTCGAGGATGTACACTCCGTTCTTGGTCAGCAACGTCTGGTGGACCTCGAATACCCCGGCGCCTTCCTCAAACGGGATAACCTCCAGCGCCCAGGTATCAGCACCCACTGCAACGACACCCTTGGCAGCCAGATATTCGGCGCCGTCAACGCCGAGACCAGGCTCCGCCTTGGCAAAGCGTTCGTTATCCTTGCCCACCAGGCTGAGCCAGCCGGTGTGGAAGAGCACGACATCGCCTTCCCGCACCTCGACGCCCTGAGCTTTTTCCGCCGCCTGGATTTCTTCACGGTTGAAGGCCTGTCCTTCCTCCAGCATGTCCTGGCCAAAATGCGTGGTCATGTTCAGCAGGATTCCGCGGGTCACGATAGGCGGTATGTTCTCGGTACCCAGCTTTTTAAGGCCATCCGTTGCGACAATCTCTTGTGCGGTGAACCCGTTGTAGTGTTTGTGATCAATCCCGATATGGCCAAAGCCATCAATCTGGCTGCCAATACCCAGCCAGGTATGAAGGATATCGTCGGTGCTTGTCAGCTTATTGGAGCCGATGGTCTGACCGCCGGCCCGGGGCTCAATGACCGTAATATCGAAAAACCGGGTGCCGTAGGCGGGAAAGTCTCGGTTCAGCTCAACACCCAGGGAATAGGACTTGCCCTCTTTGATCAACATTGCGGCCTCAAGAATTTTGTCG
>Ga0307931_1000165_pt1 | contig 38082 bp, 37 predicted proteins | sample OrgLakmetageno47_FD_201816 | JGI IMG/M metagenome (GOLD analysis project Ga0307931, IMG submission 201816) | Saline water microbial communities from Organic Lake, Antarctica - #47 | ecosystem: Environmental > Aquatic > Non-marine Saline and Alkaline > Saline | place: Antarctica: Organic Lake...
ATGTGACGCACAGCAGCAGCGCTTGTGGGGCGGTCAAGTCCAGGCGCTGTTGCAGCTGCTGCTGTAGTTGCTGTTGCTGCCTTGGCTGCACCCATAGTAGCACCAGGATTTGAAGTGGTCTTGTTCTTCAGGAACGAGGGCACATCTTCAAAGAAAGAAGCAGCAGCAGCAGAAGTCACCGGTCTAAGGTGAGCAGCAGTGCGGCCTGAGAGGGAATAAGCGTCCGAGGGCGTGAAAACATGCTCGTGCGCTGGAGGAAAAGCCAACACGCGTGCTAGACCGAAGTAAGCCGCCGATGAACTGATCTTGCGACTAAGATCAAAAGAAGTGGGTGGAGAGTGCGGCGAGCTAGGGACAGCTTGTGGGTCTGCAAACAAGCGATAAGGGGATTGAGGCACTTGGCCTTGGTTCTCCTCACACACGCTTCGCGCAGCTGTGTTGACTTCACTCTCTTCTTCCTCAGAAGTGTCTCTAGACCTGCACACTTGATTGCTCTCCGCCGTGCTAGACTGACTTTCTTGGTGATAACAATTGGCTAAGAGTGGCACTTCCACCATGCCTGAAGGAAGCGGCGCCTTCCCTACAGGCTCCAGCCATTTTCGGGGCAAAGCCACGTATGCAATAGCAAATGCACGCCGTTGCTGAGGGGATTGCAGCACATCTACCTCAGGCAATAAGTCTGCCTATTAGGAACAGGTAAGTAGAATATACAATATGAACTGCACACAATTCAAAAGGTTATAATCAAGCATTCAACAACAACAAAAGGCTCCCGTAAGGATTTTACTCTGGTGAAACTCATGCTAATAAATTGACGAGTGCGGCTTTAATGACATCAAATGTACCATGGATCCATATTTCAACAACAAATGTATTTCTTGCACCCCTTACCGCTGTCGAGAGGCCATGGAGAAGAGAGCCAACTACATCAATCGTGCGACCACACGGCGCACCACCCCACATCCCTCGTCTACCGCTGCTGACACTATTGTTGCCGTGAAAATTGGCACTACTACTACCGCAGCCCATGCCTCGTTGTAAAAGGTGCACGAAGAGCAAGTCATCTGCATCATCACTGCTAACGTCGATATCATGGCCATTACTCTCATCACGCGACTTAGCAAAGGAGGCGGCACTTGAACGATCCCCTGCCCAAACTCGCCCCGGTGGCAGTGCACGAAGTGTAGCCATGAGCTGATGAATCGCCGAAAGGATCAAGAAGCCCACGAACGGTTGAGGGCAAAGAGAAGAAATATAAGTAGCTTGGGAGGCTGAATACATGTAATTCAAAAAAGAAAAAGCCTCATGCATAAAACAGTCGGCATATGAAAACGAAATATTTCTGCTCTTCCCTATATATTCTAATCAAAATGTGTGTACACCCTCTCTTCGCACCGTATCAATATGTGGCATTACTCTTGTTGCGGCCGCATGCCGTGCTGCTCTCGCTCTCGGCTCATCTACAAGAACCCATAGCCCTCGCTGTGCGGCTGCAGGTAGGAGCAGCAACACCAAGACCATCACTACTGCACATCTCGCTCTATCATTGATGCGTGGTGGGTACATCCTAGAGCTTTCATCTCGACCATCTTTGGGAGTACTAGCTACATCGAACGAGGGCATTTTCCTTTTCTCCGCTGCTGTGACATCCTTGTCAGCACTTTCATTGCTTTCGTTTTCTCTAATTTTCTCCCTTCCGGTAACAAAATCTTTTTCGCCATCTTTTATTCCTTGCGCACTGCCTTTACTTACTGCCGAAACATCAACAACAGTATCAAGCCCTCGCGCCATTGCCTCCACTGCGCAAGGAGCCAGCAACAGTGCGGTCAGGTGACACCCGCCCAGAAACCGGTGCAAATGCAGAGACTTCACCAGAGGCAGCGCTTGGACTCCTTGCGCGAGCATCGACGACAAGCAAGCAAGCACAGGCAACATCCAGCGCATTGCCAACTCCACGAGCGCACTCATTGGTTTGGCACTATCGCTCCTGCTGCTGCTGCCACTGCGATGGCCAACATTCTTGTTCTGAAAACGCCTTTGCTGGCGCTGCGCGGCTGTTCTGCTCCTTTGATTCCCCTTCGTAGTAAGGTCTAAAGCCCAACCACCCCCTGGGGGACCACCGTAACCAGCGTACAGCACCAAGAAGACGACACCCAACAGCACTGCTGTTCGAGCTGCCAACCAGCCAGCTTTGGCCCGCTGGCACTGCTTCCGTCGCTCCCTTTGATTTTGTATTCTAAGCTTTTGTTGTCGCTGTTCCTCTGGCAGCTGTAACTGTTCATTGATCTGTTCCTTGTTCTGATCCAGTGGAGGAGACCACAATGGCGTAATGGCAGATTCAACTGCAGGAAGAAGTGGTTCAGGCAATGAGAGAGCTGCGACAGCACCTCCCACTACCAATAGAGTTATCACTGGGAAACGAGGCATTGCTGATGCTACTGTGTGCAGCACTGAAATTGCTCTCTGCATATGTTTCGGTACTTCAGCTGACACGGTATCAATGGCAACGGGGAGCTGCCAGCCGAAATCGAAGAGATTGCCTTGCGTGAATAGCAGTAAGGCTGCGCGGAGGCCTTCACCTTCAAGCTGGGTGAAAGTATAGAATAATAAAAAGAGACAGCTCAAAACACGAACAAGAAATGATTTGACAAAATATTTAAGACAGTTCCACAAGCAAATCAGCTAGACTTCACCAAATTTCAATTGAAACGGTGATGTCAGTTTAATCTTCGCATATCTTCCATTCATGATATCACGCTCTCTAGACTAAACCGTAAGTACTGACCTTGTAGTCTCTGGCTTCGTAGTTCGACAGAGCTTCGCGCCGCCACATGTGTGGGCCTATGAAGTAGCCCGAAAGTAGACCACCCACAACGCCAGCTACAAGCAGCACCACTGCGCCCACAAATAAACCTTCTGTCACACCCTCTTTTGAACCTGCAACGATGGCCACGGGCTGTTGTTGTGACGGAGACTCCAGTGGTGGTGAGGATGATGGTGGCGTTGGCATCTCCTGCTGAGAAGAAGAAGAGGAAGGAAAACGCGACTTGCGCCATCGTTTGAAGCAAAGCCACGCAGCATCAATAGTGGCGACGCCTGCTGCAGCACCAACCGCAACGCCTGCCATGTACCCATAGAGCACATTGCAGAGGCCAGCACACGCAATCCAAGCACCCACCCACGCTGCATCGCTCACGATACCTCTCCAGCTTGCCAACCTTGTGCTTCTTATTCTTAATCTTTGAGACGTGCTAAAAGTATCATCGCTATTGCTGCTACTGCTGTTGACTGAAGTTTCAGTACTAGTGCTGCTTTCTGCCTGATAACTTGGTATCATTCTTGCCGTCAGGGCGTGGCACGCTGTTGTGATTGCCGCGATGAGCGCGGCAGTTGCGAAGGGTTGGGTCCAGAGCCCATGCCCACCGTGCATAGATGCTCCCCATCCTAGACCGTAGTTGTACCTTAAATAGATCAAAAGAAAAGAAGGAGTGCGTGAAACAAGTGTAAGTTTTGATAGCAATAGACAAGAAGACGTGTGAAGTGTGGTAGAATGCGCCAATAACTTGGGTAGTGATCCTTGTGAACGATGACTCTGCTTTCAAGGGACTGAAGCATGCTTCAAAAACTAAGTATGTCTAGTCATAGAGTACTCACTGGTAACCTTGCTGCATTTGGCCTGAAGGGGGCGCGTCGTTAAGCACCTATGCAATGAAATACGAGCATTAATTAAGACAGACTGCATACGAAGATGAACAAAACTACTAGAAAGTCATCTGTGAAGTAGATTAGCGAGCTAATGGATGGCCATTACCGGCAACAGAGCAGTGGCAAAAGCAGCAGTGAGCGGATGCGACCCGAGGCTCAGATGGGCCACGAAAAGTGTGGCCGGAAGTCCAACCCCCACCATCAATGCTGTGGCCCCTCGAAAGGCGAAGTCCGGGTCCTGAATTTTACGTGTTTGTAGAACCACAAAGAAAGTCAAACAGAAAGACAGTGAGCAACGGTGCATTCAGTGCCCGCTATCAGGTCACGAAACGAGTACATGGGTAAAAATTAAAATTTAATGCGCAGGCTATTTGTGTACAACAAGTTTGGCAGACCGTTCTACATTCATGAGACACGCGCAGCTTAGGATTCAAGATTACCTCAAGAATAGCTCCAGCAAAGCCCACAACAAGATGCGGCAGGTGCTGATAATGGTGCAGCAACGGAAACCCTAAGCCGTGGCCTCCTAGCACATGATCACAGGCGCAAACTAGCGCCCAAGTCCATTTTTCAAGCCATGCGTGCATGACATTTAAGCTTTGCACGAAGGATCCTAGATTGTGGGAAGCAGACTTCGCAGGAAACTCTTCAGCTGCGGAGAAGATGCTAGCGATTCGATTCACTTCAAGCTGATGAAGCAGCATATCGTTCACAAATGGGCCGCTGCCTGTGCCAAAGAAGTGCCAAAGAGCTACGATTGCAGGCCCCGCCAGCAAGAACCCCGTGATCCCCCGGGATGCTAATAGATAGTACTTGTCTCGCTTTTCTACATGGCATGTCATCATCCTGAATGTCCTGGATAGGCACACTTCACCAGCTAGCTAGGATCAAAAGGCTAGCGACCGTGCAGATTGAGGCTACACCTGAAGCATATGAAAATATGCTCGTAATGTATCATGCAAGATCTATACTTTAGCCAAGGGCAATTACTACTAGCTTTAGCTATTAATCGAGCTACGTACAGTTGCTAGCTCAAGCTGCTCTTTCCTCGAATCAAAATTTAAAAAATCAAATACGCCACTCAAAATACCTAAATACGTCATTAAAATACATCGTGCAGCGGAGATAATGCCACAGAGGTTAAACAGAAAGGGGCAACGGGGCACAGTGCTATGAAGTGCAGCATTCAGCCGCGCTTTACTTGAAATGACCGAATTGCGTTTCTCCTCCATAAATTCCGACCTAAATGGCACGATCTACCGATCTAGAATCGTTGATAGTTGATAGTTTCTTGCTTCTACTGCCCACAGCATTTGCTTCTGTGTCATTTGCCATTTGGGTTTGTATTAGTTCTAGTTCGTGTTCCGATGTCCCTCCTGTGAATACTCGTGTTAAAAGACAAGCCAGTCCCAAAAGCGAATCCGTAACGTATCTAAACGCCATTCCAAGGGTTCTTATGGTAAGCTCACTTATAAGCACCGGCCAAGTATTGGAGGGAAAGACGGAAGCGTTGCCGCCACAGGGGGCACTGGAGCTTTGGTGTGCACCAAAGTTTGAGACCCGAGAAAGGCGAGGTAAGGAGGAGCATTGGTACCCGGCTTAGGAGCAAAGTGCTTCCCATTCCAGTAGTGAGGATGCACTGCTGCGCTCTGAATCTGCGCCATGACTAAATGGTGATCTGCGTCAGCTTCACCGATGGAGAGCACCGTAGCTCTCATCCATGCCACCGTGCCTCGCACTGCCCCCAGTGGGTTAGCTCCAACCGAGGCTTCGAGCAATGGCAACGAAGACAAAGTGGCCAGCTCATCTGAACTTTGCTCAAGCGGTCCATGGCGATGTGAAGTAGCAGTGCTATCGATGGCGAGGCCCGCACTCCGAAGCTGCTCGAGTTTGTCGCCATTGCGGCCACTCGCTTTGCCGACTGCGAGCACCAGGGCCTCCATGCCACTGCACGGCACGCTCAGCACCATCTCTGGACATGCCAGCAAGCACGCTGCTGTGAACCGGCGCTTGTTCGAACTGAACATGAAGAGGCCGCTGTTGTTCACGCATGTGAGCCAGGAAAGGGTCATGACATTGGCACCGCTGCCGTCGCCGTCAGGCCGCCGAGTGGCGAGAAAGCACACGGGGTTAGCATACAACAGCCGAGAAAAGTCACGCTTTTCAGTTAAGCGCAGGTAAATTGGCGCTAGGACAGTTTCTTCAGCACCGCTCAAACAGGCAGCACTTGTAGCCATGCCATTGGAACATAAATCAGCCAAGGCAGGTATACCTGCAGGAGTAGTAGTGCCAGCTGATCGATTGGTATCTGTAGCAAGGGCTGACAGGGCAATGTCGAGCAACACTGGCACAGGCTCGTCGCCCACCTCCGGAGTCACGCTGTAATGCCACCATTCTTCGTCGTTCACTTTCAAGCCCGCGCTCGTCATCGCAGCGTGCAAAAGCGCGCGTGCAGCACCGGCTGCGTCATTCGGGGGTGGCGCATCAGGCCTAGCCTCGGGCGCCATCGTGTCAAAGGGCGTGCACAGCGGGGCGCCTGCTATGGCGAGATCAATCGCCAGGCCAAAACTATGCTGACTGCCCCCCGCGGCTGGATCGGCCACGTAAGCGGGATCGGGGCATGCAGCCGCGAGTGCCCACTGCGCGCGTGCCGGTCGGTAAGAGTTGAAAATGATGAAACGCCCTGCTGGGCCAGCAGTTGCCTCGAGGGTGCGCTGAGCTGCTGCGAGCCGGCGCCCGAGAATAGGGTGCACCCACACATTCGCGGGGTCACGATGCCCGTTCGCGGGCAGCCCTTCATAGCCGGGGACTACCGTGTTTGTGATGTTGTCGTTGGTAGCGTATTTCAGATCAACCTCAAACGAAGGAATGAAGTCTAGAAGCCGGCGCAGCGCACTCTCGCTGCTATTGTGCGCCATGCTGACAAGAGATGATATCAAGAGATGATATTACAGCAGTATGTTTGTGCTAGTCTTAAGCCTGCTGGTCAATTATTAGCTAAGTTAGCTACATCTGTACCTCAGCTAAGAGCTCGCCTCGGTAGCTTCACTCGCTGGTTCCTGCTATCAAGGAAGGGGTCGATACACTTGCTGCTAAGTATGCTGGACTGACAGTAATCGAAATCGAAAGAATATCCAAGATCCAAGATACACGATCCAAGCAGGACCTGATGCCTGATGCCAGCCGAGGGACTGAGATCTGAGATCCCAGAGATGTGAAGTGGTAGCTCGGGGTTAGACATCCTAACTATTACCCGATACAGTTATGCCATAACATATTCCACTCAGTCCAGGTCATTCTAGGCAACAGTTGGTCATCGTTGTGGCATTGTGGCTCACACAATCTGAATTTGAGCCGTCAAGCAATCAGCGTTTGCGTTGGCCGCGAGGTATAATCGAATGATTGACGGTCTCGGCGAGACTCCTACTTGATTCGCTCAGTAGCAATTCTCTATCCGAAGCCCATTTTGAATGGCATACTCGACAAAAGTAGCAGAACGCTAATTACTTCACAGCTGCTCCATCTACTTTCATTCCTTCCTCTCTTAGGCGGTCTCTGGATGCGAGGCCATCAGCTCCTCGTCGTTTACGGCATGCTCAGGTTGGCTCTCGCTTTGCCTCCGCGGCAGCTCGCGTCCTCTGCTGCTAGGCGCATCGCTTGGGCTCAACATAGAGCATTCAAGCCTTCGCCCTTACTTGCTACTCCAGGAGGAGCAGAGGAAGCACTAGACGCGTGTCAGGCACCTTCCTATCGTGGCGTGCGACCAGCAGCTAACGGGCAATGGCGAGTGGCGTTGACAGCCGGTGGAAAAGTGCACCGGCTAGGGCCTTTTGCAACTGCTGAAGAGGCTGCTCGCGCCTATGATTCCGCAGCTCGAGAATTACAAGGCGCGCGTTCGAAGCTCAACTTTCCTGATGATGTGGTGGGTACTTCGACTCCTACCTCTGCAATCACTGACAGTTTGAGGAGCAGGAGCAGTAGCACTAGCAGTAGCGCTGGGAACAATCTTAGCGGGAGCTCAAGTTTTATGGGAAGCAATACTCAGATCAATGGCGATGATAGCAGTATTACTAGCGGTACTACAAGCAGCACTGCTAGCAGCAGCAGCAGCAGCAGTAGCATTGAAAGTGTTTCTGACGGGGAGCCGGAGGACGCCTATTTTGCAGAGCTTCGCAAATCGCTTGGAAACATGTGGGTGGATCGACTGGCAGCCTTACAGCGACCTGCGGCATGTGCACTAGTGCCGTTGCTTTCACCGCTCAATGAGCTAGGCTACACGAGCTTAACTAGTGACGCACACACGGGTCGGGCCAAACAAGGCACTCTTTTGGCGTACGTGATGGACCAAAAGGCGGCGCACCCAGGGAAGGTATCCCTCACAAGTCACCACTCACTTTTTCTAAGTTTTTATTGACTCAATTATTTTTAAATGGAAAGTAATTTTAAACTTCGGGTGTCACTCTCTTTTCTTTGCATGTGCTCCAATAATGTACTCGCGATAATAATGGTTCGGGGCACGATGATTGGAACGCTCAGGTGTGCCTGGTGCGCGTGGGGGACTTTTACGAGGCTTTTGGGGCTGACGCCATCATGCTGGTGGAGCACGCGGGCTTGAATCCAATGGGCGGCAAACCTAGGGCTGGCTGCCCGTGGCGAAACTTGCAGGTGTGTGTTGAACACATGTAGTATAGATTGAAATTATGGGGGAAAAGTGATATGCACATGAACTTTTGACATGTGCGCGCCTGTCACTTGCACACATTTTTATTTCGCTCTGCGTTCATTCTGGTTGCATTGTTGCGTGTGTATTTTTGTAATTGGCTCCACTCCTGTATTCCTGCCAACAGGGCACGCTAGACGGCCTCGTGGGTGACGGAGGTCTGACTGTGGCGGTGTTCGAGGAGGTAGCAGAGCCAGACAAAAAGAAGGGCATCAAGAGCCGGTTTCTTGCGCAGGTGAGAGAGAGTGTGCGTGATAGAGGGGGCAATGCTATCCTACACTGCAATACTGCACTCTAGATTCATAGCGATGGCACTTCTTTTCGTGCAGCACCATCAATACAAGAATAAATCTTGCAGGCATGTTCAATTTCTAATGCGATGCTCAATTACCTCGCACAATAGGTGGTGTCTCCAGGTTCCCCAACTTACTTGTATGACGTATGTTTACGCGCCGATGACGTGGACGTGCGAGCGTCACGCCCTTATGCCGCCGTGGGGAAAACTTCTTCGGGCTATACCCTCGCCTTAGCGCAGGTGTGCTATACAACATTCCGTGATTAGTATCCCCTGCTCCTCATCGGACCTAGCCTCTCTTCCGTGACCCCCGCTGCGTCTCCTCTTCAAAAACATCCTAATTCTTCGCTTATCTGGTCGCTCTCTTTTGGCAATTTCAATTCTTCTTCGTAAGGTGGACTCCCGTGTTTACTCGGTGCTCGATCGCCTCACTCCGGAAGCGCTGCGTGCTACTTTAGCAGTAGAAGCCCCTGTCGAGCCCGTCTACCTCGCCCCGGGCACCGCCAACAAAGACATGCCGTGGTCCACGCAAGACTTAGCCACTGCGCCTCTGCCCAGCCCAGCGGCTGCTGCTTTCCGCAACCATCGCCACACCACTACTACGATCGACCCTTACTCTGCTACCGATGCCGTTGCTTCCTCTGTTTCTGCCTCCTCCACCTCCACTGTGGGCTCGAATTTGAATTGGTCAGGCAATCCCGGTGCTGACGCCCTAGGCGCAGGCCTCCTCTCAGCCCTCAGCCACGAGCTCTTATTGGAACCGAGCGGGTTTCGGTGTTTAGACCGCCATGCTGCTCTCTCATTGGCTGCTTCTGCGGCGAAGTCGTCTCGTAGTAGCAGCAGTGATAGCAGCAGCAGCAGCAGCGGCAGTGGTAGCAATAGTGTAAATAATATTTCAGAGCAAGAGGGAGAAGCAGAACAAGGAAGACGACCGTCTCCACTCGCTCAAGTGGCAAGACCTTTGCATTTGAGCACTGCGCAACAAGTTGGCTTGCTCGACGGCGAGGATGGCCGCGTGCCGAGTTTAGCCTCCCAACTCCTCCCCTCGGGGGGCGCCTCCAACAAGGCCTCGGAACGGCTCCTGCGGCGCTGGCTCCTGCAACCCCCACCCGCTGCGATTGCGGACGCTAGAGCGACAGTCCTGCACCTGCTTGACCCAAAGAGTAGGAGCACTGGCAGTGGCAACGGTGCTTTTTTCTCCTCTTCATCCTCGCACCTCGATCAAGATGAAAATGAAAGCAAAGCCAGCGCTGAAGCCAGCAGTGGCGTTGCGTCTGCGCCCCTGCCGCCGTTTCGGTCCAGCGGAGGTGTGCCCTTGGGCAAGCTAGTCTCAATGCTCGCCGTCGCGCAGGGCAACCCATCCCTGTTTCGGGACCTAGCCCTCATGCTCCATGCGGTCTTGACGCTCCTCGGAGCGCCGCCTTTGCCCGAAGCCCTGCATGTGTGGACACCGGCTGCAGCTGATGCTGCCGCTGCGGCTGTAGTAGCAGCGCATAGGCAAGGAGCAGAAGATGGAGAAGGAGATGGAATGCACAACAACAGCAACAGTGATGCGGTGGTAAAATTGATGGCAGCTGATTGGCTGAATCAGGCCACTGCCAGCGCCACGGACGGCACTTGCCACGCGGGGCGGTTAGAGCCGCTTGTGGACCCGATGTTGCTGATTACGGCTCATGAATCCGGCCTACCGGTATGGGTGCTATCTTTCTACTTCAGTATTTCTCTCTTTTTACCAACAGTAATTCGCAGTTTCAACTTCACTTTTGTAAAGTCCTCGATCTCTACTCAAGAAACTTGCGCATGCTATTTCATCGAAACCTATTTTCTCTCTTTCTTTACCCTTCGGGATGAGAACAGGTGCGACGAGAAGTGTTTTTGCGAGGAGCAGCTCAATTGCTCGCCGATCTAGCCACTACTGTAGCACCGCCATCACCAATAAACAGCGCAAGACCTTCGTCATCTTCTTCCTTAGCCTCTGCCGCCAATGGCAATGCTGGTGAGGAGGATGGAGACGACGAGAGCATTGATGCAGGCGAAGGCTCCTCGACAATGGCTTCAAGTGGCAATGGTGCCATGAAGATTGACGGTGTTTCTTTCCACAATAGCGTGCCGATCGATTTTTTCGCGAAAAACGAAGAAACTTGGCGAGGTTGCGTGCGAGCGACTAACAGCAGCAGCAGCAGCAGCAAGAGCAGGAATGACAGTGGTGTGGCAGCAGCTTACGAAGCCGTCTCCAAGGCATCGCATGTGTTAGGAGATACAGTCCGAGCTGACTTTCCTTCGGGTACAGAAGTATACTTTGATGCCCTCAACAACCAACTTTTGCTTCGTAAAATCCCTGCGTCATCAGCGACCTCAGGCCATGACGGTGGCAGTGGTGATAACGACGAAGAAACGCCATTGTTTTACAACCCGCGCGACCGCACGGGCAAAGTAAAATGAAATCCAATTTCCAAACTTCTAATCCTCTCCCCTTTTTCTTCAGAGAACTTGTCATCTGTTATCGCTCATTTTGTGCCTTGTTTGATGTCGCTGCTTTGCTAGAAATTGGGCATTTACTGCTGTGTTTCCCATTATTGTGGTGACATCTGCTTACCTTCTGAATTGCTTTCTTCTCTGAATGCACTTGTGCGTGCACGTGTATATACTACAAGGTAATGGCCGGGCGCTGGACCACTGCACGAGTCGCCGAAGCACAGGCAGAGTACTTGGCTTGCTGTGCGCGTGCTGAAAGTGCGGTGCGCGCGGCAGTGGCAGCGTTGAGCAAACGATTGGCGAATGAAATGCCCACCCTGTGCCACGCTGCGCACTGGTATACATGTAGTAAACCTGACAGACATTACTCCCTGATGTTAAGCTCTTCACAACTCAGAATCTTTTCACTCCCTTCGGTCTTCCCATTCATTAACAGTTCAATCTTCTCTCTCTCTGTCTCTGTCTCTGTCTTAATCTCCACCTATCAGGTCCGCCGCCCTGCACGCGCTCACCCTTCACTCGCAAGAAGCTTCACGCAAAGGCTGGTGCCTGCCTAATCTCGTGGAATTTCCTTGTCCTGCCGTGGCACCCCCAGGGGGGATTGGGGCTTATTCTTCATTGACAGCAGCAACATCCATGAGCCATCAACCCCACGGGGCTGCGGCTGAAGAACTGCAAGAATGGATCATTGCTGACGACGAGGAGGGTTCGGAATCAGCGAAAGAGTCTGCAGCTGTGCCACCACGGCCACCTCCTCTCTTGATCGCGGAAGGATTAGTGCCTTATTGGCTCAATTTACCCCAAAAAAAAATCAACTCGAAAAGCGACAATGCTAGCAACCGTGGCAACAGCGGTGGCAGTGGCAGCGGCGTGGGAAATGACGTCTCTCTGTCGGCAGGAGAACTAGTGCTTCTCACCGCCCCAAACATGAGCGGTAAATCTACGCTCATGCGGAGCTTGCTGAGCGCTTCTTTGTTGGCCAATTGCGGCCTTCGCGTGCCAGCGCACCACTTCCAAGCGCCTCGCTTTGACGCTTTTTTCTTGAGGGCTGCGGGTGGCGACTCTCCTGCTGAGGTTATGATCCTCTTCGCCTTCTTCTCAGTATTTCTTTCATTTTATACATCTCATTTTGTCTCTGTCTCCGTCTTTTACTATGGCATTTCTTTTAATTCATCATTTATTCATGAGCATCTCCTACTTCCTTGTGTCTCTACGTTATTGTCTCTTCTTTTTTTTTCTCTCTCAGGGCAAGTCTGCCTGGGCCCTTGAAGCCGACGAAACCCGCGCCATGTGCCGCGACGCCTCCAGCCATTCCCTCGTGATGGTCGACGAGCTGGGGCGCGGCACCTCTAGCCGGGACGGCGCCGCTCTGGCGGGGGCCCTCCTAGAGGCCCTCGACGCAGCGGGGGCAGGCGGGATATTCAGCACCCACTTGCACGAGCTCCTAGACTTGCCGCTGCAATTGTCGCCCCGCGTCTCGAGGCGCCGCATGGGAGTAAACTGGGTGCCCAGTAGTCACGATGTCACTAGTAGCAGTGGCAGCTATCGTGACAGCATTGACTCGAACATAGACAGTAGCGAGATTGAAAGCAGCAGCAGCAGCAGCACGGACAATGGGATGGTGTTCGAGCCGGAATGGACGTACCAACTAGAGCACGGCACTTGCCGGGACTCTCTTGCCCTGCACACGGGCCGGCGCTGTGGGTTAGGAAACGCAGTAGTGGCCCGCGCCGCTCAATTGAGCGCTTCTTTTGATGTGCTTTGCCGACCGAATGCTTCGGCGTTTGCTGCACTAGTAGATGGTGACAGCAGCAGGAGTGCTCTGAGGAATAATGCGCTTGAGAGGGTGACTCCTCTGACGTCATCGCCATCAGTAGCAGCTGCGGCAGCAGGAGCAGAGGCTATGGCCGTAGCTTCAGAGACCAGTGGGTTAGAAATCGCGAGTGATATCTTACGCGACCTCATGAGCACCAACAGTAACAGCGATATCAATCCCAACGCAGCAGCTGCTGTTTTGGTAAAATTGCCGCCGCGCTGGAGCCCTCCGTCTTCGATGGCCGCTGGCACTTCGGTCGTGTACGTGCTTGAGCTGCCGCCTGTGTCCACACTTGCAGGCCCGGAAAATGCTTACCAGCAGCCAGGGCAGCCCGTGTACTACGTAGGAGAAACCGATGCATTTGCGGCGCGTCTGCAGCAGCACCGGAACAAGAAAGCAGGGGGGCAGCAGCAGCAGCAGCAGCAGTGGCGGTGGGCTGACGTGGCCTGCGTGGCGGTGGCTGTAAGTGATAAAAGCACGGCGCGGGCGCTGGAGGCAGATCTCATTCGTGCTTTAGTGCATTCAGGGGTGCCTCTCCTCTCAGAGAACGACGGAAAACATCGAAACTTCGGTGCAGGCAGCTCCTTCGCTCGTTGACTCGCTCTCTCGCGCGATTTAATACCTTTGAGCTAATGCGGAGGTGCCATTGGCCGATAGGGACAGCGGACAGGCAGTATAAATATGTATGTAAAAGTTTAGGAAATCCGACCAATGTCTGGAACACGGGCTGCCGTATTCGTATTCAGTAATGTCTATGACTGGTATTGATACGTTACAGATAGGAGCGAATAATTTTATATCAAGAGCCTTACTACTGTCTTACTTGGTGCTTTCAGTTCACAGTAGACAAAGAAGCACACATCCTTACCCTTGACATAGCGCAATTCGCAATAGAGCGGCAGCATGGTGTCTACTCTGCTTAATTTCGTGAGAGCTACAAATAAAATCGTGAAGCGCAGACACGGGCAATTGGAGCAAAGCGCAACAATTAAACAGTTGAACAGAGCAACAGAGCATTCAGCGACGTGGAAGAAGGTACTAAAGTGCTCTTCAATTGGAGTCGCTGTATTCCCTACACTTTTTGCCCTTTTCAGCTATCAACCTCACTTTTCACTTTTCAATCATTCATTCATATGGACAACACCAGAAAAACGACGCGGACAACGGCAAAGTTCTTCGGGCTCTTTTCCGAAGCACTCGCGCTCTCCAGACTTTCTTTCACAACACCATTCAACACTTTTCTACGCCACATCACAATCCTTTTCTTCTCTCGTAGAGTAGCAAGGCATATGTGCTTTACCACCACTTTTCCAGGTCAATTTTCACGAAGGTCGAGCAGCAAGCAGGGACCCAATCCCCACCCCCTGACGTGTGCTGCCCACTGCCCTCTTCCCACGCTGCGTAAAGCACCCCCGCACCAACTGCAGGCACGAACGCTGCTGATATGACATTCGACGCGCTGCCGTAGGTGCCGGGGCCTCCTAACGTGTACAGGGAAAGAAGCGAAAAGAATCCAACCAAACGAGGAGGAGAAGAGTGAAGGTAACGAGCTCATAGAAAGCTGTAAACTTTAAAAGGGCATGTAACTAATGTTATTTGTATATGCTTGAGGCCCACAGTAATTTCATTGAGATATCTACTGCAATGAACAAGAAAACGCACCGCACTGCCAGTAGTCGTCGCCTTTCTGGCCTAGCACAGCCGCCGTTTTGATCGCGTCAGAGGTAGCGTACTCGCCCATGGGAACCGCATCGAAAAGCTGAGGAAAAAGCGCGTACCTGAGGCAAAGGACATATATGGCGGAAAGGTGCAAGAGAACAAGAAAAGCGTTAAAACAGGGAACGAGATAAAGCGACAGACTTGGAATGGCGAAAAGGATACTATTCAACAGAGAAATGAACTAATAAGAAAAATAAACTCAACCTAATTAACGGTTCAAGTTGCTTTTGTTATGTCGCACTGACCTTGCCATCGAGTCTGCGTTGGCGTTGGTGCCTAGAAGAAAGCGAAGTGATGTTTGAAGACGTGAGACTGGGAGTTAAAGATCTGGAAACAAATTCACTTCGGTATCACATCTTTCTCGCACAGCCTGTTCCCTCACCGTTCCACGTGTAGTGCGCAATGGTCTGAGGGTCGAAGCCGTGATTGGTGCGGTAAAGCGCGGAAGGGCGCGGGTCGCCGCCATTGGTGGAGTTTAATTCCCGAGGATCCATGTCGAAAAACACCGCCTGGGTTCAGATGAAGAGGCGTTTGATTACATATGAAACACCCATCCTTTTAACTCAGGTTTTCTGGCAACATGATGCCATGACGTTTGTCTTCCCTCTAACGACTCTCTCCTTTCCTTTTATTACCGTGTGCTCCGCGTCTGTCTCCAGCGCCATGAACCGAGGTTGACCCTCGTCGGCGACCGCGGCCGACCCGACGGCATGGTTGAACCCACATGTGTTGTTGGCCGCCAGCCACAGAGCCTGCGCCGAAGCAATGTCCGTAGCCACTTCCATGACGTTCCGAAGCCGAAGGGTCCACGGGAAGCCTTGTGTGGTGGCGTTGCAAAAATGAAGAAGAAAGGAGGAAGGCAGAGAGATAAGAGTTGAGACCACATGTGGAGAGATGTGTAAAAGTACACGGAAAATTGGCGGAATTTTCACATGAGCTGAAGAAGGCACCACCGCAAAGCAACATCAGTTCAGGATTACTCCTTTCTCTCTCCAATTGGAGGGAGGGACGGAGGGAGGGGGAACTTCACCGTAGAAAGTATCTTTGTTTGACTCGAGGTTCGCCTCATGCACCGTCACTCCCGCTGCCGAGATGCCCGTCAGTGCGCCCACAATGCCGGCAAACCCAATCGTGGCGTGGGCGATTCCATCAGGTGGGTGGTACACCTGTGCGTTCAAGTAGCGCGTCATCAACAACGACGAGAAAGGAGGGTGCAAGCAACTACTGAGCGAATTCTCAGCCCAATTAAACCTCTGCGAGTGTTTTTGAATGAAAAAACAAAGCGCATACTCCTGGATGCCTTTAAACGTGTTACCGTAATGAGCTTGTTCTTGTTCACGCCGGTGTCCGACTCCCAGTCGAGGTTCCGCCCACTGTACAGCGCGCCATTGGCAGTCCGATCCCCCCAGGCGCCGAAGTTGCTGCAGCCCGGGTTCAGCCAGTGGATTTTGTCGTGCAACACCACGGCCAAATCATGCTCCAAGCCCTCCGCCTGTGATTGTTAATTTTTGCATGCAGATATTTAATCAAAAACTAAGACTACCGGAGGAAGAAATCGACGCTCAGCTGAAGAGAAAAGATATAAAAGGCACGAGAGCAGAGTAGAAGATGATCAAATACCCGAAGCGCAGCCTCCATGCGAGTTCGTGTGGCCAGCGGCAACTCCTTGAGGAGCACGTAGACGATGTCGTCAGCGCTACCGGGAAGGTTCGCCAGCACTACGCCCATGGCCGTGAGATTGCCGCAGCCGTAACCGCCTGGAATGGAGGTTTGGAGAAACAAAAAGTGCGTCAACAGGGAATAAGTCAAGGTTGAGAGGCTAAGATGATCGACCCTTCTTTAAAAAAAGTAGAACTCAAAGACACGGCCGAGCCAAGTGAAGACTCACTTTTAGGATTGTAGCCTGCTGCCGCAGCTCCGTCGGAGATGCCCCTCATTTCGTCGATGTAACTTGACGGCGTCTGCAGAGACAGCGCAATGGCCCACTGCCACAGGAGCACTTCTTCGATGATTTGATTCAGCACCGCCGTGGAGTCGGTCAACGTGTTGAGGAGCGAAGAGATGGTAGCTTCGATTTTGTCTCCAATCAAGTAACCTGAAGGAAGGGGGGTTGTGCACAACACACAACGAAGGCGTCAGTTTGTTCAGGCTGGAGCTACACTGCTCGGTCTTTACACAAGCACGTTGGATAACGCTTGAATCGTTTTACCATGCCAAATTCAATCTTATGCAATACCTTGGTCGTAACCCATATCGTAGCGGGTGTCGCCGCGCACGTCGAGGACAAAAGTAGTGTTGGCAGCGATGCCATCAACATCAAGGGTGTATAGGGCGGACCCCTAACACCAAAAAAAAAGAAACCAGGAAAATGAGAATCAATTCAGCTCTCCCGAGATACATTACACAATCTGCGACTCGTAATGAAATCTTTAGGATACGTCAAGAGATTCCCTTGTTCACGAGCCCTCATCCGGCGGTGTTGACTGCTCTTCATACATATGAACCTCCATCCGTACCTTAACGCCCTGCTTCACAAGCGTAGTCTCATAATCGTCGACCACAGCATATCCAACGGCATCGTCGCGGGAGGCCGAGCTCAAAGAGAGCGCTCCGGCCAAAACACATGCAACCCTCGTGAAGGACATTTTTGACCGAGACGTGATGTTCAATATTCGGGCGTTCTGACGTTCTCATCCTCTTGATTGGTGCATTTTTCACATCCTCGCGCGTGATTGAACGCTCCTTGCGCGCCTGATATTCTGCCTCTCTCTTTACGCAGGCAACTCGCCTGAGGGGCGCAGAAGGCGAAGGTCAGGAACAACGAGTGTCATACAGGCCACTTCGTTTACTCCGGCGCTGATAGGCCGGGAGAAAACCATATGGCCGCTTCAACGGACAAAAACGCATATTAGAATATATTTAGTCAAGTCGCCTAGTCGCCTACTCGTATAAGAGCGCAAACAGCCCATCTTAATTTATAGAGTTGCAATTGGAATTGGATATTTTAGACCCCTGACAGCACAGCCGGAAATCCTCCGGAGTGCCGCAATGAGCGGTGGCTGCTTCGCATGGCACCATTCTTCTCTTTGAGACGACACAAAAGATGCCAGCTTAGACAACCGTAAATCTCGAGCACTACGAAATCGCCCATCCGAGCAAAATGTTTGTTCAGAGCCAGTAATTCTGGATTAAGCCTTGCAATGGAGCACGGGCGTGAAATACCACAGGATCACGATGATGTTCGAAGTTATCAGCGCCTGTCCAGGAAACAACCCACGAGAAAAAATTGGGATTTCGACATAGGGCAATGCAGACGAGGATTAGCAATGAGCCACCCATAGAATAAGAGAAATAAAGAGAGAAAGGCATGAGCTGTAAAAATAAAACTCACCAAGATAAGAGTAAACATGCACAGCTTTTCCTTGAATATTCTCCACTTGAGCTCCCTCAAGAGCTTTGCGCCAACTTTCGAGTCAGACACCATTTGCTGCGCGGTGCCTGCCGCGTGGTCAATCTGCGCCCCCTGGTCTAAAAGCTGGTTCATGGTGTTCCCGGCTGATAGAAATAGAAGAGCAGAGTTTAGAAGAAGTCGCGAGTGCTCTCGGGTGCACGTTGATGAATGGGACGAGGAAAATGAAGTAGAGGCGGGGTAGAAAAAGGGTGCAAAACAACAATGTCTTTAGAAATAGATGCCAGCATCCTCGTGGGTACTTACCCATTTCTTCGTTCTGGGCATTCATGCGTTCAGCATCTTGCAATTTGCTGTTGGTCGGCAAAGAACAGGTCATGCAAGAGGTGAGAGTTCGATACCGACAGCTAGCTAGGAATTCGATGGCAGGCATCACATGGTATCATGGACGCTGCGACTCAAGAAATAGAGAAATTATACGAATCAGTCATGATATTTACCTAAGACCACGCTCTGCAGCGTCAAAAGCGGAAGTCATCTCGCGTTATCCACTCCCTGGTGCTCGGGCTAGGACTGCGCAAGGATATCTAATCTATCCGTACAGTATAGTATCCGTCTCTACTCTCGCCTTGCGTTTCTTTGCTGTAAAAACGTGCCAGACCAATAATATGCAAGACCGTATATTTGGTATATTTGGTTTTAGCCTATCTCCTATCTCCTACTATCTCTCAACTCCATCGTCATTGCTTCATGCCCTACATGCCCTTGATATACCCTCTCATGGCAACCTAGTTTATTTTCTAACAAGGGTTGAGCTTACCTTGAAGAGTCCTGAGCTAGTGCGTATTCTGGTAAGCTCTAGCTTGTTCAGAGACCTAAGTAGCCTAAGCTGACCGCAATGTATCGCTACGCTGCTGTACATTTCTGGTCGTATCATCGCCTAGTGATAAAAAATCCAGTGAATTGGGCTAGCAGTGCTAGCGACAGCCATGTAAACGCGAATGCAGCGTGGGCATCCGTTAGAGCTCTGCAGCAACACTTGAGTGCAACTAGAGCCAGTGAAAGGGCAGCAGCACTAGGTCGAGCCCTTGAAGCTCATGATGCGGCCACAGCATTCTCGAGTAATAGTGGCAGCAGCAGCAGTCCAGGGCGCAATTCACGGCCCCGGGCAGCTGAGCACCGTGCTTTAGCTGCGTCATTGGCCGCCACAGAGCGCTTAGCGGCTGACCTCAGTGAAACCTCCGAGCTGCTCACAATGGCAAGAGAAGAAGGCGAAGAGAGCGTGGAAGCTGAGTGCCTATCCACTCTCGCGGCGTTACAAGCTGAAGCAGACGAACTCCGCACCGACGCACTGATGGGCGCTGCGGCGCACAGCGGGTCGACGTCTTGCTACCTGGAGATTGGCGCAGGAGCTGGCGGCGCAGATGCTTGCGACTGGGTGGAAATGCTGCAGCGCATGTACGGTGGGTTTGCGTCCCGGCACGGGGGTCGAAGCACCGCGCTCGAGGAGCAAGCCGGCGCCAACGGCGTAGGTTTGCGGTCTGCTACCTTTCGGCTCGACGGGGTGGCTCGAGTTTATGGGTGGCTGCAGCACGAGACGGGCGTGCACCGCCTGGTGCGGAAGTCCCCCTTTGACTCGTCGGGCAAACGGCACACGAGCTTTGCACATGTAGCGGTGTTTGCGGCTGACGACGACGACGGCAGCGGCGGAAGTGGCGGTGGTAAACACGGTGGCAGCAGTAGCAAAGCCGCGATGCAGTTGCCAACTTCCGAAGTGACTTTGGACACGTTTCGAGCGCAGGGCGCTGGTGGGCAGCACGTCAACACCACGGAGAGCGCAGTACGGGCCACGCATACCCCTACAGGTCTAACGGCGGTGTGCCAAACAGAACGGTCCCAGCACCGCAACAAAGCGTCCGCATTGCAGCTCTTGGCTGCTAAAGTCGCTAAGCGTAGAGCTGATGAAAGACAAGTGAGTTTGTTTATAGATACATTTTGAAGTCATGATATTTTGGGTAATATCTAAATTATTATCCTCCCTTCATACCTTTTCTCTCACTGCAACTGGGTGCGAGAATCTCGACCTCGTTTCTATGCTCTTGCACTTGCCCTTTCTATCGCATTCTTTTATGCTAAGTCTTTTTTATTTGTGTATTTCTTTCAGGCGGAACTAGCGAAGGCGCGAGGCAGTCAGGTAGAGGCAACTTGGGGTGGGCAACAGGCGAGGTCGTACATTTTGTCGCCGTATCGCCTCGTCAAAGACCATCGCGTCGGGACTCTCCTCAGAGAACACGGCAGCAACAGTTGCAGCAAAAGCAATGATAGTGTAGGTAACGATGGCGAAAGCAATGATGCCGTGCTTGGCACAGTATCAGACAACGACGTGGATGATCTCCTTGAAGGAGGCTCGCCATTGGATGACTTACTGACTGACGTCCTTCAAGCTCACGCCACTGCTCGCACAGCAGCTGATATGGATGATTTAGAATGAATTGTGATTTGCGGCGAGCTCTTCTCTGAGATTACAAATCAGTTTCTTGAGATACTGTTCCAATTTTGCTGATGGGCACATCCCAAGGAGCTCAAGTCGCACCTCGCGACCTCAACCTCGTGCACATGTTACAAATTAGCATTTCTGGATATTAGTCTAGTCTAGTTAATACTCTCCCAAAAACAAGGAAAGGCAAGTACACAGCAGTCACAGAGGCACATCGAGAGCGCACTTGAGCTGCATATGCGCTAGCAAATTCGCTCCAGAAGGCCAATTAAGGCTCCAACTGGCAACTGGCGCCTTTCCTCCGAACAAGTCGGCGGGACTGAGTGCTGAGTGCTCGTTCGTGTGTCACGTCCCAAGTCCACGAGGCAATTCTCTGGGCTATTTTTTGCCCCAGCAGGGCATCGTTTTAATGTTTCTCTCAGGCGTCGGGCGCCAGCCGATCTCAGCATCGATATTAGAACGGATATATAGTAGATCCAAACTCCTCGATCCATCTATTTAGCTCCCTGCTCCGTGGTTGTGCTTGGTACTTATAACTAGAATCAAATCGAGGCCAAGGAATTGCTGATCAGCGCACATATTTCTACGAGAGCAGCAGGCGCGCCGAGGCTCCTCCAGCTCCATCTTCGCGCATGCCTTGTAGTGCGACAGAATAGGCACCCTCGGGAAACGGCTGTGCGCTGCTTTGCTCGCCGAGGTCGTACTCAAAGGTGACTTTGAGAGTGCGGCCATTGAGACAGAGGCTGGGAACTCCTTGCCCTGCCAACAGCCCGATCTCAAACGCGCCCCCACGAGGTGCTGGAGCAGCACCCCAAGGATTGCTCGAGGATCCCGGCGGGGCCCAACTGGCAGTGCGCGGGCGGCGGGACGACTCCACCGCGCGAGCGTTGGTAGCGACGTCGCGACGGCGCTTATGGGCATGCTGCTGCATTGCCTCTGTGCTGGACACGTCCAAGACGTCACTGGTGTTGCTGTTCGCTGAGGTTCCGCAGAGAATTGAAGCCCACCATGCATCGCGCAGGGTGCTGCCTGCCGAAGCTGATGGCGGCGGCGGCGAAGGCCAACCTCCGACCAGTGGTGCGAAGGCGTCCCCTACGAGGGAGGTGTCGGGTCTGCGTGACGCTGCAAGCGCCGCGAGCGCCAACCGCAGGGCCCCCGTCCAGTGCACTGCACTTCTCGGAGACGAGCCACCGCCATTGTAAGCGTTTCCGCCACCTTGACCACCACTCCCGTAAAAATTGGAACCACCTCCGTGCAGTTGGTGTGCCTGCGGTAGAGGGCAGGCAGACGCCAGCAAGCGAGCGAGCTCGGAAGCTTCTTTAGCCAGCGTTGGCGGTGGGGGACCACAGGCTGATCGGCTCACGAGTTCGTCGGACGCTGGTGCTGGAATTGCGTGCACCAAAGATGCGAGGCACAGGCAAGATTCTACTAGGACATTCGCTAATGAGGCTGCTACTGCACTTCCAGGCAAGATTCTACTAAGATGCTCGCTATTGAGGCTGCTACTGCACTTCCAGATAGGTTGTTGCGGTTGTTGAGAGCGGTGCTGCAGCTGCTGTTGCTGAAGTTGTTGAGACTTGAGAGGGTTGAGACCCCCGCAGCGGGCGCGCCCGCGGTCCAACCGAGTTAAGGCACTGCGCAAAGCTGCCACGAGGGCTAACGAGTCTAACCCAGGGAGCTGAGCAGCTGCTGCGCGCCGCAGCCGAGCCAACGCAGCCGCCAATTCGTTGCACGCTTCGACCGCCGCTACCGTAAGAGCCAATTTGGAGCGGCCAGGGTTGCCCTGCCCAGCGCCCTCGTAAGCAGCAGCACTAGCCGCAGCAGCGGCCTCAGCGGCGCGTGCAACTCCAGCAAGCGCGTATTTGGCTGCTACAGAAGCAAGGGGTGACTCAAGCCGCGGCGCACACCACGCACGCGTGAGCTGAGGGTGCCCGCTACTGGCAGCAGAGTTGGCAGCAGCAGCGGGCAGCGAGGCAGTGCTTGAGGGCGCGAGCACCACGAGAGCGAGGTCAAGAATAGCGCTGAGATTCAAAGCACGGTCGCGAGCTTCACTGATCATGCTCCTTTCGAAAGCATGCAGGAGCTCATGGCAAAGGATAGCGTATTCGTGGCAGCGATGGGCGACTGCCATTCGCGGGCTGGAACCGACGCGCCAACCGACTGAGCTCCCATTGAAGCTCAAATCGTCGAAAAGGGCAGGCGGCCTAGCCAACACAAGAACCAAGAGGCGAAGTGCAGGCACTGGAAGGTCAAATGTAAGGCGCTGAGAAGCGCTGTTGCTTACGGGCGGTGGCAGTGTCAAGAGCTCGAAGCGTAAGGCTTGCGTGCTCGGGAGGTGTTCAATGAGAGCTGCAAATTCGGCTGCGCCAAAAAGCGGGGCTTCAACGCTGCTGACTGCTTCCTCTAAATCTACTCGATTGCTTCCCTTAAGCTCATTTGTTGGCGAAGATAAGTCAAGTGCGGACGCAAGGAGGAGGCAGAGGTGACGAGCGAGTTCAGGCTCGCACCGTGGGGAACTAGCAGCGCGTGCCAGGAAACGCACCGCTGCCGCGCGCGCGCTTGGGCTCGACGGGCGTTGCGACAAGTGTTTCTGCGACAGCTGATGCTGAGACGACTGCAGCTGTTGTGAGGTAGCATGTTCTCCTGCAGTAGGGAGATGGTGCAACCAAGCCAGTGCGCCAGCGTGGGCGATAGCGTGTGCTCTCGGATGCGGGTCCGCGAGCGCCAGCAACAAAGCCTCTAAACTCGGACCTAAATGTACGCGGCCATTCGTACACCCGTGTGGCATGCCGTTTACTGAGCATGGCCGGCAAGCAATGGCCCAAAGGGCACCTGTAGCTGCACCTGCCCTAGCCCACAGTGAACTGCGGCCTGTCCCCTTGCCACAAGAGTCTGGCACGAGCTCAGCCGCGGAAGCAATCAGCGACGCCAGCTCAATGGCGCGTTCAGGCAAGACTTGCGAAGCAGACGATTTCGCCCATGCTTCAGCCACCTCCACCAGCACAGCCAAGCGCCCAGCTGCAAACAGGGCCCCACTTATGCTTGATGGCAGGCTCGGCAACGGTAGAGGAGGAGGCATCGCGCGTGGCGAGGAAGGCGAATTACTACCACTGTGGCCATTCCGGTCGCCTGGCACAAGTCCTTGCAACAGAGCCCACCGGCAAGCATCCATTGCTTGCGCATCTTCGGCCGAGTGAATAGGAGCCCAGAGTAGGTTGCCCAAGGGCTCAACGAACTTCGCAGCAACTGCTTCAGCCTCGTTGATGCAAGCTGCTGTCGCTTCGTTGACTGCTTGCACGGGACTCCCCATTGCGGTGTTGCTGCTTGCCGCCGAAGAGAGCGGACGAAGCACCAGAACTGTTCCGAAGACGCCTACCAATGAAGATAGCGCTTGCTGGGGCTGCCCTGGTGGTAACCAACTGAAATTCGAAAGAAAGTGAACAAAATCAAACACGTGAGGCTCGTGATGGCGAGAACGATATCATGATTAGGAAAGCATTTGACGACATAACACTCAGAGAGCCAGCACGAAAGAACGTACCGCCCAAATGTTCTCACATAACTAGCTTGATATTTGGCTAGCATTGTCATCATTTTTGCCGTTTTTGCCACGACAGCCGGCTTGGGCGGTTGCTGCTGTTGTTGCATCATACACCCTGCCATCGAGAGCACGTCGGTGCACCAGTGTGTGGCAGTTCGCTGCAAAGAATCGGCCAACTCCGCGCCTAAGTCCGCCACCTGCACTGCTGCACGAAAGATGCCTGGGCGATGGTTTGCGATGCGGAACAGTTCCTGCCAAACGATGATAACTAAACTCGGGTCTTCCATGAGCCCTGCGAGAAAACGGAGACCTGCTGCCGCTGCCGATATGGCGCTGCTGTTGTCCTGGCCACCGCTGTCATCGCCAATGCTTTTGTCTTGCAGGACCAACCGATTTACTGTCGCCTTGATAAGCACCATACATTCGCGTTTTAAGGTGCCGAATTCAGGCCCCGAGCGCAAGGAGCCGCCTTCTGGTTGGAAGAGTTTTGCGACGAGAGCTACGGATGCGTTCACGGTGCCCGCCGATACGGACAGGGCCGCATCTTGTGAGGCTTTGTTTGCTGCACTTAATTTTTCAGCAAAATCATCCATTGATGCTATACAAACTATGGCGTTAAATTGATTAGACAAGGCTATATTCACTCGGATAGGGTCGAGCGTCTAAGAAACCGTGAGACTCGGCGCAACATTTGAAATGATATTTTGAATTCGACTGTGTGACTGTACCCTCTGTGCCACTGATTTAAGCGGACAGACTGCCCCTTGTTGCGTGCGTGGTGAAGCGCTTCATTAGCATGTTACGTATCTACTGTACCAAGAGATAAGCTAGCCCTGACTTAGTTATAGAAAAAGCAGAGCTGCGACAGACGTTTTCTCAATTCAAAAATTTTTAAGGCGTATGTTCCGTATCTATACGGCATGATTTTTGTTTATCTCCTCCACCGTGATCTTGGCAAACAATGAAACTGCTTACGGGTTGAGAGTAGCCGAGTAAGCCTACTAGGTTATCATAGGCAACACTACGGAAGAAGTCAATACTATATATCACTATGATGTCTTGCTAAGGATGGCTTGCTGTGCGATGGCTAGGATTCAGCCTTTAATGTTATGAACTCGTTTTTAGCTGACCTAGGTTACAGGAACCTTCAGTTGGAGGAGCAAGAAGCCCGTCACTCTGCAGCGCGAATTCCTGCGGACGAGTCTAATCTAGAATGGCAAAGGACTCCACAAGCCCCGTGTGGCCCTCGTGATGACCGCCATGGATCTTCCTCGGGTCTAGGATTAAGCCCGACGCACAGTTATCCCACCAATTTTGCGCCAACCATACCTGACGAGAAGCCACGAAATTCTGAGCTATTACCGCAACGCCTCTACAGCAATGAGCCCCAAGTAGATCATTCAAGGCTTCGTCGGACTCGCTTCGTGACGTGGGGACCCTCAGATACTAGCGCTGCTGTTAGGACAGCCACGGAACCAATCAATAGAGTCGCAAATAGTAACGATGACCGGCAACACGTGCAATTTTTACTCGCCGCAGTAAGGCAATCGTTACAAGTTGACCGTGCATCAAATACCAACTCTCAATACAACCCCTCATCTTCTGACCATACCAACCCGGCAATTCATGGTTCGACCGCTCCAATTGCAGCAGACATGTGGCAAAACCCTTACCTGGTTCAAAACCTGAGCACAAGTGGTAGTCTGGATGTTGCTGCATCTTTTACTTCGCCGCCTCCTCGTCGGCACGCGCCTCCGCTGCCCACTGCGCACGTTGATTTCCATGAGATGGGACCACAGAGCTCACAGGACCGAAATTCAACGATGCAGAGCGCACATTATCAAGGCACGCACCATCATCTTACCTCGTATGAAAGCGAAATGACCTGTCCTCCTCGTGCTCAAATTGCTCGTGTGGACTACTCTTATCGTGAACCGCCCGCGTCTAACCCAACGCCGCATCGGAAAGCAGACTCGTGTGATGAATGCGGCACGCATGAAATTCCTTCTAGTATACATGCAGGAACAGCTAATGGGCCAGTACAGTCACACAATAGCACCCATCATGCACCACCACGTCGCATGCGGGCTACAGAGCGCGCCCTCTTGGAAGCGACAGCTGGCTTCGGGGGAAGTTTGGCCGACGTAAGAGACGAAATCGTGCTGCTGCTGTCCAATTTCCTCTGCGCCCTCTCTCACTTTTTTTTCGCTAAGTTTATTTGCACTACTTTAATATTTTTTTTACATGTGCTTGCCGACCAACCCCAGCCTCAATGGTAATGTCCTTTGCACAAACTAGGTGTTGCGTGCGCCGCCGCCACCTCGCATGGCCCCTGTCCACCCCGCCTCTACTCCCAGCAGAGAGCAAGGCCGCAGCACTTCAAATGATGGGAACGATTTCGAGACGAACAGGAACAATCACGGTGGTGAAGCTGATACCCCACATGTAGCCCGGGATGATGTTGCAGCTGCTGCCTCAGCACCATTCGACGGTTTAAGCCTGGCGGAAGCTTTAGGGCCTTCAAGACCGCGCCGCAATGCACCGATTTATGCTCCTCCTGACGAGTCGGCGAGTCACCAGCGTCATCATCCAGGCCATAGCAGCAGCAGCAGCGGCCGTTCTGGCCATTACCACTCCACGGGCGATGATGGGTTCGGTGGCATGAGCCTGGGTGAAGTTCTCGGTCGACCGCTGGCACCACCGTCGTCTCTGCAGACAGACGCGTATGAGAGCAGCAGCAGTGATGGTCCTGCTAGACGAGGAGCTCTAACGGCTGCGCGCGACCCACAGCAGTGGCGGCAGCAACGCCCGCGCGACGTGGCGCATTCATCCAATGCGCGGAGCAATGCCACAAACCTGGCTAGGCGTGATGACGGACACATCCAGGATGAACGCAGGGGTAGTGGAAGAGGCAATCAACAAATGAGCCGCCCGCTTCGGAGAGGGAGACCTAACGGTAGCGGCGGCGGCGGTGGTGGTGTTGGAGAGGCTTCGAATTATTTGGCTGACGAAGAAATGACGTACGAGCGGCTGTTAGCCCTCGACGAACCCCTGGCGCGTCAACGAATGCAACGCGTAAACCCACGAACAATTGAGACGCGCATTCGGTCGGCCATGCAAGCGGTGCGGTACTTTCCCAAAAGCAAATCAACGGCACCTCGCTCAGATAATCCTGGCAGCAGCAGCAGCAGCAGTGGCGGCAACAACAGCAACGGCAAGAACGGCAGCAGTAGCGGTGATTGCAGCAATGGTGATAGCAGCAGCAGCAGCAGCAGCAGTGGCACTGCAACAACAGCAGCGGCCTCGTCGTCAGAGGGCGTTGAAGATTTGTGCGAGGACGAAAGCAACGTGGAGCCATGCGTGATTTGCCTAGAACCGTTTCGATCGGGAGAGCGCCTGGTCAAAATTCGCAACTGCCGCTGCACCCGCCACGTGCTGTACCACGAACCCTGCCTGAAGCAGTGGCTGAAAGCGGACGCCTCGTGCCCCCTGTGCCGCACTAGAGCCTTTGACGATGAAGATGGCGGAGCTGGCGATCTGTGATCAAGAGGATGCTCTTTTGAGAATAGACGTGCATTTTGTATATATATCGAAGTGTTTATCAGTAGAAATCATACCTGTTTTATCCGCAGTCCAGGAAGTGCGGTGTTCTAGTTCTCTTCAGTGAATCCAGAATTCGTTGCTATTCCAAATCGTGCACCTCTGCAAACTACCCTCCTTGCGGTTCTGACTTGCGCGCAACGCACGCGTATATACTTCTGCCCGCAGCACTGGCTTCTGTGTCATTGGCCATTTGGGTTTGTATTAGTTCGAGTCCGAGTTCAAGTCGCACACCTTTCTCCGCACCGTAACCGCAATTCCCTTGTTTATAAAAGAAAAGCAAATGAAATGATAAGAAGGTCGATGTTCGGTATATCGGAATCTTCAATTTGGTATATTGAATGTGGGTTGGCTGTTGGCTGCCAAATGTTACTTCTCTGGCCTACTACCATATTCGCCATTTGTAATACCTACTGCAAAGGCATAAAAAAACTTGGTTTATAACGCCAATTTATTGAGCACTATATCCCGACATGCGAGAAAATGAAAAGGTTTATCCGAGGATTGGCCTCTACCCGCGCGTCTTTCCCACCGCAAAAACAATGCGGCCTGCTATATGATTGTGCTGTTGGCTTGGTTGGGCGGTGCCAAAGCGTCGGCGAGGCATTGCAGAGTGCCACACACCGAGTCCATGGTGGGGCGGTTGGCGGGTTGCATGCGCCAGCAAGACAAGCACACGTCTCGCAGCGCGGCGGCCAGTGCCAACGCTTCCTCGTCTTCTGCAGTAGTTGCAGCTGTACTAGCCGGTGCAGCAGCAGCAGCAGCAGCAGGAGCAGCAGCAGCAGTGGCGTGTGCAGCAGCAGCAGCAGTGCCTTGGGCTTCGCTCGCACCCATCGAGGTACTAGCACCTTTCGCCACGGTGGCGTCACGCAAAGTGCGCAACACATGGTCCAAACCGCCCAATTTGGCCGCCAGAGTGGGGTCGTCGTCATCCGTGAGGGTCAGAGGCCAACGGTCGCCGGCGCGGAGACGGGTGACGTAGTCTTCGGACGTCAAGCCCGCGAAAGGGTTTCCGCCACCGCGCCACAGGCCTGTGCCCCCTACGGAAGGGGTGAACGGGTCGGGCCGCAAATGGTCCCCAAAGGTCTCCCACACCACAATCCCAAAGGACCACACGTCGGCTTCTAAGCCATAGCCGCGCGCGCCCATAGGGTTCGCATGCGCCGAAGGGGCTCCGGGCACCGCTACGTCGAGGTGGCGCTGTGATGCCTTCTTCTTCTGGCTGCTTTGAGTGTCTTCCAAGACAGGTAGCGGCGGTGGTGGCGCTTGCTCCTGCCCTACGAGTTGGCCATTAGCTAGTGTGGTAGTTTCCTGGTCTGCAGGCACGATGCTGATGTCCAGCGACAGCGGTGAAGTGCCCGGAGAGCTAGGGGCATAGGGAGAGCCGTTGGGGTTGACTGACGAGGAAGATGACGAACGAGGAGGAGGAAGAGGCCTGGGAGTGCCGGGCATAGACGGTGGCGCTAAACTCAGCACTTCCGGCGCCATCCAGCCGGTAGTCCCGACTTCTCCGTAGAGCCGCCGTTTGCCACTCTCGGGTAAGGCCGCAGCCGTTCCTAAATCGCCGATTTTAGCGACCCACTCAAGGCCGAGCTCGCGCAACACGGGGTCGCTATGGCCTCTGTTTGATGAGGAAACACCGCTCGTGATAGGGGCACCGCCGCCGCCTTTCGCTGAGGTGTTGTTGCTTTGACCCCGTGCTGAAGGCGAGCCCCAGGAATCGAGCTGTTTGCGAAAACGAGCTGCTGCTGATGACTTCTGGGGTGATGGTGTACTAGCAGCAGAAGACGGAAGAGGCGCTTGCGCCCGCGGGCGAAGGCCAATCAATATGTTGTGCGATTTCATGTCGCCGTGCAGAGTGCGCTGCGAGTGCAAGTGGGTCAAGCCTTCCGCAACGTCCACGGCCAAGCCGAGTTTGAAGCGCAACGGCAAACTGCGCCATTGCTCTCTCAACGGTAAATCACCTCTTTTACTGCTGCGGCTGTTAGCGTCGCCTGGGTTGCCAGTGCCGTGCATGCAGTCAAAGAGGGACCCAACTTCGAGGAGCTCGAGGAGCAACATGGGCCTTGGCGTGAGCACGGCCGCCACTAGTCCGGCTACTTTGGGGTGCGACAACCGGGCCAAAGTCTTGGCTTCGGCCAAAAACAGGCGCAAGAGCCCTAAAGGAGGCAATTTTCGGCGGCTCGCAAACATGAACTCTTTCACCGCGACAGGCACAATTACATCTTCTTCATTGGGTGGCGTCTGCTGCGATGGCTCGCTACTCCCACCTCCGACACTGCTTTTGCTGCTTCTGCTTTGAGTCCAAGTGCCCGCAAAGACGCACGCAAAGCGCCCACGGCCGAGGATACTACCTTTGATGACGTCACTTGAAGCGGCCAGCTGACTGGCAGCGAACGGCAGTGCTATTGGAGACGACGGCGGCGACGGCGACGACGACGACGGCAGCGGGGGTGGCGGCACAGCGGGGGTGAGTTGCGGCAGCGGCGGCGGCGAATGGGGTGGGGACGAGGGCGCAGACGCCACGCCAGTGCTGAGGGCATTCACTAACAGCGCCGAGGGCTGCTTCTTCGAGTCGTCTAGGTCGAACGTTGGCAATGGTTCTCCGATTGCCTGCCAGCCCGGCGACGCTGGTGAGCTTCGAGCTCCACTTCCGTCATCAGCACTATTGGCTGGGCTCTGCACCATTGGACTACCACCTCCTCCGTTAGCAGAAGCAATTTCCTGCCTAGCTGCAGCCGAAGGTGCTCGGAAAAGAGCGCCTAATTCCGCTCGAATCGCAGCGCGCTCTTCTTCTTCGTCGCTCTCATAGTCACTGTCCAATATGTCATCGTTAATGGCCCCGCCACCACCACCACCGCCGCCGCCTACGCTGCCTCGAGGGTCTGCGGGATCGCCGGGCTTGTCGGAGCCTTCGAAACGGTTGCGGCTCTGGGACCTCGCCCGCCGCACTTCGCGTTTTTCGTCTTTGCGCCTAGCCTCTTCCTTCTGCGCCGCAGCCTCTCTTGCGCCTGCGTCGTTGGTCGAGACGCGCTTCAAGCTCAAGCTCCGGCCTCTCGCACCGTTGAGCTCGTCCAACAAAAAAGACTTCCGCGTCGCCACTTCTTTGCCTGCAGCAGCAGCGGCACCTTTGTCGCCATTTTGGGAGAAGAACGCGCGCTTCCGGCCGTAGTCTTCGTCGTCGTCAGCTGCCGCTGCGGCAGCGGCCGCCGCCGCCGCGGCATTGGACTCCATCACGTCCTTTCTCCCTGCCGCTAGCGCTGCCTTGTTGGCTTCTTCCTCTGCCCACGCGAGCGCAGCAGCCGCGTCTGCCTGGCTCTGAGGTGGGTCGTTCGCAGCTGCAGCCAGTGTGCGCGACATGCTCGTGGTTGGCTCGCGCAGCTCCCCCGTCGTCATTGACGTTGCTCCTCCGGTAGCATCCGCTTCCACCGGTAAAAGAGCACTTCCTGACGCAGCCATGCCGTGGCTTTGTTCCTCCGCAGCTCTAGCTGCAGCAACAGTGGGGCCCTCCAGTGTGTCGTAGAACGTTTGCAGCATTGCTTCCGCAGCGCCCGGTTTTCCCGAAACAATCGCCTCAACTTCCTTCGACGACAACATCTCCCCTAAGCCTGCGCGCCGGCACGCTACCAGCAAATTGTCCCAATTTTCGAGCCGCGCGCGGCGAGAGCCGCCTGGGTTGTCGAACTTGCGCAACGGTGGCAACGGCTGGTCTGGAACTGGCCTGTTGGTGGAGGACGAAGAGGCACCCGCACCTCCACCGCTGCCGTAGTGCCGGTGCAGAATTTCGGCGGCCAGGTAGCCGTTCGCAAAATCGAGCCGAGGGTTGCGCGTAGGCTTGGAAAGTTTGAGACGCTTCAACCACTGTTTGACTTCCGTTGGTAATGCGCCGCTGGGCCCGCTGCTTGACCCGCTCGTGACCTGCTGTTGCCGCGGCACGCTGTTTCCGTGTGGTCGAGGCGAGGACGCGCGTGAGGAGCTGCCGCCGCTGCGACCACCAGTTGCGGCGCCACTAGCTCCCGTCATAGACCCAAGGGGTGGACGTGGCGATTCTGCGCGACTGCTAGCAGGGCGCTTGTCAGCGTCCAGCCTGGTGCCGCGGGCGCTGGGCCTTGGTGAGGTGGAGCGCATGCCCTTGGCCGCTGATGAGGCAGCGCGTGAGCTTGAAAGCTTCGAATTGGAAACAGACCGGTCGCGAAGAGCGCTGCCGTTCCTGTCGCTGCTGAGGGCTCCGCCACTGCTACTGTGCAGAGATGCGTCTGAGCCAGACGGGCTGAGCGCACCGGCGCGCGAAGAAGCAGGCGTGCTTGAAGCTGGTAGCTTGCTGCCGGCGTGACGTGTAGCTGCAGCGCTAGTACTGGTAGCACGGCTCCAGCCGCCGGGCGGCTTTGTCTTTGCGCTCATGCCCGCGCTGCCACCAAGGCATGCATATGTTAGCGTGAAAAGTATGTGCTGTATTGGCTTCTTCAAAGCATAGTTCTCGTAATAATGAAAGCGATGACGTGCTCTTTCATTTGGTAAAAATCGCCGTTACCTTCTTGGTGAAGTAGTTGGTTTCGCTCCAGCTCGAGGCGACCTCGGTTTGGTCGACTTAGAAGTGACTGCTGGCGACGCAGATTCGCGGCCACGGCTCGTGTTTCCATCGGCCTTTAGCTCAACGCCGAGCATATTCTTATGTCACAAGGCCTCCATGCATTGCGAGTAAACAGCCACACGAATCGTCCAAATTTGAACCAATCAGAGTTGGTCCGCAAATATAAATTCCCACGCCAACGTCCTCTTCGTGAGGATACTTTTTATGCTGCTTCATTTGCTTGATGGATTGTTGAATTTGTTGATGCTTGATGCCCGAAGCTTGCTTGTTGATTGTGTTGGAGTGTAATCGGCAGCAACGTAAGAGCCTAGGACAAAAAGTTAAGAAAGATTATATGCATGTTGATACTATTTCTCCTTTGATTTTGGGTGATAAACGCTTCTTTGTTTTACAAACTCACTACGTGAATCATTTCCCGTGAATCGCTTGCAATTGTCAAGCAATTGTACGCAAGATATAGGACAATCTTTCGAGAAAGCTGTTCCAATTGACATGCGATTACTGCTTAAATAAACGACCTTTTTATTGCTAGGTATATGATTATGGGCCAGTCCCGAATAGTGTTCGTGCTCGTGGCTCTAAACTCAGCATGGAGTCTTCTTATGGATCCGCCTGCTGCGAAGTTCCACCGTGGAGTACTGCCCCCGTGGCGCCACAGTGCTACGAGGCCGCTGATGGCCGTGTCGAACGCAGATTTTATGGCATGGGCTGCAGAAGCAGGTGTAGTAACGGCGCCAGGGCTTGAAGTAGCAGATTGCGGCGGCTATCGCGGAGTAAAAGCTACCGTGCCGACTGAGGCAGGCAAACCCCTCGTGACGGTGCCAGCCAAGCAAACCCTCGTTACGACTACGCTCGCGCGCACGCCGCCGAGCGGGTTCAGCGAACCAGGCTGGGAAGTGCCGCAAGAAGCGTGGCAGTCGTCGCCGTGGTACGTGCGGTTAGCCTTACTGCTCCTCAAGGAGAAGAGCCTCGGCGACGCCTCACCTATGGCACTGTGGCTGAAAGCACTGCCAGCCCCGTCGGACTTCAGCGATTTGCCCATGTACTGGTCACCAGAGCACCGCGAAGCTTTACAGCACGAGCCCTTGGGCGACGCTGCCGATTCGCAGGCTGCTGACTACCGAGCAGCGCTGGCAGCGCTCCAGTCGAAAAGCGCTGGCAGCAGTGGCAGCGGCGGTTTGAGTGCCGTGTCACCCGCCGACTTCGAATGGGCAGTGCATGTCGTGCGGTCGCGCGCCTTCAGCGGCCCTTACGAAGGCAGCGGCTACGTCGAGCGTGTGGCCACCGCTGGGTTTGCTTCGGTGCTCGCAGTGGGTGCGGTGGCGTCGGGTGCTGCCGAGGTGTCGCAAGTAGTGAATGGCTTACTGGCAGTGCTGCTCACGACCGTGCTGCGAGACTTTTTGCTGTCGAGCCAAGCGTCCTTGACGCGTTATGTCCTCTGCCCGTGCGTTATTTTCACACACGCGCACTCTCCTTACGGCTGCGGCACCTGTTTTTGTGTACTTGTATGGTACATCCACTCTTTGCGTTGGCGGGGTTCATGTGTTGTCATAGAACTGCACAATTTTTGCTCAACTTCACTTGGCCTTCTTTCGCCGCTCGCTTTCCGGCACGTTCGCCTTTGCAACTAATGTATCTATTCATATTTCAGGTACGTTGACATGTTCAACCACCGGTCGTCGGTGTCCTCGGACGTGGCCTACGAGTACTTCACCAACAGTTTTGCGTGTGGGGTCAGCCAAGGCTCCGCTCCAGGGGAACAAGTGTTCATCAGCTACGGCCGCCGCTCTAACGACCAGCTCTTGCTGTACTACGGCTTCGTAGAATCTGACAATCCGGACGACCAGTGCGAGGTTCTATTAATTATTCCTTCCTCTTTTTTACCGCAACTTGCGCGCTTTGCGGATTGAAAGACATCAAAACAAGTTGAATACGCATCAAACAAATAAATCCTCAACTTTTGAAATTCGTTGGTCTGCTTCAACCATTCCTATTTTCTTGCCAGGTGCGGTCCTTGCTCGAGCTCGTCGACAGTGCTTTACCGGGAGGGGTGCCACCGGGCCGGGTGAAGCTTCTCCAGCAGGCCGGCCTCCTCGACGCTTGCCGAAGTGGCGTGGCCACTCCAAGCGGGTTCGTGGACGCGTGCAGCTTGGCGATTCGAGCCCTTGTCGCCACCGACGCGGAGCTCGAGGCCGCGGGTGGAGGTGTGGCCGGGTGCAAGGCCCTCGCCAATCCCGCGGGGGTGCGTGCTGGCTTGTCCGGTGGAGCTGACGTCACTGCGCGTGCTCAGACAGCGCTCGGGGCTGCGTGCCGAGCTAGCCTGGACCAAAAGCCAACGACGGCGGCTGAGGATACTGCTGCGCTGAGGGCTCTCAGCGAAGGCAGCGGAAGCAGCGCCAGCAGTGGTGGGCTCGGTGCCACTGGAACTGCGCTCACCACTGCGTGCTTTTCCGCGGACATGCCTATGAGTCGCCAGCGATTAGCTCTTGAATACCGCCTGGCCAAAAAGCAAGTGCTTTCGCGCTGTGCATCTTCCTGCGATGCCAATGCCGCCATGGCGGTTTAAGGAGGTGTAAAGCTTAAAGCCATTTTAAATCTTTGCTGTGGACTGTACTTAGGAGCAGACGACAACAACACAAAATCTCTAAATACAGGGGCATGGATACAATCCACCCAATTTTATTCTACTGTAGTTTTTTTACAGTACAGGTAGTTCCAGGTGTTAAGAGTTTGTAACTTTAAGAGAATAAGGGTTGAAAATCGGTACTTCCGCTTGTTAGAAATCGATTTCCTTCTTGTATTATCGTACTAAAAAACGCTAAGAGAGCAAGGGCTCGGCTGAGGCCAAATTCCTCCGCCCTTATTACCCGGAACTACCTGTAGCGAAGAGCTCTAAAAATCGAGAAAAAGATTCTAAGGCACGACCAACGAAATCGGGGGAAAAATTCATCGGTCAAAAGTCGGGGCTGAATCAACGAATATTCACGCGCGAATAATACCACTAGATTTAGCTCGGCGAGAGGTATCGATTTATACTATTTTCATGAGCATCCGAGACATGACCTATTTTTCGGTCTTTTTGCCACTACAGGGGAGGTATTTTTCTACACGGAGGGGGTAAATTCCTCCCTGTATCGCACCAGGAAGGCACGGATTTACCACTGAACAGTAGCGGCGAAACGATATTCTTCTTGATAATAGTTGCGTTGGCCCCGTCTGATTTGAAAATCCGCTCCCGACAGTAGTTCCTTTTTGCCCCGATCTGCAAAATTAGACCACTTCTTCGATAGTTCAAGTTACTTTCAGGAAGCAGTTGGTGTATCTACTATTTCCCGATTTCCGTGGTTAAAGCGAGCTTTCCAGTCGGGGCTATCGAAGTTGCGATAAGTTTTCTTATCAATGTTTTCAACTCGGCGAGTTACGTCCATTTCCGCGTTTTTTTATGTTTTTGACGTCGATTTTAACTCGACCATCGTGATTCCGATTCTGCAGTTAGACTGATTTGACGAAAGCCAAGTAGCCAAAATAAAATATTCACTGGCGAGGAAAGTTCCGTCTCTTCATTGCGCATTGAGCGGTACTCTCACTTGCCCCTAATGTGTCGATGGTCAAAAGTAGTTCAATTTTCTGTTTGGCCGTTCGATTTCCCCGATTTCGTTGGTTACAGAGCTATTAGCTTGAGGAACAGTACTGCGCTGAAGTGCTCCACGACTGCTAGAATGTCTCGATGGACACCCGCGCTGTTTTGCTTCTTGCCTTTCATCTCCGCTCTTTCGCCGAGTTGGCACCAGTCTACTGTCCGGTCTCGTAGTGCAGGCTCGGGGCGAAATGCTAGGTCACTTCCAATACTCAAAAACCTCCCAGTTCCGGGTGAAGATGAAGTTAACAAGCTGGACACTGAATCCATGATGAAGGCAGTGTACACATGCAACATTTGCGAGACGCGTAACATGGTTGAGGTTAGTTTCTATTTATCAGTTGAATATCTAAACTTCAGGGCTATGCCGTTTAGGTTGCAAACTTGTCAGAACTGATGTATCGCTGTCACCAACGTTGCGCAGATCAAAACGGTGGCGTGGGACGAAGGGACCGTCATCGCAACATGCCAAGGCTGTCAGAACAAGCACATCTTAGCGGACAATCAAGGGCGCCTTGATCTTAGCAATTGGACGGGCTTTTCGCTTGCTAATCGTACCACGTCCCTGCGGCAGAGTGACTTCAACGGAACCATGGATGCAGCGACGCTGGCTTCCTTGGGCCTTTCGATTAACTCGACCACTGGTACCTTTACGCTGGCGAAACGGCCCGGAGAGACCTTCGAGGTAGGGTGAAAGTTTTTATTTCTACAACGCTTGCTTCTACGAAATAATTTTGACGCCAAGCGTTTCTATGACAAATCATGCATGCACGTACAGTGCGGACTAAGAGCACCATGACGTGCTTGGCTCCCTTGCTTCTCGATGGTGACTAGCTTTTGATTGGTGCTTCGGTACTATATTTCCAGGTGGTTAAAGACCGAGTTTCGGCAGTAGGGCCAACCGTAGATAAAGCTTTGAAGCGCAATTGGGCCGTTAATGCAGCCTCTGCGTTGCCGGGCTACAGCACAAGTAGCGACGAAGGGCCAGCTCGACGAGACGACTTCCACGAACCTCTGCAAATCGAGGTACGACGACACATAAGTGCTATTTCTTGTAACGCATCCCTCTACCCTATAACACCGCGTCTGTGCTCTCTCCCGCATATATCTGGCCGAAGCACAGGTGCCGGAAGGGCTCGAGGAAGGTGACTTGATGCAACTCGCCACTTCCACTGGAGTGATGATGGTGACGATCCCGCCGGGCGGCCAAGCAGGCGACCGCCTCGAGGTGCTAGGCTGCATTGAATTCACGGTGCCTGCGAGCCAGATCGGGCAAGTGGTGCTGCTGCAAACGCCCGCGGGCGAAGAACTCCCCATAGCGATTCCTGAGAACGCGTCCCCGGGTTCTTTCCTTCAAGTCGGCTACCCAGTGACCATCCTTGGCCCTGAAGCCCCACCACAGCCCAAGTGGGAGTAAACCTGAAGGCCATGCTAACTCGCTGTTTTAAAGGCCCCTTGTGTATGGAGATTAGATTAGATTGGATTGGATTATACTCCCCAATTGCAAAGAAACAACAACAAGCAGCATAAAGCTGCGTTTTGATGAGCCCTCCAGAACAAGCGTCCGTGGCGTTTGATGGAAGATATATGGGTTTAGCTCTTTGATAGGGAGGGACCGCTAGGCCACAAGCGGCCCGCTTGCATGTTTCTGTTTGTATTTTAGGGGGGGGCTTTTCTATTCACTGCCACTTCGCGGACGAGGAAGGTGTTCCTGTCCCGTCATAGCCTCTTATGGCTCAGGGGCAGAACAATAGGCGCCTTGCGCGCTGAAAGGCACACATTGACCTCTGCCGAGTGGACTTCGTGTTCCGGATGTCACGAGCTTCTTTGCTCGCGCGCCTTCCTCTTTATTGTTCTGCGGAGTGCGCAACACCCACAAATACCTCGCTTTTTGCAAATTTTCCGAGGAATTTGGCCAATGCCCCTCCCCTTCCGAACTCGAACTCGAACTCGAACTCGAACTCGAACTCGAACTCGAACTAATACAAACCCAAATGGCACAGAAGCCAATGCTGCGGGCAGAAGTGGGAATGCGCGTGCGTTGCGCAAACAAAGCAAGTGCGGAATGATTCAGGAG
>Ga0307931_1000170_pt1 | contig 37423 bp, 37 predicted proteins | sample OrgLakmetageno47_FD_201816 | JGI IMG/M metagenome (GOLD analysis project Ga0307931, IMG submission 201816) | Saline water microbial communities from Organic Lake, Antarctica - #47 | ecosystem: Environmental > Aquatic > Non-marine Saline and Alkaline > Saline | place: Antarctica: Organic Lake...
TGACCTCCCCTGTATGGGAATTCCAGGGAATTCCCACGAAACGACCATTTTTGAGCTGGGAATTCCAATTGGAATTCCACAGATTTCAACGCCGGGAATTCCCGCCTCGGGAATTCCAGGGCCCTAGCTGTACTGTAGTCGTCAGTGTACCGAGGTAAGAAAGAGGAAGGAGAAGCCGACGTTCTTCAAACTACGAACTAGACTAGACCACCAGGATATGCGCCAGAACCAACGATGATAGCGGCTCAATCGCTTCGGAGACTTGCTGTCCGAGGCGTCAGGCCGAGGCCGAGCCTCCCTCTCAAACGTAGGAGCTCCAATGAACTCGAAACGGAGTCGAGTCCAGCTGAGGAAAAAGAAGAGGAATTGCGCGTGCGTGTCAAGGAACTCCGTCTTGAGATGACGGACGAGGAAATCAGCGAAGCTGTGTCTATGATGCCATCCGACTCTGAAGGTATTGCAGACGACATGTGCGCGTCTTTTTTGCATATTTTAGCGCATTAGGTAGGGTTACGTCTATAGGTTTGACCTTACGTTGAACTCAAATTTTGAACAGGACGCGTGACGAATATCATGTACCAGCGGTGGCTGCGAGAGAAGACGACTCCCGCAGTAGAACGCATCGCTTTGCTTAGCACTATTCAAGAAGTTTACGACCAAACGGTGAGTTCACACGTCGTATTGCATTCTTTCGAGCTTTTCGCTCGCTAGTCCATTTAAGAATAGGTTCAAGTTGAGAAATTCGTGTCAGCATAAATAGAAACACAGTGTTTGAACTTCGCCGCGTGGTTTCAATTAGTCAAACACATACTTTATCTTCAAATCACTCTCTACTCTCTTTGTGTTCGTGCGCTGTGGCTGGTTTTATGCAGATGATTTCCTTGGTGCTGCGTAAAGTGGACCAAGCAGGAGTAGCTCTGTACGCAGCCCTCGGTTGCCTTGCCGCTGGTGACGCAGGCATGCACGTCGTCGGCTGCACCTTAGTTGGCTGCGTGAGTGGTTTAGGAGGCGGCACCCTGAACGCCATGATGAGCGGCGCAACACCGGTGTATTGGATGGCTTACCCTACTTGGCTGGGCCTGTGCTTAGTGTCCTGCTTTGCGACTTTCTACGGAGCGCCCGTGCTAGAGGACGCCATGTCCGGTCGAGAAGTGGCGGCGATGGAACCAGATCCGGACACGGGACTGGTGCATTTTGAAGGGTTTAAGAAATGGCTCGAGGCGGAGGGCGAGTACCAGGAGCGCCTCAAACTACGGTACTATATTTCCGTGCGTGCACCCTTGCATGGAGAAGCTACTTGGTACTGTAGTAGCGCTCTTGGATTGGAATAACAGAGTTGCTCATTAGATGGGCTAGTGTAGCATCATCACTTTGAGCATATCTTTGAATCACATGGGCTGATTTTGCGTCGCCAATGTTGACAGGTGCTTGCGGTTGCAGCGGCAGAAGTTGCTCAGAGACCAGCACGAAGATCAACTTCAGCACAGCGCTCCGAGGCCTGCTCGAGTAGGGTCCACGCAGTGCACCGCCGAAGAAGTTTTTGCTTCGCTCCAAGAGCCTTTAGCCATTGGGACCGTAGGAGTGGGTAGCCCAAGTAGTTTAGCCGCCGGTGGCGTTAATAGCAGCAACAGCGGTGGCGCCAGCAGCTATTTAGATGTTGGCTTAAAACAACAGTCTCTGAGACGGTATGAAACCTTTGATTTACAGTGTGTTGATTGATTAGATAATAGTCGTCGTCAAGTTCGCTTGAAACGAAATTAACTTTAGCAGAATACATGTCATTTGAAACCATTCTTGTTGATACTGACAGTTGTCGGTGCCTACCTTTCTCTTCTTCTCAACTTCACTTTCTATTTCAGATCCCTTCGTTTAGCCAAGCTCGACTCTCCCGTCCTTTACTTGATCGAGTCCTTGTGCCTCTGCACCTTCAGCGTTTCAGGGGCCCAAGCAGCTATTATCCGAGGCCTGCCGCCCCTCGCGTGTGCTGCATGTGGGGTAAGTGGAAAGAGGGTGGAAGGTAGAACTTAGCTCATAGCTTTGGCGGAAAAAAGAAGCGTCTACTTCAAAAGAGGGTCCTTTTGGCATTTGCATCGTTTATACACGTTTCTATTTGTGCTCATCAATTAGAATTCGTGTGCACGTGAGTGATGCGAGGCCTTTAAGAATGGTATCCGTATCAATGCCTCCTTTTTTTGCCTACATTTGAATCTTCTTCTTTTTTTGCCTCTTTTCTTTTCATGTCTTCATCTCTCAAAAAACAGATCACATCATCGTTCGGCGGCATCGTCCGCGACTTACTAACGAAGAAAGAATGGCTCACTATCGGCCACGAGTCTTTCGCCTTCACTACAGGGGCCGGGGCTGCGGTTTACGTGGGGCTTCGCCAGCTCATGCTGCATGGGCCTGAGAAGCTGGGAGCACCCTGGCTCGAGCCCGCGCTGCGGCCAGTGACTGTGCGCATTGGCTTCTGTGTCAGTACCGTGCTCACCATACGCGCTTATGCCTGGACTTTGAGGCCGGAGCCTTTGCTTTACCCCATGTTTGCAGTACGCCCCCCGCCTTCCAACGAATCATGGTGGTCTTCATGGACAACTCCACACACGCTTGGGGGAAGGCTCTCAAACAACGACGAAAAAAACTTCGGTGGCAATCGCAGCGAAACTTCAGAGGGGGACTCAGTTGTTGAGTTTAAGCGCTGATTATAAATTATTTTTTCTCTTGGTACATTTTACACGCAATTGATAGCCCATATGTCGATACAGCGCCAAATTGAGTTAATGATTGCAACTGCTTTACGGAAAAGGACACTCAGCCCAGTCAGACATGTCCTGAAGGTTACACTTTTCTGTTGCTATTTGTAATTATATGATGCAGGGTAGGCGAAGCACCTTGATGTTGCTGCCGACCGGCCTCAGCTCTTTGCCCTGATTTAGCACGTGGAGAAAACCAGACGTCCACTTCAACGGACAACAACGTTTGTGGGAACGACGCCGTCGGGATTTTAGAAAAAGCGTTCGGTGTTTGACGTGCTCTGCGTCATACTGCGCGCGCGCGCATGCTATGACTTACTTGCGTGGTATCAGTGGTATGGTATAGGGCGAAGTCCTTGTACACTTTGCCTTTCTCTTCTCTAATTCCTACATTTCTTAACTTATCCGACCAGTGCTTATAAAAGGGTTTATGGAGTTATAAGCGGAGTGGGCAATGAACTAAAACGAGGATCTCGAGACGCGCTATAGTCTAGCTAGTTTTGCGTGTTCACGGATGGGCCGAGGAGCATGCAATGACGATGAAAAAGCTTATCGCACCGATTGTGGCAAACGAGCTGGAGTTTGGGCGCGTTACGTCTGCTGCTCAGAATGGATTGGTATTATAGTGATGTGCTATCCAGGCCTCATGATGTGCTACGCTCCTTGTGGCTGCTGCGTTTGCCTCTGGCAATCTTTGGCTAATTTATGGGCCGCGGGTGGTTCGGCTGGTACTGTTTGCAACGACGGCGAGACGGGAAAAGCGCTCGAATCCATGGGCACGGCCGAGACGGTGGCGGGCTCAATTAGATTCCTAGTCCTAATCTTACTCTTGGGTATGTTTGGTTACTACGAGAACGAAATTTATGAGTACGATGCATGCATGGAAGCAAGCAATGGTAATGAGACCAAAGAGAAAGAGTGCACGACAAGCTTAACACTGTCGAATCGTGATCGAACGATGTGGGTGATTAGCACGATGGAAGAGTGCCTCATAATCACTGGGGTGTGGATTTTCGTCGCAATAGTGGGCGCTGTAGCTGGTTTCAAAGGCGGCAGGGCCGAAAAAATCGCAGAAGCGAGAGTACAGCGTCGAACCAACGGAGTGCAGGCTGAAAGCCGAGCTTACGGGGAAGATCAGGGTGTGGAGGTGGTGCCTATGGCTAGAGTTGAAGTAGTAGACGTGACAGAACCAGTAAGCGAACAGCCAGGCCATGTGGAAAGTGCTGATGCATTCAATGGTGATTATGGTGGTGGGAATGGCGATCAAGCGCCCTCTGCGTATGTGCTCACAGCGCAAGTGCAACCGCCCGTAGAGCCGCAAGTGAGCAGCACCTTTGGGCAGTTTCGACCGCCGCCACCGCGTGGGCCTGTGGCTCATGCCATAGTAGTGCAAGGCACGGTGGTGCACCCAGATGTGAGAGGCATGGGCACACCTTTGGATGGGCGCCCACCGCCATCGAATAACAGGAGTCGAGCTCTTTCCCTCGATCGCAACCCTGTGTCAGTTGGCCGAAGAACATAAAGTGCTGCCTATGTGCCTATGAGGCGAAAGACCTCGATTGCATTTTGATGTTCATGTATAATTCGTTGGATTGGATAGCCCTATAAAGGGCGAAAGTTACGATGTTCGATATTAAGATGAAAATTGAAAGACAGATGTTAAAAAAAACAGAAACTACGACACAGCGTCTGTTATACCTGCGGATTGCGCGGCAGAGAAGGAATTATTCCGGAACTACCCGCATGTGCTGTGCGGAGTATTCGAGAACCGCCAAAGGCCGAGTCTATGTTATAGGAGATGTGTACCTTGACTTTCTTGAATTTTGAGTCTTTGATGTGCGGAGATGTAGATATAGAAATACGTGACGCAAAGAAATATTATATATTATATCGCAGATATCCCAGTAACCAGCTCAAATTTATTTTATGAGTAAAAGTGAAGCAAGAATATAAGAAAAATGTTCAGGTGCCTTTGCCTTCAAACGTCCCAGGCCGCCGTCCAACCTCGTTTCGGCTTCCCCATCTCGTTAGAACTTTCAGATGACCCCATTGCTCCTCTTCCTCCAGATGGCGACGCCAGTTGCACCAAGCCAAGGTCCCTCTCCAGCGCTGCCATGGCCGCTGCTAGTTTCGCTTCTTCTCCTAGCTCACTGAGGAAGGCGCCGTTCACGCCTCCATCTCCTTCGTCGAAAAAGTCGTTATCTTTGTACTCGTCGTCAAGATGGCGGCTGACGTTTCCGGGACCCAAGCGCCTGACTTCCACCTTGCCCGGGGTTCGGTCAGGGCTGTGCGAAGAAGCGCCCTTGTTCTTGCGGTCGCTCGCTGGCGCTACAGACACCAATCGATGCGCTCCTCCTTCACCTGAAGTCGGTGACGGGGTTTTCATCCCACGCCCGCACACCACTTTGACCGCATTGGTGCCCTGATCCTCGTCGTCGTCGTCGTCGTCACCCCAGTCGTCTGCGTCGCCGCTGTTGTCTTCGAGCACAACACCACCCTCAACACCCCTGTCGCCAGAGCTGCTGTTGGTGTACTTGCCTAGGCCTCCGCCGCGGTTGTGTATCGAATGAATGCCGAACCCGGCCGACTTTGCTGCAGCCAGGTCGCGGTCGTCCTGCTCGTCCTCACGGTCATCGTCTTCGTCGTCGTCATCGTTTGGATCCACGTCGTCTTCTGCCTCTTCATCCTCGTCTTCCGCACTGTAGTCTTTTCCGGGCTTGCCAGCGCCTCCTCGAGCGTCGCGCCTAGCTCGAGCCAGGACTTCTTTGGTGAGCGCAATCAACCCGAGTAAAGCGGTAGCCTTCGCGCCGGCCTCCTGCGCCGCGCTACTCACACCACTGTTGCTGCCTTTCTTGTGCCCATGCCGTGACCCCACCCCAGCCCCAGGCCCTGCACTCGACGCGAGCTTCTTGAGCGCATGGTCTCCACCGCTAGCGCGCACTGCTTTCACTACTTTGCGGCGCCACCGGTACGCCGGCGAGCCCTGCGCAACGGCGCCCTTGGTGGCCGAGTCGCCTCCACCCGCTTTTCGCAGCAGCTGCGCGAGGCCGTCGGCGGCCACTGCGCAGGTTTTCGGGTCTCCTTTCCCTCCTCGTAAAGACGCGCACAGGGCGCGCACCGCTCCCAGCCGCACGAGCGCACGGATCTGCGAGAAAAAATGCACACACGCAATGAAAACAAGAAACACTCAATTCAAGGCGTATATTGCTCCACTAGACAACATTTTTTCTCTGCTATACTTAGACGAACTTATCTAGCCTTGACAAAGAAGCAATAATATCTCAGCATGATCGATAACATTTGAAATGCTGCGCTCGAGCTACTAGCTAGCAACGATCTTCACCTGTCGTTTGGATGCTCCTGACGCCGCATTGGAGACCGCCCACACCGCTTCCTTTTGCACGTCTACGGCAGCCGCGCCAAACTCTTTGCTCGACGCCACGTAAGCGTTGCTGCTGCCTTCTTGGTTCTCCTTGCCCCTACCATAGGGTGAAGAAGACGACTTTCCAAGCCCGAGCTCGTGCACTGCAGCGTCGACTGCAGCGGCCTGAGGCGATGTTAGGTTTCCGTTCGATGCTCTACCGTCGTCAACCTCTTCTTTCGCTTGATTGTCGTCGTCATCGATAGCACCATAAGGGACTATCCGGTGCCGCGACTTGTGCCCGTTGCCTCCAGGCCCTGGTTGGTGATTGTCGAGGGCGGCGAGCGCCAAGAGCGGCGGCATCAGCTCACAATCGAGCACCGCCTGAATCTGCGACTCGGTGCCTGCGGTGATGTTGCTCAACGCCCAACACGCTTCTTTCTTCAGTGCCGCAAACGCGGCCTTGGAGTTGGAGCTCCGAGAATACGCGTTCCCACGCTGAGACATCGGTGATGCCGTAATCAGCTCCTTGAGTGCCTCGAGAGCATTCGGGAGTTTGACCAGAGCGTCGGTAGAAGCGTCATCGCCGGTTACTAGGTTGCCCACGCAACGCAGGGCTGGAGTCTGCACCGCTACCGTATGATGCGTCAGCAAGCTGACCAGCCGCCGCGCTAGACCGCCTGCACTTGATCCTCCCCTTCCTCTTCCTGATCTTCCTCCTGCGCCACCACTGCTGCTGCTGCTGCTGCTGCTGTAGCCATCAGCCTTTGCCTTTGCAAAAGCTTCTTCATCTTCATCCAGATCATCATCGTCATCGTCGTCTTGATGGTAGCTGCGATCGAGCCCAACTGCGTGGGTCGAGAGGACTGCGTCAATGTTGGCCTGCTCCCCATCCGACAAGTAACTCACCGCCCACAAGGCATCCGCAAGGGTGTCTTCGTCTTCTTGGCAACACGTCAGCAAGCGCGCGAGCACCGGCAAAGCAGGCTGCAGCTTGTGCAGCGCCACGCGAGGTTTTCCCCGGCACAAGTTGCTGAGGAGCCAAGCGCCATTGCGGAGCAAGCTCGCGCGCTGACTAGCCGTTGGCTCTGCCATGTGCTGCTGCTGCAGCTGTTGTTGATGCTGTTGTAGTTGGTGGTCGTGGCCCCGGCCGGACTCAGCCTCCGTCACCGCTGCTGGCTCCACCACCACAGTGTTCTTTGTAGCTATTACCGCTAGCGAGCGTCGCCGCGGGGGCGTTGTGCTTCCCCCCGGAGGGGGCATGTGGCTCAAAAGCTCTGACAAGAGGGGCTTCAAGACGCCCGCAGCTAACACCTCGTTGCGATAGGCAGCGGAGTCTCCGGCGATGTTCCCAAGGGCCCACACCGCTTGTTCTCGCACCTGCACCGACACACTGGTGGCCAGCAAGCGCACAAAAGCAGGAATGGCGCCTGCGCTTGCGACGGCGCCGGTTTGGTCGCTGGTGCCGCTCGCAATGTTCGTGAGAGCCCACCCGGCCTCGAGCTGAAGATGGGGGTCCTCATCAAGCGCCAAGAAGTTGATGAGCGTAGGCACGCAGCCGGCGTCCACCACGGCTTGTATGGGAGGGTTGCGCTCGATGGACAGGAATCGCCGCACCTGCGAGGAAAACGCCACAAAGAGTACCGACGCGCACAGATGTAACAATGTAGTCTCATCCCTTTTTCAATCTAATTGCTCGAAAGCCAGCCGGTGGTATCAGCACACACCGTTTTTGACTAGTAGCTGAGGCAAGTTCTTTTGGTAGATAGACAATGGGGGTAGGTGGTGAGGATATTGAAAGTCAGATGTGGAGTACTCTGGAGTTCATGGAACCTGTTCAGTGGCATCTCGCCGCTCGTCGGCATCGGTGGAGTCCAAAGAGTGCAGCAGCCGCGGAAGCTCAGAGAGCCGTTCCAACATCTGTCCAAGAAACATATGCATGCATAACGAGTGCACCCAGAAGAACATAAAGGGGGCTTTGTGAGGTCGTGGGGAAAAGCGGTCTTTTTGCAACGGAAGGCTTGGCGCAAAAGGGCGTGAGCTATGTAAGACGGAGGACGAAATAAGCTGGCTATGAGAACTAAAGGCTGAAGTACCCTTAGATAGATATGGTATGATTCGCAGGTGAAAGAGCGAGCATTAATTGAGCCTACGTTCCAATGCACGAATCTCGTCCAAACCCCAATGTTATCCCCAAACAAACTTGTGCGCATGATCTGTCATACTCAAGAACCTGGCTGTTCATTTCTAAACGTCCGTCGTCCGGCGAGTTCGCCATGGCGGATGCCACCATGCGAGCCACTTTTTCTTTAATCTGGTGCGGCACGCCGTCGACATCCAGCGCAGTGCTCGTTGTAGATTTGGTTGGCGTGAGCCCTGCAGCGGCAAGTTCGTCAGCAGGTAGGTGCTCTAACAGATCGGCTACTTGCCGGCTGTCGGCAGGCACCGAAACTCCGGAGCCCATAATTCACAACCTGCCCGAGCTGCGACTACCCCCTCGGTGTTCTTTGGGATTGTGATGTTCAAACTACACCTTATCCTACGAAGGGCACTACCACGGAAGACAGTTGAAAGATAAGTTGAGCATTTTTGAACCAACGAAACCAGAAAAGTCTTGGGAAAAGTCTTGAGAAAAGTCAAGCAAAGTCCTAAAATTCCAAATAAAATAAATTCTGATGATTTCTGATTTTCTGGTTTTTATGCATGGTTCTTGTTTTTGACACAGGCTAGGCTCAGAACCCGGAAGCGCCAGAATTAGGCGGCTAACGGACTAACAGTCGACAGAAATACAGAGCAAAGCAGCTTATTCGAGGAGAGAAGCCAATAATAATAGATGAGCTAATTACGAAAACATTCCCGAGTTCAAAACCTTTTGTAACCCTGTAGATTTGGCGAAGGATCCCCGCCATTGCCCTCCGACCGGAGGGTCATGGTGACTCGCAGGGTGGCCTCCCTGATGAACGGAGCATATAATTTTATCATACTTATGTACCAAGCAGCCTACGGCTACCCCTTCTTCAACAGCATGCCCGGTCGGGGTTCAGTTTCTACCGTGGAAGAGAGGAGGCAGTGCATTATAATCGTCTACGATTCCACTTTAGAGGGGGGTGGAAGAATTATGCTTCCTGCCCTCTACAAACTATTCTCTTTACGATTTTGACTTGCGCGCAACGCACGCGCGTACACTTCTGCCCACAGCTTTGGCTTCTGTGATATTTGGGTTTGTATTAGTTCGAGTTCGAGTTCGACTTATTGTGGAATGCTCTTATGGTCGAGAGAGCATCGAAGCATCATGACCACGTACATACCTTCCATCGATCAACTTCCTCGGTAGGGCTCGCGGGTGCTGACGGTGAGTTTCCCGTCACCCACTACGTTTTTCCCCTGCTTTGTGGCTTTTTCCTTGTCTCTGGTCATCCTAGTGGGCCTAGGCTCGCAGCTTCACGATGGGTGGAAGCATCCTATCGGTGGAGTGGGTTTGACCTCGGACTTGGAGGAGAGGAATGCGGTTCAGGATGAGCTGTGAGAACCCCCCACCAAACTCAGAGAGCAAGTGAGTCTGAGCCTGAACACAATCGAATCTTCGTTCGACCTCGCTAAGTACTGCTTCTGGAGCGGAGAAGCTCCTCCTGGTGTTCGTAGGCCTGTGATCATTCGTGTTCGCACAGCCTACAGCATTTCAGCCACGTGATCCATACTTCGTTGGCAAGAAAGAGGACAGGCGATGCTGAGATCGGCTGGCGCCCGACGCCTGAGAAAAACATTGAGACGATGCCCTGCTGGGGCAAAAAAATAGCCCAGAGAATTGCCTCGTGGACCTGAGACGTGACGCACGAAAGAGCACTCAGTCCCGCTGACTTGCTCGGAAGAAAGGCGCCAGTTGGAGCCTTAATTGGCCTTCTGGAGCGAATTTGCTAGCGCATGTGCAGCTCAAATGGATTCTTTATGTGCCTCTGTGACTGCGGTGTGCTTGCCTTTCCTTGTTTTTGGGAGAGTATTAACTAGACTAGACTATTCCCAAGTTCGATCAACTTCAAGGAATGCTGTGCCAAAGCATAGTATAGGTCGGAGTGGAGATCGTGGACGTACTCGAAGCCTACGCATCCTCTCGAGAGTTGATCCTAAAGGGTTCAGAGTAAATATGCACATCGCATTACGCAAAAGGACACTCAGCCCAGTCAGACTTGTTCTGGTGGATTCATCAATACGTAGCTATTTGTAAATTGTTGACGTTTCTTTGACATAGGGGAGTATAATCTAATCTAATCTACCATGGAAGTGATAGTTGTGGTCCAAAGTGGCACCCTCTTCCGTGCACAAACGAGCACTCAGTCCCGCCGACTTGTTCGGAGGAAGGCCTAGTTGGTGCCTTAATTGGCCTTCTGGAGCACCAAAAATCTTTCCTGCCTGATGGGCTTCTTAGTTTGAGCTGCTTTGCTTTTTATCTTTGCCTATCAGCCTTCTAATTTCGGCCCCTCGGGGCCTGTGTCAAAAAATCTTTCTGGTTCGGTAGACTCTGTAAACGCCAACTACTTACTGTGGATTATGGATTATGGCATGCCTGTTAACTTACTAATCTAGTAGGAAGCTAAGGAAAAATTCTTTCTGTTCCTATTATACTATCTGTAGCCTTCTGATTTTGAGACAGGCCCCGAAGGGCCTGATTTTGACCCCTCGCTGCCAGTGTCAAAAATATGACCACTCACATTCCCTTTGAATGTAACCTAAAGTTTGAAACAGGTCCCAAGCCCCGAAGGACCGGAATTAGAGGGCTGACAGGCCAGGAAGGGATACAAAGCAACGGAGCTTACACCAAAAAGGATCTACTCAGGCACATATGCCCGAGTGGCCATGGAAGTGATGGCAAAGGTCCATAGTGGCTCAAATTTACCACGCAATTGTCTTGTTGGCAGACCACAGCTTTCTAAAACATTAAAGCCAGAAAGTACTACGCGAATATAGACTGAGGTGGCGGTACTGATGATTACTACCAACCCATACCAACCACCACACCAACACTCATATCCCATCATAACCCCAATAGACCTATGGTACTGAGAGATGGTATTACGTATATGTGGTATCATTTACCATATCCGCCATCTTATACACTGAAACTTTAACAGAAATGGAGTTAGGTATTAGCTCTGGAATGGACGATACATCCACTTGATCGCTCTCGGGGCTCTTCCCTTGCTCATGATTCTCCGGATGTACAAGAACAGGATTAACTCTGGATAGTTATCACGAGTTTCATTGCACTTCGGAGATGTGTGCTTAAGGCTGTGCTGCTTTCCTCGCGTAAGCCCTTTCTGTACTACTTTATTGTGTGAGCCCTCTCATTCGCACCCCTTGATGCCAGCTTCTCTAAAATTCTGTAAATTGTAAACACAAATGTTCCCTTGTGTTCCATTGTGGCCCGTGTGATAGTTCAGCGAAGAGGATGGAACATTTCGATTATGGTAGAGGAACTCATACTTCCGAACTTCCGAACAAGAAAGAAGCCCAACAGCGTCAACGCATACATAGAATGCAGAGATATTTAATTTTCACTTGAAAGGAGTAATCTGCAGGTTTGTGGCAGAATAAGACCCTGTCCGTATGCGATACCTAATCTAATTCGTCGGTTCAGCGCCAACATGATCGTGGAATCGAAAGGAAAGCTGAAATCAATGAAGAAGGCCATGGCAGCCGCTTCCGCGTTACCGCCACAGTCGTTCGCTTCCAGCTGGATATTGAGAGTTCGGGCACGAGCGCCCCGTGTTTGACAAATATTTTCACTCATTCGCTCCAGGTGAATATCTAAATTTCACAGCAAGGAATGGCCACTTCAATCAAAGAGCTTAGAAAAAAAGAGCGCAACACTTGACTATCTTAGGGCGCCCACACATGCAGCCTTGGTAACCATCAGATATGAATTTACTGTGGTGTTCAGACTACTGCGAGTACGTGCATGATGCGGCCATGCTGTACTACGCTGCGGCCACTTAGAGCAATAGTATACTCGCTTCCGAGGCAATTATTTTTTAAATTGCTTGCAATAATTAACGGCTTCGTCGTGCAGTACGTTTTGCGTCCATCAAGTAAGCGTAACCTTTGGAAACAAAAAAACTGCACCGAGAATCTTCGCGCATAAAGGAGAAATCTGACCACGTACACTCGGGTGGATCTACTCTGTAGAACTAAAGAACGTAATGCGGTCTCGACTTCATCCGAACTCTGGCAATGATGCTCCACTCAGAATTCAGGAATATTTAGAGATTGGCCTTGATGGCGCTTCGCCCGCCCTGAACCTTTTCGAGCAAAATCATAACCAAAGAGTTTGGGCATGCGTGCCTGATTAGTCCCTCTTTTTGTATTCGCAACTTCGTATTCGCGATTCCCTTTTTATAAGATTCCTTGCTTATATTTCTGCCTGTTCGTCTTCTAAATTCCGGCCCTTCAGGGCCTGTGTGAAAGTACATGTTTGAGGGTTCAAGGACAAGACTGCTGAGATCGAGGGAATGTTCTGGACATGAATGGCATTTCCTTCCCGCATGTTGCAAAAAGTAACGATCTGCAAGTCTTGAATTGAAACAATAATTCAGAGGTCGTAATGAGTAAAAGATATAGCTCCCACGCAGGATCGAACTGCGGACCTTACGCTTACTAGGCGTATGCTCTACCACTGAGCCATAGGAGCATACTTCAATCCCGGAATATAAAGATTTAAAGACATTTTTAAGAATTGAGATTGAGCGTCCTGCGTCCTGGTTGGCTCCTCCGGCTTTTCGTTTGCTAGGTTACTGTACAGTAGTATCTGGAGGTCAAAAGCGCAAGATAGAAGAGAGCACCACGACACCACTATACGTCGGTCTTCGCCACTGCTTGGCTACCCAAGCCAATAATACATTGAGTGTGCACTAGAAGTAATATCACTGTTCTAGCATGCCTCCTGCACTAGGGTCCGGCCTGGCCGCTGAAAAAGCGATGAAAAGCAAAGGGAAGGAGGACGAGGGTGCACGACCTAAGCGCAAGGTTGGGTTTGAAGAAGATGCCACTAGGCCAAAGGGACGGGCACGAGTGGGAGAATCAATTCGTGAGGAGAAAGGAGAGGATGATGGTGACGACGATCCTGACGAGTACGAGGAGGACGAAGCAGAAGAACGCATCGGACGCCACAAGAAGGGCAACGCAATGTTCGTCAACGATGAGGACGACGAGGATGACGAGCCTGGAAGGCCGCCAGATCCAGAGCAAAACGAGTCCGGCGAAGAATCTGGCGAAGAGAATTTGAACGAAGTTGGCGAAGTGCTTGAACCGTTTAACCTCAACGCAGAGCGAGAAGAGGGCCACTTCGACGAGAATGGCAACTACGTGTGGCGCAAAAATGAAGACAGGCCGGACGAGTGGTTGCAATCCATGGGCGGTGAAGCGGGTATGGAGGAAGCCATCGGGCAAGCAGCGGCAGCACAGCGCAAGCAGCGGCTCGAAATTGCAGCCCGGCACGCGCTTGAAGAAGCCGAAGCCAAGGAAGCGGCAGCAGCAGCGGGAAGTGGGGGCGGACTCGGCAGCAGCAGCAACGACCCTACTGCGCTGCTGCGCGAGCTAGTGAGCCTCCTGGCGAAACCCGAGGAAACCGTTGTCCGCGCGCTGAAACGCCTCGCGCCAGCGAAGCGCGGTTTCCAACCCAAAGGCAGCAGCAGCAGTAGCAGCAGTGGCCCCGGGCGAAAAGGCGGTAGCGGCGATGCGACTGACCAAACACCAGCTGACGAGGAACAGCAGCGGGTGTCCTTCGCGCGGGTGACAGAATGCGCCGACCGATTGATGGGCGGCGGCGAAGTGAACATTTACCACATGAGCCGCGACGAGCTCGAAGATAAACTTGACCAGTTGGATGACGCAGCGGCCACCATGGCCGAGTTTGCTTCCAGTGCTACCGCTTCGGCTCTGGGCTTATCCATGGAAGCTGCTGCAGGCGGTGCTGCCACCACAAGTGCAGGCAGTGCAGATGGTGGCGATGCTACCGCAAGCAGTGGTTACTTCAGCACGGAATCTTCCGGTGAAGCTGGCAGTGCAGGAGCAGGTTGGACGTGGGAGTACCGCGCCCCGGACGGCGCTGTCCATGGTCCTTTTTCAACCGCGCACATCATGGCGTGGCGAGCCCAGGGCTTCTTCACTGGCGCGCAACAGGTGCACATGCGACCTGCACAGCAAGGTAAAGCGACACCTAGTAGTAGTACAGCTGCTGCAGCATCAGCTCCAGCTGCCGGTGCAGCAGTGGACGATTTCATGGCTGACTTCGAAGACGACGAGGGAGGCGACGGCGCAGCCGCAGAAAGTGAAAAAGGAGCGAAGGCGGATGCGCCCGTCGAAACGGCTGCTCAGGAATCCGACTGGGTGCTTTCAGATCAGATTGACTTTAGCAGGTTTATGTGAGGGGTATCGAGGGATAATGATATGCGCTTATGAATGAATTTCTTCTTTTTGTATGGTGCACTATCAATAAATTTGGGCGCTTTTTTTAACCCAAGGCGGTCAAGTCGACATCGCCTAGCTTTCTTTATCGTCCCCATGGCTTAGTTTACTGTTTTAACTCATCTCTTGAATAATATTTAGATTTCGCCATTTGGGATCTTGCCGTCTTAACACCTGGTTCTCCTTTACTCCATAATCTATAAGCCGCGATACCGAACAGCTCATCGCGACTTATAGATTTCATACAAAGCCATCCTATTACCAAATAATTCAATGAAAATGGTTGAATAGCAAGCAAGACGAATATCAGTCATTCATGCCCATTTAACATGAATAAGCCTAATGTTCAACGCTAAGAGAGCAACTAGTCACCAAGAGCCACGAGCATGCGCCACTTCGAGGGCCACAGCAGTAGCGCCTGCTTCCTGCGCATGATTTGAGACACGGAGCCCTTCAGCTGATGACTTCAAAGAGCAAAAGAAACGAGGTAACCAGATATATGCAATAGAGGCCTGTAGAAACGCGGCCATATTCTTTGGGGACGAAGTTCTTGTTGAAGACTCCAAACGCAGCCACTGCAGCGCAATTGATGATGATAAAGACGAACCCAGCAATGATTCCAGGCGATAGCTCTACGGCAAATGTTCCATTTTTAGCCACGCCAGGATCGTCGGATGAAAGCAAAACGCCGAAGCCTGCACCAGTACCAATGAGCATGTTGAAAACAGGTCCTGCAAAGCAAGCGGTCATGGCCATGTTTGAGAGCCCTGGGCACCCAACGAGGAGGAGAATTGAGATGAATGTGAAAAAATTCCAGGACAATTGCCACGAAGAAGAGGAAGGAAACACACCTTTGCGGGCCATGGCCATGTTTGTGGCATAGTCACCGATGCTGTTGCCCCACGCTAGCACCTATTTCAAAACCACAAGCCATTCAGTACTTCAACCTATCAAGGGAATATTGCATCATTGACTCACCGTTAAACCCAAAACTGGCTGCGGGATATTTAACAGCATTCCAAGGAAGCCAAGAGTACTGTGAATACGTTGCAGACGTGAAGCAAGAAGAGACAAACGCAAGCGTCAGGATAAACTCAAGCAAAGAGTCTCAGGAAGGGGCTGCTTAGACCCTCGCCCAACGGCCGGAAAGTCCTTTTAAACGGAATATCCTCACCTCACTAGGTTTCCAGCAATCGTGTCTATCCAAGTCGCAGCGACAGCAAATCCAACAAGTGCCAGAGGAGCCTGAATTCCCATACGAAGAAAGAAGATGGATAATTACGCACGCAACAACTACACAGAAGTACGTTGATAATACGAGCACGATGGTATACTCAGAAAAGCTTCTCAACTTACAGCAATGATAGTAGGTGGTGGACGATGGTCACTGCACTTGAAGTATAGCGCAGCAGCAGCGCTGCATGAAATCATCATAGCCAGTAAGAGCACTGGAAAGCCACCACTGTCTCCGCTGTCACTGCTGAGTTGCCGAGCTGATAGAAGTCTTGAAAACGGAGTTTGAGGGCTAGACAAACCGAGCGCTCTGGAGGCAAACAGGGGTTGGCTGCCGTCGTCACCATCATCAAAGTTTGCATCATCATTGGCGCTCGAAGGATCGTCGAAATCGTCTCTCGTGTCGTCACTTGAAGAAGACGATCCACCGATCATCGACGTTGCCATGTCCATATAATAGCCCACGAACCAAAGTGGCATCAGGGCCACTGACAAAATGAGGTAAGGCTTCACGTAATTATCGTCTGCAGTGATGGGGACAGTAAAGCGACGAGCTATAGTGAAAGGCCACTCCACCAGATAGAGAAACTTATCACTCGGGCTCATTTCGTTGAATTCTTCCAGCCCTCCGGTCACTTTTTCTCGGAAGCGCTCGACCACGCTGAGCTCAGGCTCGTTGTTGTGACCTTCAGCCCCTCCGCCTGCAAAAGATGGAAGGTCCTTGAATTCATCATGGCGGCTGCCCTCAAGGGTTGAGTACCCATCAAGTTCCACTTCTCGTCCTCCGAGACCGGCAAAGTCTAAGTCTGCATCTTCGTAGTCATCTTCGTCAGCATGCATGATGACGTACTTGGCACGTTTGTTCGTAACTCCCTCGAGGTGCCCTTTGATTCGTGCACTTGCAGCTGTATGCGTATTCTGTGCGTGCCCTTGAGCAGCTGGTGATTGGCGCAATGGAGTTGCATCAGTAGTCACCCGAGATGGAGGAGAGGGAGCAGCACTGATGGGTGAACTCGGACCATGGTCATCTGCTGTTCGCATCGCAACGGTGTCGCCACCACTGCCAGCGTTCTCGAAGCCCGGACGAAGATTTTCCAATTGGCGAATGGCTGAACCCATCTCAAAACCACGGTCTGCCGAACTGGATGAAGTTCCCGCGGCCAAGCCTCCAGCCATGAAATCGTGGAGGAGCTTTTGGCGCGGCAGCACCACTGTGCGATGGTAGATGTCTGCGGCAAGAACGGTGCCAATGAAAGCGAAGTAACATATCAGCAGCAATGTCACGTCGCCGTGAGATACATCCCCTGAGCTGAAGATGTACAGGACCATGCAGCACGTAGCAAGATAGGCCGTGCAGTCACGAATCATGGCGCCGCGTGCATGAACACCGCCAACAGCGAGGATAACACTCCCCGCCACGACAGTGCCCACGAACATACCAGCGCCAGTAAGCGCTCCTAGACTGAGCAAATAGCCGTCTCCGCCTGCTGTAATAGACGCAATGGTGCTTGACACGTCCGGTGCCCCATTGCCCAGTGCCAGCAGAGTTACACCTGCGAAGCGCGGCGGCAACCCTAGCTTGACTGAGAACTGCTCAAGGGCTGGGCTGAAGTAATCATCCGCCTGAATAGATACAAATATACGAGTTTACTACGATCAAAAATTTGAATAAAGTACAACTACTCATTGACTATGAGCAGTGGTGGGCTATCCAAACTGTCTTGCATCAGGTGCCACATTATGCGAACCGTGGAGCCGAGGAGCACAAACAGGAGACCAAGCCATCCAACGCACGCAGCCGTAAAGAATCCCCTGCCCACACTCGATGAGCAGTAGTACGTACGGGAATATACGTTATCCGTGCAGTATTTCTGCGCAAACGCACAATCGTCGAGGTTGTAGTCTGGGGCCGAACCAATGTCAAAACAGTCAAGATCTTCGGCGGCGTCAGCTGCAATTGTTAATACTGCAAAGGCTAGGGCAGTGGCTTGCATTCTACTGCGGCTTCCCACTAACATATTTGCTTGGCTGCTGAAGCAGCTGGCGCTATGAACAATTCGCCAAGCGTGTACTTAAGAGGAGAGATTGGTGCATGAGAAGCCGCGGAGCAAGGCAGCACGGTGCACGGACGGTCGCACGCTGCCGTCGCACGCAACCCGATTGCTCTAGTGTGGTATGTATAAAAATACATACACTAATTCCAGTAGGGAACGCACAGGGTATCATCCCCACATCCCCACAACCATCACTCGTGAAGGGACAGCACGACAGCAAGATAAGCCAGGGACGACGTTTCTTCCATTTGTGTGCTGGCTTCAAGTCGAAAATCCATTTTATGAACCATCACCAAGATCCCACGACGAACAGCGATCGATGCCTAGAGCCGCACCTGGGCTGCAACAAAAATGAAGGCACTCACAGGCACGGAAGAGCGAGTCACTTTTGGACCGATATCTTCTATCTTATCATTGCTTCCATGGCCACTTGGGTGTGCTTGTCCTCTTAGATTCCTTTTGACACAGGCCTTGCGGGTTCGGAATTAGAAAGCTAGCAGGCAGAATAATTGAGAATTCAAAGAAACTATATTTGAGGCTATCTGTAGAAGGAAAACCTTATATTAGGTGGCCTTGCGTTTTGCGTAGAGAAGTACAAAAGCGCTAAGTAGTTGTAGAAGTAGAGCATCAGTACTAAGAAGTAATAGCCATTTGGAGTCCAGCCCTCCGTGGTAGGTACCAAATCTCATGTAGAGCGAAAATTGAATTTCAGCATTCGGCATTCCCGCCGATCTATTCACGGTATTAGATTAGATTAGATTAGACAATCGTACAAATAGCAAAAAGCTGCGCATTGGCAATTCCCCCAGAACAAGTCTGAATGATGAATGGACTGAGTGTCCTTTATGAACCCTTACATGTCACGGCGGACCATGCATCATAACCATTACCTATGCCGCTACCTATACCACTTCCTACACCATATGATTTATTAGAGATTTGATGGACTTCGTGTGTGGTATGGTTATTTGTGTGGGGGTTGGTATGGGTTGATAGTGGTTAATAGTGCTGCCGTGACATTACAAAAGAGATAGCAGAGCACTGAGAGTAACGGGCGAAGTTCTTGTTTTATTCGCTTCGATGTAAGCAGAGCTGGCACAGTGGCACATAATCATTGATGTCAAGCGCCAAGTTCACGCATTTGACGCCAACGAAGGTAGTGTTCGTCACAACTCAAGCTCGAATTCAATCGTCGCAGCAAGACAGTAGTCGCTAACCGCGCTTGCAGCCTCTTGCAGACTTGCCAAATTTTGTTTTAATGACGCAGAGCGAACATTCTGGCACAAAAGAATTAGAAGTAGCAGTAAGTAGAGAAGAGCACCACAAAGCAAAACAGAAACTTACCGTGATTTAGCCAAGAAATTTAAATTATGCATGGATAAGTACCTGAAGCATCGAAGTTACTTGACTCGGTTGTTTTCCCATCGGTGGATTGATCAACTTCTTGTGAAGTGCTCTGATTTCCGCGTGAAGTCTGGCTTCCAAGTTTTGTTTTGCTGTCCACCGTTCTTGAGCCTTTTGAAGCTTGCTCTTTTCCTCTTCGGTAGTGCTGTCAGAACCATCTTTATGAAGTGAGGCATCCTTGTACACGCTCTCATGCCAATACGCCCAGCGAACATCAACCCACGTTCCTAACGAGGCCTCCCACACTTTCTCTGCTGGTGCTCTGCCTTTCGGTCGAGCATGAATTTCTGGCTGGGCATCGAGGATTGATTCAAACTCCGCTTCCATTGAAATTACCGAAGCAATGGCAGGGAGGACCTGAAGAGAAGGCAGTGATTACACAGTATCAGAGAGTTAGGAAAACAGGCCTATAGTGGTGCATTTTTAATCTTCATCTTTGACCTTGTCTTGAAGCCAATGCACAGTTTCAATCGTTACTGTCATAGAACTTCCTTTTTCACTAGTTCTTGATAGATCCGCTTTTACTGTTCTCCGTGCACGCGTCGGGCGAGCGCCGACTGTTGAGTCACTCTCACAACCGCGCTTTGCGAGACGCGAGGATTCACCAGGTCGCTTTTTGCGTGCGTGAGACTTTTTTCCCGTTTGTGAGAGTTGGCTGCAGTTGCTGCCATTTTCTTCAAAAATGTTATGATTCGGAGACGCAAACAAATTCTTCTTCTGTTTCGACCGCAACGAGGAATTAGAATAATTAATCAAAGTTTCACTAGGCAATCGTGCTGATGATTCGAGAGCTGAAGGCGATGAGCATGTTTTAAACGCATCATCGTCATCGTCATTGTCATTGTCGTCATCTTCTTCACCGCAACGATCGTAAGATAGGCTATGACTTTCGCTGTCAGTGCAAATATTAGATACTTCGGAAGCTGTAGCCAAATTTGCTCCGTCATTCTTGGGCTCACTCTGCTCACAACTTTTTCTTCGTTTTCGACTTATGTCGTTGTTTCCTCTGCAATTCTCTTTTTCTACTTTTGAAGGCGTCACCGGAATCATGTTCGAAGTGAAGCCATCCTGAGAAGAAGAAGTAGAAGATGATGATGATGATGACGACGACGACAACGAATGAGAAATTTCGCCATAGCGTCCGGATGAAGGAGATTCGCGTAAGCTAGCATCTCGACTAGGCGAATCACATGGTGCAAAGCAAACATCATCTTCATCATCCATGTCATCGTCGTCATCTAAGCTCATCAATGTGCGATGCACTTCGCAGCTGTCGATTTCTCGCTCGGTACAAAGTACACTATTGGTAGATTGATTCTGTAAGGAGATATTCGGTTCGGCTTCGTAGGAAGTCGGCGATGAGCATGCGATGCCTTCAATGATGTCGTCGCTATCGGAGTCTTCAACAGCGACATCGTTTTCCGCTCCCACATTTACTGCGATACGAGATGACGTCGTGTCACTCACGACTAAATTGCGAGAGTGACTTGGTGTCAGAATGGATTTTTCCGAAGTGCATGCGGTATCCCCTTGAATCTCCTCGTTTGTATCCGCTTCTTTAACAGAGGGAACATTGTGCTCAAGGGTTTTCGTTTTCACTGGTTTCCCTGGTTTCAACGGTTTCACTGGTGCTGGTTGACTGAATGCACCGAGCTTGAGGACACTAGCGACTGCGGCTTTGTTCTTGTATATATGACCGTCGGGAGAAATATACCTAAACGTATAGAGATATTGATGCATGTACAAACGTGTACTTTCGAGGAATACGGATTGAATACTGCATGTTGCACTTACGATAAACCTCTAGATCCGCGACTTCGACCAAAATTGCCCCGCGTCGCATGCCAGCCATCGAGGACACCAGAACCTCCTCCGAGGTGAGAAATGTAGCTGTCATTGGGACATCATAAATATCGTTGTAAAAGATTCACACGAATGATAAGCAGATGAGGTGTCTTCGAACCTGCGTAGACCGACCATGGCACGGTCATCGTTGTTGGCCTCTTCTTCGATTTGAGAGTCAAACACGAAAAAGTCTTCATCTATCCCGAAAAAAAAAAGAAAGATATCGATTAAAGGTTGGAATACATCAAAGATTAACAAAGTATACATACTCAGTGTGGAGAGTTGCGAGTCGCCCCCTTGACTGTCGACCTGTGAGAAATCAGAATTTACACGATGTCGTGAATGGAAACCGAGCGCGCACGATTATAATTCGTAGGACTACAAGTGCCGCGAAGAAAACTTTAGACATACCTTTGATGGAGAACCTCGCTTTAGCCATCTGCTCACATAGGCCATCGCGGCTCAAGTGCGTGCTGATTGCCGATGAATACCCTAAGCCCTAATAAGCTATTCAGAAATGTTTGAATCGTGACATCGCGAATCGCGACGTCTGTTTGATCAACACCGAACACCGAACACCAGAACCAGAACCCTGAAAAAATATCTTAACCGTGGACTGTGAAACGGCGAAACGTCCACGATGTCATACTTAAATAATACTACTTAGGACGGTTGCTCAGTTGATCACATTACAGGTAGCCGCCACATCGAACTTAATTAGCGAGAAACCTCTTATACTTCTTGAGAAGTTGGCAAGCACTTCCTTCGCCCTCTAGACTTCACGTCGACTAGTTGTCATGGCGACAGCCACGAGCATCCTTGAAGAGGGTGGCTTGGGAGAAAGTCCCTCTGCAAAGTGCAGAGACATGATGAATAAATTGAACTGCTGTACAGACTTGGTGCTACCTTCTGGCCCCTCGGCTCTTCGTCTGATGAAACCTTTCATATTTTCTTTGGCTACCTCTGGGGCTTCGATGGATGAGCGGGATAATGCCCTGAGGGCACTTGGGGTGAGAACAAACGAGTAATAAACACAATTACTTATTCCACAACACGCAATGGTGTGGTAGCTTATCTCGTAGGCCATCATTGTAACTAATAATTGAACGATATTTATCAAAATTCCTATTCTTTTTTTCACATTCGCGCGCATCCCAGTTTTTGGCTCGCGAACCCTCCAATCGGGACACTATTTTGGAAGCCTGCGAAATGTTCGGAGCCGAGCTTGAAGGGCTCTGGCTTGGCAACGAAGCAGCCGACGCAACCACAGACGAGAAAGCGTCATCACTGGATAAGCTGCGTGGGTCGCTGCTCATCTTGCTCTTTCGATTGGCCAATTACAAGCTTCAGCCAGCTGACTTGCTGGAGCTCGACCGCTGCGAAAGCCAAAGCGGCAGCACTGGCAGCGGAGGCGTGCATGGAGGGGTTGCCTCTGCGTCAGCCGCGCTCTGCAAGCTCCTCAATACGAAAGACCTTGAGCCCAAGCTATATGGCGCTGCGAGTGCTACTCTCTCACAGCTCGCGCTGCCAGGCACCTTTTTCAACCAAGCAGCTGCTACTTCTGTTCCGACTAAGCCGGGAAGTGGAGGAGGAAACGGGGCTGCCATAAGCGCTGGCAAAAATAGCGCTGAACTGAGCTACGTCTTTGACGGCGATGACGTGGCCATTTCGAGCTTGAACAACGCGTTTTCCACAGGCGTGAGCGCGCTCATTGCGGAAGTGATTGAGGGCAGAGCCTTTGATGCTGTGGCTGCGGCTGCGCAAGGCCTCATGCGGATTGTGGAAGACTGCGACGCGGCTGCCATGATGGCCCGGCTGGTCGAAGATGAAGAAGCGGCTGCAGAAGCCGCGGGCCAGGAGCCAAAATGCTGGAGCCGGGCCGAGCAGCGCGCTGCGGCAGTGGCTGAGGCAAACCAACGAGAAGCGCGACGATTGGCAGTGGGAGGTTTGGACCAAGTGGTGCTCTCAGCACTCTGCCTTGCCCACAACTTGTTGCTCTTTGCGTCGCAGCGCACCGCGCAGCTCCGGCAGCATTTGGCCGCGGAGTCGTGCTTCCTTAAGAGCACAGCCTTGCCGTTTGTGCGCCTTCGGCTCGACCGTGCCGCCCGAGCTCAAATGAAGCGCGAAGCTCGGACCGCTCGGCAAAATGCTCCGGACCACGGCGACGACGAATCAGAGGAAGAAGAAGACGAAGACGAAGTAGCTGCAGAAGAAGCAGACATGAAAGCCGCAGGCCGAGCTGTTCTCTTGGGTATGCGCTGCTTTGCAGTGGCGTGCTTTAAGCTCAAGGTCCACCGGTAAGTGGGACCACGAGAGCTCCTTAGCTCTGCGTCTCTCTTGGTGTATAGAAAAGCGAGGAAAGAATCATCACTGTATAAGCTCGTTATGTGGTTTCCCTCTACGTCTTGTGGTTGCTTATGTACGCGCCTCACGCCTTTGCTTAGAGATGACCGCCTTACGATTTATGCGTGGATTCATCAGGCGTTCCGTATGCGAAGATGGCCTCGTTCGACGGCTCCTGATGCCAGGCCGCCTCGACGCGCTTTATGGTACAGACACCACTGCGACGGCCGCTCAAGCAGTTTCTGCCAAAGGCGCTGACTCAGAAGCGAGAACAGCGTTTGGGAGCGGCAGCCTGGGGAGCGGTGGGGGGCCTGGCGCGGCACTGCGCGGGGAATGCGTGGCTGCCGCCGTGAAATTGCACGTGAACGTGGAAGGCGGGTTTGGCCCTACCTGGGAAGCACAACACGCCGCCCAAACCGCGCTGCTGTACGAAGCCGTTGATGCGCTCGCGCCGTCGGGCCTCAAAAGCTTGGCGCGTTGCTTGGCGGGGGCAGATGCCTTACCGGTGTACCGCGCGTCAAGAGCTTATCCGGCGCTTCAACCTCTTTTTGACCACGCCGCGGCTTGCTGCCCTGTAGAGACGCTGCAGGGCGCCACTGCACCCAATTCGTCAAAGAAAAAGAAAAAAAAGCGCAGCTCAAACCGCAACCGAGGCCGCGGCAACGGTGATGACGACCTTCGCCAACCGGACGGCACGCTACCGAATGGTACCATTCAAAGCCAACTGCCTGCGTTTTTCCCACCCGAAGCCAAGGAGGCTAAAGCTGCTCCTGGTGGAGCCAAGATCACCTCTTTGGCTGGCACTGGTGCTGCTGCTGAGGGCAAGGAAAGCTGCTATAATAGCAATAAAGGTGCCAAAAATAGCATGACAACATCGAATGAGGATGCCCTGTCCGCTCGGGCAGAAAGTAAAATGGGCGGCGTGGTGGATTTTGACCGCTACGGAGATGAGCCTAATCTTTCATCTACAGCAGATGCAAAAGGCGAGCCAAGTGCTACTGGTGCTAAAGAGCAGCAAGAGGATGATTATTGCAGTGAGGACGAAGACGTCAATGATGATGCATTGTTAACTGGGGCCGGTACCACTGCTGTGACCTTTGCCACTGTCGATTTCGACGAAGTTTCTGGCAATGCAGACCAGGCACAGGGACCTCGCGTGGATCTCGGTTGGGTTGGCTCTGCCGCATTCCTTGCCAACCGTCCTTGGCAACCGCGCACTCTAGCGCCCCTCGCTAGCGCCCCAGCAGCTACGAAGGGATTGCGCACTTAATGTTATAGACTCCCCGCTCTTGCTGTGAAAAGGCGTTATAATACCATGAAATATCACCAAAAGTGCCAACTGAATTTCACTTCGTTTCTTATTTGAAGTACAAGTAGTCACCAGGTACGGTGGCCATTATATCGGGCCTAGTTCAATGGCCCTAAAGGACTGGACTGAAACTTAAATGGCGAAAGAAAAGGACTGGACTGAAACTCAAAGGGCGAAAGAAATATATGTGGTAAGTAGTCTATTTAGTACATCTTTATTAATCGAGCAGTCACAAGGTGGTATTCCACTTGTACGTTGTACTTGTACGACATATGTAACGACCAAGGCAAAATTTAAATGACACAGGCGCAGAAGGCCGGTGTTAAGGACGTAAAGGCCACTGAAAGAATTAAAAACATGCGCGATGCGCGACTCAATGATTGACAATGTCAAAGAGATAAATTTTTGCCTGCTTGAAACCTGAGAAGTGATTCTGGATATCTTTATCTCAATAAGCTAGCGCAATTGTTTTACCTGCAAACTGGTTTTCCTCCTTGAGCGTGGAGCTCGGTTGGAAGTTGGATACCTTTAGCATAATGGCTCGGTTGCTTATAGCTGAGTGAGTCTGAAAAGGTGAGCGATATTCCATTATCTGATTGGCGGGTTCGCACATAGCCCTGGTCCGGTTGAGCTATATGCGAATTTTGTCTACTAAAACTCCCAGCTCAAAATAAATAAGAGTCAGAAATAAAATGGTGCATATATTTAAGGAGCAAGAGAACTGATGAAGCACACATGCCCGAGCAGTCATTCATAGTAATGATAGCAGTCCAAAGCCCAAATTGGCCCGTTCTTCCAAAACCTGAGAGTTGTGCACAAGATAAGGGGTCACCCACAGAGGAGGGAGCTCATGCGATCCAGAAGAAAAGTCGCCCACGCCCCATACACCCCAAGGCAATTGCATGGCCCCATTTGCGTTCCCGCTTTATGGCTCAGTCCTCGAAGGGCCGGAATTCGAGGGCTGACAGGCAGAAATACAGAGAAATGCAGTCTAATTTAGCTGCTTGCTATGGGATTTTGTTTCAAGAATCCAAATATGCTACATTTGCGATTTCCACTTCTATATTGGACGTCAAATCATGCCTTAATGAATGTGAATGTACTATTTGAATCAGGCACAACAGGCAGTCCAAGATAGTCATGGCCCTGAGTTCATTACTGCTGAATGGCTTCCTGTTGGCTGTTCTCTGTACGTACTACTACTTAGTAGAAGATGCGGTGAGAGCCTAATTGAGATAGGTAATTGTTTAGGATACGCTAGAATTTTTGCTCATCTATTCTATTTGGTGATGGTTGTGCATCTTAAACTATTTCATGACTCGTCAAGATGCCTTTCTTATTTTGTGGAGTTAACGTACAGCAGCATACAAATGTAGCACCAGGGTTCGCTACTTGCATTAGATTCACGAGGAGTACAAAGTCTAAGTTTGTATACCACGGAGAGAATGAATTGCATGTCCATTCAAAGTATCCATAGCGCTTAAAACAATTGGATCACTTGCAGCGCTCTTTATTGCACCATTAAGGTTTGTATTGAATAATGATTCAGTTGAATTAAGAGTAGTTTACCGGTTTTGACTTCTTCCTAGTGTTGACCTTAACGATCTGCTGAGCCATTTCCTCTTTGCTCAAGGCACAAATACCACAATTGATGAATCTTTCTGTCTTTCGACACTCACTTGAGTTGTTGAAGAGCTCGGCTATTTCGGGTCGAGTAAGTTTAAGGACTTCTGAAATACTGCACGGTGGTGCCCATTCCTTCTTTTTTATCACCGCATTTGGGGATATTTCTGCGAGTTTAAGCGCCAGACGTCTACGTTGCTCTTCAAGGAGTCCCCCAGAAAATTCATTCATATTTTCAAGTTCTTTACGCACCGCACCTGGCTTCATTGTTCGTACCATTATCTCGACTTCTGATGAATGTTCGTCTTTGAGGAGGCGTACCACCATATCTGTCTTGTTACCAGCGCCATTTAAGCCGCGCTCTCTGATCATTGTCCTCAAATCTTGTAGACTTTGTGAATTAAGCCACTCCTTGTCGAATTCTATGTGGAGCATACTTGAAAATATCAATGCTGAAAGATGCAAGATATGCTCTTATTTGTGATATCCTACAAAACACAAACAAAACCAAGGAGATCGTGTAAAACAAAATCACCTTCTGCTTTCAACCGAAGGTGTTAAAGACTCACGGCGACCGATAATTACCTTTTTTTTAAATCGAAATCTTGCAGTTGGTTGGAATAAACCTTCTATTCCTCTTCTTACTTAAAGATGCCCGTCTCAACAACAACAATTAGTCCCAACGAGGACTCCTTGAGAACATTATTTCAAAAAGTAAGAACTAAGTAAGAAGTTAAGTTAAGTAGTTACAGAAGAAGAGACGACTACAGTACTTATACAGACTAACGCTCCTCCGGAGTGGCTGGCGCCAAAATTCTGAGAATTAGAATTCGAAAGAAGTGCTCGCAACGAGTACGATAACAAAGGGAGCGCTTACGAGAGTTATATGGAACCCGAGTGTGATTCCAGTCGTGCCCTGCGAATTTTATTGACACCGAATAGATGGCACTCAGCCATTTAGTTACTAAATCCAGTCCCCCTCGTGTAATCAGGAAAGAATGTCTGTAGGTGATAATGACAGTGATGAAAGTGTTGAGATTCGGTGCCGTTCTTTCGACCGGGCTACTGGAAACAGCGTTGCAGTTGTTAAAGAGCGTGTGAAAAAGGTGGTGAGGTCAATTTGTGCCATAGTCTTCGCCCACTGAAATGTTAATGGACATCCTACTTGGTTTTCTAAGCAACTTTCACGGTATTGACGTATAGTGCGAGTAGAGCTAATTTGAGCGATGTACGTAAGTAACTGTATTGGGCGATGTAATGGGTGTAGTTAGAATATTTTTGGTTATATATTTAGAATTTTCTTGATAGAAACACTTGATTATGAAACTGGAGATTACATTTGCGTTTCCTGAGGCGTATTCAATTGAGTGTTATTCAAGGATGTGAAGCACGATTTACAAAAGCATAATTGGGAATTGCCGCCATGCTTGCCTTCGAGAACTCCGCGAGGTGATAAGGCAACATTACGAAGTGCTTGCAAACGTCAATCTACCTTTGAGACATCATAATCAGCGCGAATGGCGTCAGCAATATCGCTCGTCCAGTGTAAACGTTTGCAAAGAATGTCGGTCCAGCGTTTGTACAAAGACACATCATGCGTGTCCTTTGGTCGACACAATTCATCGCAACATGCGCAAGTACTCATTTTTCTTGAATTAGACTCCAAATACTCGTCAACGTCCCTTTGCACGCGTTCTTTCACAGCATCATTTATAGGCTTTATGTGGCCTTCTTTACGAATACCTCGTTCTGCACCGCTGTGTGTCAGATCATTAATCCATTTTTCAACTTCAGTGCTAACAATATCGTCGCTCTCTTCATCGCCAATGCTCGACATGGATTCAGCATGCTCCGATTGAGAACTCGCATGCTGCCGGTTCCACTTCTTGATTTCTTTCGCATATGTTGATGGTGTGCTTGAGCGCTGTCCTTTCTGCAGTCGAACATCATTACACTGAACTAGAGTCGGTAAACAACCCATCTCTGCATGAAGTTCATGAATCAGTGCTCCTACTGTTTTAGCATTTGAATGTTCTCTATTCCACTTTCAGATTGCCTTAGAAAAACTTGACGGCGCAATTATGCGCTGACCATTTTGAATGCGAATATCATTACACTGCTCTAGCGTCGGTAAAGAGTTCGTCTTTGCATAAAATCCTTGAATGAGTGCTTCTAGAGCACTTGATGTTTCAATATTTTTTGCGTTCCACTCTAAAATTGCATTACGCAAGGTCCCCGGTGCAATTGTGCGTTCAGCATTTTTAACTCGAACATCATTACATTCTTCAAGAGATGGCAGGCGACCCATTCTTGCATGAAATTCATCTAGTATAGTCGCTAAGGTATCATTGGCATTTGAGTTTCCGTCGTCAGCACAGACCTCATGATGACCATTTGTGTCTGCTTCGGTGGTCTCAGTGAAGTTAGCCGCCACCAATGTATCATCTTCAAGGCCCAACTCGCCGCGAACCGAAACGACGCCGAGTAATGCAGGTTGTCGCTGGCGTGTACTTTTCGGAAGGGCGTCTATCCACGAGTCATCAACGTGTGCTCTTCTACGGATACGCTCGTCGTCAGCATATTCACCATTTCCTGAACAATCATTTCGAGGTCCTTCACCAAACATGATGCTTACTGGTAGAAAACAAACGAAGGTGAAAAACTGTTAAAAACACATAGGTTCGATAGGATGTGCAGTATGCATAAAAACACCAAGAAGGGGAAGACAATTACGGGGACTGCGCAAGTTCTATGACGTGAAAACCTTTACGAGGACTGCGCAAGTCGTATGGTGTTAACGAGGAAGATGTCCTCACAACAATTCAAGTAATAATTGTCGGATCATTCATCATGTTTTGTCACGCACGTTTAATTTATTCACGCACGTCCACATAAGTACCAAAATCGATGTGATGTGCAAAAATGCGGAATTGTCCCGAAATCGCTGTGATGTGCAAAAATGCGGAATCGTCCGATCAAATGCGGAATCGTCCGATCAGATCCTGGTAATACAATTCTGAATTCTCAGAATTTTACAAACAGTACTGTACTGTACCAAGAAGTGTATCAGTTCTACAAAACATTGTTCACCACATATCACATTAGATCAATTCTAACTTTTTTTGTTTGTCGGATGGGTCCGCGGTCCGCTGTCCGCGTTGAGGCTTTCAAACAGCGCTCCTACATATATAGTGGGCCTACCTGCTGCTCGAGGCAACAGAAGGGAAACATCGCTTTGCGCCACGACTGATCTTATCAATAGCTCTGTCACCTGTTTCCAAGCGTATACTTCCTCAAGCTTTACTAAAGCTCACTGTCCTCAGGGCAACAACCGTCGAAACCTCTCGCCACTTCGTCTACGTAATTTTGCCGTTCTGCTCTAAATCAGCATGGGCCAAACTATCGGCCGCGCTCCGCTTACACCAGGGCCACAGCACTTCACGAACTTGCCCAAGTCAAGCATTTACGAACTGTGGGAGGCCTTCAACGACATTGCGGAGGGCTTCGGGCTAGCCCTAGACGAGTTCTTGGAAATTCTCCGTGTTTGCTTGAAAGACTACCTAGAGTACGACGAAAAAAAGCTAGATCAAATTGCAAAAGCCGTCTTTACCACACTCGACGACGATGCAAATGATTTAGTGGACGCCTTGGAGTTCCTGTCCGCGTTTGCGGTCATTTCGGGGATGAACACCCGAGAGAAGATCCGGTGAGTCTCATAGAGAAGCGAGCAATAATTGCCAGCCCGTCTGCTTGTCTGCTTGCCTGCCTCATCGTTCAGTCTTCGGTGGGTATTTAAATGGTCACCATTAAACTCTGTTATTGACTCAACTGCGCGCCACTTTCTCTTCCTACTCCCGATTTTGTCTTCCTCTCTCCCTCCTTCCGCCTCGCCCCGCTCCCTCCCTCTTTCTTCTCTTGCACTTTTGCATCTGGCGCCCACTCCCACTTATTCATTTCCTGCCTCCAGGTACGTCTTCGGAATTTTTGACTTCGATGAGTCTGGCGTGCTCTCGGTGGACGAAATGATCTTGTGTCTGCGCACCACCGTGAGCGGGCTCTGCAAACTTTCTGCGATCGACGCTCCCCTCGAGACCGACATTGAGCACGTGGCCATTCAAGCGTTCGGGGACGTGCGAAGCATCGAAGGCAGCACGGTGACCCGGGACCAATTTCTCGAGTTTTGCGCGTCTTCGCCCGAAGTGGCGTCGTGGTTGGAGTATTATGGGGACATGGATGAGTTTGGAGCTCAAGTGCTGCACGCGGGCGACAAGTTGTGCGACTTGCTGGTGACCCACGGGGCTCGTGTCTGGACGCGCACCGCGTTCGAGTAAGTCTCTTAGTTCTACAAAAAGGTTGCAGCCTCCCTCAAGATTGATCAGAGCAATACCTTTTCTTCTTTCTCTGCCGTCTTCGCCACTAATCCCATCTTACTACTATGACGTAGCTTCTTTTTCGGAGCTCCCATTTCTCCCACTTCCTTCCTTGTTCACCTCTAGTAAATCCTACCCCACACCGCCTCCAACCAACTTGTTTCGCCTCTTCTTTTCCGCTTTCCTCTTCGCTATTGTTCCCAGTTACGCTGCGATGGACTTGGATTCCGCTGGTTTCGAAGCGATCAAGATCGAAGACCGAGGCTTCGCCAAGGACATTTGCGCCGCGCAGCCGTGGCAAACGGTCGTGCCTTTCTTGGAGCCTGCGGGCCTACCAGAAGAAGGCGTCTCGGACGCAGCGCCTGACACCCACCTCAACCTGGAGTGGGCCTATGGCTTCAATGCGAAAGCAAGCCGACAAACGGTGAGAGACAGATTTAGAGCGAAAGAGAGAGTATGCTCGTGTGCGTGTGTGTGGAGAGTTCTAGACCAGCCACGGAAAGGAAGTACAAACTCGAGAGGTAAATGAAACACAGCACACGTAATTCGAAGCCTTAATCCTTCTCAATTCATTGTATTCTTCTTCGTTGTATTCGTTGCTTACTATCTTGGTGGAGAACAGGTGACCTACACGGCCCGGGGACAGTTGATTTACCCTTGCGGTGCTCTGGGGGTGGTATTAACCGTAGACGGGACCGTAAAAACCCAGACCTACATGAACGCACACACTGACCTGATTTTGTGCTTGCGCGCGCACACTTTAGCCAACTCTCAGACCCTGGTGTGCAGTGGGGAAGCAGGCAAGAAGCCCAAGGTGCTGGTGTGGTCGACTGGAGGCGCCGCCCGCAACAGCAAGACGGGCCCCGAAGTGCTGGCGTGCCTGAAGGGCTTCCACCAGGACGGCGTGGGGCAGGTGGCATGGGCGCTCGATGGTGAACTTGTGCTCACGGTATGTTTGAGTTGCTGGATGGATAGGTGGGTGGTGTGAGTGGCTTTGGTAAAGGATGGGGAGAATGGAATGCGGTAGATGTTATGCTTGTGAATTCATATTTACGTGTGCGCGTTTACGGTTTGCGAAAGGTGGGCGCTACGGGTTATCACTGCGTGGCAGTCTACGACTGGCGCAAGACCGCTCTCTTGTTCAGCGCTCAAGCGTCTCAGCAGCCCGTGCTCGACTGCACCTGGACAGGTATCGGCACCTTCGTCACGGTAGGGGTAAACCACTGCCACTTTTGGTCGCAAGACGGGCCTCGCGCCTACCGTCGCCAGCGGGGTTTGTTTGGGAAGAAAGCGCAGCCTCAGCCGCTGCTGTGCGCGAAAGCCTTCGGCTCGGTCTTGCTCACCGGCTGCAGCAGTGGGCACTTAGCGATTTGGGAGGGGCGCAACTGCATTCGGAGCATCAAAGCCCACTCGGGTGCCGTCACCGCGCTTCACGTGCTCGGGGCCAGGTAAGAGGTGTAGCAGTACAGTATTTCGAAGAGAGGCAGCTAGTGTACGTTCATGACACAGTGCACACCACTAATGTAAGTATAGACACGCGCATACACTGCATACACGCCTAGTACACTTGCTTGTGTGTGCCATTATCATTATCATTCTCCTTCACTGCCCGCCGATTTCCCTTATCCCTTCTTTATTCACCACCAACCTTTTAAAGGGACGCCAAAGAGGTGGCCAGCGGCTCGGCTCATGGCCTGGTTTCTGGCAGCACCGACGGTAAAATTCAGCTCTGGAACGCAGCACTTGAAGCGATGGCAGCGTTCGACTTGACGAGTCTAGGAGGGGTCTCTAAAGTAGTGCATTCGGTGCATTGGGATGACACTAACCACAAGATTTTGGTAGCCTCGTGGTCCGCTGAAGTCTACGAAATGCACGACGTGGAAGGGTAAGTAATAATATCAAATTTTTGAAAAAAAAATAGTGAGAAAGAAGAATCTGAGTACTTTGACTTATCCTTCTAAGTCAGACGAATACCCACTTTTCTCTATCCTACGCCAACTTACGCCTAATACTACCTCCTTCTACGATCTGCTGATGCTCTGTATACAGCTACGACATGAACGATGGACCTCTAGTGCAAGGCCATTTTGAGCACCGGGTCTTCGGTCTGTGCACCAACCCCACCGACGCGACGGAGTTCGCCACCGTGGGGGAAGACCGCACCATTCGCATTTGGGACGCGAGTCTGCACCGCTGCAAGGCCATGGCCACTTTGGACACCATGGCAAGATGCGTGGCGTGGTCGCCCGACGGTGAAGTCTTGGTCGTTGGGCTGGGGTACTCCCCCGGTGGGTTTGGCCCTGCCGCTAAGCGCCAACGCAAAGATGGGGCGTTTGTAGTGCTGAGCCGGAAGGACTTGACGGTGATTCACGAGGGCCGCGACTCGAAGCAAATGATTGCGTGCGTGGCCTTTTCCCCGGACGGTGCTACCCTAGCCGTGGGGTCCTTTGACCGGAGCATTTATTTGTACAATTCCGCGGATTGGGCGTCTACGGGGAAATGCCGCGGCCACAAGGGGCGAGTCACTCGCTTAGACTTCAGCTCCGACTCCAAGGCCATTCAATCGAGCGACGACTGTGGCGAGCTCCTGCTGTGGGAGGCCTCCACGGGCGAGCAGCGCACCGCGCGGGCTATGAAGGACACTGCCTGGGAGTCGCACAGTTGCGTGTACGGGTGGCCGCTGCAAGGCTGCTGGGGGCCTTATGCCGACGGTGGCGAGATCACCTGCTGCGCTCGGTCCAGCGGCGGCACGGCACTCGCCACCACCGACACGTTTGGCCGGCTGCGGCTGTGGCGCTACCCTGCCGCTGCCCCTCAGCCAGGCTTTGCTGAGTACCGAGGCCACGGCGGCTCTGCGTCAGCGGTAGTGTTTGCCATTGACGACGCCTTTGTCTTGACCGCAGGAACGGACGACTGCTGCGTGCTCCAATGGCGATTCACGCAAGAAGGCCCGCCTACTGACGAACCATCGACCACCGAAACCATGCAGGGTCGCGCGGCGTTGGATTTGAAAGACTTGAAAGAATTCGAGAAGTTGCCGTGGGCGGAAGCAGCGGCGAACGACGACCGCACCAAAGTGTTTTTCATGGAAGAGCGGGCCCAGGAACAGGACTTCACCCCTGTACGGCCCTGGCAGCGCACTGTGGTCGCCCCCACCCGCCCCCCACCCGAAGATTTGCGCGAACCTACGAACGCCTTACGCCTCGCATGGGTGCACGGCCACCGTTGTGGGGACGTGAAGCAAGGGGTGCGCTACACCCTAGGGGGGGATGTCCTCTTCTTCGGGGGGGCTACGAATGTGGTGTATGACGTCCGCGCCAACGCTCAGTCGTTCCACCGCGGCCACAGCGATGACGTCATGGCGTCGGCAGTGCACCCCACGCAAAGCCTGTGCGCGACTGCGGACCAGGGGAAGAGCCCGTCGATTCTAGTATGGGACTACGAGGGTGCTCCCAAAGGGGGATCTCACCCCACGGTCGCCACGATGCGGGGCTTCCACCGCCGGGGGGTCACGCATTTGAGCTTTTCTCCCTGTGGGAAATGGCTGGCTTCCGTGGGCTGCGACGACCAGCATTCCTTGATCGTCCACGATTGGCAGAACCAAACCGTGCGTTGCAAGCGCGCCAGCCCCAAGGAAAAGACTTTGGATTTGGCCTTTCCCCCGACAAGCAGTGACGCGTTGTGCCAGGTCGGCGTAGGCTTCATTCGGTTTTGGACCATCAACGGCCACAACATGACCTGGAAGTCGGGGGTGCTCGCGGGGCTTGGGCAGTGGCAGGCCTTTGGATGTGTGGGCTTCGTTGGAAACCGCACGGTGGTAGGGTGCCAAGACGGGTCCCTCTATTTGTTTGCGGGCAGCACCCTAGAGAGAGCAGTCGCGTCGGCGCACCAAGGTCCCATTACAGTCATGAGCTCGACCAATGAGGGCTGTGCGACCGGTGGCCTAGACGGGTACGTCAAGGTCTGGAACACGATTTTGGAGTCGCAAATGACTGTGGACATGGCGACGCACGGGAGCGTGTGCCCTGCGGTCCGGAGCGTGCACTGGGACAACGAACAGAACAAGATCGTGGTGGGCACCCTGGGCGCGGAGATTTTTGAGCTCGGTGGGGGCGACGGCGTAAACATGAAGGAGGGTGGAGGTCCCTTGGTACAGGGGCACAGCCACGGTGGAGATGAAGTCTGGGGGTTGAGCGCGCACCCTTCCAAGCCTCGCTACGCCACCACCAGTGACGACGCCACTTTGCGAGTGTGGGATGCCCACACCCATGCCATGGTGGCCATGGCGCCGCTGGAAATGCCGAGCCGTTGCCTGGCTTATTCCCCCAAAGGGGAGCAAATCGCCGTGGGGTTTGGGGCGCCCGAAAAGAAGTCGGCGATGCAGTTCGATGGCAAGTTTGTCATTTTGAACTCGACGGACTTTGCGGTGCTGCACGAGGCCCGCGACGCGCAGAAGTACATGACCGAAGTGAAGTGGTCCCCCTCGGGGGGTCTTTTGGCGTTTGGCAGTTTTGACACCCGCATTTACGTCTACGACACCGAGAACGCCTTTGCCTTGACCGCAGTGGCCACCCAGCACAATGCAGTGATTCGCAGTTTGGACTTTTCGGCCAATGGCACTTACTTCATGTCCAATTGCGCGGCTTATGAGCTGTGCTTCTTTGAGAGCGACACCGCTTCCTTCGTAGCCTCGGCCAGCAAACTCAAAGACCAGCGCTGGGACACCGCCAATTGCGCGATGCAGTGGGCTTCTCAGGGGTGCTGGCCGCCTCAAGCTGACCGCACTGACGTCACTGCTTGCGATGCGAACCTCGCCAACGAGCACGGGGCCATGGTGATGGCTACAGGGGACAATTTCGGGAGAGTGAAGCTGTTTCGGTACCCCTGTGACTCGGCGCTGGCGCAGTCGAAGCTGTACAGAGCCCACGGCGGGAACAGCCCCATCAGCAAGTGCCGGTAAGTTGATAGTTCAAGTTTATTTTGTAGGCGTATAGAATAGTGGAGAGTTTATGCACTGCGTTGTGATTTTGCTTGTACCTCAACAAGAATATTTTCTTTGAAGTATCTGTTTCTTTAGATGTATGCGTGTGTTTCTATTTATTTCTTACTTGACATGTGTCTATCATTCTATGTATATACTCAGGTGGGTCAGCGGTGACCAGTACTTAGTCACAGTTTCCGCCAAGGAGCGGATCATCATGCAATGGCACCACGATGCCGATGACGCAGCCGCAGTCGATTTAACCGAAGCGCAGAGCATGGATTTAGACCCTGTCCTCGTGGAAGCGGCACTCGGGGACCAAGCAGGTTTAGCCCTAGCGGAAGTGGCCGACACCAGCGGCGCGGCAGAGGGGTTAGGCTCCGAGTCGCAAGCGGCCAAGCCCTGGTTGAGTGCGATTGTGGAGCCCTCGGATGCGCCTTCGTCGGACCCGTCCGAGCCGCCCTGCTCGCCGTCGTTGACTCGGATCTTTGGCATCCAGGTGCAAGGACTAACGTATAGTTTTTTTATTTTTATTTCTTTCCATTTTCTTTACTTCATTCATTTGACAGGAGACAATGCGCACGCCATCATCCATCGCCTCACTCTCTTCCTCTCTTATCACACTCTCTCTTCCTTCCACAGGTGGCCTCGGCCAAGAACAGCTTAGCGTACAATTGCTTGGGAGAAGCCATCTGGCCCTCAGCCTCTGCCTGCGTGGTGTACTCCAAGCAATCCCACAGCCAAAAGTTCTTCACCAGCCACACCGCGGAAATCTGCTGCGTGAGCGTGAGCAAAGACGGGCGTCTAGTCGCCTCCGGAGAGAAAGGCAATCGCCCGGTGGTGCGGATTTGGGATGCGCAAACTTGCGTGTCCATTGCGGTGCTGGGCCCTTTCCACCGTCAGGCGGTGGCGTGCGTCGCGTGGTCGCACGACGCCAAATCAGTGGTCTCCGTGGGGGCCGACGTGGAGCATTCCGTGGCAGTGTGGCATTCGTCGTCCGGGCAATGGGACGATGCCGCACGGACCGCCTATGCGCCGGGGGACCACCAACCGGTGTACTTTTGCGAGTTCTTAGACCCCGCCGAGTGGGGTGCGGGCTGCATTCCCTCTTCTTCGACGTCGTCGTCTTCGGGAGGCCCCAAGACCGGTCAAGGCGGGGTTCCCAAGCACCCGGGCTATGCGCTGGCCACCGGTGGCGTGGACCATGTCAAGTTTTGGTGCCAAGAAGGCCGCTCTTTGACGCCCGAGCGAGGATTGTGGGGCGCGGAAGGCAAAGTGCAGCCGTTGCTGTGTGCCGCGAGCTGTGGGGACAAACTGTTCACGGGCGCGGTCAGCGGCCACGTCTACGTGTGGCGCGGGCGCAAGTGCGAGCGGGTGATTCGCGCCCACGAAGCTCTGGTGACGAGTTTATGGGCCAGCCCCGCGGGGATTGTGTCCGGTGGAGGCGACGGCTTCGTGAAACTGTACAGCCCGACCTTGGAGCACCTGCGGTCGTATGGGGTAACCGAAGCTCCGGCACCGCCGCTGTTGCGGGCCATCAAAGGGGTCTGCGGAGGCGTCAATCCCGACGGGACCCAAATCACCAAGGTGCTGGTGAGCACCGAGTCCGCGGAATGCTACGAGCTGGCGCGTGGCAGTGGGTCCTGGACCATGCTCGTCGAGGGCCACTATTCCCCCCCTTCGGAGGGCGCCT
>Ga0307931_1000171_pt1 | contig 37310 bp, 31 predicted proteins | sample OrgLakmetageno47_FD_201816 | JGI IMG/M metagenome (GOLD analysis project Ga0307931, IMG submission 201816) | Saline water microbial communities from Organic Lake, Antarctica - #47 | ecosystem: Environmental > Aquatic > Non-marine Saline and Alkaline > Saline | place: Antarctica: Organic Lake...
CCTTACGGTTGTCGACAAATCCCAATTCCAAAAGCACACTTGGACAATAATCAACAGTCTTTCGCAACACCTGAGAATTTGAAAACTTAAAACCTCCGCTCTCAAAATATAATTTCTTTTTAAACACAGCTTATATATGAAAAGCCAACCAAGTCGATTTATCCAAATTCTGTGATACTATATTAAATTCATAACGTCGTATAAATAAATTAAATTGTACTACGGCTTAGCTCAGCAGAATTTTTCTGATTGATTGAAGTTAAAAATTAGTATAACATTAGTTATGCTTCTATTTTATGACAATTAATAAGTGAAAAAAGAAACTGATTTTATCCGATATTTGAATGCTAAGTTGGTCATAAAGTCTCAAGCTACCCAGAATTTGTCACATTTTGGTATTGGAAACCCCATCAACTCCTTAAGAATTTAAAGTCTTTGGGCTTTAAGTTTTAAACTTTTAAACAGAAATCTGTAAAATTGAGTTGTTGTGCTTGAGTTGTTACTTGGAAAATTATTTTACAGTTAAAGTCTTATTTTGATTTAACATGTTATTCATGATAATTGACAGTAAGCTGTGTAGAATTTAATAATAAAATTTCTACTGAAGAATACATTTGACTTTATGATTTAAAGGTCCCTATTGTCCATTAAAGTTCCTTCAGCATTAAATTTTAGTTTGTTCATCACATCTCCAGAGCTGAAATAACAACTGAAAAAGAATTGATTGCGAAATATTATCTTTTGAATTTTTGCGAAATTTTCAGGACTTTCTTTAAAAAGTCTACCAAGATCTGTGTGGTCATAATCAGAGTCTAGTTCTGATAAATTTTCTACTGAAGCGTGTTCTATTCCCGAAGATGTCTTTACAGACAATTGAGAAGTGCCTGCACTAGTAAAGTTCGCTGATTGGTAAATTATTTCAATTGTCTCTTCCATGTTCTTATTTTTATTTGTAAATGCAAAATTAATTCCAATCCTGTGTGTTCCTACTATTTTTACATGAAATTTAAGAATAATGCTTTACTTTTGTTAGATATATGTTAATTTTAAGCCATATCAGGGGTCTGAAAGCTGCTTAACAATCAGACCTAACTGACTTAAACGTGATTTAATCTTCTACAGGATGTTGAAGATTTTACAAAAAGAATAAACATCTACTCTCTTATAAAATCACATCTTACAATTTTGTGATTCTCAATTTTATAAATAGCTATTATTAAAACAGCCTGTTCACTGTTGGATCGCCCAGTGATATATTCGAAATCGATAACAGTTTGACCTAGGACTTGTCGAGACGTGACAAGACTATAAAGGTTTGGAGACGATTGAAACAATTTTCCATAAGTCGCTTTAAAATTGGTTTTTCCTTTAATAAAAGGCTCAGAATCACCGAAATTATAGGCTTCAGCATCTTCTGCAAATACGTCTAAAAAAGCTTCTATATCTTTTTCATTATAAGCCTCTAACTGAAGCTGCACAACTTCCCGGGGAGTTTGTGAATAACATTGGAAACCAATCAATATGCTTAAACTTATTATAATAGACTTCATAGTATTATTTTATGATTAAAGGTAAACGTTTTAAAAGCATGTCTTTTTACGATGGTTACTTATAGTTCTCTTATTCCTTTAGAGCACTTTTTGATGTGCCTTAAGGGTAAATAAAACTCTAAAAACAGTCTAGTCGTAAGTCTTAATCGCTTCTGTAGCTTCTATAATATTATAATCTTTCCAATAATCGAGATCGTATTGGTCTACTTCATCGATAAGAATGTAATCCTCAAGCTTAAGTGTGGAGGCTGATTCTGGAGAAATGCTTTGATACTGGACCCCAACGTATTCGATGGTCTCTATCGTATTATATTCTAGCTCAAATTCAAAATTCAGCTTTTTGCGTTCACTTCTTTTTGGGTTGTTTTCTTTAAAAGCTAGACTGCGGTTAATGTATGCGTAATTACCATCAATTTGTTTGATGTATTTAGGATAATAGCTGTCTTCATCAGTTTTAGAAAACACATAAAATCCACTATCAGTATAGGCGTTGACCTTGATGCCTAAGACAAATTTTAAATTGAGGTTCATGGCTTTCCTGCCTTCTTCTAGTTCGTATTTATAACTCACCATGCCAAAATCACGGGTATGTATGTAAAGGTCTCCTATATATTTTGCTTTTCTTCGATCTGGAGTAAATTGAATATGATAACAAGGTTCACCACAGACAGTGGTAATTCCTTTAAGCTCATAGGTATAATATTTAGGGCTAGTAAAAAAATCGTTGGTAAATTGAGTGGCAAATTTTTTATAGCTCTTACTTTGCCAATTGGATTTGTTATACAAGGTATCTGGGACTTTCTCTTGACTCTTTTCTAAACTTTCTATCATCTCATTCAACGAAACGTCTTTATCGATGGGAATGATACCGGTTCTAACTTTAAAGGAGTGGAGAGATTTTAAAGTTTTCAGCAATTCGAAAAAAACCTGCTCTTGGATATCATCCGTATCAAAGGTTTTATCTCTATTGATCAGTTTTAGTGCTTTTTGATGTTTAGTCATAAGGGTATCTTCAAATATAAAGACGTCCGAAAGCCGTTCCTGATAAGATATAGACGAATTTTTCGTAATTTTTTTTCCAATTTTTTTCATTTATCTCCCTTCGTTCCGCTTTACTCATAAAGGAAGCCTTTTTTACATCTATCCCAAAAGTTTCAGCTTTATAATTGTCATTAACACGGGTGAAGATTTGAACCTGAGCAGCACTGAGAACATGATTTTCTTTAATTCCAGCTTTAAACTTTTCTAGGATTTCTTCCGCAGTTAGTTTTTTATCAGATAGAAAAACTTCATCCAGCTCATAAGTAGCCGGTTTCAGTAGGATAATTTGGTCATTCTTAAAATCGCTTAATGGAATTTCAAGAGTTTCAAAACCCATTGATGAAAATAATATGGCTGTGTTTTCATCTGTTGATTTAAGTTGTAGAACAAAATACCCCTCCTCATTGGAAATGACTCCATAGCGATTACCCAATTGCACATTAACGTAGGGGATTCCATTTTGAGTATTAGCTTCAATAATACGACCTCGAAGACTTTGTGCAGAAAGTTGAACATTAAAAATCAGTAGGAGTAGGGCAGAACTTAAAATGTGTTTCATTTGGATAATTTTTAGTAAGACGAAGAAGGCAAAAGATTGTTACAGAGGCGAGGCTAATTAATCTGATACTTAAACTTTTAAAATTTATGTCGTGCCTAGATTCTTGTTTTTGTTTTGTGATGGTTTCAAAAGAATCTTTGCTTATCGAAAGCATAAAGGTTTCATGCTGGAATAAAAAAGAGTCCTCGTCGAAGTAAAAAACTTCTCTGTCGGAATGACAAAACGCCGCTGTCATTCTGAAGGAGCTTTTCGCGACTGAAGAATCTTTGCGTGTTAGAGTGACAAAGAGATTCCTCGTCGAAGCAAAAACAGCTTCTCTGTCGGAATGACAATAGGCCACTGTCATTCTGAAAGAGCTTTGCATGACTGAAGAATCTTTGTGTGTCGGAATGACAACAAGATTCCTCGTTGAAGTAAAAAACTTTTCTGTCGGAATGACAAAACGCCACTGTCATTCTGAAGGAGCTTTTCGCGACTGAAGAATCTTTGCGTGTCGGAGTGACAAAGAGATTCCTCATCGAAGTAAAAAACTTCTCTGTCGGAATGACAATAGGCCACTGTCATTCTGAAGGAGCTTTTCGCGACTGAAGAATCTTTCTCTGTCGGAATGACAAAACGCCGCTGTCATTCTGAAGGAGCTTTGCATGACTGAAGAATCTTTGTGTGTCGGAATGACAACGAGATTCCTCGTTGAAGTAAAAAACTTTTCTGTCGGAATGACAAAACGCCACTGTCATTCTGAAGGAGCTTTTCGCGACTGAAGAATCTTTGCGTGTTAGAGTGACAAAGAGATTCCTCGTCGAAGTAAAAAACTTCTCTATCAGAATGACAAAACCCAAGTGTCATTCTGAAGGAGCTTTTTGCGACTGAAGAATCTTTGCGTGTCAGAATGAAAACGAGATTCCTCGTCGAAGTAAAAAACTTCTCTGTCGGAATGACAAAACCCAAGTGTCATTCTGAAGGGGCTTTTTGCGACTGAAGAATTTTTATTGAATGTTGGTGAACAAAATAAAACGTGTAAAAGGCTGTTGGATTATTCAGTTTTTCAATCTTGCCATTTGTTTTTTAAAATTCACGCGAGTGATAAGTAATCCTGTAACGATCACAACCAAACCTAGGATATCCCAAAGCTGAACTTTATCATCAAAAATAACCCAAGCCATAAACATAGTCACTGGAGGTCCCATATAAAATAAACTCGCAACTCGAGTGGCACTTATCTGTTCTATAAGCATCCACATTAAATAGTAAGCTAGTAGTGAAACTCCAAGAATCAACCATGATAACGTCAAAATAAATTTTAAAGTCCATTCTGTCGATAAGTCTTCTAAAATAAGAGCTGGCAAAAACAAGACTACAGCAGTTCCCAAAGCTTGGTAAAACAAAGATAGACTCAAGGGTAATTTCTCAAAGCTCTTATCCAACTGTCTTTTCCGTTGGTATAAACTAGCTATTGTGATAGCTGTTACAGAGCCTAAGGGTAATAAACATCCAGTGATCGACAAGCTACTGCTGCCCTCCAGTCTAAAAAGTATAGGAAGGGCTACTCCTATAAAACCAATAGATAAGCCTATCCATTGCTTTGTTGAGGTATGTTCTCCAGTAACCCATCCAGAAAAGGCACCCGTTGCTAAGGACTGTAGTGAAATGATAAGGGCAACAATGCCTGCAGGAACTCCTTTTACAATAGCAAATAAGGAACAAGATAACCAAACACCATGCGCTAAGATACCAATGATAAGATGTGGAGCTACTTTTTTAAGACTTAACCGTTTAAACTGCCCTCTAACAGTTAAATACAAAAACAATATAAGACTTAGAGCAAGATAACGCCAAAACAACTGAGTAAATGGGTTGGCAAAAGCAAGCCCATATTCTGCCCCTATAAATCCAGAATTCCAGAAAATAACGAATCCTATAACAAGTGCCCATATAGATTTTTTCATTTTTTTTGGTTTTATCTATTTAGTAATTTACTCAAGTTTCGCACCCATTATTCACAGGGTTTAAATGACAATAAAAAGCATGAAAACCAAGGGAAACCCTCTATTTTCATGCTTTTTTTAAGTTACAAAATATGCTAAAACACGAATGTATTGCAAAAGTTCAAGAAATAAAAGGGAAATTTAATAAGGTTTGGCTTAGTCTAGACTATTCACTGGTACATCTAGATATTTTAGGTTTTAATAAAATAAAAAGTCAGTTCAGTTGGTGTAAAAAGACAGGTTTTTCATTCGAGAACTTGATTTCGATGCTTTTAATTTTTCCCTTTATTGGATTTAACTCCATTTATGAACTTACCATCATAAACCGTGGCAAAGAAATTTCTCTTAGCGTCAGAATGACAATAGGCCACTGTCATTCTGAAGGAGCTTTTTGTGACTGAAGAATCTTTGCCTGTCGGAATGATAAAACGCTACTATCATTCTGAAGGAGCTCTTTAGCGACTGAAGAATCTGCCTATCTAAAGCATAAAGATTCCTCGTCGAAGCAAAACAGCTTCTCTGTCGGAATGACAATGAGAGTCCTCGTCGAAGCAAAAACAGCTTCTCTGTCGGAATGACAATGAGAGTCCTCGTCGAAGCAAAAACAGCTTCTCTGTCGGAATGACAATAGGCCACTGTCATTCTGAAGGAACTTTTTGTGACTGAAGAATCTTTCTCTGTCTGAATGACAATGAGATTCCTCGTCGAAGTAAAAAACTTCTCTGTCGGAATGACAAAACGTTACTGTCATTCTGAAGGAGCTTTTCGTGACTGAAGAATCTTTTCTCTGTTGGAATGACAAAACGTTACTGTTATTCTGAAGGAGCTTTTCGCGACTGAAGAATCTCTTCTCTGTCGGAATGACAATAGGCCACTGTCATTCTGAAGGAACTTTTGTGACTGAAGAATCTTTCTCTGTCGGAATGACAAAACGCCACTGTCATTCTGAAGGAGCTTTTTAGCGACTGAAGAGTTTTTGCTTGTTGAAAGTATAAAGGTTTACTTACAAAATAATATCAAATAGTGAAAAATTTGGTTTTCTAGCCAATACACACGAGTTTATTTACCATTGGGTTAAATAAAGTTATTACAGTTAGAATTTTAAGAAAGTGATCAAATCATAGAGTATATTTGTTAAAAAAAAAACCAAAAAATGAAAAAAGTAATTACTCTGTGTATTTTATGTTGTGTATTGAGCATCAATGCACAAATAAGCCCTGTTCTGTTAAATCAAAATATAGCAGATTATGAGATTTATCCTCAGTCCATCGTTTATTATAACGGGGAAATTTATATATCTGATTTTTTTGAGAATAGGATTATTAAAACTTCAGCTATAACCAATGATGCGCCCGTTGTTGAAGTGGTGACTAACTTAAATTTTCCTCGTGGCTTACAACTTATCGGTGATGAGTTGTATTTTTTGCAAATCAGCACCACAGCCAATCCAAGCAACGACTCTGGTAAGTTGTCAAAAATAGATTTAACACAAAACAGCCCAAGTGTGATAGATGTTTTTTCTGGCTTAAACATTCCGAATGCATTAACAGGAGACTCCAATACCTTGTATATTTCAGAAATAATAGGAGATTTTGTTTCAGATGATATAGATGGTCTGGAAATTCAAAGTACAAGTATTAGTAAAATTGACCTTATAGGAACACCTGCTAAAACGGTGTTGTTTCAAAACAGAGGATTCGTAGCTGACATGAAGCTAAATGGAAGCGACTTATATTGGTTTGAAGAGTTTGAGGATACAGATAGAATAATGAAGACTCAAATAGATAATGAAAATCCAACAGCAGAGGAGTATTACAGTACTGGTGATGATTTTTCTGATCGTATGATCATTAACAGTAACTTTTTGTTCTATACTAGTATTGAATCTGAAGGAGATAATGAGTTTGGGGTGATAAAAACAATCGATCTAAATCAAACTCAAGTGGAAGCTAGAATAATCTCTAATTCGTTTTCTTACAATGCAGGGGACCTATACCTAGGTGCATTGGTTATAAACGGAAATGACTTATTTGTGTCAGCATCCAGTTATAATTCCAATACAGATGAAGAAAGCGAATTGCTCTATCAACTAGATATATCTACACTTTCTGTAGATGAAATTAATCAACCTAATTTAACGATTCAATTTTATCCAAATCCAGCAGTTTCAGAAGTGCATTTCAATCGTGAAATAGGAGAGTTAAAGATTTTTGATATAGGCGGTAAGCAGGTCACTTCTTTTAATAAAAAATCAACATCCTTTGACATTTCTTCATTACAGGAAGGAGTCTACTTGTTGAAAGGGAAAACTGATAAAAACATTTATTTTTACAAGAAATTAATTAAAAAGTAAAAAAATATTTAAAAGTAAGAATCAACTCAATGATTGTGATGATTTATAAAATTCGAGAGACTCTATGCTACTATTTCAGCGCTGGATAGGCAGTAGTATTAAGAGTGATGATTTAATTTTATAGCATCATATTCTTTAATTTTAAATTGACTAAAAGCCTAGTAATATAGCCCCTCTTTAGTTCTGTCTTGATAGATTCTGTATTATTAATTAAGCACTATTTCATTTTTTTGATTATTGCTATCATTTTAAGGCAGCTTTATACTAGCCTGCATGGGCATAAGCATTCGCGTGTTGTGCCCTTTTTTTCATAATTGTTATCTTTATAGTCTCAGAAAAAGGATTCTATACAGACTTGCAGGTGGAAGTTCACATTAAACCTATAATGTCGCCATAAATCGTTTTACCGATATGAAATCGGCACAGGCTTTTTTTGCCTGCTTTTTATCAAAAATAATTACTGTAACTAAGGCTATGCTAATTATTTTTAATTTCAATCAATCAAAAAACTTGTGCTGAGCTATGTCGTAGTATGATTCAATTTATTAATGCGATATTATAAATTTAATTTGGTATTATTTATTTAAAAAATTTAAGATGAAGACAGATTTAGACTGTAAATAAATCATTGGTCTAAACCTTAAAAGATTTACTATCACAAACAGTGACAAAGAAATTTCTCTTAGCGTCTGAATGACAATAGGCCACTGTCATTCTGAAGGAGCTTTTTGCGACTGAAGAATCTTTGCCTGTCGGAATGACAACGAGATTCCTCGTCAAAGTAAAAAACTTCTCTGTCTGAATGACAATAGGCCGCTGTCATTCTGAAGGAGCTTTTTAGCGACTGAAGAATCTTTCTCTGTCGGAATGACAAAACGCTACTGTCGTTCTGAAGGAGCTCTTTAGCGACTGAAGAATCTGCCTATCTAAAGCATAAAGATTCCTCGTCGAAGTAAAAAACTTCTCTGTCGGAATGACAATACGCCGCTGTCATTCTGAAGGAGCTTTTTAGCGACTGAAGAATCTTTCTCTGTCGGAATGACAATAGGCCACTGTCATTCTGAAGGAGCTTTTTGTGACTGAAGAATCTTTCTCTGTCGGAATGACAATACGCCGCTGTCATTCTGAAGGAACTTTTTGTGACTGAAGAATCTTTTCTCTGTCGGAGTGACAATAGGCTACTGTCATTCTGAAGGAGCTAGTAAGTTATGTTTCAACCAACAAGCAAACTGAATTAAATTCAGCAGCTGTAATTCAAACTTTTTTAGGTAAATCTCGGGTTAACCAACCTCGTCAACTGGCCGTAGCAATTGCATAAGGGGTAATCCAAAACAAACTAAAAGTATAAAATAAGCTGTAGCAATATATCCATAGCGACTCTCCAACATTATAGGATTTAGCATAAAACAAAGCAGGGATACTAGAGAAGACAAGTATACTCGCTAGGGTTGAACTGATAAATAAAACGGGATACAGCACTATAAATACCAGCATCAAAATCATAAATGGATAGGCAAAAATCACCTTGATCCACTGATTAAGCAATAAAATTCGAGGTCCAACCTTCGATTCTTCTCTATAATTGGTAAAAGCAAATTTGCTCATCTTGATGTTTTCTCTAACGTTACTTCGTTCCCAACGGATAAACATCTTATATAGGTTTTTATACCGCTCTGGAATATTGGTAAGGACGATGGCATTACTCTGGAAACGAACATGCTTGCCCTGTTTTAAAATCATATTGGTCATCGCTCTATCTTCTCCAATATCTGTTGTCTTACCCATAAAGGTCTGGTGCATCCAATCTTCAAGACAATTAAGCACAGCCTCTTTTCTATAGGCCGCCAAAGCTCCAGGAGTGCAGAGGACGGACCCTAGCTGACTTTGTGCTGAACGGATAAATTCAAAACTAAAGGCAAAACTCACATTTAGCATACGAGGAATCATCGCTTTCTCATTGTTAAGGACTTGCACATTACCTGCTACCGCACCACACTTAGAATCTACTACAAATGGAGACACCAAATTTCTAAGCGTATCTGTTTTCACGATAGAATCACTATCGACGGTAACAAATACATCTCCTGTACCCAGTTTAAAGCCTCGGTATAAGGCATGGCGTTTCCCCTTGTTTTTCGGCTGTTGAAAAATCGATAAGCGATCTCCAAGGTCTTGTTTTGCTTTTTGCATCCAAGCCCAAGTGTCGTCTTGACTTCCGTCATCTATAGAGACAATTTGAACTTTATCCTCTGGATAATGACTGCCTGCCAAGCTATGTAGAGTTTTCCAAACCAATTTGCCTTCATTGTAAGCAGGAACAATAACTGTAAGCACTGGCAATTTTTCGTTGGATACAGATTGAACTGGGCGGTACTTTAGACATAGAAAAAAAATAAAACTCAAAAAAATAATTTTAAAAGAAAGTAATCCAATGGATACATAGATAAGCAGTCTTCCCCAAAACGTATTGATTCTCTCTAGGTGAAGCTGCTCAAAAGCTGGTTGTAATTGAATAACTGTTATTAAGGCACCGACAAGGAGTATAAATGTTGCTGTAAAAACAAGGATATCTCTGGAGGAAAGGGATTTTATCAAAAATAATCTTGAAAATGAAGGTCTTGATGAGGTTTGGGCGATATTTAAATCTGTATCCATTACTATTAATTTCAAATCAATAACCAATTTATATACCGAGACTAAGTTTGTACTGTTTCTCACTAGTTTGGATATCGCCAAGATCTAAACGTGTGGACTTTATCCACAGAGTGTGGTAGGAATGAAAGCTCTTCTGTTGATTTAATCAAGAGCCCTATTTTTAGATAAAAAAGAGATCAGTTATTTTCTCTAAATCGGTCTTAACTTTGTGTGCAAAATAGAGTTAGAAACTTTTTTAAAAAACTAATTTTGCCGCACCTAATAGTTAAAAAAACAACGCATGGCTACAGGATTTTTTGCCATTCTAGATGATATTGCTGCGCTCATGGACGATGTTGCCGTTATGAGTAAAGTAGCTGCCAAAAAAACAGCTGGAATTTTGGGTGATGACCTTGCCGTTAATGCAGAAAAAGCCTCTGGTTTTCTGTCTTCACGTGAGCTCCCCGTCTTATGGTCTATTACCAAAGGTTCTTTGATGAATAAAGTGATTATTCTACCTGTTGCTTTTTTACTGAGTGCCTTTTTGCCTATAGCGATTACAATTGCTCTTCTGCTGGGAGGTTTGTATTTGGCTTATGAAGGCGCAGAGAAAATCTATCACTTTATAAGCTCACATCCACATTCCAAAAAAGAAGAATTAAAAAGTGCCAAAACTAAAAGTGAGATAACGGCCTTGGAAAAGGAGCGTATCAAATCGGCGATTGTAACCGACTTTATTCTCTCTGTAGAAATCGTCATTATTGCTCTGGGGACAGTGACTAAGGAAGACTTAAGTATACAAATCCCCGTAGTGACACTAATAGCTATTATCGCAACCGTTGGCGTTTACGGCATTGTTGCCCTTATTGTTCGGATGGATGACGCTGGGTATAAACTTATAGAAAACAGCAAAGACGAAAAAAGCTTTAAAGCAAAACTCGGTGGCGTTTTAGTAGCGGCCTTGCCCAAAATCATTAAAAGTTTAACGGTGATTGGCACCATAGCTTTATTGCTGGTGTCTGGAGGTATTTTTGCACACAATATAGATTTTTTTCATAATCTTATTCCTGTCTTGCCCTCTTTGGTAACGGAACTGTTAATCGGTTTGGTCGTAGGTTTCATTTGTTTGTTGCTGGTCAATTTAGCACTTAAGCTTAAAAAGCAACTGACATCAAATTAAGGAAAAACTAGAGGAGGAGTCGTTAATTTTTAGCACAACTAAAAGTAGACTCGATCTCAGTTTTAAAGAGATGAGCCTATGGGTATGATTTTAGTTTTCGCTCATTTTATTTATCCTCTTTTTTAATTCTAATGGTCTATTGTACCAATTTAAACCTACAACGTCGCCATAAATTGTTTGTTTCCCCCCTGTTTTTCACCAAAAGTAATCAGCATAACTAAAACTCTGCTGATTATCTTTTTATTGAATACTGTTTTGTGACATAAAAAGTATGTACTAAAAATCACAACAATTTAGAAAAAGCCACCGTTTATTACGTTTTAATTCTAGATCAATTCTTAAAATCAGCTCATGAGAGTTTAGGTTTTGACCAATGCTAGTGAGGTAATTTTCATACGCATAACCAATCCTAAATTTTTCGTCTATAAGTAGAGATACCATTGCACTTAGTGAATTTTGATGGCGATAAGACGCGCCTATCTCATACTTGCTATTAAAAATAAAATTTGCGTTTATATCTACAGATAGTGGCAAGGTGGGAGTGTATTTTATCATTGTAGAAGGTCTAAAAACAACATCCTTAAATTTTGAAAGCTCTATAGACATGCCTCCTGTAAGAAAATAGTTACCGCGTTCTAAGCCTCTAACGGTTTGGATATCATCTTGTAGTCTAAAAACTGGTGATTTAAATAAATTTTGCGTGGATAAACCCACATAAAAATCTTCTGAGCTGTATAAAAATCCAAATCCCAAATTCCCATATTGTCCTGTTGTGGAGGCATATACTTCATCATCTACCGTGATGCCACTTGCCAAATCATTATTAAAAAAAGATATACCACTTTTTACTCCAAAAGACAAGCGTCCAAACTCAGATGTAGGTACCGTGTAGGAAACGTCAAAATTGAGGTCGGTGTTATCTACCAAGCCTATTTTATCGCTTATAACTGTAGCTCCAAAACCAAAACCTGAATTAATCCTTGTATTTACTGAAAATGTGCTTGTTTCTGGTGCGCCTTCCACATTAATCCATTGTCTTCGTGTGAGTATTGCCGCATTAAAATCTGATTTGGAACCTACAAATGCTGGGTTCAGCACTTGCATGTTATAAAAGTATTGTGCGTAGTGTGGCGCCTGTTGGGCATTAACAAATAGCACATTTAGCAACAGAAAGCAAAAGAATCCAATCTTCAATTTATTTGTGAATTTTATGTGTGTGATTATAATATTTATCATCTAATAAGTTGAATAAATCCAGTTTTAGGTTTGGTAACGCCGTCATTATAATCTAATGAGTAAAAGTAAACACCTTCAATAACCGGTTTTCCATTATGGGTTCCATCCCACCAGATAGGACTTAAACTAGCATTATTACTATAAGTATAGAGCTCACTTCCCCATCTATCAAAAATTTCCAACTTAAAGTTTGGGAAATCTACTAAACCGTCAATTTCAAAAATGTCACTGAGGCCATCATCGTTTGGTGAAAACAAATTTGGGAAATCATTATCTTTTATCGTTCCTAATCCCCTGATTCTTGATGCTGAATTAGAGATCTCACCTGATGTTATCTCAACAGTTAAGTTCATTGTTTCGGTTTCTTCATCCAAACTATCATCTATCGTTGAGATATTCTGAGTAAATGAAGTTTCTAAAGCGGGGATGGACTTATTTGCAAAAAAGGAAGGATAATCTCTGTCAATGGTTGTTGTAATATCTACAGTTTCAAGATTGAAATTTATTGGTAAAAAATTACTCATGGCTTCACCAGTTATTTCATTAATAAGCGTAACGATAAACACTAAGGGGTTACCTTCTATAACTGTTGGGTTTGTTATAACTATAAAAGGAATTGGGTCGATGTCCAAAATTGTCCCTTTTTTTGTCAAATCCTCACTACCTATATTATTTGAAATAACATTTCCAAATACATTTAGGTACTCTTCGTCGGTTTCATTTAGATCATCTAAGAGTGTGGTGATATTAAAAGAAACACTAAGATTGGAATTATCTGGATCTAAGGTACCATCTATGCTAAGTGCAGATGATATCGCTATATAATCATCTGGTGATAGTGCTGTATTGTCCTCGCTTACTATGTCAATATTTGTAGGTCTAGAGCTCGGGTTGGTCAAGCTAATAGTATAAACTAAATCTTTCCCCTCAAATTCAATGGCATCATTCATAGTTATATCTGGTGGCAGTGGATTTTTATCCTTAAGGGTGCCTATGCCAGTTGCTTCTGTATTTATGGTGTTGCCAGATGTGATAGCAGCATTTAAAGTAAATAATTCATCTAGCTCAGAAATGTCATCTTCATTGGACGTGATGGTAAATTCAAAAGTTTCAGTAAAAGCAGGAATCTCGATTTGATTATCGACGACTGCATTATAATCAAAAGGCGAAACTGCGACTTTATATATGGTGGTTGTATCTGTTCCGTCTGTTGTGAAGAGCGTTATTTCTATAGGAGTAGTAGATTGTATTGGAGTAGTATTGTCATTAAATCTAACCAAAGAAATAGTAAATGGTAATTCATTTCCCTCAACGACAGTCACGTTATCTATTAAGACTACAATGGCCATGATCTCTCGCCAGTCCCTTTCTAGAGTAGGAGCATAGTCAACATTTGGGAAATCTGTAGGTAGTTGTCCGTTTGTTGGGTTAACTTCGTTGGTATTCCTGTCATAGGCATCATCCAAACCATCATTATCTGCATCTACACCAGAGGCTTCAGTTTCTGGAATACCATCGTCATTAGAGTCCCAGCCTTCAATAAAATCCTCTCTTATGTCATTATCAGAATTAATATCTATATAGTCGAAAATAGGTCTATCGTCAGTGGCAAAGTCACCATCCGTATTTATGGGGCTTAAGCCACTTGTATAGGCCGTATCTACCCCATTTTCTGTAAATATAATATTGGGGGGTCTATAATTATCTGTTGGTTGTGCTTCTATATTATCTACAATACCATCAGCATCGGAGTCTATATCCAAATAATTTGGATTTGCATCCGCATCCGTATTTGCAATCATGTAAGTGACAGATGCAGTAGGGCTATCATCGGTTTCTACAGTATTGTCTAATCCGTTATCACCAACGTCATTATTGGTTTGTCCATCACTATCAGTATCATTAGCAGAATTACCAACTTCGAAGATGTCAAAAATACCATCGTTATCGGAGTCTAAATCGAAATGATTGGGCACACCGTCACCATCAAAATCAAATTCATCAACAATGCCGTCATTATTAGCATCTTCTCCAAAATCTGTATCTCTGTAATTTGGAATTAAATCGCCATTATGATCATTCAAGGGATCAAATCCGTTCGATTCGTCTACATCTAGAATAGTATCGTTGTCATCATCAATATCAACTGCGTTAGAAATACCGTCATTATCTGTGTCTGTTGAAGCATTAACCTCTACTTCACTTTCCGTACTTACAACATTACCTAGTGGGTTTGTACCAGAAAAGTTTATTGTGTTTTCCCCAATACAATTTTCATTTAAAACAACAGTAATTTCAATAGTTATAGTTTGTCCTGCTTGTAAAAGTCCAGAAGTTCCATCAAAAATGTTAATGTCTGTATCGCCATCGAAGTTTGCATTTAAGTTAGGTTTAGTGGTAGCATTACTTTCACTTTCAACTATTACAGGAGTAGAGGAGAATATAGGAGTTTTGCCACATATCTCAGCGAGATTCTCTTCCAATTGTAAGTTCCTTAAGTCCACCACTGGGCTTGTATTTGTAACAGATAATTGAAATGTAAACTCTTCATGTTCCAAAATTCCGTTTGGTGCAGGATTGGTTTCAGTAATCACTTTTTCGCTAGACGCTTCTGAAGTAAATGAAAAAGACATCCCAAGGGTAACACAACTACACTGGTTATCTAGTCCGGGTTCCGATGTTGAGTTTAAATCATAATACCTGTCTAAATGCTTTCCCAATCCATCTTCCCAAGTCACAAAAGAGTAAAGCCTTCTATTGTCTGAAGTATCCTCATCAAAACCATCTAAAAGGCCCTGCGTCTGGGAACTTGAAATCTGATTAAAATTATTATTTGTAGAATTATTGACAGGTGCTATTAAATGAAATATTTCTAAAACTATAGATTCTCCAGGTGGTAGGGCATTATTAGGCTCTAGTAAGGTGGTCTCTGTGTCACCGTCATAATCTGTATTTATAGGTATTGGTGGTCCTGAAAACTGTAATATGTCAAGTGTAATAAACGTTAATCCATTCTCTAAAAAGCTATCTAGCCCCATATTAAAATTAACATTATTAGCCACTTCGGTTCTGTTGTTGGTAATAGTAACCGTATTTATGAAATCATAAGTACCGTCTGGGTTAACGCCTGGGCTAATTTCTGGAATGTTTACTTCTGCCGTGATAATGGCTTCGGTGGTATGAAAATCTGTTAGGTTTAACAAAGTATCATCACTACCTGCTAAAGATGTAAGGTCCAAAAAAGCTTCAAAGTCAATCCCAGAACCCGAAGGTGTAGGAGTTGTCCTGCCACCACAAGATGGCTTTACAGAGACACAATAAGAAACAGTTACAGTTTGCCTTGGATACAATATGGCATCATCTATCGATTCGGTACTGAATAAGTTACCCGAGGTAGCATTCTCAAAATTTGGGTTTAAGTTAAGATTATCAAACTCTATTGGATAAGGAGGATCTGCAAAATCTTCAATATTAGTAGTCGTTACAATTACATTATCAACCGATGTGACACAATCTGGACCGTAAATTGCGTCAAAATCTTTAAATATTTCAATACCCCTAATAAAACTAGGGTCATTATAGTCTCTACTTAAGCTTTTACTTTTAAACTCAAGACGATATTGTATCTTATAGTCCCCATCTGTACTAAACCCTTGGTTACAAGACTCAAAACCTACAAACTCTATTAAATCTTCAGGGTCTTCTACGGTTAAAAAAAGGATCGCTGATGTTTCATCTGGTCCATCAGAAACACCATAGGTTATATCTGGAACAAGCCCTATGTAACCAGGAGATGGGTCAAACGTATAACTACCATCAAAGTTTAGTGTAAAACTCCCCTCATCAAAAGTTGCTGTATCGCTAACATCGTAATCGATGCCGTTAATAGTAAATGAAATAACGGTTAATGGGTTTTCACTTTCAGAAGTGTCATTTTCTAAAACACCTGGGGCGGGTACAATTAAAGGGGTATTGATACTTGCAGTATCGTAATCATTTCGAGCAACAGGAGCTATCGATAAAAATAAATTCCCCATAACCGCAAACGTTCCATCCGATATTGTGTAGACAATAACGGGTACACTACCTTCAAACCCTAGGCTGGGGTTGTAAGACAGACTTCCATCTGTTTTAATACGTATACTTCCCTCTGGAAATGTTGCTGTTTGTCCAGCTAAATACTCAAGACTGTTTATTCTGAAACTTATAAGGGCTAAACTATCCCCATCAGCATCAGCATCATTTTGTAACAATCCGTTGGCAGCATCGATCTGCAAAGTCTCATCTATGTAGGTGGTATAACTATCGTTAGTGGTTACAGGCGGTGTTCTTCCGAAAGTAAATTCAGAACATATAAGCAATAATATACATAGTCTTATGACAGTATTCATTTAGCTGGCTTTAATATTAGTCAATCTTACATACCATTAAAAAAAGATCATTTTTTTTGATTTCTTTTCAATTTATTTGCTATCGCAAAGTATGGTATTTTTGAATAAAACTATTTGAGTTTTTATTGCTTTAAGTTTAATTAAGCATAAAATTCACTAAAAATTAAGAAAATCCTCCTTTAGCTATTTAAAAATGGCTAATTTAAAAAAAATTAGGCAGCAATCGGCACTTCAGCAAACTCGCACAGCATCTTCAAATAGTCTACAAGGAGTTTACTCGAAACGAAAGAAATTTAAAATCGGAAAAAGGTGAAAGAAAAAGTTGGTTAAAAGAAATCTCAATGCTGAAATTGTTTGAGTGTGGAAGGCGAAAAACGTTTCCTATTTAGCAATAGGTGGCTCTAATTTTTAATCTGATGAAGTCGGTAGCCTAGATTTCAGCAATTTCTCCAGAATATCTTCAACGCCTTCTTCCGTGTTACTTTTGGTTTGATAGTTGGCGATTTGTAGGACATTTGGATGGGCATTTTTCATAGCAAAACTAAGACGTGCCAATTTTAACATACCAATATCGTTATTATAATCCCCAAACACCATGGTTTCATTTAGGGTAACACCCAAGTCGTGTTGTATAATTTTTAAGGCGTATGCTTTATTAGCTTCACTATGTGATATGTCGAGCCAATTTTGGCTTGAAACAACAACCTGATACCTATCCATTAGATTTTGAACCTGTGGATAAATGTAAGCTTCTGAAGAATCAAAATGATACACTGCTATTTTTACAAAATCATCGTCCATAATTTGGGTCAAATCCTCCACCTTTTCAACTTCGCTATAATAGCTTTTAAGTTGAGTCATAAACTTGGTGCTAGAACTTTCAATGTAGGCGCTTTTTCTACCACACAGTACAATAAAGGAATCTTTTATGGACCTAAGTAGAGTGATGCAGTGTTGCACATCGCTATCAGTTAGCTTTAGTAAAACCTTAGTTTCATCAGCGTGTTGCATGATGCCTCCATTTTCACCAATAATGCTAATCTCATTTTTAATGGGATCGAGTTTGCTTAAAATGTTTTGGTATTGCCTACCACTTGCTGCTACAAAATGAATATCGTGTTTTTTAAGCTCCTCAAATTGTTGAAAAAACCGGGGGCTAACCTCATTCTTTTCATTTAGGAGCGTACCGTCCATATCGGTAACAATAAGTTTAATATCAGAAAAATCCATTACAAAGCTTTAGACTACAAACATAATTTTTACTATTCAAGTATTGATAAAAGTTAACAAGTATTCTACAGGTATAGTTTTATAGTGCCTGTTTATCCCAGTCAATTCAGCAGATAGGTTTAAAAAGCAACAGATAGAAAACTTGGGAAGAGGCTAGGGGGGGGTTATTCTTTGGCATAGATAAAAATAGACTCAATCTCGGTTTTAAAGAGCCTTGCCAGCTTGATGGCTAACATCAAACTAGGATCAAATTTTTCCTTTTCAATCGCATTTATGGTTTGTCGGGATACCTCTACCGCTTTCCCTAGCTGCTCCTGAGTAAGGTTATGCTCTGCACGTAATACTTTGAGCTTGTTTTTCATGCGTAGCGTTTTCTTATGATGAGCGTACTCACCATATAAACAATCCCAATTATGCCCACTAGAAAACTAATTTCAGCATCTACACCAATCAGATTGGTCGTGTCTAGCAACGAATAGGTAATCCCAATGATAACGGTTAAACCCAAAGTAATCCCTAAAGCCTCAAGTTGTATTTTACGTTGCAGCTCGTCTAGGCTATTAAAGAAATGGCGGTTGGCAATAACCATGGCAATACCATTGGCAAAGTTCAATCCCACAAAGAGAATGGTGAGCAGTTGGTGGTCGTCCCAAATAAATTGAGGACCAAAGGTGGCTAGAGCTAGCGTAGCGACCCAAGACCACGTCCAGCCCGCTAAATTTAAAACTTGTTGTTTTTTGGTTTTCATAGAATAAGTCATTAAGAGTTTACATTATGTCAATAAGACTTTACAAATGTAATCTAATAAGTGACAATGTCAAGTTTATTTTACATTTTTTTAAAAAGGCCATTGCAAGGCATACGTATTTTCTCTTTTGATTTTGCTTATGCGAACCTTATAAGCCCTTAGATGATAAGCTTAAAACTTTTTCGTTTACCTAAAATTTGAGATCTCTTGGGGAAGTTCTTTTAAACGTTTATAAGCTCTAAACCCTTTTAACTCGCCTGAAGTTGGCGTGGGTAGGGTGGGATATGACTATAATGTGCCTAAAAAGTTCGCACCATATTTTTTAGTAACTTAACATAATAATTAAAACGTCGGGAACTATGAAAACTTTACTACAAAAATTGGTTGTTTTATCTTTAACTTTAATGCTTTTTATCTCGTGCGTTTCTATAAAAGCGCCACAGATATGGACTGGCATGACTGTAAGAGAATTTATTAATGAGGCTAAGTATGAAGAGCTTGTTTCTATGGATAGTGGATGGACTATCTACAGAGTTTTTTACGGAGCCAGCGCTCAAAACGTCATGTTCTACTACTTTTATGACAATAAGCTTGTTAAAATGAACCGAGGTCAAAGAGATGTCGATGTAAGAGTTAGGGTGAATTAAACGTTTTTACTTATACACTATTTACTTAAATAATAATTTGGAGGTCAGTAGTTACTCATTAATTCTGATTGATATAATTGGTCTCCCTCCATGACTTTGAAAATGACATCATTGAATATATCTACTTTATTTTGTGATCGATTTATTTTAAAACTTGAATTCATTGAAATATCTAGTGAGATTATCATCACTTATCTAAGAAAATGGGAATCTTATCTAAGATTTAACTTGACGTATCCATGTATGGGGCGCTTTTAAATTCAATTCTCTGTTACTTTCGATTTGTATTGCGTCATAAGCTTTTGAAATGAGTTTATATCCTCTTCATTTATCTGTTGGTTCTTGGTTTTTATAGTAATAGTCATCAAGAGTGTACATCACATAAATAAGGCTTTATAAGTGTCATCCATTAACTGACAATACTAAGTATAGATGACATTTTTTGAAAAGGCTTTTGTAAGGCACGTATATTTTCTCTTTTGATTTTGCTCACGCCAACCTTATAAGCACTTAAATGATAAGTCTAAAACACTCCCACTCACCTAAAATTTGGGATCTGTTGGGGAAGTTCTTTTGAATTTTTATACACTCTAAACCTTTTTAACTCGCCTGAAGTCAGAGTGGGTAAGATAAAGGGGATGAGGTAATTTTTTGTCTTAATAAAAATGCCCTTGGTACAGACACTCTTTTGGTTTTTGCTAAATTTTTTTGTTATTTTATTGTAAACCGTTGGTTGTTTTTTGTAATTTTAGATTTTGAAACAATAACTTTTTTTTAAAAGTTCGAGCTATGAAATTTTTAATTAAACCTTTTAAAGTTTAGTAAAATATATCAGTGAAAAGCTAATTCAGTCAGTAAAATAGGAGGTTTAAAAATATATTTATCCTCATTTGTGACTTAAATAAATTATAAATGACATACAATTTCATTGACTTATTTGCTGGTGCAGGTGGACTTTCGGAAGGTTTTATACAAGCCGGTTTTGAACCTGTTGCCCATGTTGAGATTGAAAAATCTGCTTGCAATACACTAAAAACTCGAGCTGCTTATCATTATTTAAAATCTAATAAGAAATACAAAATTTACATCTCATACCTCAAGGGAGAAATTACTCGTGACGAACTCTATAAAAGTGTACCTAATGAAATTTTAGAAGCTGTTATCAATGCTCCAATCGGAAACGAAAACAATAAGACAATTCAAAATCAAATAGATAAATGTTTAGGAATTAAAAAAGTCGATTTGATTATTGGCGGACCACCTTGCCAAGCCTATTCATTGGTTGGAAGGTCACGGTCGAAAACTAAAATGGAAGGTGACCCAAGAAATTATTTATTTATTCAATATGCTGAATATTTAGAAAGGTACAAGCCGAAAATGTTTGTGTTTGAAAATGTATTGGGATTAAAATCCGCTAAAGGCGGTCACTATCTCGAAGAAATGGAGAAGATTTTCAACAAAAAAGGCTATCAAATAAAGTTGCATACTCTTGAAGCAAGAAGCTTTGGAGTACTACAAAATAGAAAAAGGATAATCATTCTTGGTTGGCAAAAAAACAAGAAGATTAATATTGCAAACTTGGAGGAGATTGTAATTGAAAGTAATTTTTTAGTTAAAGATTTATTGAATGATTTACCAGTTATAAAAGCTGGTGGGGGTGCGGACAGATTTTTGAAATACAGAACTGAAACAACTGAATATTTAAAATTTCATGCTCTACGTAATGGAATTGACATTTTAACACAACACGTTGCAAGACCGCACAGAGATCAAGATAAAGAGATTTATAAAATTGCTGTTAATAAATGGGAAAAAAAACAAGAAAGATTAAATTACAATGATTTACCTGAACGACTAAAGACTCATCAAAACCGCACTTCATTTTTTGACAGATTTAAAGTTGTAACCGCGGATTTACCCTATTCACAAACAGTAGTCGCCCATATTGCAAAAGATGGTCATTATTACATCCATCCAGATATTAAGCAAAATAGGTCTCTTAGTGTAAGAGAAGCTGCTCGTTTACAATCCTTTCCAGATAATTATTATTTTGAAGGCGAAAAAGAGGGAGCTAACAGAACGGTTGCATAAAATTAAACTATGACATACAGAATTACACATATTACCCCATTGCTTGTAAATGATTTTCCAGAGGATTTTATTCTAAATCAGAGAAAGGAAATCTCAAACAAGTTCAAATTCAAGTTTAGATTACTTGATGGTGATAGAAATATTTATTTTGAAGGTAAAGCTTCCAGAAATGATTCTTTCGAACCACTGGACTTTTTGGGGAGCGAATTTGGCTGCACTGATTTGCAATATTTTGAAAATGGAAAATATGTAAGTCTATGAAAAGAAGAAATTGGACTCGGGAAGAATTAATACTTGCCTTGAATTTATATCTTAAGTTGCCTTTTGGAAAAATGCATTCCAGAACACCAGAAGTAATTCAATTAGCAAAAATGATTGATAGAACGCCAAGTTCAATTGCAATGCGATTAGTAAATTTTGCAAGTGTTGACCCTTATCATCAAAATAGAGGCATTGGAGGTTTGCCGGGAGGCAAAAAACAAGTTGAACCAATTTGGCAAGAATTCATTGATAACAAAGATGAATTACTTTTTGAGAGTGAAAATATTCTTGCGGAAAGAGAATTAAATCCAATTGATAGCAAATATGCTGATATACTTATTGGAACTGAAAATCTAGTTGGTGAATCCAAAATAAGAGAGGTCAAAGTTAGAGTAAATCAAAACATTTTCCGTCAAATTGTTCTCGCAAATTATTCCAGCAAATGTGCCATTTCAGGGATTGATATGCCTGAATTACTTGTCGCTAGTCATATAGTTCCTTGGTCTAAAAATGAGAAAGAAAGATTAAATCCTGAAAATGGAATTTGCCTATCTTCATTATATGATAAGGCTTTTGACAAAGGTCTAATTGGATTGAATTTAGATTACTCAATAATTGTCTCCCAAAGGTTGAAACAGAATACGGCAAAACCATATTATCAGCAATATTTTTCACATCTTGAAAATAAAGCTATATCCCTTCCCCCAAAATATTATCCTAAAAAAGAGTTCATTGAATTTCATTTAGATTCAATATTCCAGCATTCTTGACAACTTTTTCGACCCATCACTCAAGGCTACAATTAATAAAAAAGGATTAGTCGTTGGGCAAGTACAATCAGGTAAAACCGCAAATTATACAGGTCTTATTTGTAAAGGAGCTGACGCTGGTTTTGGATTAATCATAGTTTTGGCTGGAATTCATAATAACCTCAGAAGCCAAACGCAAATAAGAATTGACGAAAGTTTTTTAGGATTCGATACACAACACACCAGAGCATTTGACCAAAGAAGTATTCAAATAGGTGTTGGTGACCCTTACTTTGGCACTCCAATAGTTGCTCATTCTTTAACATCAAGCATTGAAAAAGGAGATTTTACACAAGGAGCTGCAAACGCATTAGGTTTAAATTTTAACACTTCTGACCCAATAGTTGCAGTTATTAAAAAAAATCCTCACGTTCTTAGAAGAATTCACCAATGGTTATCAGCCCAAGCAACCGAGGATGGTGAGCTTGGCCGTATTATTAGAAACAAATCTCTTTTGCTTATTGATGATGAAGCAGATAACGCTTCTATCAATATTTCAAACGACCCTGAACGTCAAAGTTCTATTAATGGATGGATAACTCAAATACTTAATCTCTTTGGTAAGAATGCTTATGTAGGTTATACTGCAACTCCATTCGCCAATATTTTTATTCCATTGGATGATCAAAACTTATTCCCAAGAAACTTTATAAAGAATATTCCAGCACCGTCAAATTACATTGGTCCAGAAAAAGTTTTTGGATTTAGTCCATTGGAAGAAGAAGAAACTTCAAATGCAGTTCTTCCAATTGTTAATAGAATCAATGATTACAGCGATTTTGTGCCAGATAGACACAAAAAGGATGACCAAAAACCTTCTTCGTTACCTGAATCATTAAAAAGAGCAATTCGCTGTTTTATAATCACTTGTGCCATAAGAAGATTAAGAGGCCAAACAACGGTTCACAACTCTATGCTCATTCACGTTTCAAGATTTGTTTTTTGGCAAGATCATATTGCGGAACTGGTATCTAATCAATTCATTTATTACAGAAGAGGCATTGACCAAAATGATTCAGTAATTTTAGATGAGTTTAAATCAACATTTGACCAAGACAAAAATGGTTATAAATCATTTGTAACAGTATCACAACAAATATTAAATTCAGAACTCAAAAATTTGGATTCGCAAATTCAAATTCATCAATGGAGCGAAGTTTTACAACATTTAAATAACGCAGCATCTCGTATTGAAGTCAAATCAATTCACGGCGGTTCGGGTGAAGCCCTTGACTATTTCGACCACAAAAATGGTCTATCAGTAATTGCAGTTGGTGGAAACAAATTATCCAGAGGATTGACTTTAGAAGGTCTTACAGTAAGTTACTATTTAAGAGCATCAAGAATGTATGACACCTTAATGCAAATGGGGCGCTGGTTCGGCTATAAAGGTGGATATGTGGATTTATGTCGTTTATTCACAAGTAGAGAATTAAATGAATGGTTTTGTCATATTACTCTTGCAACTGAAGAATTAAGAGAAGAATTTGATTACATGTCTGATATAGCCGGTTCTACTCCTGAGCAATATGCACTCAAGGTTCGAACATCCCCAGACGGTTTAATGATTTCAGCAATAAATAAAATGCGTAATGCAACCACTGTTCAAATATCTTGGGCAGGAAGATTGGTTGAGTCTTATGAGTTTAAAAAAGACGTATCAGTTATTAATAGCAACTTCAAGAATACTCAAAAATTCATATCCACTTTACCTACTTATTCTAAACCTGAGCCTAAAAATGCATTTTTATGGTATGATATTCCTGGGGAACAAGTTATCAGTTTTTTTGAAGGAATCGAGTCTGTCGAGAATCTGAAAAAAGCTGAACCGAGAAAAATAATTCAGTTCATTGCAACACAATTGCGAAATGGTGAACTGACTGATTGGAGAATCGGTTTAATGTCAAAACCCAATGCAATTAATAGCTCCTTATTTCAAGTTTCAAATAAAGAAGTTAAAATAGGGCAATGGTTAAGAAGCGATGATGATGATTCCCAACGATCAAGTGAAGAGATCTACATACTAAGAAAGTCACATATAATAAGTCCATGGGATGAGTTTATTGATTTTAATGATGAAGAAAAACAAATAGCTCTTAATTTAACAAATAAACATAGAAAGAAGGAAGGCTCTGCTGATTACCCCAAAGGACAGTTAGTTAGGAATAAGATAAGAGATCCTAAAAAACCTTTGCTATTGATTTATTTACTGGATCCAGAAGAAAGCCTTAATAAATATCCTTTACCGAAGGGCACCAATCCCTTTGTAGGTTATGCAATAAGTTTTCCAAGAAGCAATTTTAATGCACCGGTATCTTATGCAATAAATGAAGAGTTACTTGATAGATTTGATTTGATTGAAGAAGACTTTGAAGATTATGGAGATGACGAAAATTGAAAATATTTGGCTTGGCTTAGAAGGTGATGTCGCCAAACACTCTGGCTTGCTTTATAAAAGATATTCTGCAAAAATAATTCCAGATATCTTTATTGCTTTAAAAGCCCCCGAGAAACTAAGATGTATTGCTTTTAAGATAAAATCTATATTTGTTTTTGATGAAAATGAATGGAATAATCTTAAAGATATTAAAATTGAAACTACAGAGGATGTAAGTGATAAAACAAAAAAGTTTTTACTCATTCTATTACTTAACAAACAACATAAAGACATCTTTTCCACTCTTTGTGAGGATCTGATTTTTGGAGTGTCAGATGTATCTAATGAAAATGTTTTGGTCGATAAACTACTTGAGCGATTAACAAAATGGAAATCCTTATTCGAGGCAGTTGGTAGACAAGGATTAACAGATGAATCTCAAAGAGGACTTTATGGAGAGATATATTTTCTACGTATATTTTTAAATAATTCATCTGATAAAAATTACTGTCTTAAATCTTGGCTCGGATCAGAAAGATCTATTCAAGATTTTCAATACTCTAATTGGGCAGTTGAAGTGAAAACAACTCACGGAAATAATCATCAAAAAATTCACATTACTAGTGAGAGACAATTGGATGATTCAATTATCGAAAAAATATTTTTATATCATATTTCGTTAGATGTGAGGGTCGAGAATGGGGAATCTTTAAATATGATTGTTGTTGACGTCCTAGAGTCGTTAAGTGAAAGTACAATGGCATATAATTTATTTAAACTAAAGTTACTTGAATCAGGCTACTTCGATATTCACGAACCTTTATATGAAAACAGAGGATACAATATACGTCAAGAAAATATTTATCGTGTTTCTGGGAATTTCCCTAGAATTACTGAAGCACATATTCCAATAGGAGTTGGAGATGTGAAGTATTCTATTGTACTTTCTGAATCCGAAGAATGGAGAATTGATCTTCCCACATTAATCAGTAATATTAAATAAATAGGCGATGATAAAAAGCGAATCACAAAAATTCTACATAAACCTCCAAGAGGAAGTAAATGCAATTCTTATTTCAGAAGAAGAAGGAACAAATCCTGAGCAAACTTTTACTGAGATAGCGTTATCCTTATTGTCGGAAGCTGGAGAAACAGAAAACTATCGTGTTTGTTTCGATGAGAAGTTAAGTAAACGTGGTGTCGAACATAAGATAAACGGATATTCTCTTTATGAGAATTATGAGACTTTAGATCTATTTGTGACCTTATATAATGGTGACAAGAATATCCAAAATGTAACAAAAGGTGATGCAGATAAAACAATAGACAGAGCTGTCAAGTTTTTTAGAAATGCTGTATATAAAGACTATGTTAATCAAATTGAAGAAAGTTCAGAAATTTTTGACCTTGCTCAAACTTTAGCCAATGTTCCAGAAGTAAAAGAATATCTAACTAGAGTTAATGTATTTTTAATTACCAATGGAGAAGTAAAATCAGATATGAAGGTTTCTGATAGTATTTCAGGCTACACTGTTTTTTACAGATCTATTGATATAAATTATTTATTTAATCTATCAGATAAATCTCGGATACCAATAGAGATTGATTTTGAAAACTCAGGATATAAAGTTCCGTGTATTGCAAATCAAACAGAAAATGTAGATTATCAATCTTGGTTAGCTGTCATCCCGGGTATAGCACTTGCTGATATTTATGAACAATATGGAGCTAGGTTATTAGAACAAAACGTTCGCTCTTTTCTTCAATTTACAGGTAAAATTAACAAAGGTATTAGAAATACTATCTTGAAAGAGCAGCATATGTTTATGGCTTTTAATAATGGAATTGCTGCAACTGCAGAGGAAGTTTCTATTACAACATTACCTGATAATCAAGGAATGGCTATTGCTCAGGTAAGAGACTTTCAAATAGTCAATGGAGGTCAAACAACAGCATCGATATATCATACATGGAAGAAAGACAAAGTTGATATTTCAAATGTATTTGTACCTGTCAAGCTAACAATAGTTAAGGATAGAGAAAACTTTTCTGAAATAGTTGGACGTATTGCAGAGTATGCGAATACTCAGAATAAAGTTTCAGCTTCTGACTTAAGCTCGAATAGAGAGAATCACGTTTTGTTGGAAAAGCTTTCAAGAACAATTTGGGCGCCACCAATATCTGGAGAAACAAACCAAACACGGTGGTTTTTTGAACGTTCAAGAGGACAATATAGAAATGAACGCAATAGATTTGGACTCACACTATCTAAAAAGAAGCAATTTGATAAGCAGAATCCAAGAAGTCAAATGTTTACTAAGGAAACTTTAGCTAAATATATAAATACCTATGAAGAAGTTTATAACGGCAAGAAACTCACTGTAGGACCTCATATTGTTGTGCGAGGAAGTCAAAAAAATTATGCGCAATTTTTGAATTATACATTTATAACTAAGCCTAGTAATATTTGGTTTGAAGATGCTATTGCAAAATCAATATTATTTAAGACTGCTGAAAAAACGTATGGTGTGAAACCAAATGCAATTGGTGATATGCGATACATAACAGTGCCCTATTCGTTAGGGTGGCTAGGTTATAAACTCGATTACAAACTTGACTTATATAAAATATGGAAAGAACAAACTCTGAGTGAAGTTTTAAAACTTAAGTTGAATGAGTTAATGAAAAAAGTTGAAGAGTTTATAAAAACTGAAGCACCTGGCTCATTATACGGAGAGTGGGCGAAAAAAGAGGAATGTTGGAATGCAATAAAGAATGAAGATCTTGGGATTGATCTAGAGAGCTTAAAATCAGACTTAGAAAACAAATCTTCTGAAAAGCGAAAAAAAATATCAGAAGATGAAGTTAACAATAAACTAATTCAAGCTGAATTAAATTTTTTGAAATCTATACCAATTACAAAATGGATTGAAATAAGCAAAATAGGATCAGAAGTTCAGAATATGACACAACACTTAAAAGACAGAGCCATTAATATTCAATCTTCGCTTCGCCTAAATAAAGTATTGTCTGAAAGCCAAAGAAAAGATGCGATAAAGATAATTGAAAGTATTTTGACAAATTCTCCAAATTTCTTTGACGAAGTTTCTGAAGCTTCAAGAACTCCTGAACCTGAATCGAACAATAATATTAATAGCGATTTGCTCACGAAAATGGTAGTCTGGGATACTAAAGCGAAAGTTTTGTCAGCTAGGGAATTGCAATATATCGCAGATTTTGCCTATGGTCTTAAAACTTTAAACGATTTTCATGAAAAAAATATTAAGAGACATCTATCTCGATTACAAGATGCAGGTTTCACGATTTAAAGTTTTATAAGCCTGTTATTAAACATAGTAACTAAAAAAAGTATGTCTAAATTAACTCTAAAAAATTGGGTAGAATAAACACCTTGCATCATTATATAGCTCGTATTGTTTTGAGATTACCACAAATAAAAACTAATTTTTATTTGTGAATATAGACTGTCCATGATTATAAATATTTTGAATAAATAATTGCTGTTTTTTAATTTAACTTAATACTCCTTCTCACTAGGAATCACCCCTCTAACACCTCCAGCAGGTTGTTCAACATCACCTTTATGTCGCGGAATAATATGAATGTGAACATGTGGAATAGTTTGACCACCAGCTTCATTAACATTAATACCTATATTATACCCATCTGCATTAAATTTGTTTTGTAAATCTGCTTTAATCAAATTCACTAAAAACCAGCATGCAGATTGCTCTCTAAAACCAAGCTCAAAATAATCGGAGACTTTTCTTTTTGGAATCACCAGTGTGTGTCCTTCTGAAACAGGAAATTTGTCACGAAAAGCAAAACAACTCGCCAATTCGCCTGCTTGATCTTTAGGTTTAAGTCTTTCAAAAAAAGGACTGACTTCAAGATTATTTTGATTTAAAAAACAATAATGTTGGTATTCGTAAACTTCAACATTATCATTCTTAAAAACTGTTTTAAAGGGAAGTATAACATTGGTCTGGAAAGTTTTAACCTTGTGAATAAAATGAGTTCTAAATCCTGCATTTTTAACATCTCTCCTTACGCTGAAATAGGCTTTTCCTCCAAACTTTAGAAGTTTGGAAATTTCAAACAAAACTTTTGCTTGGTCTTGACTTTGGATAACATTTAGGACATAATGACACAATATAGTATCATAAGTTTTTGTGGGGTAATGAGGAAAATATTCAGGATCGTAACCCGTAATATCTAGACCTCTCTTTTTTAATTCTCCAACGTCTTTGCCAAAGCCACACCCAAAATCAAGAGTTTCGCCCACAATCAATTTTTTATCCAATAAAAGCTTGCTAGGAAAAGACATCTTATCTCTTTCTTTGGCTGTGCAATGAGAAAATTGATTTTTGGATGCCATAATTTAATTTAAATATTCAAATCCATTATTGTGAGCAACAGTGATAAGCGGACTTATCACGTCTTTGTATTGGCTATAATTTATTTGCTTATTATGCTCAAAATTAGGGAAAACTGATAAATATTCTTCTTTAAAATTTTTTGGCATCGATTTTCCAAATACTTGTATAGCATCATTTTGTAACTTATAAAAGCCATCAAAATATTTTTTAACTAATGGGAGTTTATTGCTTTTAGAGGTATTAAAATTTGAGTTGATGGGAATTAAGTTCCAAATCAAATCATGAGAGACAAATGAATAAGGCACAAAATGGTCAACGTGATAGTTTTTTGGGTTCAACGGCTCATTGGTGAAAATACATTTAGTTTCAGGTCTTTTTTCAAGATAAATGTTCCAAAATTTGTTTCGCTGTTTGGTTAAACCATTTCGTTTAGCTGGCTTTATCAGTTTATTGATAACATCTGGAGTACTGGGGTTTCTAGCTTGAATAAATAAAGCTAAATTCCAATAAATGAAGTCTTTGATTACTTTGGCATTTAAGCGAATATAGTCGTACCAATTATCATTGATTGTAATATGATTTTTAAAAAGGTGATAAATTGAATTTTGAAAATCTAGTTGTGAAGATTCGTAAATTGACTTTTTAGATCCTTTAAACCAAGGGCTTAGAAACTTATGTGGAACATTTTTATCGAGGTGATAAAGTTTTTTTAAAATAGTGATATCTTTAGTTTCAATTAAGCATTTTCTTATTTCTGCTTTATCATCACTAACTCTTAAAGAGGTAGAATTAAAGAAATCGTTTATGAGTTGAGAAATGTGGTCTTGACTTCCAAATGATAATCTAAAATACTTTATTGGATACCACGCATTCGAAATCATACGTGCAAATAATCTATCCTTTTGAATTTCTTTGTCACCACTTTCAACTTCCTCGACAATAGCTAAAAACCAATAAAACTTATAAGTTGCTGAAGTATAATTAAAAATACTAGCCAATGCATTGTTATTGATATCAGGAGAAAATGGTAGTTGATTCATTTTTATTTTTTTAAATCAAATATAGCGGAAGTCAGTTTATTTTGAGACACAACTCTTCATTAGCTATATAAAATAGACTAAAAAAATAAAAGGACCTCAGATTTTTAACTTCTACCCCGATCAAGAGTCTAAAAATTATCTAAATTCACAATAATATTATTAAACCCCATAACCCATGCGATATTTTATTATAGTTTTATTGGTGAGTGCTAGCTTAAGTGCACAAACCTATACAGGCTTTACGCCAGCCTCTGCCGAAACTCAAGCTCAGCAGGAAACTGATTTTTTAAATCAGGTGAAACCGGCTGATTTTAAAACCCATCTTAAAACCTTAACCCAAGAGCCCCACATCGCTGGAACGCCTGCCAACGAAAAGGTAAGAGATTATATGGTTGCAACGATGGATAAGGCTGGCTGGTCGGTAGACACCTATCCTTACGAAGTGTATATGAGTAGCGGTGCTGGAACCTCATTGGTAGAAGTAGTGTCGCCAGTTTCCATTCTCCTCGATCAGAAAGAGGAAGCTCTGGAAGAAGATCCCTATTCGCAAAACACCACTCTTGTAAAAGGCTGGAATGCCTATTCGGGAAGTGGAGACGTGACTGCTGAGGTGATTTATGCCAATTATGGCACTAAAGCCGACTTTGAAAAGCTGGAAAAACTCGGTATATCGGTTAAGGGTAAAATCGTTATTGCGAGATACGGAGGTAACTTCCGTGGGTATAAAGCCAAATTTGCCGAAGCGCATGGAGCAGTCGGACTTATTATCTACACAGATCCTAAAGATTCTGGGTTTACCAAAGGCTTAACCTTCCCCGAAGGTGTGTATTATAACCCTAGTGCAATCCAACGTGGCTCTTTGCTTACTGCTGACTGGACTGGAGACCCGCTAACGCCCTACGAACCCGCCTTACCACTAGACCATAAGGACACTCCAGAGCGTTTAGCACCAGAAGATGCAGGACTGCATACTATTCCGGTTACGCCAATTGGTTATGGTGCCGCAGAGTCTATTTTTAAACATATGAAAGGTGAGGTGGTTCCTAAAACTTGGCAAGGCGGTTTACCTTATACCTACAGAATAGACGGTGGAGAGGACCTAAAAGTGAGACTCAAAGTGGACCAACCCAAAAAAATGACCAAGATTTATAATGTCGTTGCGACCTTAAAGGGCAAAGAACAACCCGACGAATGGGTGATTCTAGGGTGTCATTACGATGCGTGGGCTTTTGGAGCGACAGATCCCAATTCGGGAACCGCCATGCTGTTGAGCTTATCAGAATCATTGGGGCGTTTAGCCGAAGCTGGCGATAGACCCAACCGCTCTATTATGATTGCCCATTGGGATGCCGAGGAACATGGGGTGATTGGCTCTAGCGAATGGGTGGAGCAGATGAAGGATGAGCTAAAAGCCAAAGCGGTCGCTTATATTAATTTAGATGGAGCGGTATCTGGGAAAAATTTTGGAGCCTCTTCAGCACCAAGCCTCAAGACTCTTATTTTAGAAGCTTCCAAAGCGATAGATTATCCCTATACAGAGGAAACCGTTTATGAGCATTGGGCAGGTGATAAGCCAGAGCCCAACATTGGAAACCTAGGCGGGGGATCAGACCATATTGCTTTTTATATGTTTGCTGGCGTACCCTCTTTAAGTGGTGGAGCCGGTGGACCTACCTTATACCATACCAATTACGATGACTTTTATTATTACGAGAATTTCGTAGATCCCGAATTTCAGATGGGACCTATGGTCGAAAAATTGATGGGTATTTTGAGTTTAAGATTGGCCAATGCCGAGTTTATTCCTTACGATATAGAGCGGTATGCCACAGATTTGGAACTGCATTTTGAAAACGCTACTCAGCAGGTAAATTCTTTCTATTCTGATTTTACTGGGTTTACAGCTTCAAGTCAGGCGATATCCAGCTTAAAACTTTCGACTAGCTCAGTGGCGAAAGCCCTCGAGAAACTCCTCTCCACCGGGGAGATATCCAAACGCCAAAAGAATCAACTGAATGCTCAGCTGCTCGCGTTAGAAAAAAGCTTCTTGGATCCCAAAGGGATGCCTTACGGCGACTGGTATAAATCACTGTATGCTTCTTCAGATCCCTTTAGTGGTTATGCCTCTTGGATTTTACCAGGCATCCAGTATCAAATCGAAACTGAAGCCACTCAAGACTTAAAAATGTGGGACGGGCGATATGCTAAAGCCATAAAAGAGCTGGATGATAAGTTAAAAGACATGCTGGAAAGTTTATAGGTTTGGGGCCTTGTCAGTTCGAGTGATTTCATTGGATTCGAAAGAAATCCCATGAAATTGTATCGAGAACTCGACAAAATCCGTCTTACTTCTCGATACATTTCGCTTGCTTTTGCAAAACAAACAAAACACTCGAAGTGACATCGAAGCATCGTTTTGTCAGTTCGAGTGATGGAGAGGCGATAGCCGAGCCATTGTATCGAGAACTCGAAGTGACATCCATCTCTTTGTCAGTTCGAGTGATGGAGAGGCGACAGCCGAGCCATTGTATCGAGAACTCGACTTAACTCATCTTACTTCTCGATACAATTTTCTATCGAAAATCACTCGAAGTGACATCCATCTCTTTGTCAGTTCGAGTGATGGAGAGGCGACAGCCGAGCCATTGTATCGAGAACTCGAAGTGACATCCATCTCTTTGTCAGTTCGAGTGATGGAGAGGCGACAGCCGAGCCATTGTATCGAGAACTCGACTTAACTCGTCTTACTTCTCGATACAATTTTCTATCGAAAATCACTCGAAGTGACATCCATCTCTTTGTCAGTTCGAGTGATGGAGAGGCGACAGCCGAGCCATTGTATCGAGAACTCGACTTAACTCGTCTTACTTCTCGATACAATTTTCTATCGAAAATCACTCGAAGTGACATCCATCTCTTTGTCAGTTCGAGTGATGGAGAGGCGATAGCCGAGTCATTGTATCGAGAACTCGACAAAGTCAATTCATTAATCCCTAAACTTCTTTCTCGCAAGATTAGGAAGCTTTTCAAATTGCCCATCAATTAAAGCTTGTTTTTTAGCTTTTGACCATTTTTTAATTTGTTTTTCCGTTGAAATAGCCCGTTCAACTTCTGTAAACTCTGCATAATACATCAACTTTACTGGACGTCTCTTAAAGGTATAACTCTCAGCGTGCTTTCCACTTTGGTGTTCGTTTAAACGTTCATCTAAGTTTGAAGTGATTCCAGTGTAGAAGCTTTGGTCTGAGCATCGAAGGATATAAACACAATACATTATGTCATAGAGTTTTGTTTAAAATTAAGAAAAAAGTCCGTATTACTTCTCGATACAATTTTCTATCGAAAATCACTCGAAGTGACCTCCATGACTTTGACAGGGCGAGAACTCGACTTAACCCGTCTTACTTCTCGATACATCCGCAAAATGCGAACACTCGAAGTGACATCCATGGTTTTGACAGGGCGAGAACTCGACTTAACTCATCTTACTTCTCAATACATCCGCAAAATGCGAACACTCGAAGTGACATCCATGACTTCGACAGAACGAGAACTCAACTTAACCCGTCTTACTTCTCGATACAATTTTCTATCGAAAATCACTCGAAGTGACAAGCCCAAAACTTTAATCCAAACGCTTTGTTTTAGCGACTTTAATGATGGAATACACCAAATACCCCACGGGGCCAAACACAAAACAAAGCAACAGACACGGGATTATAAAATAATGATTGATTTTGTGTTTTTGGGATTGGTTTAAAATCCAATTTCCGATCAAGAGATCAAAGACCAAATAATGCACCCAACCGGTGAGAACAGCCACGTCTGAGGTAAACATCGCTTTTACACCTTCAAGCTCATTGAAGGATTCCATATCCAAATCACCCAAACCCGTCACAACATAGAATGCATAGACCAGAGACATCGCTATGGTAAGGCTATTGATCACTGTATTTTTCCATGATTTGTTTGGAAAAAAAATCAAGATTAACCAAGCGGGTAGAACGATGGTATTAACGATTTGAAAGATGACTGAAGGTGACATAAGCTTTGGTTTTTTGATTTAAATTTACTATTAATTTAGGATTGCCAAAAAATATTTCATTTAAATTCTGATTTGTTATTCATCGACAACAGACGCGCATGCCATCTCAAAAAATAGAACAACTAGAGGCATAATCTCCAAATAAGCCCCCTCCTAATCAATAGACTTACCCAATACCAAAACGTTTAACTATCAGAAAATCTAATATGTCAATCAAAAAATGTAATTTTAAGCAAGACTTCAGGATAGGGTTTAGTGCTACTTTTGATTATCATAAATAAATTTATACTCATGAAAAAATTATTAATTGCAGCATTTAGTTTGTTTGTTGTGGTTGCTTTTGCACAGCAAAACGCCGAACCTGAATATAAGACCTGTCCTGTAACAGGTATCAGGATAAAAGTTAAAGACGGTGGAAATCCCCATGCTAAGATGCAGGAGAAATCTTCAGTAGCAGAAGAAATGGCAACCAAACGAACAGGGGGTAAAGACTGGTGGCCCAATTCTTTAGATTTAAGTGTTTTGAGACAGCATTCTCAAAAATCCAATCCTATGGGTGAAGATTTTGATTATCGCGCTGCCTTTAAAGCCCTAGATTATGGAGCTTTAAAAACCGACTTAGTCGCACTGATGAAAGATTCTAAAGAGTGGTGGCCTGCAGATTATGGACATTATGGTCCGTTTTTTATTCGGATGTCTTGGCATAGTGCAGGAACTTACCGAACAGCAGATGGTCGAGGCGGATCTAGAGATGGTCAACAGCGATTTGCGCCGATTAATAGCTGGCCAGATAATGCTAACCTGGATAAGGCAAGACGTCTGTTATGGCCAATTAAACAGAAGTATGGTAAGAGTATTTCTTGGGCCGATCTAATGATTCTTGCAGGAACTCTTGCTTATGAAGATATGGGCTTAGAGATAGCTGGATTTAGTGGTGGTCGTGAAGACACCTGGGAGCCCTCCAGTAATGTCTATTGGGGAGCAGAAAATGAAATGTTAGCAAACGATAAGCGCTATGACGAAAATGGAGATATTGAGCAGCCCTTAGCTGCTGTTCAAATGGGATTGATTTATGTAAACCCTGAAGGTCCTGATGGAAATCCAGATCCAGCACTTGCTGCAGATGGAATTCGCCAAACCTTTGGAAGAATGGGAATGAACGATAAAGAAACAGTCGCTCTTATTGCTGGAGGCCATACTATAGGTAAAACCCATGGAGCAGGCGATGCATCTCTAGGTCCAGCCCCTGAAGCAGCTTCTATCCAAGATCAAGGCTTAGGATGGATGAGTTCTTACAAATCTGGAAAAGCAGAAGATGCCATCACTTCTGGATTGGAGGTAATATGGACTAGCACTCCAGCAGAATGGAGCCAAGGTTACTTCAAATCCTTATTTGAAAATGAGTGGGAATTGACCAAAAGCCCCGGAGGAGCATACCAATGGGTTGCCAAGGATTCTGAAGAAATCTATCCTGATGCTCACATTGAAGGGAAAAAGCACAGACCAACCATGTTGACCACAGATTTAACGATGATTAAAGACCCTGATTATTTAAAAATTTCTAAGTTCTTTTATGAGAATCCAGAGGAGTTCAATAAAGCTTTTGCTCAAGCTTGGTTTAAGTTAACCCACAGAGACATGGGACCAAAGTCAACTTATATAGGACCTGAAGCTCCAAAAGAAGATTTTATATGGCAAGATCCTATTCCAAAAGCAAATTACGAAATGGTCAATGCCGCAGATATTAAAGCGTTAAAGACTGAAATTTTGAAGTCAGGTCTAAATACATCAGAGTTGGTAGAAACAGCTTGGACTTCAGCATCTACTTACAGAGATTCCGATCGACGTGGGGGAGCTAATGGAGGACATATTCTATTAGAGCCACAACGCAGCTGGGAAGCTAATAATCCTATACAATTGGATAAAGTGGCCTCTAAACTGGCTATGATTCAAAAGGATTTTAATACAAAGTATAACAACAAAGAGGTGTCTATGGCAGATTTAATCGTCCTCGGAGGGAATGCAGCGATAGAACAAGCCGCCAAAAAAGCTGGTCATACTATTGAGGTGCCGTTTATGCCGGGAAGAACCGATGCGCTACAAGAACAAACCGATATGGAATCTATGCAATTGCTTAAACCTATGGCTGATGGATTTACAAACTATCAAGGAAAGCAATACACCTTAACCACTGAAGAGCTATTGGTAGATAAAGCTCAGTTACTCACCTTAACTGCACCAGAAATGACTGTCCTTATAGGAGGGATGCGTGCACTAGGAGCAAATCATGGCAGTGCTCAACACGGAGTCTTTACAGATCGTACTGGAGAGCTAACCACAGATTTCTTTGTAAACCTTTTAGATATGACCCATAAATGGGAGCCTAAAGATGATAAAGAACAAGTCTTTATTTCTAAAAACAGGCAAACAGGCGATACAAAGTGGACTGCTACTCGCGCTGACTTGATCTTTGGATCAAACTCGGAGTTAAGAGCTTTAGCAGAAGTCTATGCTACTGAAGATGCTGATGAAAAATTTGTAACTGATTTTGTATCCGCTTGGTCTAAAGTTATGCAATTAGACCGATTCGATGTGAAGATGTAATTCTTTTCATTCATAAGTATAAAAAAAGGCTCTGCAATCGCAGGGCCTTTTTTTATGGAACAAAATCAAGTTTTATTTTCAGGTTGAATTGTGACAATTATATATCCAATGGCAAATTAAATTTATAGG